>WNFT01005410.1_pt1 | contig 11183 bp, 11 predicted proteins | sample 5400191 | NCBI WGS metagenome assembly WNFT01 (sample SAMN13153359, study PRJNA577476) | soil metagenome | isolation source: 80 cm saprolite under Madrone tree | place: USA:California | collected 2016-06-14
ATATTATTCGCATGGTAACGCGTGGTGAACGGCTCGTTTACCATGGAGAAATTTATGAACTGCCTCTCCCTGGTGGAGAGGGCAGGGCACTCGTAGCTGCCGCTCCAGCCCGTCCCAATATTCCCATTTACCTGGCGACGCTTGGCCCGAAGAACCTTGAACTGACCGGCGAATTAGCTGATGGCTGGCTGGGAACCTCGTTCATCCCTGAGCATGCCCCCATGTTCTTCGAACCCATAGCCGCAGGAGCTGCAAAAGTTGGCAGGTCTCTTGCCGACCTTGATCTACAGGTCGCAGGCGGTGTAGTTGCATTCTCTGATGATGTCGAACGTCTTATTTCTCCTCGAAAACCAGGCCTCGCATTCACTCTTGGAGCGATGGGGTCGCGAGCGCATAACTTCTACAACGATGTGTACAGGCGCGCCGGGTATGAAGATGTCGCGCTTGAAGTGCAGGACCTCTGGTTCAAGAAACAACGCGAGGAGGCGGCAGTGCGTATTCCCGATGAACTGGTGCTTAAGACTAATCTCATCGGGACTGAAGACATGGTGCGAGAACGCATCCGCGTACACCAGGCTGCGGGGGTTAACACTTTGCGTGTTGAGCCGGATGGGGATACGTTAGACGAGCGGTTGGCGAATTTGGCCCGGTTAATAGAGCTTGTCAAAGAGGTAAATGCTGAAAATATCACCTAGATTTCTCTAGATGATATCAAAAATATGATACAATCTTTCAAAAGTCCTGTAGGTTGCTCAAGATTAGGGAAAAAGCATTTCATTAAGTGTCGTTTTGCCATGAAACACCCTCATTCCAAACAATTGCTTATCATAATCATGCTGTTACTCTTAGCTGCCTGCAGCAATGAGACACCTGCAGTTTCATCACGAGCGACCCACATTCCTTCAAAGCAATCCACTCCTAGGAGGCAGATAACTCCCACCCCGTCGCAAAACGCACCCATAACACAGCAACCTCTACCGAAAGGATTGTTGAGGCCGGGGTACCCGGTTCTGGATTGGGTATTTAATATCTCCTGCGACCAGGCCATCAATTCGTATGGCAACAGCTCGATAGACACAGCAATCGCGTATGACTCGACTGCCTGGTTGTATCCGAGTGATGGACATCTTGTCGAGGGATGGCAGGCCTGCGATCAGGCTACTCTCATGCAACAGGCAAAAGCTAAGGGATTGCCTTTTCTCTTAACAGTAGGGGTAGATAGTCACTGGTCTGAGCAAGACCTTGCCCGGTATATTGATAGGGCCGCTTCCCAGCCACAGGCTGCCTGCACGCCCCAGGCATCCACATTTATCTGCACCATTGTGAACTGGGCGATTGCGGGAGGATATACAGGTGTCGTCATCGACTTTGAGTCCGTCAAAGTGAACTATCCAGGTATTCGTGTGAAGTTTGCAAAGTTTATGCAGGAACTCAAGCAGGCTTTGCATCAAAAAGGCTTGCTGTGTGGTGTTACATTGATCCATAAAATCGGTGATAACCCTCAAGATGATCCTTCTTTTCATGGGAACGCGTTTGAGGACTGGCGATTACTCGGTGGCATAGATTTTCTTGTAGTCATGGTTGTGGACCTTGATCTCTCACTGGGTAAACCAGGTCCACTCGCCACGGTTCCGTGGGTAGAAAAACAACTCGATTACCTGTGGCAAACCATTCCACAGGCTTTGAGCAAAATGATTTTCGAATTCCCATTATACGGCCGGGAATGGCAACAAGATTCCCAGGGCAAATGGCACACGGGTGAAAATGATACCTGCCAGCAAGTAAATGTGCAAAAAGCTTCACACACCTTATTGTCCAATGACAGCACAGACACCACAACTCCTGAGATTGCATGGAATGACGGAAGTGGCAATCGTCACGAATTATGGTACGAGACGACCTCATCTCTGGTTGCGATTATGACACAATTACAGGAGAAGGCGAGAATTTTGCTGAACAATCCTCATTACAAATTGCCGACGTCTTTCTGGTATCGTGGAGCTGAATGCCCAGGCTTCTTCGGATCAGGCAACGCGCTACAGGCTTTTTATCAGAGCTAACTCGCCTCAATATTGAGAGGGGTTTCCTTCCCCTCTCAAAAGCAACTAACTAGTCCAGCTTTTCTTCGTCTTGCTCCCCTTGCTCTCCATGTTTCACGATATCACCCTCTTTGAAGAGGATATCCTGTAAAGCAACTTTCCACTTCGGCTTTTGTCGCAGCAAAAATTCAAGGTCCATGCCGAAGTGCTTGAATTCCTCCTCCTGAGAGTTCTCCATGATGGCTCGTGCCTGGGCGTCTTGCTCCACAGAAATACGCTGCTCGTACCAGTTGATCGCTTCGGCTTCCTCCGTGAGAGAAACAATCATGCGTGCAAAGGTACGGACTTGTTGCGAAAGTTCATTGGCGGGTTCGTGGTATTGCTCAAATCCCATTTGGGCTACCCTTTCTTCTTGCAAAATTTCATCATGTCAGATCCTTAGCGAGGTATGCTTACTTACTACCTATCTTTAGTATAGTACACGTCAGGTAGATCAGAAAAAGACAATAAAAAGTGATCTTACCCTGAGCGGAACCTGGAATTATAAAGCTGTCGAAGACCTGGTGCGCTGGCGCGACGCTCGCAACGGCAAGTAAGAATCAGGAAAGGCGGCTATTATAGCCGCCCTTTCTTGAGAATTGACCTGCCAGTAGGAGCGTTGGGTTGCCCCAGGCGTCTTCCTCATCTTGCCGTCCGTCGTCCATATGCCCACACAGCCAGTGGGATAAAGACGACGAGAATACCTACACACCATGCTAGAGCCTGCCAGATGGTCGCGGCGTCAGGCGTATTGAGGAGCAGTCCGCGCACCGCGTTGACGATCAGCGAGACCGGCTGGTGCTCTGCGAAGGCACGCAGCCAATCAGGCATGCTCGTTGGCGGCACAAATGCGCTGCTGGCGAAGGTCAATGGGAAGAGCCAGATGAAGCCCGCGGATTGTGCAGCCTCCACGCTGTTCACCAGCAGACCGATCAGTGCCGAAATCCACGAGAAAGCGAAACTGGTGAGTATGAGTATCCCTGCTGCCGCAAGCCAGAAGAGGACACTGCCCTGCGGTCGAAAACCAACCAGCAGGCCGACCGTCCACATCACGATTACGATGAATGTGTTACGCACCATATCGGAGATGGTACGGCCCGTAAGAACTGCCGATTTCGCCATCGGTAGTGAGCGGAACCGATCAACCAATCCGCGCTGCAGATCAGTTGCCAGGCCGATACCAGTAGTCGTCGAGCCGAAGATGACCGTCTGGGTGAAGATGCCAGCCATCAGGTAATTCACATAGCTGGTGCCTCTGACCGCGATTGCCCCACCGAACACGTAGCGGAAAAGCAGGACGAACATGATCGGCTGAATCGTTGCGAAGATCAGTTCGTCGGGAATGCGTGGAATCTGTACCAGGTGGCGTTTCGCCAGGACGAGCGCATCCGAGAGCGTCCAATAGATCGAAGGACGCGCCTGCGGCTTCAATGATTGAGTTATGCGGAGACCACTCATGCTCATCGTATACTCCTTTCCAGTGGTCGCCTGTCAGGAGTTTCTGCAGGTAAGTCCCCAGTGGTAGTGGTACTCCCGGTCAGTGCCAGGAAGACATCGTCCAGAGTCGGTCTGCGCAGTGCCAGATCATCAAGGGGAACCTGTGCAGCATCGAGATCGCGAACCACACTGGCGATGAGTTGTATTCCCTGCTTTACAGGGACAACGATGCTGCGGCGATCCGTGTCAATCTGAAGCTCGCCGGAACTATAAGGGCGTACCGCTCGTAGGGCGGCATTCAGGTCACCACTGTGAGCCACTGTGAGTTCGAGACGCTCACCGCCGACCTGGGCTTTCAGTTCATCGGCTGTGCCCCCGGCAATCACACGTCCGCGATCGACGACTGCTATCTGGTCGGCGAGTAGATCGGCCTCTTCCAGGTATTGAGTGGTAAGCAACACGGTGGTTCCGTCTGCGACAAGGGAACTGATGATGTCCCACATTGCAAGGCGTCCGCGTGGATCAAGGCCGGTCGTCGGTTCATCCAGAAAGAGCACTGGGGGCATCATGATCAAACTCGCAGCCAGGTCCAGGCGGCGGCGCATGCCTCCTGAGTAGGTTTTGACGATGCGCCCGGCAGCGTCGACCAGGTCAAAGCGTTCGATAAGTTCGTTCGCTCGCCGCTTTGCCATCGCACCCGACAGGTGATAGAGTCGCCCGAACATCTTCAGGTTTTCATATCCTGTGAGGTATTCATCGACGGCGGCATACTGACCGGCCAGGCCTATACGCGCGCGAAGCGCTTCAGCCTGTTTGACGACATCCAACCCTGCCACCTCCGCTCGCCCGGCATCGGGACGCAGTAACGTTGTCAGGATACGCACGGCTGTGGTCTTGCCAGCTCCATTGGGACCGAGGACGCCAAGTACAGTTCCTTCCTCGGCAACCAGGTCAAGCCCTGCCAGCGCCTGCGTCTTTCCGTAGCTTTTTTTGAGACCCTCGGCCAGAATGGCCGGTTTGTTCGGCATTATGTACTTTCCCCTTAATAATGCCGCCGGTAGAATTCAATCGGTTGCCTATAGCTTGCAGGCAACCGATTTATTGAAGACGGCGGCATAGTGATTTGCTTTGCAGCTTTCTTTTCAATCAATGCTTGTCACAGGTACATTCTTCTTGAGGTAAGAGCAACTGGAAACAGTCCCTCCTCTGCCCCAACAAGGAACGCGCCTTTCATACCCATGACTGCAGGTCAGCGGCTTTCAGGCGCGGAATTCTGGTAAACGAATCGGTCGTGAGAGAATATCGACATATCTCAATTTATAGGACGATAAATCCCACCATCATAGGTACGAAAATTCGTACGATTTGTTGCAAGCGAGTTGTATGATCTATGATACGCCCGTAGGCTAGGTAAAAATGACCAGGCTCGCCGGTCTCTTCCCTCTTGCTAAACAGTGCAATTGCGAGGTTTATTCCACCGCCTCTACCTTCCACGCCCTCCATCGGTAAAGCTGCTAGTGAAAATGCTGACAGCTTGCCCAGGATCAGGCTCGGTCAGCACCTCCAAACGCGTGATCCACTTGACCCATTCAAAACCTCGACGACCAGGTGCGACCAGGCGCAGGGGGAAACCATGCTCGTGAGAAAGCGGCTCTTCATCGATGTGTGTCGCCAGCAGTGCTGTACGGGCTTGTTCCAGCGGCAAACTCCAGCGGTAGCTCGTGACTGAAATGAAACTCACATAGCGCGCATCCTCGTGGATAGCAACTTGATCTAGCAGGCGGCCTATACGGGTACCTCGCCAGATCTGTGTGCTGTAAAATCCCCCTGTACAGTCCAGGGTCGCCTCCAGCGTATCACCTGCCACAATAAGCTCGTCGTAAGAGAATTCGCGAGGCGTGCCAATAGCACCTCCAAGCGAAAGCCGCCACGTCTGCGCGTCAATTGGACGCGGCGCATCGGCAACCCAGCTTGAGGTAGGGAAAGCGTTTCCAGCATAGCTGCCGCTCTCGCGTGAGCCGGTGAAGCGCTCATTTGCACCGGGCAAGTTCAGGGCATGTTCGGTAAGCTGCTGTGCTGGCCAGAGCGCCACGCTGCCAAGGAGCAAGGCACCGAAATGCAGTATCCGTCGCCTACCCGCAATGTCGCGTTTGCGCAGTCGTTTGGCGCGTGCAAACATGTGAAATAAGATAGCTGCTGTAAGTACGAAGCCCAGGCCAATGTGCCAGTTCAACAGGTTGAGTCCGGCGAAGTACCAATCGCCTCCTGTGACCCACCATATGCCTGATCCCAATGCCAGTGTGACTAGCAGCAGTGCCAGCAGCCCGAAAACGGTGCGGCGATCCCAGCGTCGAGGATGAATAAGTCGGGGCCAGACGCGCCGCAGCTTGCCCCACAGGAGCAACAGAAGCCAGAAACCCGCGATTCCATGTAGCGCGAAGATGAACCATTCTTGTGGAAGACCGCTCGCCAGGCTGATAATGCCCGCCGTGAAAGCAAGTCCGGTGGCAAGTGCAATATTCCAGTCGGTCAGGCGCGGGGACATATAAGATATCCTTTGAGGCGTTGTTCTTCTTTATCAATCGGTATCAACACACTTCTAACCGGTTATTGCAAACGCACTCCTGTACTACACGAATACGAGGCCATTTTTAAACACATAGTCAGCAAGAAAAGTATAGCATATTATTATTCTACAAATTACTTCGGAACGGGTTTCAGTTGATCCAGTGGCAAGGATAATGTTGAACAGAACAACGTGTTACAAAAGAGGCTATCCTCACTTTGCAGGCTTTGACATCTCGCCAATCTTCCGTTATGATCAGATAAGGACCTGATTTACCATCAGTGACCATATCTGTACGCTTTGAAGCGCATTGGAGAAGCGGGGAAACAAAGTGAATACACAACGTCTAATAAGAATATTTGCCATCATCACCTCTATCGGCGCGTACGTGATAATAGTGTTGGGCGTACTCGTCACAACGTCAGGCTCGGGTCAGGGATGTGGAAATACCTGGCCGTTTTGCCACGGTCAAATTATTCCTGGCGTAATCACCATTAACGGTCTGATTGAGTACAGTCATCGCATCGTGTCAAGCCTTGAAGGCTTTTTAGTGCTTGTCCTGACCGTATGGGCCTGGCTCATGTATCGCAAAGATTTTCGTGTCAAACTTTTCGCATTTCTGAGCCTCTTATTCGTGGTCTTGCAAGGTGCATTAGGCGCGCTTACCGTCGTCTATGAAGGGACGCTGGCACTCAGCTGGCTGCTTTCCATCCACTTCGGCCTCTCCTTAATAGCTTTGGCCAGTGTAGTCTTATTGACCATCCGTCTCTTCCAGGTAGGCAGGGAGCAGCAGGGCAGGCCGGAAAGGGCAGGTTCAGAAGTTCCCAGGCTGCAGTTTCTTATCTGGGGGTTGGCCGTGTATACCTATATCGTTGTGTATACGGGTGCCCTGGTGGAACATACCGGGGCAGTAACGAGCTGTGGAGATCAACTTCCAGGATGTGGCTCTACATACTTTCCCAGTTTCGCATCGTTAGCCGGTATCCAGGTACTTCACCGCTATGTAGCCGGCTTGTTATGGCTGCTGGTGCTCTGCCTGCTGGTTGCCGTCATGCGCACCTACCGCCAGCGTCGAGATCTGGTGCAGGGAGCCTGGTGGGCCTTTATTTTGATTACGTTGCAGGCGATAAGCGGCGTGTTCAACGTCTTGACCGCTGGTCAAATGTTAGCCGCGCTCGTACATACGACCCTGATCGCGAGCTTTTTCTCGATCCTCTGCTTCCTCTGCATGCAAGTGGGATGGCCCTGGAAGAGAAAGAAGCTGGCACAAGAGGTCGAGAGTAAGCAATTAGCAATGAAAACGGTCTCCTAGAACCTGTTTTCTCCACTCTGAGCCGTACGCGATGCGCTGAGATTGCTTCGGCGCGGCTCCACTACTGGGCGTTCTGTCCTTAAGTTGGTGCGTATGGGGGTAAAAATGTCGGGATCCCTCTTCAGCTCTGAGAGGATGGGTCACCACGAAAAAAGCTCGCTGCAAGGTGAGCTTTTTTCGTGGTGCGGGGTGGGTAGAGAGGTTACGCTTTTTGACCCGCAATGTTCACGAGCCACGGCACGCCAAATTTGCCAGTGAGCATGCCAAACGTATCACCCCATGGGGCCTTCTCGAGTGGCATTGTTACGTTGCCGCCGGCCGAAAGCTTCTCGAAATAGCCTTGTAATTCTGCTTCGTTGTCACCACTCAGTGACATGCTATAGTTCGTCCCGGCTTGATACTCCATACGATTCGGCGTGTCGGAAGCCATAAATGTAATGCCGTTGTCGGCTTCCAGCACAGCGTGCATGACTTTGTTGTCTTCGCTAGGATCTTGAGACGCGTGGTATTCTTTGAAGGTACTTATCGCAAGTTTGCCACCAAAGACCGTTTGATAAAATTCCATGGCTTCGCGAGCGTTGTCTTTAAAGCTCAGGTAGGGGTTCAGTTGGGTTTGCATAGTTCCTCCTAGTTGAGTATTGACGTTAGAGAGCTACTCCTCATTATACATTACAAGAGAAAGTTTGCATTTACAGGACAGGGGTCCCATCCACTATCCAGGCAAAAAAGCAATCTGCTCATTCTCGATCATAGTGTTTTCTCTGTGCTCATCTTTGGGAACGATATTGAATGGGGAAAGACTTCTTTTCACTGATGAGTCTCAGGCCTTTGTAAGAGTATCTGGTCTAGTTCGGGGAGGGGCACGACACTCTCCTGTTCATTGGGGTCGGTCCGAGCAATTAAAGCGAGGCAGGGTCCCGCCTGGCTCCGGTTTCCAGGCAAGTGAGGCATGCCCGCCGGGATATACACGAAGTCACCTGCATCAGCGGACAGATAATCCTGGAGTCCCTCGCCATACCACATCTCAGCCTGGCCACTGAGGACATAAATGGCTGTCTCGTGATGCTCATGTAGATGTGCGCGAGCTCGTCCGCCGGGGGGGAATGTCAACAGGTGCAGGCAGATTGCCTGCGCGCCCGCACTCTGGGCAGAAATTCCGGCAAAGTACGTGAGGCCCTGCTTCCCCTCATAAGTCTCTTGCGTGTGAATGATCTTGCATGTTGGTGTACTCGATGCTGACATGACTCGTTCTCCCTGGTTTAAGAACTGGTTCAAAGAAATGGACTTCGATCTTTAGCTGGTCACTTTGAGAGTATACACCATCGAGGCCATTATTTGCCTTGCTGTTTTCCTTCCCGTTAACGTGGGCGCAGCCTTGTAACTGCGCTCTTTAACCTCGGTGTCGGGCAAATCTGTTTCCCTGTCGTTACGGCACAGCTCTGGCAGATCTCAGTGAGCAAGGATATAATCTTGTATGGCTCTGACTGTTAGCTGGTCAATTCGGCGCACGTTCGCTGGGAGAAACACATGAGAAGAACACTCTTTACTGAGGAACATACCCTGTTTCGCGACTCGTTCCGGCATTTTGTCGAGAAGGAAATGGTTCCCTATATCGGTCAATGGGAAAAGGATGGTATCGTTTCCCGCGACCTCTGGTTGAAGGCTGGGCAACAGGGGTTTTTGGGCATCAACGTACCGGAAGAATATGGTGGCGCGGGCATCGACGATTTTACGTACAGCGTGATTATCTCAGAAGAAACCACACGAGCCGGGACAACCAGCGCGGGAGCGGGACTCGGCCTGCACAACGACATTGTTTTGCCGTACTTTCTGGCCCTCGCGACCGAAGAGCAAAAGCGGCGCTGGTTGCCAGGTATGTGTTCGGGCGAGTTGATCACGGCAATCGCCATGACCGAGCCAGATACGGGGAGTGACCTGGCCGCCGTGCGGACAACTGCTCTTCGCAGAGGAGATTTTTATCTCTTGAATGGACAAAAAACGTTTATCACCAACGGCATTCTGGGCGATGTAGTAATCGTCGTGGCGAAAACTCAACCAGAATTGGGTCATAAGGGCATCAGTTTGCTCGCGGTAGAACGCGGCATGGAAGGATTCAAACGCGGACGCAACCTGGAAAAAATGGGCCTGAAGGCGCAGGACACGGCGGAGTTATCGTTTGAAGATGTGCATGTACCCGTGGACAACCTGCTTGGAGAAGAAGGAAAGGGATTTTATTACTTGATGCGCCAGCTTGCTAGAGAGCGTCTGAGTGTCGCAGTTATGGCGATGGCAGCGTGCGAAACAGCCTTTGATATCACGCTGGACTATTGCAAACAGCGCACCGCCTTTGGTAAATCGATTGGGAGCTTCCAAAATTCACGCTTTAAGCTGGCCGAGATGAAGACGGAGATCGAGATCGGGCGCGTCTTTGTTGATCGCTGCATCGAGGAACTAAACGCCGGAGATCTGACGGCAGAGACCGCGGCTATGGCGAAGTGGTGGACCACAGACCTGCAGAAACGTGTGCTCGATCAGTGTGTCCAGTTGCATGGCGGCTATGGTTACATGCTGGAGTATCGCATTGCGCGAGCGTACCTGGATGCCCGCGTGACGAGTATCTATGCGGGAACCAACGAAATCATGAAGGAAATCATTGGACGCTCCATGGGAGTGTAAGAGGCTTCTCTGCTTCCAGCACTATAGAAATAAGGAGAGCAATTCTTTTCTTCTTTTCCATCCCCTGGACGTATCACCGTTCTTGAGTGGCTTGCCAGAGCCAGCGAGAGCGAGCGCGGACCATCGTCTTGCTTTCGCGCATGAGGTGCTGGAGCCTGGTAAATTCCTGACCTGCCGTTGGGTACGGTTCAAACCAGTTCTGTACTTCCAGGTGTTCACCAAAGCGAGGACTATCGCCATATTCAATATCGTAGTGGCGGATCGTGAAGCTTGCCCCGGCAGGGGTAATCTCACTCCCGGCCAATGCTTCCCAGCCTGCGTTGTCCAACATTTCCACCGCTGAAGCATTATTTAGATGTTGCATGAGATCAATCTCAGAGAAGTGTACCTTCGCTGAAGTTGTGACAGGAAGACGATCAGGAAAGGCAAGAAAGGGCTGCTCTGGTTGGGGCGTTAGCACCCCGTCAGGCAACCAGATCTGCGCCGTTCTTTCTGGCAGGCGCGCCGGACGACCATGAGAATCAACGTAGACCCAGAGCGTGCGTGCGCTAACTAGTGGTTCGTCTTGAGGTGCGCTGGCAAGGCGTGCCTCATATCCCCGCTGGGCAGTAATACGTGTGAAGCCGATGCCATAGGTCTTTAATTCGAGCCTGATGTGAATGGGAATGGGTGTGACGAAAGAAATCACGGTTCGTTTGATGACCCAATAGCCGTTTCCTTCGAGGCGAACATCCTCGGCATCTTGCGCCGCGATATCTTGCATATAGCGTAAAAAGGCGGCGGGCGTTAGAAAGCCATCACAATTGCATTCGTCATAGCGAACAGTATGGGTCAGGCAAAACTGCCGGTTCATGCGTGCTCCTTATTCTATTGGATTGAGTCTCTGTTACCATAGTAACGCAATTGGAATGAGACGGTGGCGAGGGCATTGCCAGGCTCACTGCAACTGTTGATGCGAAGTCTCCTGTCTGCTAATCTGGCCGTCTCGACTGGTTTGTTGCTGTCGACGTGTCTGAAGGAGATGTCTCAGCGGGGGTAGAACACCACCAGTGGATAGCCAGGACCCGAGGATGATCAGCAGGAACCCCACGATGATAGCCGCGTTGAGCGGCTC
>WNFT01005411.1_pt1 | contig 11183 bp, 15 predicted proteins | sample 5400191 | NCBI WGS metagenome assembly WNFT01 (sample SAMN13153359, study PRJNA577476) | soil metagenome | isolation source: 80 cm saprolite under Madrone tree | place: USA:California | collected 2016-06-14
ACCGCGTTTGAAAGCATAAAGCACCGCCGCCATTTCCGCCACCGCCATTTCGGACTCGACCGCGTCGAGCCCCACCAGATCAGCGCACTTGCCTACCGCGACTCCATAGTCCGCCAGCCTCATCAGTTGTGCTGCCGAACACCTACACCCTAACGTAATGATGATGCAGCCCGCCGAGGATGGGAATCGCGGCGATAGCGCCGACCGTCTCGGGGCGCGTTAAGGAGCATCTTCTCGATAAGCACACGCCGGCAAACGAGGGACAAACGAATCGTTCAGTTTGGGAGCGAAATCCGAATACTCATCCGGACTGGCTGGCGGGGCGAGTTGGATTCGAACTCGCGAGCGACCAAGCTTTCACCCATACGAATAAAAATCCGCTCGATGGGCCTTTGACTTCCACCGCGAGCAAGCCCCGACCAGGATCGACGATTACGAAGTCCCCTTCACCGAAAATTCCATTGGACTCCATAATTCGCAGCGAGTGCCACGCATACCATCCAGCGGGGTACCTCTCCCTTTGTCGGGAGAGGTATTAAGCGCCCGGCACGGAATAGCTAACCCATCGGCGGCATCTTCGGGATCTTTGGCAGGGCGGGATTCATATGATCCCACGGTTGCGCGCTGGAGGTGTAGATATCCATGCCCGGCTTGTAGATAGTCGGGTCGTCGAAACTGGTTGCCATAATCACCATTAGATCGGGCGCAAACGGCGGCATGCTAAACAGCCGTGAACCGCAGTTCGGGCAGAAGCCGCGCTTCGCCATGTTTCCGCTATCGGCCTTGGATTCGTAATATTTCACGTCGCCGGTAATCTTCACCGCATTTCGCGGCACCCCAATCGCTGGTGCGTAGGCGCCGCCGCTTGCCCGCTGGCAATCGCGGCAATGACAATTGCCCATGAACATCGGGTCCGCGCTACATTCGTAGCGAATCGCTCCCCACATAAATCCGCCTGTTGCAGCAGCCATCGCTGATTCCTGCTTCCTGTTATGATCTTTGATTCAGCGTAGTCCGCGTATGTACTTGGAGTTAGCTTAGTTGATCCCGTAAAGGTGCGCGGCTGTATCGTGCACAATCTTACGCCGGTTATCCTCTGAGAGCCCGGCGAAAGTCTCCCGAATGAATTGCTGGGAGCGCGGCCAGGACGCGGCTGTGTGCGGGTAATCCGACGCCCACATACCATTGTCGGCTCCGTAGAGCCCGACGGTATGGACAAAGATCGGTTCGTTGATAAAAGTCGCGTACACCTGCCGCTTGACGTATTCGCTCGGCTTTAGACTTAGCTTCACGGGGTTTGCCCCGCTGCGCCCGAACCGCTCCTGGGCGAAGTCCATTCGCCACATGAAGTAGGGTATCCACGCCACGTCATTCTCGGCCGAGACAATCTTCAACTGCGGGAAACGTTCGAGCACTCCGTCCAAAACAAAAACAGCGAGCGTGCGCTCGATCTCGTGATGCAGAACGGCGACCTGACGGGCCAAGTTGCCCTGAAAGAAGTCAGATCCCATGCCTCTGCGGCTGGTGAGAATATGCAGCGACAAAGGCAGGTTCAAGTCCTGCGCGGTGGCCCAAAACGGATTGTAATCAGGGTGACTATACGGCCGATCTTCGGGCGGCTCCGCCCAGATCATCGCACCCCTCATGCCCTTTTTGGCAATGCGCTTAAGCTCTTCGACTCCCGCTGCGATATCTTCCAGCGTGATGAGCCCGAGGGGCAGCAGCCGTTTGGGATCGTAGCTGCAATACTCTACGGCCCAGTCGTTGTAAGCCCGAAAACATGCAGCTCTGAGCTCGCCATCATCCAGCCCATATAAAGGCATTCCCAGGGTGGTGTAGATAACCTCGGTCTGCACCCCGTCCAGATCCTGGTCTTTAAGCCGCGCGGCCGGGTCCCATACACTGGCGGGGGCCGCCTCAAACCCCTTCTTGTTGTGGTCCGGTAACTGCTCTGAAGGCACCCCTGCTCCGAAGGCCGCCGCGACCGGAATTGGGGAGATATTCTCGCAGACAAAGAACTCACCTTCTCTACCATGCAGCCCTTTTACCATGTGTGGAGCGCGATCCCTGAACTTCTTATCAATCCGCTCCGCCCACATGTTGGGAGGCTCCACGAAATGCGAGTCTGCCGAAATGATACGCCGCTCTGCCATAATCGGATCCTCCTTTCGCGTTCGTGCCTGCAACCTGTCACGCAAATGCGCTTCGCGCAGATCCTTCAACTTCGTGCTTCGCGCCGCTCCCCACTTCGCTCAGGATGGCTCTCGGCACACCTTGCGTCCATGTTCATCGCGTCTGCTCCTGCTCGATGTCTGGGGCTGCCTCTACTTATTTCCTCTCTCCTATCTCTTTTCGTGCGTTCAGGGGTGGATGAGCTGACTTTCGCGCGAAATGATGAATTGCTCTCCTTGCTCTAAAAACTCCTTGATCGGGTTGAGGCAGGTGTCTAAATGATCAGCGGCGAGCGCGTGATCTGCCCCATATAGAAACGACAGATGACACGCACGAATCTTCTCCCGGCAGAGCCGCCCGGCTTCGGCTGAGCCGGAGGTGTCGCGCGTGCCGACCACTACCAGTGTCGGGGCATTGACTTCATCCAGTCTTACGGTCGAATGCTGTGAAAGCTTAATGGGAGACAACAGGATTAGCTTGTCGACCTGTTCCGGAGCGGCAATCGCTTGTGCAAGCGCGGGTGCTACACCATCTGATATACCTATTGCGCAATAGCGATCCAGCCCGAACTTCGCAAATGCGTCGGAGAGTTTCTCCGCTGACCCCTCGATAGTTGAGCTTCGACGGCTGGACAGGTCGAGCGAAATCACGCGCTGGGACTCGGCGAGTTTGGTTATTAGAGGATCAAAAAGCTCGCCATCTTGCGGCGGAAACACTATCAATGGATCGCCGCGCCCGGCTTCGAGATAACTGACGTCAAGCCCATTGGCCCGTAGCCTTCCCTCTTTGGTGCTGATTTCAATTGGCATATTCGAATTCAGAGAGCGCGAATCTGCGGGATCACACGACTGGCGAAGCATTCCATCGACTGTAACTGCTGCTCGTAGGAAATGCCCGGCCAGGTGAAGGCCATGTCCATGTTGCCGACACCGGCTTCGCGAAGAGCCCCGATCTGATCGACCACCGCGGCGGGGCCGCCAAATAGGAACGGGGTCTCCATCACCATCATATACAGTGCTGCCGACCGGTTACCTATAAGTCGTTTCAGCACGGCCTCGTTCATGCCAAAGGCTCGGCCGAAGTCCACTTTATTATCGCCAACATTCCTCCGTGCTTGCTCGTCAGTGTCGGCGACGTGGCCAAAAAAGCGATAAACGACATCGTCCGCGGCCGGTTCCCATCCCGCCTTGGCGGCCTCTTCGCGATAGAGTTCGACCCGGTGCTTGATTTCGGCCAGCGGCATAAAGGAGAGCGCAAGGCCGAGGCGTTGGCGCGCCGCAAACGGTACCGAATCGGGCGTGTTGCCGGACGAGAAAACCCGTGGACGGGGTTCCTGAAGCGTACGCGGCCACACTGACACGGTGCGGAAGCTGAAGTAGCGGCCTTCCCAGCCGAAGGGTTGCGGCTCGGTCCACGCCCGCAGAATCAGCTCAATGCCTTCCTGCGTTACCTCGCGCGTTTCATCCGGATTGGCGCGATAAACCAGGGTCTCGTTAGGCGTGCCGCGCAGGAACAGCACGACGATGCGTCCGTGGCTCATCACGTCCAGCATCGCGAGTTCTTCTGCCACCCGAACGGGATTGGAGAGCGGCAGCAGTGGACCGAGAATCGCGATTTTGGCCCGCTTGATTTTTTGCGTGATAGCCGCGGCAAAGATCATCGGGCTCGGCGTCAGGATCCGGGGCGAATAGTGGTGCTCGGACACACTGATCCAGTCAAATCCCAACTCATCGGCCAGCAGCACCTGGTCCATCGCCCGCTCCATGGTCAGGCGAGCAGCCTCGCGATCACAACCCACCGGCGGCGCCGGCCAGGCGTTACTGGTCCATGGTCCCGCGTAGCCTACGGTGTTGAAAAAGCCGGATATCATCGATTACGGCCTCCGTCGTGGCTATTTCATCGCTGAGCCTAGTACCGACCCACTGCAACGGGCAAGCGGCACTAACCCCCTGTTGTCAGCGGAGACCGTGGGACAGGCTTTAGCCTGTCGTTCGCTCCCGCGACGCTGATAGGCGCCGATTGGCTTGCCGAATTGCTCGCGCACTTTGGAATACTCGACCGCCATTTCGAGTGCCCGCTCCATCCCACCCAGCGAATCGGCGGCGATCGCTACCGCCCCAATTCCCAGTAAACGCCGGTAGAGATCCGCGCCACCTGCCAACATCGCCTCGCTATCAACGCTGACACCGGCGAGTTCGACCGCACACACCCGGTGGGTCAAGTCGAGGTGTTTGTGGAGCCCGACGCGAAGCCCCGGTGCGCTGCTGGGCAGGAGGAACAGGGCAATATCGTCCTCGTCGGTCCGCGCGGAGCGTCGTTGCGCTCTCATAGTTGCACAAGAATTCCGGAAAGTCTCGAGAGCTCCGCGCCACGAGCTCCGCGGTCTGCCGGTCCGGGTGGCCGTACACCGCCCCGTTCGTGGAAACGAGGCAGCGCTGACATTCCACTCCGGACAGGAGCTCAAGTCGAAACATGTCGCCACCTCACACCAACAAGGGGTTGTCTGGGCTGCCCGGCTCTAGGTCAAATACCGCGACGCGCGGCGAGACCGGCTGTCTAGGAAAGCGTCCCTATCGCTCTCCTCCGTGGGTGCGACCTCTCCCTATCTCCGGTCGGAGTGCCGGTCTGAACGTGCGGGCGCATAGTCGGAAACCGAGGCCGCGGGAAACTCTGTGCGCTATGGGAACCACTCGTCAGGAAGAATCTCGATTATGGCCCCTGGGAAGAAGTTGTAACCCCCGAAAAGCCGCGTGCCCGACGGTACGCGCCCCGAAACGAAAGCGACGCCCTGGTTATTGGACCGACAGCCATCGATAAGCAAAGCGGCTGAATGATGGCACGAGAATGCGCCTGCGGATTCCCTGATCGAACGCCAATCAGGGAAGATGGATTCCGTGTTATCTATTTTAAATTCCCTGTTCCGTCTTCCAGGGAATTCTCGAAAAAGCGTAGGCAGAATAAGGGGTTTTCATGACATCGGTGCCTCGAAAGCCCCGAAAACTCGAGTAATTTCCTGTATTTTCCCTGATGATTAGGGAATCTGAACGTAGAGAGCAGTTCGCATCAGACTGCGTCATCCAGCGGGGAGTCCTTGATGCTCGCGATTCTCCCGCCAAATGCGCGAAACCCGCGCATTTGGCGGGAATATTCGCATCGAGGTCGCCGGAGAGGTGCTCTCCGCAGGGCTCCTATCAGATTTTCGCGGATTCCTCTCTGTTGGCCGAGCCAACGGTGGACGTAGATGCTGTCAATGAGTATGGGTCCGAAGCGTTGATCATTGGGCTTCGGGAGTCTGGCCGGGCGGTCGAATCGCAATGCAGGACGAAAAGGAAACCCGAACTTCGGCCGCAAATTTGGGCATCTCTTCAGACGCGCTGCGCGCATCCGAGCGCCTGTTTTTGCGCATCGACAATTCTTCATGACGCGAGGAGAGATTCAGACCATCTCAACCGGTCGCTCCAAGAGGTGAACCAGCAATCCCTGGCTCGGGCATGGGGCGTGTTGGGGCTATTTACTGCAGGTTTGCCGACGTTCCTGGACTCGACGGAGACACTCCATCGAATATCGGCCTTTTGGATCTATTACAACGATTCTGTCCACCTTGTTCGCCGAGCGTGGACGGAGTCACTGTGCTTTTATTACGGCCTCGGCCATTCCCTGTTGCGTAATGCACTCGAATCGTTCGTTCGCGGTGCATTTTGGGAGGGCATGGCCCACAGACGATTGGTCGTCGAGCGCGGTGAACGTTGTCTGGATCGTCTCGATATAGCTCATGAAAGCGCCGCTGTTCGCCGCGTCGTTCAGAACCGAAATGTCAGCGCCGGCGTAGAATGCGCGTCCGTTGCCGGTAAACACCAGCACCCGCACGTTCTTGTCGACGCGCACCGCCGCGACAAGCTCGCCGAACTCACGCACCATCACGGGGTCGATCGAATTGAGCTTCGCGGGACGGTTGAGGCGCACCAGCCCGATCCCGTCATTCAGTGAATATTCGAAGGTCTGATACATCCTTTGCGCTCCTCCCGGTCCCATGCGCCGGGTCACGTGTTCCGGATCTGCCGGCGACCGCTAGCCAACCCGCCGCCTGCCGTGCGACGGTGCGCATCTTCTCACGCAACGCCCTCACCCTGGCGGCGTCATCGTCCGGTTCATCCTCGGGAAATTCGAACAGCCGTTCCTGCGGCGTCGTCCTACGCGGGGATCGAGCTAATGCGAAAGGGAACAGTCGGGCGGGTTGGGGGGCTGCGACGCGAGGTGGGGCGCCGCCTGTCAGGCGGCGCCCCACCTCGCACGACGACGCAGACATTCTCCGAGAGCCACGTAGCGTTGAATTCAATACGCGCGCTCCAGATCCCAGCGCCCTTGTTCCATGATCGCCGCGCCGTTGAGGCAGATGTACCCTCCCGCGATGCGGTCGGGCTGGTGGCGTGGCTTGGAAAATACAGCTCTCGCCGTCTTCCAACATGACGCGAAACCGCAAGAGCCGTCCCGTCATCGACCCGGCCTTGATGACACCGGTTTCAAGTAACCGACGGCACATCACTGTGCCCGTCGCGCATCTGTAAAAGCCGGTCACGCGTTCTTGCTCCTGGAGCATCGTGAGCGTGACATTGACGACCGCGTTGCAACGATGAGGCTCCTCCTGGAACTCAATGCAATCAGTGAGTCCCGTGCCTTCCCATACGCCGCTCACGTTTCGAGAGGTCGCAGAGTCAGATTGGTCCGGCGAGGAGGCGGAGTAACCTCCGGGCGCGGCGGCGACCCGAACTTTCGGGTCGTCAGTGGTCGCGCACCCGCTGGCGAACGCAAGCATTACGGCAAGCCCGACATAGGAGACAACACGGCGAGGCACCATGGATGAAGCCTGCCGAAAGGACGTGCGTTTCGGACTGTAGGTAGGTCAGAAGGCGCCCGTCAAGGTCGAAAACGAGCAAGGTGCCGATGTTTGTTCAAAACGCGATTGTTCGCCAAGGTGCATTTGTTCGCCGCCCCTGTCGCTACCGAAAATCAGATCCGGGGTGACGAGCGCAAGCAGGTGTGATAATTCAGCGCCCGATGGTCGAGTTCCTGTGCCAGCTTCGTCACGGGCGCGGCTTGAGGCTGAGATCATCGTCCTGCGCCAGCAGCTTAACGTCCTCGGCCGGCGCGCACCCAAGCGAATACGCCTCAGCAACTGGGATCGTTTCGTGTTCTTAGGGCTGTATCGATTCTTCCCGTCGATCTTAAGCGCCATCACAATCGTCAAGCCGGAGACCGTGATCGGCTGGCATCGTGACGACTTCCGCGCCTATTGGCGCTGGAAACCTCGCCAGCGCGCTGGACGCCCGATGATCGACCGCGAGATTCGGCAGCCTATCCGGCAGATGAGCATCGAGAATCCGCTAAGCGCAGTGTTCACGAGAGCGCCGATCATTAGGAGGTGGTTAGTCCTGCGCGAGACGGTCTCCTAAGAAGTTGACGCGAACCGCGCGCTACCCGGCGTGATTGCGCCGCTTGTGACGATGTCCGGAAACTATTCGATCGTGGACAGCTGCGCCAGCGCCAGCAGCTTCTCCACGACGATGATCAGGCGTCGCCCATCCCGAATTATCATTCGCTCACGTTCGAACTCGTTCAATTGCTCGGTGGTTCGCTGCCGCGAGGCGCCGACCAGTTCAGCAAGATCGGCGTGCGTGAGCTTGAGCGTAATGAGCTTGCCGCGCGCGTCGTCGACGCCGAACTTGGCGCCCAACTCGAGCAGCGCTCCCGCAAGTCGTTCACGCACGCTCAACCCGAGGAAGTTCGCGTAGCGTTGCAGCATCCCCCACCAGCGTCCGACCGTAACGTCGAGCGTACGGCTGAGGCGCTCCAACGGAATGCCGAGCACGATGTCGACGAACGTCGCCGGATCGCCGACGCCAACCGTGCAATCGCTGAACGCGTCGCATCGGAACGGACGCGTTGCCCCTGGCAACAGCGACGAGACGCCGAATACTTCCCCCGGACCGATGAGACCTACGAGCACGCGCTCGTTGCGGTTCAGGAACGAGAGCTTCGCCACGCCCGAGAGCAGAACGTATACATGCGCGGACGACTCGCCCTCGTAAAAGATCGTTTCGCGACGTTTTACCCTGAGCGCGTTCAGGCTATGCGCGAGTCGGCGCAACTGTTCATCGGAGAGGAATGTGAGCGTTCTCAGATGCCTCAAGGCCTTCTCGTCGATCACGATTCGGGCCATCGCATGAGCCTTGGTAGCACAGCCGCCCACGATGTCGCCAAGGGGACAGGTTCAGCGCGAGACGAACAAACGCAAGCGCGCGTCCTTCGCCGCTGAGCACCAGATAGGGTTTGGTGAATCCGTCTTTGGTTACGGCGTCGGCGAGAGAGATGACTTCAAAAGGCACCTTCTGTTCGGCCGCCCCGATCGGCCGTTCACCCTGCCGAGCACCAGTGGCCTCTGCTATACTCGGGTGCGATCCGGCGGGATGATCTCGCGGGGGGGGGCAACTGCCGTCACTTAAAGGCGGGAACAACGCCGCTTGTGTCTTGCAGAGAAAGAGCGATGCCTAATCGAAAAACAACGCCTGAGCGGAGACTGCAGGCGGCGAAGGTTGAGATTGATCTGGAGACCCTGATCGCCATGGGCATCACGGCGGTGGTCACGAGACCACCCAAGGGGTGGAGAAAACCTAGATCACGAGCGAAGGTAGCGAACAAGGTCGAATAGCTTCACCCAAGACCGTAGTGCCAGCGACAACGAAACTGAGCGTCCGCGTGGTGACTGTCAGGTTCTCCTTGCTCTCGAAGAGAGAAACGCCGTGCCGAAGCAACGGTTTCGGCAAGCTCGGGGTCGGGTGCGCCGCCCAGATCGACAAGCTCGCGCTCGATGGCAAACGGGCGTTCTAGCGCAACCAGGCCGCGAAGCTTACAACGCCCATCGCCCGCGAGGAACGAGAAATGCTGCCCGCCACCCAAGAAGAAATCGACCAGGTCACAAGCTATTTCGAAGGGCAAGCGCCTGACCTCAAAGTGGAGTTCATCCAAAAAGTCTATGTCGAAAATGTTCTGGGTCATTGTCATGACGTATGGGACGTCCATACTAACAAGGACCGCTGGTGGGTTATCACCAATCCCTCGAATTTATATTCTCAGGAACAGTTTCCGAATATGGACCTCGCTGTCACATTTCACGTGGGGCTTTGCCTGCGTATCCCGCGAAGCGAGAAGCAGAAGCTATCTGAACTGCCCGTCGAGCCGTTCGCGCAGTGCTACCGATATCTGTCCGAGGCTTCCGACGCATTGGGCCAGGCCCAAGAGGTATTGGACTATCAGTCAATCGGCATGAGGTGCCGCGAGGCTCTGCTCGCATTTGCCGACGCCGCCCAGACAGTCGTGCCCTGGACTTCCGCCGAGCAGAAACCCAAGCGGGCCGACCTGAGAGCCTGGGCAGACCACATCTGTAACGTCACTATGGCAGGGGATCAGCCGGCTGATGCGTTTGGCCTTTCTCGCGCCCGAGCTCGTCGGGCGGATTGTCGAAGGCCGGCAACCGCCAGAACTCACGGCTCAATCATTGCTTACCAGCCGCGTCGTCGGTTTTCGGGATTCTCCCTTTAGCTGCGTTAAAAACGCGCATTTGGCCGAAATCTGGCAGAGCGAACGCGGAGTGTCCGTGGAAGGATGCGACGCCAACCATCGTACCAACCGGCGCGCCATGATGACGAGCCCGCCACGGCTCACTTGCACTCGCAGCGGCTGAAAGTGGGCCACGTCGGTCTGTCTCAGACCAGTCAAAGTGGTATGGCAGTGAAGACTCGCGGAAATCCATCAGGCCCCTGGGGCAATCACAACGCCCCATTTACAGAAGCCGGATATATGGATGCAACCGGTATCATGTCATCACGCTCAAGACGCCTTTGCACGGGGCTGGGTCCATATATGGGAATCCCCGGTGATATGCCAAACTTCGAGAGGTGGGGAGTATTGCGGATGTGAAAGGGAGAGCGCCCCATGAAGATCGAGAAACTGGAGGAGCTTCATCAGAACATCAACGCGCTGCGATCACTTAATCTTGAAGACTGTGCCGCTCTGATTGGCGAAGTATGGCGGCTTAGGGTTGCGCAGACTGGCAAGGACCTCGAAGTTAGCTATTGGAAGGACAGCCATGACCAGCTCAAGGCAGAGCTAGACCGTATGACTGAAGCTAATCGGCTCCTACAAACGGAAAACGACCAGCTTAAGACCATGCATGGCCTGCCCAATTGTTATCTCGAAAACCGCTGGAGCAATTGCGCGGTGCGGATGCGAAAACGGCGCGAAATAGATAACAACGGAAACCACGTTAACGGGAATCACACTTGACTGCGTAGCCTCGCGTGTACCTTGTTCAAGACTTCGACGAAGCACAAACCCATCTGAGTCGATAGCTGTCATCGGAACTGCGCCGTAAAAGGGCATTCCGATCGACGAACGCTTCATGAAAAACGCGCGCGTACCCGCCGGCCGCGGTATCATGCCGTCGCGCTTCTTCAGGGATGTTTCAGCCTCGAGTCTCGCCCGCGGCTTGAACCGGGAGCGCATGACGAGCAGGAGTTGACTCAGGAACGCGACTATCGGGCGTTCCAGTAGCACCGCTCCGGGGCCACGTCACTCCGGACGAGTTTTTGGGTAGCCACATTGGCCTTGAGTTGTGAAGGGGCTTAGATTGAGGGGTGAAGGGAGAGACGAAAGGAAGGCTGGCGAATTTGCAACGCTGCACCGAAGAGACTCCGGAACCCGGCAAGAAGCGGCTTCATCGGCGCAACAAGGCTGGCGTCTGCCTCGACTGCGGCGACGTGAGCCATCGAGCCACCCTGATCAAAAAACTCACCGCCAAGTGGACGTGTCCGAGCTGTCACAGCGAGATTACGTGGACCGAGCAGATCGTAGATCAGCTCAAGCGCGAACCACGGCCTGGCGATAACTTTATCTGCGTAGAATGCTCAGCGGTGTCGGTTGTGACGCCGGACAACCGACTGCGACACATGACCGAG
>WNFT01005413.1_pt1 | contig 11182 bp, 6 predicted proteins | sample 5400191 | NCBI WGS metagenome assembly WNFT01 (sample SAMN13153359, study PRJNA577476) | soil metagenome | isolation source: 80 cm saprolite under Madrone tree | place: USA:California | collected 2016-06-14
GGTAGCGCGTCGCCACCGAGACCACGCCCGGCTTGGCGTCCACATCGATGGACACAAGGTCCAGGTCCGACTCCTTGTGTTTCGCCGTCTTCACCGCGTGAATCTCGATGGTGTCGCGGTCCCAGCCCTGCACATCCACCGTGCCATTGACGTTCTGCAGCTCAAAGGAACCGCCCGGCTGCAGCGGATAGGTTTGATTGAATTCTTTGGTGATGGCCAGGCCAGCCGGAGCCAAAGCTGCGGCCAACACTAGGATAAACAGTGCGGCAAAACTAATAGAGCGGCGGAGCATAACGTTCTACCTCCTTCGAGGACCGGCATTCCAGAATCAGCTTCCAGAATCGAAGACCAGAACGAAACTCGTTTGCGGCGCCCAACGGCGCCCGCTCCTAATGCAATTGAAAATTAAATGTAACTGTCGAGATCACGTCCACCGGCCTGCCCCCGGTTGAAAACGGCCTGACCCGCCACTTCTTCACAGCCGCAATCGCGGCGTCCGCCAGCGTCGGCGACCCGCTAAGGATCTTGTCCACTTCGATGCGCCCGTCTTTCGTCGCGTGCACTTGCAGCCGCACAATCCCTTGCACTCCAGCCCGCCGCGCAATTTCCGGGTACGCCGGCGGCGGAGCCGAAACCAAGTGCTTCTGCAACTCGTCGGGATCTTCGCGAATGCCTCCCAGGAAAGCGGTCTCGAGCGTATTCAGCCAACGATCGATCCAATCGCCGCGGTCCTCCGCCCCACCCACAGGCTCTGGTGCATTCCACGATTGCGGTATCTCAAATCCCGTGGGAGTCAATTGCGCTGAATTCAAGCCGTCCATTAGCCGCTCTTTTTGCTCCTGGATCAGCGACTGGCGCAAAGCAATCTCCGAGTCCAGGAATTGCAGCCGGATTTTTCCCGCTGTCGTCCGCAGCTTCAGGGGAGGCCCGCCACCATTCAGGGCGCCCATCGCATGCACCGGCCCATTTCCGCGCTCCTGAATTTGCAGTGCTAGTGCCGGGTCCGCTTCAATGCGCCGCCCGCCGCCGGATTCCACCACCGCATCAATGTCGGCCGCCAGGTTACGGGGCAAAAACACCACGATGTCACCGTTTCCCGAAGTCAGTTGCGACAATCCCGGCAAGTGCACCGTGCCGCCGGAGGAGGGTGCGTCCGGATTGATCCATGCCGTGATCGTCCCGCCTGCGGTCGATGCCCGGACCGTCCCTGCCACGCGCGTCAAGCAAATGCTTCCCGCGCTGGACTCCACTTCCATCGGCCCGGACACGTACATGATGCGAATACCCCCGCCGCCTGTTTGTGCGCGAACCGAACCTCGCACTTCCCCGAAGTCAATCTGCCCTCCGCCGGTGCGCACGCTCACCAGGCTTCCTGCCTGGCCAACCGTGATGTTGCCGCCGTCGGTCTGCAAATCCGCGCGCCCGCCAATCTGACCCGCGCGAATGTGTCCGCCGCCACTACGCAACGATGCGTCGCCTGCTATGTTTCCCGCGTTTATGTGCCCGCCCGCGGTAAACGCCCGCAAGTCCCCGGCAACGTCCTGCACCTGGATGTGGCCACCTTCTGTCTCCAGCCTCGCAACCAGGTGGTCAGGTGCCGCGTTTCGTATATTGCCGGCGCCAATGCGGCCGGCGCGGATATTGCCGCCCTGCGTTGTCAGGGTCGCGATGCCTCCGATGTCCCCCGTCTCGATGTCTCCCGCTTCCGTCTTCACCTCGACGCTGTAATTGCGCGGCACCGCTATTTCGAACTGCACCCAGATTTGTGCGCCAGACAGATGCGAAGATTGCGGCGGCAAGTTTCCACTGATTTCGACTCCTGCGGAAGTCGACTTGGCGATCAGCGAATAATGATCCAGCAGGTGCTGCGCTAGTGGAGCACGCGCGTCCGTTTCAATATGCACCGCATACCGAACCACCGAGGCGGAGCCATTCTCGAGCGGCACAATTTTCACGGAACCTAAGTCCGTAGACAGCCGCAGCGTCAATCCATCCGATGTCTGCAGAGAGCCCGTGCGATCCGCGGAAACGCGCGCTGGCGTTGGTTCACCCGGCTTAGTCAGTTCCAACGCCGAAGCAGCAGGCTCCCGGCTGCCCGAAGTCATGCTCGGTGCCAGTAAGACCGCCGCGCACAAGAGAGGCGCAAATTGAATGGTTGTTCTTTTCATTCCAGATTGACTAGCGTCGCTGCTTTCCGATACCTCTGCGGAGCACGTTCCTACTGCACTTCTCGCGGACCAATCTGCCGCAACGCCGCCGCGCTGCGCAGCCGGACATAGCGGTTCGGGTCACGCTGTTGCAATCCTTCCAGCGCGCGAATCACGCGATCCACCGAAGGATCAGGAGGAATTTGCGCCCCCGCAATTTTCGGGGCAGCTCCCGGGGTTGGAGGTTCGCTTGGAGGTTCGGCAGGTGTGTCGCCTTCCAGCGAGCGCACCAGCAGGTTCACCGCTTCCACGCGCACGCCTGGATTCGCGTCGTGCTGCAGCGCTTCCAGCAAGGTATCGCGCACCGCCTCGTCCGCTGCGGCATCGCGCAACGCCTCCAGCGCCCTCATGCGCACCGCGGCATTCTGGTCCCCGCGCGCCGCGGCCAGCAATGCATGCCGCACGTCCTTGTCGCCCGTGCGCGTTCTCAGCACATCCAGGCAATCCAACCGCACGCCCGGATCAAATCGCTCGCCGTTCATCACTACGTAAGTAAGCACGCGCCGCACATCCGCATCATCCACGCTTCCGCTCAGCACAATCGGCTGCTCCGTGCGCACCTGCAGTTGCACGGTTCCCGAGGAGTCCGCCGCCGGAGCGAAATTCACTCCCGCCACCCTCATCTTCGACAAATCTTCATTAGTCAGCGGCGCCGCTGCTTTCACGTTCACGGCTTGGCCGGCACCAAAGTTCCCTTCCCGTCCCGGAATCCACAGCGCCACCTGCGTTCCCACCGCCAATCCCAGCAGCACCAAAAACGCGGCGCTCCACGCCGGTCGCAGAGCCATCCAACGCCGCACCCACCCAAACGGGCTCCACTGCTCCTGCAACGGCGGCGCCGACAAATCATCCAGCAATTCAGAAAGTTCACTTCGGCATTGCGCGAGGAGTGCTCCGGATGGGTCCAGCTGATCGGCGGGTTGGAACGCGCTCACCAGCGCGCTTTGCATTTCCTGTTCTTCGCGAAGCTGCGCCGCGCAGGAAGCGCAATTCGCCAGGTGCGCATCGATCTGTTCGCGCTCCTGCGGTTCCACTTCATCGCAAGCATAAAACACCAGCAGAGGACCAATGTCTCCGCAGCGCGTCAACAGGTTCGCCCTCATCGGAGCCCTCCCAGTTGTGTGCGCAGCTTGCGCGTCGCCCGGAATAGCGAATTTTTCACCGTCTCTTCGGTCGTGCCCAAAGCGTCGCCAATCGCGCGCAGCTTCAGCCCTTGATAATGCTTCATCTCGAAAACAACGCGCTCGCGCGGAGATAGCCGCTCCATCGCCGTGGCGATCCGCGCCTGAATTTCTTTCCCGAACAGTCGCCGCTCCGGGTCCAGCGTTGGCCGATGCTCCCGCTGGCGCTCGAAAAAGTCCGTAATACCTTCGTCCGTATGGCCGATGTTCGCCTCCGGAGCCTGATCCTCGGGACGCGCCTGACGCCGCCGCAAATGATCGAGGCAAACGTTGGTGACGATTCGATACAACCACGTATAGAAACTGCACTCGAAGCGGAAGCGGTGCAAGTTGCGATAAACCTTCAGGAAAGCCTCTTGGTAAACGTCGCGCGCGTCCTCAGGACGCTTCATCAAATTCAGCGCCAGCCGCAGCACGTCCCGGTCGTACCGACGCACCAGTTCCTCGAACGCAGCGCGGCTTCCCGTTTGCGCTTCAGCGACTATGCAGCGCTCGTCAAGCTGGGGCAATGAGGCCACCGTAGCCATGGCGTCCGTATCTACAGCCCGGCATGTAACACTTGCCAAAGCCAATCGAGGAAGCGGCATATTCGCTTTCTATTCGCAATTCCCGGTGTTATGGCCTCGGCCTTAACACCTTAGCGCAGGTTTATAACATGTCGTATGGGACCTGAGCCAGAGCGAACCACCCATTTTGGACGGACCTTCACCCAATGGGTGAGCAGCGACCTCTCTCTTCCTAACGCATTAGCCAACCCATTTGTTTCTATATTTAAGACGCCGGGCGGCTGTCGCTACCGCTGTTTTTGGAGTGCGGGAGTCTTGCTCCCGCTTTCTCAGCGTAAACGTCCTGAATCTGTGAGCCAAGTCTGCCGCGTCGGTCCGGAAAAATGTCTCCGTGACCTCCGTGTCCGAGCTCTGTGCCCTCTGTGTTAAGCCTTTTCTGCTCCGCCCTTCCGCCAAGCCACCAAGGGCCACCCACACAAAACCACCAACCCCGCCAAAATCCCGTACCCGTTCGCCCGATAGAAGTAATCCGGATGCTGCAGCATTTCCCCAGCGCCACCCAACAACGCAATCCCCACCAAAATCAGAAAATATCCAAGCACGTTAAACCGAATAACGTATCGCACCCCAACGTCGATAACCGCAATCCACACCGCTCCGATGATCATCTTTTTGGCCACGTCCATCGGGTCGTGCCAGTTGGCCCCAATTCCCCCCAGTGCCAGCACCGCAAGCACGAAAAGAGAAGCACGCAACCACTTCAGCCGAATCATGCTCGCGATAAACGCGGCGGTTATGGCGATTAGCGCTGTCAAAGTCAGTCCGCTGCGCACAGACCACCCCACAATTGCTGCCACCGGCAACACGGCGTCCAGGTTCGCGCCGAAACTCGCTGCCGCCCCCTCCTGCGCCCCAGGCAAATGCTGGTAGACCCACTTCGAAATCGCATCCAGTCCAACCCAAGCGGCCGTTCCGCCCAGTCCAATAAACAGCGCATCCCGGTAATACGCCTTCGGCATGCCGGTCCATTCCGGTATCCGCTCTCCGCCGAACGCCCGCGTTCCGTAATACCATGCCGCCCCAAACAGCAGCGCTAACAGCCCAAACGAGAACAGCAAGCCCAGCAGTGCGCTGATCGCCGTCACCCCCATCATCATCTTGAACGGAATCGCCGTCCTGTAGGTCGTCAGGGCATTGGGCAGGAAGTCCCCGCAGGCCAGCGTCAACGCGGCGCCGGCGAGTCCCCACAGGGCCCACCGTGCAACTAGCTTCCACGGAATCGTGCGCGCCGCCTCCGAACGCAAGTTCTTCAGGAAAACGATCAACGCCGTAATCGCAAAACCCGCCATCACCAGGATTGGTATCGCGTACCCGAACACGATCCTTGTCAGCGTCGTCTCTTCCTGTTTGCGCCGCCATTCATCCGGAATTTTTATGTACGTCCGGTAATTCGTCACCTCATTGCCCAGTACCACCAGCTCGATCCGCGCAAACGCGTGTTCCGCTGCGGCCCCTGCTGCGCCCGGTTCGAGCGCCGCATTTTGCTGCCACGTCAGAGTATGATCCGTCCGGTGCGGCCGCTTGTCCGAATTCGACTCCACCAGGGACCACTGGCTCAAATCAATCTTCTTCTCCTCCCGCAAAAATTTCCACGCCAGCGCCATCGCTTCTTCTTTGCTCAGCGATACTCCGGGCGCCTCGTCCGCCAGCGTGTGCCGAACCGCATGCAACGATCCGTCCGGCCTCAGCACCACCGCATACTCCTCCGGCTGCGAATCTCGAAAATAGCGCACCCGCCACAGCGCTCCCGGCACCTGCGTAGCAAGAATTTGGTTCAGCCGCGCGACGCCCACTCGCTCGCGCAAAAATTCGTTCGTCGTCGGGTCGGTGACGTTTACCAGCACCGTCGCATGTTTGTAGCTGTTCGGCTGCAGCCCATGCTGCTGCAGAATCGCGTCCGCCCGCGACCGCACCGATCGCGCATTCACAGAAAGCTTCAAATAGTCACCAATCGACTCCGGCTTGAGCTTCCATGCCACCGCCCCGCCCGCCACCAAACACACCGCCAAAAGCGCCATCGTCCTTGAAGTCAGCGCGTCATAACGCCGCGTCGAAACCGCCGCGGAAACCTCGTGCGGCCCCGCAGCCAGGCTTATCTCCGGAGCCGGCGCCGCCTGATTCAGCAAATCCTCGTCAGTCTCAAATTTCCCTCGCGACAAATACGAGATCGCCGCAAACAGCAGCGGCGCCGCTGCCGCCAGTGCCACGACAATGCCGGAAACCTTGAAATACAAATTGTTCGAGCGCACCAGCAGCAAGCCCACCAGCGAAGCGTCCACCGTGTAGTGCCAAATCAACGTGGCCAGAATTCCCCACCGCAACATCACTAGCCCAGCCACGATTCCGATCAACCCAATTTCGATCCCACGAATGTACGGCGGCTCTTGCGGATAATTGCTATGCAAAAAACTCCACATGAACGCCGGCACGATCACCGCAATCCATCGCGAGCCGGTCAGCCGCGCGAAAAACGGAATGGCAAACAACCGGAACGTAAACTCTTCGTTAGTCGAAGCCAGCAAACCGATTGCCGCCCCCGAAATCCACGGAATCAGCGTGTTCACCGACTCTTCGTAATTAATTTCCTGTGGCGCCCACGCTCCAAAATGTTGCGCCACCACGTAAAACGCCACCACGTACCCGATGTGCGCCGCTGCCAGCGACAACCCCACGACCGCTGCCGAAAAAAATTCCTTGGACCGCAACCCTCGCAACGTAAGCGCTTTCTTCAACTGCAGTCGTTGCGGCTGCGAAGCGCGGTACAGCGGCTCCGCCGCCGGCAGCACTAGTGTCACCGTCAGCGCCGTCAAGAGCGCCAGCACCAGTGCCGCTCCGATCTTCGCCACAATGAACCCGCTGTACGATGCATTCGTGTCGTAGCTCGCGCTCCACAGCGGCCAATCGTTCAGGTTCTGCAAAAACAGCAGTCCCGCCACAAGAAATCCCAGCACAATCGCGCCATGCCACGAGGACTGCCCCGCATTCGCCAGCTTGAACGCCAGCCAAACCGCGAATCCAAGCAACAAAATGTAGGGAACCGTGAATACCAGCGCCAGTGTGTCGTTACCCGAACGCAGCCGCTGGTACCTTCGCTGCCACGCTTCTGGCACCCGCAGATATTCCTGCGATCCCCCTATGTGCTCCCCGTGCAGCGACACCGTCAGCCGATACGGCGCATCTTTCGCGCGAAATCCGTGCTTCTCCCAAGTGAAATCCCAATCCGTGCGATTCGGCCTCTTCGTCGAATTCGCTTCTTCCGGCAGGAAATCCCATTGGCTCGGGTCGAGTCCAAGTTTCGAAACCAGGAAATTCTGCGCGCCAGCCTGCGCCGGCGCGCGATCCAGCGCGGCCCCCGCGCGCGCCTCTTCAATCTTGTGCGTGTACCCCACCACGTTCCCCGCCGGGCTCACCCGCACGAAGAATTCCTCTTCCTGTTGTGGACGGAAAAACCGAACGTCCCAATACCAGATGTGCAGTTGCGAGGACATCATCTGGTTCGCCTGCTGCAACCCAAGTTCGCGCTCCAGGTACGTCTTCGCATCGTCGTCGACGCTAAACACGATGGCCGACCGGTAGCCGCTCACGTTCTCGCCCAGCCCCGTAACAAAACTTTGCGCCCGCTGCAGCGCCTCCGAACGCGTGACCCGGAAATCCACCGAAGCTTCCGGAAACGCCCGAAAGAAATACTTGTAAGCGAAAATCGTCCCGACGATTCCGAGCGCCACCCACAGCAACAGCGCCCGCTTCTCCGACCCGCTCAGCCGTTCACCAGCCACGCTAGCCTCCGCAAGCAACGCCCCACTCTATAAATACGCCCGCCGACTACGCAAGTAACCATATTGTAGGGGCGCGGCACTGCTGTACCCCAGCTCGGCACGACCTCAGCAAATTTCTTCCTGGTGCAGTGGATGTGCACTGTAGCGGCCGCGGACTTTGGCGGGTGCCTTTGCCGCAATGGTATAAATGACCTATCGATGTCCCTCTCCCTGACCACCGAAGTCCGCATGATCAAAGGCGTCGGCCCCAATCGCGCCGAACTTCTCGCCAAGCGCGGCATCTACACGGTCGACGATCTCCTCCACTATCTGCCCTTCCGCTACGAAGATCGCATCCATTTCTCCAACATTCGCGACATCAAGCCCGACGGCATCTACACCATCCGCGCTCGCGTCATGAGCGGCCAGGCCGTGCGCACCATGCGCGGACGCGACGCCATCTACCATCTCCTCGTGCAGGATCCAACCGGCCAGCTCCCCTGCAAATTTTTTCACGGCGGGTATCTCGAAGGCCGTCTTAAGCAAGGCCAACTCCTTGTCCTCCACGGCAAAGCCGAAGTCGACAAAATGCGCCCCGCACGCATCGAAATGGTCAATCCCCAAATAGAGCTCCTGAGCAGCGTTGATCATTCCCTCGCAGCCCACGAAGCCGACAAATCCGCCGCGAAGGAAGAAATCGACTCTACCGAAGTCGGCCGCATCGTTCCCATCTACGAATCCATCGGCACCTTCGGCTCGCGCTCCATCCGCCGCACCATCTATACCGCGCTGCAAACTCTCGACCCGCGCATGCCCGACGTTTTGCCGGAAGACCTGCGCGCCCGCCTCGGCTATCCCTCGCGCCTTCAAGCCCTCGCGCAAACGCACTTTCCCGCTGCCGAAGAGTCCGTCGAAGCCCTAAACGAATTCCGCTCCCCAGCCCAGCAGCGCCTCATCTTCGAGGAATTTTTCCTCTATCAGCTCAGCCTCGCGCTCGACCGCCGCGCCGCACGCAAAGAAAACGCCATCGCCTTCCGCCTCCGCGAAGAAAACATTCGCGAGGCGCTGAAGCGCATTCTCCCCTTCAAACCCACCGCCGCGCAAAAACGTGTCCTCGCCGAAATCGCCGCCGACCTCGAAAAGCCCGCGCCCATGAACCGTCTTCTGCAAGGCGACGTCGGCAGCGGCAAAACAATCGTCGCCCTGCAAGCCGCCGTCGTCGCCATCGAAAACGGCTGCCAAGCCGCGCTCATGGCCCCCACAGAAATTCTCGCGGTCCAGCATTTTCTTTCCGCGCGCCACATCCTCGAGCGCGGCGGCTATCGCGTCGAGCTTCTTATCAGCGGTCTGAAAGCCCCTGAAAAATCCGCCGCCCTTGAGCGCATTCACTCCGGCGAAGCGCAACTCGTCATCGGCACGCACGCACTCATCGAAGATAACGTCGAGTTTTCCCGCCTCGGCTTTGTCGCCATCGATGAACAGCACCGTTTCGGCGTTCTCCAGCGCAAGCGCTTGATGGACAAAGCCGCCACCCATGGCCACGCGCCCCACGTTCTCGTCCTCACCGCCACGCCCATTCCGCGCACGCTCTCCCTCACTCTCTACGGCGATCTCGACGTCTCCGTCCTCGACGAGCTCCCGCCCGGCCGCACGCCCATCGAAACGCACCTCACCTCCGAGCCGCATCTCCCAGGCGTCTGGAACAGCATCCGCCGCGAAGTCGAAGCCGGCCATCAGGCCTACATCGTCTATCCTGTGATTGAAGAATCCAAGCTAGAGTTGAAAGCCGCGATAGAAGAATACGAGCGACTCTCCCGCGAAGTTTTCCCCAAACTGCGTCTTGGCCTACTGCATGGCCGCCTCTCCAGCGACGAAAAAGACGACGTCATGCAGCAATTTCGCAAAAACGAAGTGCAAATCCTTGTCGCCACCACCGTCGTCGAAGTCGGCGTCGACGTCCCCAACGCCACCGTAATGGTCATTGAGCACGCCGAGCGCTTCGGCCTCTCGCAGCTTCACCAACTACGCGGACGCATCGGCCGCGGCGCGCAAAAATCCCATTGCGTCCTCATCGGCCCCGTGCGAATGACCGACGAAGCCCGCGCCCGCCTCGAAACCATGGTGCGCACCTCCAACGGTTTCGAAATCGCCGAAACCGATCTGCAACTCCGCGGCCCCGGCGAATTTTTCGGCACCCGCCAATCCGGCGCCTTCGGCTTCCACATTGCCAACCCACTTCGCGACCGCGAACTCCTCGAGCAAGCCCGCCGCGAGGCCTTCGCCATCGCCGACACTCCGCAGCAAAAGGCTGCGCTAGACCGCATCGTCCGCGCCCTTCCCCCAGAATGGCAGCGCCGCTATCACCTAGCCAAAGTCGGCTAACTCCCCGGTAGGGGCGCAGCATGCTGCGCCCCAGCTTGGCAAGTTGTCATGAGTCTGTTTAAAGCCCTTTTTGGAGTGCGGTAGCTAGCTAACGCTTTCACGGCGTGAGCCACAAAAACCAAGGCAGCGGGTAAACGTTTCCTCTCCGCGCTCTCTGTGCTCCCACCTCACTGTCCTCTGTGTTAAGTTCCTTCTCTTGCCGTTGAAGCCCAGTCAGTTCCGCCGTACGATTCCTCAAGCAATGCGCATCATCGCCGGCAAATACCGCAGCCGCATCCTCAAATCACTAAAGGGCAACGCGCTCCGCCCCACCAGCGACCGCCTCCGCGAAACTCTCTTCAACGTCCTCGGCCCCAACGTCGCCGGCTCGCGTTTCCTCGACGTCTTCGCCGGCACCGGCGCCGTCGGCATCGAAGCTCTCAGCCGCGGCGCCCTCGAAGTCGTGTTCATCGAAAACCACGCACCCGCCGCTGCCTTGATTCGTCGCAACCTCGAATCCCTCGCAATCACCAGCGGAGCCCAAGTCCTCGCCCTCGACGCACTCCGCGCCCTCGAAAAACTCGCTGCCCGCCACAAGCCCACCGACGCCCCGTTCGATTTCGTTTTCGTCGATCCCCCCTACGCCGAAAAAGATCAATACGACCGCGCGCTCGGCTTCCTCGGCTCTGCCCCATTTCTCAGCCAAGGCAGCCTCGTCATCGCCGAGCATCGCCGCACGTTCAATCTGCCCCAGCGCATCGGACGCCTCCTGCAAACCCGCATCCTCCGCCAAGGCGACGCCGCCCTCAGCTTCTTCGAGCACCAAGCCGCCGAGCCCGACGAAATCCCCGAAGCCGCATAAGCTCGCAGAAAGAAGATGCCCACCGTCTCTGCTATTTGCTAATCGACACACGTGGTGCTAAAAGCCATTGTCACTAGCGGTGACACCGTATACGTTTGCACAGCGAGTCCCGGCATTCCCTTAACGCCTGGCTCGTTGTAACCGCATCGCCCCTCCAACGCACTGTCGGGTCCGCGCGGCACAAGCAAGAAAGCAGAAAGTGGGTGCTATGAGAATTTTGCTCTACAACCCTGACAACGGCGTCACGCGC
>WNFT01005415.1_pt1 | contig 11181 bp, 13 predicted proteins | sample 5400191 | NCBI WGS metagenome assembly WNFT01 (sample SAMN13153359, study PRJNA577476) | soil metagenome | isolation source: 80 cm saprolite under Madrone tree | place: USA:California | collected 2016-06-14
GGACTCGAAACCTTCGCGCAGAATGATGATGAATGACTGAAGCACTGATGGAAACCCCTAGCTGAAAACTCGGACTGGCCGACTGTTGGCCACTGAGCAGTATGCCCAAATTGAAAATGATTGTCAATTTCGAAGTGGGTGTATGCCGAGACCCAACCGTGTGGGGGAGAGGTCCCGTGGTTGGGCCCGCGCCGCTTAGCACCGTCCCACCAGGTCGGGGTTACGCCGGGCTCTTTGACCGATGAAATTACTGCGGTGGCGCTGGAACAATCACGAGGTCGGCACGCACCGGGCCCAGTTCAGTCACCGCAGTGAAGCGCAAGGGCAGATGCCGCGTGTCGTCGCCAACCCACATTCGCATTTGCAGCTTGTCAGCTTGCGGATCGTCGGTGGTGAGCGACAACTGAATCGCCGAAATGCTTTGGCCGCTGACTTCGATCGTCTCGCGGCGCAGCGAAGTGATGAACAATGTGCGCGGCCGGGCCGTTGCCATTATCGAGATGGCATTCCGTTTTGGCGGTGTTAGGCTAAACGTGCGAATCGCGTAAACCAGCGAAACTAAGTCATGCGTGCCGACGGGAATATCGATGCGTTCGCGGCGATCCGACACCGCCGCGCCACGATTCTGATCGAGGTTGTAGCTCCGATTCGTTCGATGCTTGCCCTCGGACATACTAAGCTCGGTGCGAAAAGGAAGCAGCGTCGCGGGGTCGACGTATGAATTGACCTGATCGCCGACCGGAAAGGCTCGCGCCAGGGCGCCTGAGGTTTGCGCTGAGGCTGAGAAGAACAAACCGTTGAGATTAAAGTACCGGCCGCGCGCGCGCACCGCAAACGAGATTGTGCCGACAGGTTGAGCGCCGTTGGCAAGATAAACCTGATAGTTGAGCTGCTCGCCAACTTTGAACGGAAGATCCGGCGGAAGAGGGTCGCCTGCCTCGGCCGCAGGTGGCGAGGGTTGATTGCTCCTGGCTTTTGTTCGTGGCGTAACGGGAATGCGCGGATCGGGGGCGGAGATCGGGGTCGGTGCCGGCGAGGCCTTCGCTTCGCTGGGTCTTGGCGGGGTGACGAACTCAGAGGCTACTAACTCCGCGCGAATCTCGCCGCCTTGCTGTTTCGCCGTAACGATCACCGGCACGTGGCGCTCGTCATCGCTGAAATAGATCCGCGTGTTGTCGTCATGCCGCCCTTTCACATTCACCCGTGTGACGATCGTGCTAAATGAACCGACGCCGGTCTTGATGACTTGATGACCAGTGACTTTTACTTCGGCTTGATACTCGTCGCCCGCGTTTCGGACGGTGATTAAATAAGAAGCGCCGTCAACTAACGGCAGAGCGCGAACGCGATAGAGCGCGGAAACCAGATCGTAGGTTCCGGGGAACGCCCCCGTGCCAGATTGCGAAGGCAGCGCTGCGATGCCGGCAGGCTGGTTGTAATCGCTCGCGCTATCGGACGTGCGGTCCGCTTCGCGCACGACCTGCTGCGCACGGAACGGCAATCCCGTGGCGGGATCCACGTAGGTCGTGTAATCGTTGTTGATGGCAAACACGGCCACGTTCACCACGCCGCTGGTCTCGGCGTGCGCGCGCAGTTGAATGCCTTCGCGACTGAAAAACGTGCCCCGGCCGGCGACGAGAAGTTCGACGTGAGCAGCGCTGACAAACTGCGAGAACGAAACGTTGTAAGTCAGCCGTTCGCCCACGCGATAGGCTGCGGCGTTGAAAGGTGACTGAGACGCTTCGCTCTTCTGTTGGGCGTGAAGCGTACAGGTCAGCAAGATGAGCAGGGCCGTTAATTGCGCGATTTTTAGTGAGAACTTCAGTTGTCCGTGCACCTTCGAATGATAATGGCAAGCCGCGCGCGGCGCAACGACTCAATCCAACTGAACGCTTCAGCCGCTGGTTTGTTCCGCGGATCGGGGAGCGATGCCTTGATCAGCTCGTAACCCGTCTTCAATTTCTGCGACGATCGAGTTTGCGGCGGCGACCGGATCGTCGGCATCGATTATTGGCCGCCCGATCACCAGATAATCTGAGCCCGCGCGAATCGCTTCAGCCGGGGTCGTCAGGCGTCTTTGATCGTGCGGAGCTGCGCCTGCGGGTCTAACACCCGGTGTGACAACCAGAAAATCTTTTTTCGCAACGGCCGCTCGGACCGGGACTACCTCGAGGGGCGAGGCTACCACTCCGTCCAGACCGCTCGCGGCGGCTAATTGGGCGAGCGCGGTCACCTGGCGCTCCGGACTGTTTACGACCCTGATTTCGGTCAACACTCTGTCGTTAACGCTGGTCAAAAGCGTGACGCCAATGATTTTGGGACGAACCAGACCCTCACGTTCAGCAACTTCACCGACTGCATCAGCGGTGCGCCGCATCATTTCCGTTCCGCCGAAAGTGTGGACATTAAAGATCGATATGCCGTGGCGCGCGGCTTCCACGCCCGCGGCTGCGACCGTATTGGGAATATCGTGATACTTGAGATCGAGAAAGACACGTCCGCCTGCATTAATGATCTCGCGAACGATTGACGGACCAACAGCGGTGAAGAGCTGCATCCCGATCTTGAACATACCTACTACTCCGCGTAACGCCGCGAAGAGTTCGCGGGCGCGCGAGGCCGTCTCTACATCGAGCGCAACAATTAGTTTGTCTTTTGCCGTCTTCAAAGTTACTTCACGCGACACCCGACGGCGTCGTCAAGCGAACGAAATCCCTCGCGCTTAAGAATCTCACCGAGCCCCTGGTTGATTCGTCGCGCCACATTCGGGCCTTCATAGATGAATCCAGTATAAAGCTGAATCAAACTTGCGCCCGCGCAAATTTTCTCCCAGGCATCTTCGGCCGTAAATACGCCGCCCACGCCGATGATCGGCAGCGCGCCACGCGTCAGGCGATAAATCAGCGCGACGACCTGATTCGATCGTTGCCGCAACGGCGCGCCGCTCAATCCGCCTTCGCCGCAGGCCGTAACGTATTCATTCGACGTCAGCAACTCATCGCGTCTGATGGTCGTGTTCGTGGCGATGATGCCGGAGATGACGGCGCCCATTCCGACCTCGACGATCGATTCAATCTCGGCTTCAGTCAAGTCCGGCGCGATCTTCAACAGGAGCGGTTTTGGTTTGGAAAGCGCGTTTTGCCGGGCCAATTCTGCATTCCGCTGCTGCAAACTCTCCAGCAGGTTCCTCAGCATTTCCGGCCGTTGCAGGTCGCGCAGGTTGGGCGTGTTCGGTGAGCTGACATTGACCGCCAGGTAGTCGGCCACGTCATAAACCGCGGCAAAGCTTTCAAGGTAATCCGGAATCGCATCTTCAATCGCGATGCGTCGAGATTTGCCGATGTTCACACCCAGTACGCAGTCCGGGCGATGCCGTTTGATATTTTCTGCTAATTGCCTGGCCCCGCAATTATTGAACCCGGCGCGATTGATCAACGCGCGATCGCGCGGCAAACGAAACAATCGCGGCTTCGGATTACCGGGCTGCGGCTCGCTCGTGACCGAACCAACTTCGATAAAGCCGAAGCCCAGGGCGGCCAGCGCCTGCGCGGCGGTTCCATTCTTGTCAAAACCCGCCGCGAGTCCCAGAGGATTCGCGAACGTCAAACCAAAACGCTCGAGCTTACCAAAGGGCGAGAGCGTGGTACGCCCGGCAACTAATTTTCTGGCCGTCCGCGAGCCCAAAACAAGAGTGAGTGAATGTAACGCCAGTTCGTGCACCGTCTCTGGCGGCAGACGAAAGAGTAGCGGACGCGCGATTGCAGAATAAATTGACAAGTGACGAGTGACGAGCCGGAATCAGAGTTTAACTTGTCACTTGTCACTTGTCACTGTTCTTGTTACTATTTCGCGCCGGTGGAATTTACTGAAAAGGCTCGGATCATGGACGGCGCGCGCATCAATCGCGCGCTGGCGCGGCTGGCATCTGAGATTGTCGAAGAAAACCACGGCTCTGACGACCTCATTCTGGTAGGAATTCGCCGCCGCGGCGTTCCTTTGGCCCAACGGATCGCTGACAAAGTTGCTGATCTCGAAGGCAAGCGACCGCCGGTCGGCATTCTCGACATAACTTTATATCGCGACGATTTATCGACGGTGGGAGCGAAGCCCGTCGTCAGCGGCACTGAATTGCCCGGCGATATCGAAGGCCGCAACATCGTCTTAATCGACGACGTGCTTTACACCGGTCGCACGGTGCGCGCGGCGATCGACCAACTGATCGATTTCGGAAGACCAAGACGTGTGCAGCTGGCCGTGCTGATCGACCGCGGCAACGAACATCGCGAGTTGCCGATTCAAGCGGATTACATCGGCAAGCTGGTGCCGACCAAAAAGAGTGAGATCATAAAAGTGATGCTGACCGAGTTTGACGAGGACGAAGGGGTCGTCATCGTGGAGCGGCCGGCAGCGGAAGCGGCAAGCTAAAGCGGCCCGAAAGGCCGCTTTTTTGTGTTCGGAAACTACTTTGAGCGCTAACTTCAATTTGAAACATCTGCTCGGAATCCGCGAGCTGTCGGTCGCTCAAATTACGTATTTGCTCGACACGGCTGAGACGTTCCGCGATGTTTCGAAGCGCGAGATCAAGAAAGTGCCGGCCCTGCGCGGGCGCACCGTCATCAATCTCTTCTTCGAACCATCGACGCGCACGCGCACTTCGTTCGAGATTGCGGCCAAGCGTTTGTCGGCCGATGCAGTCAATATCAGCGTTTCAACTTCCAGCGTCTCGAAGGGCGAGACGCTGTTGGATACGGCGCGGAACCTTGAAGCGATGGCGCCCGACTGCATCGTCATTCGCCATTCATCAGCCGGCGCGCCACAGCATCTCGCGCGAGCGTCCAATGCGGCGATTGTTAACGCCGGCGACGGCTCGCACGAACATCCAACCCAGGCCTTGCTCGACGCGCTGACGATTCGCGAACACAAGGGCCGGATAGCCGGATTGAAAGTAGCAATCATCGGCGACGTGCTGCACTCGCGCGTGGCGCGCTCGAACATTTATCTGCTGTCAAAGCTGGGCGCCAGCGTCAGCGTCGCCGGCCCGGGAACGCTGGTGCCGCCAGAGTTTGCCGAGTTGATCGAGTCTGGCGTGCGCGTCGAGCGCAGGGTCGAAGACGCGCTGCTGGACGCCGACGTGGTGATGATTCTGCGCGTTCAGCGCGAACGCCAGACGGACGCTTTTGTTCCGTCCATGCGCGAGTACGCCGTGCACTACGGGTTGCAATTGCGTCATCTGAACCTGGCCGCGCCCGACGCGATCGCGATGCATCCCGGCCCGATGAATCGCGGCATCGAGATTTCTTCCGAGATCGCCGACGGCGGACGATCGCTGATTCTCGAGCAGGTGACGAACGGCGTTGCCGTGCGCATGGCGGTGCTTTACCTGCTCGCCGGCGCGGGCAAGAGTGAGAACGGAACTAAAAGGAACGGCAAGAACGCAACGCGGGGCAGTAGCCCGACTAACCGGGGTCCCCACGCGGGCAGCCCGCGTGGGGTGGTCGATAGGGAGGGCTCGGCTACAAAACGAACGCGAAACTCGAAACCCGAAACTCGAAACTAAGAATGCGCTTACTAATTGCTAACGGCTACGTCATAGATCCTGCGCAGGGAATTAATACCGGCAAGAGTGTCTTCATCGAAGATGGCCGCGTGGTGGGGCTGTTGAGCCACAGCGATGACGTACCCGAAGGCTGCGAAGTGATCGACGCGGTCGGGCTGATCGTCGCGCCGGGCTTTATCGACATGCACACGCATCTGCGCGAACCAGGCCACGAATACAAGGAGACGATTGCCAGCGGCGCGGCGTCAGCAGTTGCCGGCGGCTTTGCGACCGTCTGCGCGATGCCGAATACCGATCCGGTTAACGATAGTGCCGCGGTGACGCGGTTCATCATCGAGCAAGCCGAGAACGCACGTTTGGCGAATGTCTTTCCGATTGGCGCCCTCACGAAGAATTCCGCGGGGACTGAACTGGCCGAAATGGGCGAGATGAAAGACGCCGGCATCGTCGCGGTTTCTGACGACGGCCGTTCCGTCCCGTCGCCGGGAATGATGCGGCGCGCAATGGAATACGCGCGCGGTTTTGACTTGCCCGTGATCGATCACTGTGAAGACAAATCGCTGGCCCGCGGCGGCGTCATGCACGAAGGTCATTGGTCGTTGGTACTTGGTTTGCGCGGCATGCCGGCCGCTGCTGAAGAAGTGGACGCGTTGCGCGATTGCGCGCTGGCAGAATTGACGGGCGCGCGCCTGCACCTCGCGCACGTCTCGACGCGCGGAGCGATTGAAGCCGTTCGCCGCGCGAAAGAAAAAGGCTTGTGGGTAACCTGCGAAGTCGCGCCGCATCATTGGACCCTGACGGATGAAGCCGTGGCTGACTATGACACGAACACGAAGATGAGCCCGCCGTTGCGCAGCTGGGATCATATCGACGCCATCCTCGCGGGCTTGCGTGACGGCACGATCGATGCGATTGCCAGTGATCACGCACCGCATCACGCGGATGAAAAGGCCCTGGAATACGATCAAGCCCCGTCTGGAATCACCGGGTTGGAAACTGCAGTTGGCTTAGCGTTTGATTTGGTAAATCAAGGTGTGATCGATATTGAGCGACTGGTGGAAGTTCTCGCTACAAATCCCGCGCGGATCCTTGGCTTGGAGAATCGCGGAACGCTGGGCGCAGATGCTTACGCCGATGTGACGATTCTCGACCCTTCGTTTCAGTGGACGGTCGACGCGTCGCGCTCAAAATCCAAGAGCCGCAATACTCCGTTTGATGGACGGGTAATGACGGGCGCCGCGGTAGCTACTATCGTTGCCGGACGTGTTGTCTTTCTCCACCCAGGATTTGAACGGCTCGCGACTTCAGGGAAGGTCCTGGCAAAGGGCGGCTCACGTTGAGATAATCGCCGGCCAAAGACTACCGTTATCAGCGAGTCACAGAGGAGCTGTGTGCGCGCGCTTAACCCTCGCTATACGCCTCATTCAAACGACGAAAGTGATAGCCCATCGCGGCCAGTCGCAGCGTTTCAGCGAACTTGTCGCGATGTTTTGCGAGGGCCTGGCCGAGGAAGCGCCAAAACTCTTTGCGCTCACTATCAAGCACTCCCAGCCTAACCATGATGCGCATGAATGACGCAACGCCATTCATCAGGTCGTAGTGCTGCGGCTCGGAAATCTCCTGCGCGGTCCGCCTCATTGAATCAAGCGCCCGTTGATAGTACTCGCGGGGGCTGTAGATGGTGCGCATGATGGTTTGGTAGCCCTGAATCAGCAGGGCGGGATCCATTACGGTCTTGAAGTTGAAGGTGCAGACGGTATTGTTTCCCGAAGCTTCGCCCAGAAGCCGTCCTTCGCGCTCGAGTCGCCTCCACAGTTGGGTGTCCGGCAGCGCATTCAGCAGCCCCACCATCGCGAGGGGGATCGCGCTCTTGCGGATGAAATCGATCTGCCGCTCAAAAATATCTGCGGGATCGTTATCAAAGCCGACGATGAAGCCGGCCATTACTTCCATCCCGTAGCTTTGAATTTTTTCTACCGATTCGAGCAGGTTACCGCGGTTCTGCGACTTCTGCGCTTCTTTGAGACTCTCTTCGACCGGAGTTTCAATGCCCAGAAAGACGCGACGGAAGCCGGCGTGTCGCATGCTCTCGAGGAGCGGTACGTCGTCCGCAAGATTCACGCTTGACTCAGTCAGCAACGAAAAAGGATAGCCATTGCGTTCCTGCCACGCGGCGAGTTCCGGCAACAGTTGGCGCACGTTCTTTTTGTTGCCGATGAAATTGTCGTCAACGATAAAAACCGTACCGCGCCAGCCCAGGGCCTTGAGCGCGTCGAATTCGGCGATCATCTGCTGATTGCTCTTGGTGCGCGGCACGCGCCCGTAGATTTCGATGATGTCGCAAAACTCGCACGAGAATGGGCAGCCGCGAGAGTACTGCACCGACATCGCGCTGTAGCGTTTGAGTTCAGCCAGATGAAAGTGGGCCAGCGGAGTCGCCGAGAGCGGTGGCCGCTCCGCAGCCTGATACGTCCGCTTGGCCTCGCCGCGGGCCAGGTCTTCAACGAACTGAGGCAGCGTGGTTTCCGCTTCGCCCAGGAAGATGTGATCGGCCTCGGGCAAGTCTTCAATCGTGGTCGTAATGTACGGGCCGCCGATGACGACGCACTTGCCCATTGCTTTGGCTCGTTGAACTACTTCTTTCAGCGAATCCTTTTGCACCAGCATCGCCGTGGCGAACACCATGTCGGCCCACTCGATGTCCGAGGTCTTGAGTCGCCGCACGTTGAGATCAATCAGGCGCCGCTCCCAGGAATCTGGCAGCAAAGCCGACACGGTCAACAAGCCGAGCGGTGGAAACGCGCACCGCTTGCCCTCGAAGGGCAGCGCGTGGCGAAAACTCCAATACGTATCGGGAAATTCCGGATTAATCAGCAGAACCTTCATCACTACTCCTTTAGACCACAGCAATAACTACGGCGCTTCGTTTACATCCTTCGTCGCAAATGCTACCTGCGTTTCTTGTTTGCGTGGTTTTTGTTTGCCTGGTTGTTTCGCCCGAGCTTCAGGACGTCGCCGGGTTGACACTTTAGCGTCATGGAAATCTTTTCCAGTGTATCGAAAGTTATTCCCTGGGCTTTACCCTTTTTCAAGCGCCACAGCGTCGTATGACTGATGCCAGTCTCTTTGGCCAGCCAATAGAAAGACCGCTCCTGCTCTTTCAGCAGCTCATTGATTCGGATTTTGATCATTAATACTCGATCCTCTTTAGCCTGGCTCGGTCTTCGTTTAGCGTGCGTGCTATTTATCACAGATGCCCATCATGTGTCCACAGAATATATTGCATTCTTGACATATACTGTGCCGTAGTATAACTTTGTTTCCAGATTGAGTCCAGCTAACTCCGTTCTCAGCTCCTCTGGAATCACCCAGATCATCTGAAGTTGTCAGCTAATAACTCGGGGGTCGAAGTGTTCCAGTAGCGGCCTTTACCGCGAGGGGTGTCGTTCATGCGAGTTTGCCGTCAATGCGACACCTCGCCGGCAAACAAACCACTGCTCTTATGAACTTTCCCTGTCTGACAAAGATCGAAGCAGCGCAGTGAGTAATATTGGTATCAAACAGCGGCGAGTCGGAAACGTCACCATTCTAAGTGCAGATGGTGAGATAAGAATCGGGTTGAGATTCGGGGGGAGCAGTGTCTCATTGCCGAGCGCCGTTGACTCTTTGCTGGAACAAGGGCAACACCACATCCTTCTGAATCTTGAGGGTGTTGCCTCAATTGACGCACGAGGACTGGGCGAGTTGGTCTCGACCTACATGGTGGTGACCAGGAGCGGCGGGCAGTTCAAGCTGCTTAATCTTACACAAATGCTGCGCGAGCTGATGATGACCACAAAACTCCAAACTTTCTTCGACGTTTACGAGACTGAATCCCAGGCCGTCGATAGCTTCGCGGGCGACGCCCTGGCCGCAGCGGAAGCGGTTCCAGGCCCGAGCACGAACATCCAAAACGCAAGCTCTCTGAAAGACCATTAACGCGATGAGCGACATATACGCCATGCAACGTGCCAACGGCGACTGGTTCGCGCTGAAAGAGCGCGGGAGTTTTCGCGTGCCCGTCTTTTCCAGCAACCGCGAAGCAATGCAGGCGCGGGCCTTCAACGTAGAGATGTTAGTTTTCAAACCGGTGCTTCTCGACGAGCGCGCGCTCAAGGATCTTGAGCCCACAGACGGTGAACGTCCCTCATATTTCTGGCTGGTCGAGAAGGCTTCCACAAGTATGAAGCGCGGCGTTGTTTTGAGTCACCTGGAGCTTGCCGTACTCAGTCGCGAACCTGATCTAACACCTCTTTCAGCAAGACTGAGCGCAAATGATAGCTTGTGAATTCTGTTTGAATTATACGTCCGCCGGCGAGTGCATGTTGGGTCTTAAGATACCCAAAGCGATGAGCTGTCGTGAATTTGGCCCAGGGCTTGAGAAATTTTGCGCCGACCCGAAAGACTTCGTGAGTCCGAGCCAGATCGTCCAGATGGCCACCTTTTTTGGGTTTCGAAAAACAGAGCTTAAGAAAGTCACGTCAATGGCGGAAAGGGAAGAAGGGTCACGTGAAGATACGTCTCGTTCAATCCTGGCGTAGGGGAAAAACGAATGACTAAGATAATCTGGTCCTGTCACAGCTGCGGCACGGTCCTGCCGCTATGGAAGATGAAGTGCCCTAATCGTCATCGGCTGGCGCTGAGTTGGCTGCATGTGATCGTAGTCGCAGCATTCGCCCTGCCCGCGCTTATTGATGCTTAGATTTCTTTAGAAGGGTTCAGGAGACCGCTCTTATGCCGGCAACACGAAACACTATCAGCAGGAGGTTCGGCGCGACTAATGCTGACCCGCAACGATCCGGAATGGATTCGGACTTTCGTCTGGTCATCGTGGCTGCACTAAGAACCAAGCAGCTTTTGCACGGCGCGGCGGCGAGGATCGCACCCAATCCTTTGAGACGCAAGAACACGAGCGTCGCGCTCGAAGAAATAAAGCGAGGCCTGGTGCACTTTAGTACTCAGAGTCCGGAAGCAGGGAACGCAGAATGAATAGTGACGAGACGAGTTACGTTATGGTCAACGGTTTGCGAATCTATATTAACGATACAGCACTTGAGGCCACCAGCGGCGATCGCGTGTTTTATAGCCGGCGGGCGGACGGTCCGTACTACCGTTGGCGTTATGAGAAACGGCTCGAACAATGGCGCGGCGCCCGCGTGCACGCGGCCGACTTTTCACCTCGAGAACTGTCCATGTCCAACTGGAAAACCGTGCCTTCCGCGTTACAGAGCAGGCTGATCGACCATTATCAGGAATGAGACAGACAGCTCAGGTCGCTCACCAACCTGGGATGCAGTCCTGACTTCGCAAAGCAGCCACCGCCACCTTGCTCTCTGTTTGCCGCAGGCAAGACATTGCCGGCTTAAGCGGCCGGGTCACCAGTACCGGACAGGGTGCTTGACGTAACACTCGATCCACATTCGATCCGAATAGAGTCTGCATCCCGAAGCCTGCACAATGGGAATTATAATTGGATCCGCAGGAGGCTCGAATTCGATCTTGACGCGGTGGCCAGCTTCATATCTTGACTGCGCCCGCGCCAGGTTGACCGAGCGGCCCACAATATCAGTGAGTGAACTGGCCCT
>WNFT01010433.1_pt1 | contig 11181 bp, 14 predicted proteins | sample 5400191 | NCBI WGS metagenome assembly WNFT01 (sample SAMN13153359, study PRJNA577476) | soil metagenome | isolation source: 80 cm saprolite under Madrone tree | place: USA:California | collected 2016-06-14
TGTTTGAGCCCTTCATCACAACAAAAGAGTCGGGCATGGGGATGGGGCTCTCCATTTGTCGCTCCATCGTCGAGGCACACGGCGGGCGAATCTGGGGAACTGCGAACGAGGACGCCGGGGTGACCTTCACGTTCACTCTTCCGATAGCGGCGGCCAGCAGCGCGTGAAGCCACAGGGCGAGTTCGTCCGCCGGTCATCCTTTGGGAAGCGCATCCCCCAGTGCCTTGCGCACCGCCGCCAGCAGTTGCTGACCGTTATACGGCTTTTCAAAGTACCGATCGCGCTCGATGATCCAGGAATACTGCGACCGAAGCTCGGGCCGCCCTGTAATCAGGATCACCGGCAACTCCGGCCGCTCCAACAGCGCGACTTGTCGCAGTTCGATTCCATTCATATCGGGCATGCTGATATCTGAGATCAAGCAATCGATGTCGGATAAGCCGTCGTGTGCGAAGAGTCCCGCGGCCGAAGAGTACAGGCGAACCTTGTAGCCAGCCGCCTCTAGGAGATCGGCAAGGGACTCGAGCGTCCGATGGTCGTCGTCAACGACGGCCACCACAGGTCGAGTGGGATCGGCCATGTCATTGTTGCTTCCGGCGCTCGAGCGCGATGTTCAATTGTGCGGCCATTCGGACGAGATCGGCGAACGAGTCCGCCGCCATCTTCTGCATGATCCGGCTTCGATGAATTTGGAGCGTGACGTCACTGATACCGAGCTCCGCCGCCGCCTGTTTGTTCAAAAGTCCGCTGACGATCAATGGGAGCACCTGGCCTTCGCGCGGCGTGAGCGACGAGTAGCGCTGCTGCAGTCGAGCAAGTGCGGCTCTCTCTAGCCGCGCGCGTCCATCGCGCGCGATGGCGGCGTTCACCGCCGCCAAGAGGTCGGCCTGGCTGAAAGGTTTCGCCAGAAAGTCGACAGCGCCGGCCTTGATTGCGCGAACCGAGGATGGAATGTCGGCGTGTCCTGTGACGAAGACGATTGGCGGGTGGTACGCGTCGCCAAGCTGTCGCTGGAAGTCCAGGCCACTGATGTCCGGCAGTTCCACGTCCAGGATGAGGCAGGCCGTCTGATCGGGCTTTGGATACGCGACGTACTCGGCGACCGATCCGAATGTGACGGACGGTAGGCCCAGCGACGCGAAAAGCTCCCGCATCGCTTCGCACACGCGAACGTCATCGTCGATAACGTAGACGATGTACTCAGCTGGGATCATCGGCTTCCGAAGGTCACGCGATCGCGCCATTCCACCCTGCCGCGAAAAGGCCGCGTCGCGGGGACGCCGCATTGTCACGCGCGCCCTCGAGTGTGACGGCCGGTCAGCTCCTACGCGGCGCTCATCCGAACTCAAGCTCCGGTCCCTCACTCCCCGCACCTCAGGCTACTGCCGACGGAGCCAGGCCGTCCATCATAGAAAGACGTGATATCGCCCGAGGATGAAACGAGCCTACGCTGCGTTGTGGCGGCCTTGACGACATGCTGAGGCGCGCGAAGGAGGAAGCGGCGATGCCCGAGAACAGCAGAGCAAGCGGAATCTGGGATTCGAAGGAATGCGTCCTTCTGTTAATCGACTACCAACCGGGAGTGATGAGCTACATCCGGTCACATGATCCCAAGCTCGTCGAACTCAATGCCCGCTACCTGGCGAAGGCAGCGTTGGCGTTCGACATCCCAATCGTCCTCAGCACAGTGGCTGTACAGATGGGGGTCAACCAGCCCACCATTGCCACGCTTCGGAACGAGATTCCAGACGTTCCGGAGATCGATCGGTCCTCGATGGACGCGTGGGCCGATCGCGGCTTCGTCGACGCGGTGAAGAAGACCGGCCGTAAACGGCTGGTCGTAGGCGGAGTTGTGACGGAAGTGTGCGTCGCGTACCCCACCGTGGAGGCGCTGAAAGCGGGCTTCGACGTCTGCGTCGTCGCGGATGCCTGCGGCGGCGAGACCAGGGAGTCACACGACGTTGCGGTGCTACGGATGATCCAGGCTGGTGCCGTTCCCAATACCACCACCGCCATGATCACCGAGTGGTTCCGCGACTGGGCTGGCCCATTGGCCCCGGCCGCTCGCGAAGTGCTGGTGCCGTTCATCAGGGACATCGCGATCGTGGAAGACATCTACCCTCGTCTCGAAACAGCCAAAGCGGCTGACGCCCGAGCGGCTCAGGCGCGCGAGGCCTCGAAAGCGCACGCCTGAGCGCGCGATGACAGTGTCTGCGCGATAGGAACGAAGAAGTCATGAACTGCCGATGGCGCGCCAGCTACTTGGCCAAGTGCCGATTCCGGCCACAAACGTGCGCATAACTGAAGACATGAGGGAGCGCTCGCATGAATGATCTCGCGACACTTGCGATCAACGCCAGCGGGGGTCTCGACCGGTGGCGGCGGATGAAGACTGTTTCCGCGCATCTTCTGCAAGGCGGCGTTCTCTGGAAAGTGAAGGGTCAGGACGGCGTTCTGGACGATGTCCATCTGACGGTCGACCTGCGCAAGGAATGGGCGTCTCATCGGCCGTTCGGACAGCAGAATCGACACTCGTCCTTTCAACCCGATCGAGTCGCGATTGAGACGAGCGACGGTCAGGTCGTTGAGGAACGGACCAATCCACGCGAGTCCTTCAGAGGCCACACGTTCGAGTCTCCTTGGGACAGGCTGCAACTGGCGTACTTCGCAGGGTATGCGATGTGGACCTACATGAATACGCCGTTTCTCTTCGCGCTGCCCGACGTCAAGACGGAAGAACTTGAATCGTGGCAGGAAAACGGTGAGGCGTGGCGCCGCCTGAAAGTCACGTTTCCGGAACGCATCGCGACGCATTCTGTTCAGCAGACGTTCTACTTCGATCAGCAGGGCCTTCTCAAGCGGCACGACTACGACGTCGACATCGCGGGTGGAACGCCGGCGGCGCACTATGTGTCTGCCCCCGCGGACGTCTCAGGAATCGTCGTGCCGACGAAGCACAGGATATTTCCGCGTCAGGCGGACGGGAGTTCGGCGCGCGAACCGCTTGTGGTGTCGATCGACATCAGCGACATCGAATTCGGCTAAACGACATGATTCGACGATAGAGAAGGGAGCAGGAATGCCAAACATGTCTTCAAACCGCGAAATAATCGCAAATCTTTATCGTCATTTCGAGAATAAAGACATAGCAGCCGTGTCTGAAATCGTAGCAGAAGACATTGTTATGGATCTTCCCTATTCCCCAGAAGGTTATCCCAAACGGCTCATTGGGAAGGAGGACTTCACGCATCATATGCAGAGCGGACTCGCTGCATATGCAAAAGTGAAATTCATCAACATGCGTTTCTGGGACATGGCGGACCCGGGACTCATTTCGGTCCAGTTCCAAGGAGAGACGGAGCTCCCAAGCGGATCCCGCTATTCCAACGACTATTTTTGCATGTTTGAGATCAGAGAAGGGAAGCTGCACTCCTGGCTCGAATACTACAACCCGCTGGTTGCCATCGAGGCCTTTGGTGGTGTCGCGGCCTTTAGTAAGCATTACGGCCATTAGAACAGTTTGGTGAGGTACGGAGCATGAGCCTGCACGGCAAAGTTGCGCTCGTGACGGGAGCGTCCCGCGGAATCGGCAAGGCCATCGCTGAGCGTCTCGGCAGAGAAGGGGCCAGCGTCGTCATCAACTACTACGCGAATCGCCAGGGAGCTGACGAACCTGCCCGTGCCGCCGAGGTCCTGCAAGCTGTCGAGAAGAGCGGCGGTGCCGCAGTTCTTGCCGACGCCGACGTGGCCAACCCAGATCAGCTGCGTGGTCTGTTCGATCTTGCGGAGAAGCATTTCGGCGGTCTGGACATCCTGATCACCAATGCGGCGACCTGGCGGTTCGCGTCCATCGCGGACGCCACCGTCGACGATTTCGACGTGGTCTTCCGCACTAATGCGCGCGCAACGTTTATTGCGATGCATGAGGCTGCGCACCGGTTACGCGACGCTGGCCGGGTCGTGGCGATCAGTGCAGGGTTGGCGCTCATGCCCCGTCCTGGAACTGCGATTTACGGGGCCAGCAAGGCCGCCATCAATCATCTGGTTCGAGTGTTGGCCCACGAGCTCGGGCCTCGGCAGATTACCGTGAACGCCGTTCTGCCAGGCGCGGTCAATACCGATGCGATCAGGGAGCAGCCAGTAGACATCGATAAGTTCATCGCGGGCGAGATCGCGCAGACCCCGCTGCGCCGCATCGGACAGCCGGACGACATCGCCGACGTTGTCGCGTTTCTTGTCTCCGATGATGCGCGCTGGGTAACCGGCCAAAGCATCGGCGCCGGCGGCGGGATGTTCTGATCGGCCAGCGCTGACCGGTGGCCGAGAGGACTGGTTCCACGCCCGACGCGCGCTGTGACAACTGCCCGCATAGCCGATGGAGAGAACTATGGCGACGGACGCAATGGCCAAACCTGATGTCCTGGCTGCTCGCGTTCGGGGTGAATACAGCGAAATGCCTGGATTGCAACTGACGGTTACCCAGGCGTGCCGGCTGTGGCAGATCGACACTCTTACGTGCGAGATGTTGCTCGAACAGCTTGTACACGAAGACTTCCTGTGCAAGACGGGAAAGGGCGCCTACGCCGCCGCGACGACTGCTCGCAGACGACTGTAAGTAGCACGAGGAGGACACAATCATGAACACGGCACCGAACGAAAAAAAGCGGATTGCCGTAATTGGCGCAACAGGGCACCAAGGAAGCGCAGTCGTACATGCCCTGCGGGCCGCCGGCCAGTTCTTCGTCCGCGCTCTTACTCGCCATCCCGGCACCTATCGCGGACTGGCCGACGAAGTGGTCGTCGCAGACTTGAACCGTCCGGACACCCTTCAACCGGCGTTCACAGGTGCACACGGTATTTTCTTGGTCACCAACTTTTGGGAACAAGGCACCGACGAGTTCGCGCAGGGGACGGCAGCGGTACGCGCCGCGAAAGCTGCCGGCGTGAAACATTTTGTCTGGTCCACGCTGCCGAATGTCGAAGCGATCAGCGGCGGCAGATTCCACGTTCCCCACTTCACTGGCAAGGCGAAGGTCGATCGCGTCGTGACGGAAGCAGGGTTTGCGAATCATACGTTCGTCATTGCGCCGTTCTTCTACCAGAACCTCACAGACGCCCTTGCTCCGCAACAGCAGGTAGATGGTTCGATGGGCTGGGCGCTGCCGCTCGATCCGCGCGTCCGTTGCATTCACATGGGTGACATTCGCGAACTCGGCGACATCGTCGCCGGAGCGTTCGCGCTCCCGGATCAGGCCGGCCACGGCGAGTACCTGCCGCTGGTCGGAGATTTCATGAGCTTCAATGACATCGTCGGCACCTTGAATCGACAGGGGCACAAGTTCTCCTTCCATCAGGTCCCGAAAGACAGTTTCCCTGGCGAAGTGGCCAACACGTTCGCTTACTTCGAAGCGCACACGTATCTGGGCTCGGATTCGTCGGATCGAATTGCGCTCGCAAACAGAATCGCCGGCAGGCAACCGACCACGTTTGCGGCGTGGGCGCGAGTGAATGTTCCGGTAGAAGGTACTAGGGCCTCAGGGAGCGCTTTGTGAGCAGACCCGCGTCGCAGCCCGCTCGCGCCAGTGGGGAATTCGCCATCGGCGGCAACCTGCCGGTGGTGCGTCTGGGATACGGCACGATGCAACTCCCCGGCCCAGGCGTGTGGGGTGAGCCGCGCGATCACGGTGAGGCGGTTCGCGTGCTCCGCCGCGCCGTCGACCTGGGCGTGACGTTGATCGACACGGCCGATTCGTACGGTCCCAGGGTTAGCGAGCGGCTCATTCGCGAGGCGCTCCATCCGTACCAGGACGACCTGGTCATCGCGACGAAAGCCGGCCTGACACGGCCTGGCCCCGGGCGTTGGGAACGCAACGGGAAGCCCGAGTACCTCAGGGCCCAGACCGAAGAGAGCCTTCGTCTGCTCGGCCTGGAGCGCATCGAGCTGTTTCACCTACACCGCATCGATCCCAATGTTCCGCTCGCGGATCAACTCGGCGCTCTCGTGGAACTGCAAGCCGCAGGGAAGATCGGACGGATCGGACTCTCAGAGGTCTCGGTGTCTGAGATCGAAGCCGCTCGAACGATTACACCGATCGCCACCGTCCAGAACCTGTACAACCTCTCGGACCGCAGTGCCGAGCCGGTGCTGGACTACTGTGACCGCGAGGGCATCGGCTTCATCCCGTGGTTTCCGATGGCCACTGGCGCCCTCGCCAGCCGAGGCGGACCACTGCGGGCGATGGCCGATCGGCTCGCGGTCACGCCTGCGCAAATCGCGCTCGCGTGGCTGCTCCAGCGATCCCCCGTGCTGCTGCCGATCCCCGGTACTTCGACCGTCAGTCACCTCGAAGAAAACGTGGCTGCCGCGCGCATTGAGCTCACCCCGGAGCAGGTCCGACAACTCGACGCCGCGATCTCGGGAACCTAAGGATTGGCTATGACATCTGTCGCGCTGAGAGATGAATTGATCGGAACGTGGAAGCTCGTCTCCTACGTAGAGACGCTAGTTGACGGCTCTCCCAGTGGGTCCCAAAAGGTTACCGCTCGGTTTAACCGAAGAAGAATCGCTCGAGTATCGGCTTAGGAGATCCGCAGATGGCATTCACAATCAAAGTCAACGGGACCGCACACAGGGCCGACGTCGATGCCGACACGCCTCTCCTCTGGGTGCTGCGCGACGTCCTCGGCATGACTGGCACCAAGTTCGGATGCGGCATCGCGCTGTGCGGAGCGTGCACCGTCCACATTGACGGCATGCCGGCGCGTTCGTGCGTGACACGGATCGACGCCATCGGCGACAAACCCATTACAACCATCGAGGCAGTCGGGCAGACGCCGACCGGAAAGGCGTTGCAGAAGGCGTGGCTGGAACTCGAGGTCGTCCAGTGCGGCTATTGCCAATCCGGGCAGATCATGTCGGCAGCGGCGCTCCTTGCCGGCACGCCGAAACCGAGTGACGCGGACATCGATGCCGCGATGACCGGCAACGTCTGCCGATGCGGCACCTATCAGCGGATCCGGGCCGCCATTCATCGCGCTACGGTCTGAAATGAGGAATCACATGTCCGAGCGCCCCGTCAGTCTCGATCGGCGTACGTTTCTGAAGGCGGGTGCTGCCGTCGGCGGCGGCCTCGTCGTCAACTTCGCGCTTCCCCTCGCGCTCACTCCCGCGTTAGCGCAGCCTGCGACGTTGTCTGCGTTTGCGCCGAACGCCTTCGTTCGCATCGATCCGCAGAACGTCGTAACGCTGGTCATGCCGATGGTGGAAATGGGCCAGGGCATCTATACCGCCTTGGCGATGCTGCTCGCCGAAGAGCTCGAGGTCGGTCTCGACCAGGTTCGCCTCGAGCACGCTCCGCCTGACGACGCGCTGTACGGCAATTCGATTCTCCACGGTCAGACCACAGGCGACTCGGCGTCAATTCGCGCTTTCTGGGTGCCGCTGCGTCAGGCGGGCGCCGCCGCGCGCACGCTGTTGATTGAGGCGGCCGCCAAGCAGTGGGGAGTCGACAGCAACACCTGTCGGGCACAGCACGGCGCCGTCGTGCATGCCACGAGCGCGCGTCGCTTGGCCTACGGTGATCTGGTGAATGTCGCTGCTGCGTTGCCCGTACCGGCGCCCGACGCCGTGGTCCTGAAGCGGCCTGAGCAATTCACTCTGATCGGTACTCCCGCGAAGCGTCTCGATACGCCGGACAAGGTCGATGGCCGGACGGAATTCGGCATCGACGTGAGGTTGCCTGGACTGAAGGTGGCGGCTATTGCCATCTCCCCTGTGCGCGGCGGAAAGGCAAGGTCGGTGAACGAGGCGGCCGCGCGTGCGATCAAAGGCGTGCGTCAAGTCGTCACGATCGATGAGGCAGTAGCCGTAGTCGCGGACCATCTGTGGGCTGCCAAGAAAGGCCTCAAGGCCGCTGCGGTTGAGTGGGATGACGGTCCGAATGCGAGTGTCGACAGCGCCGGCATCATCCGTCAACTCGAAGAGGCATCGATGCGGCCCGGCGTCGTGGCGCGCAATGAAGGCGACGCCGAGAAGGCGCTCGCCGGCGCGGCGCAGCGGCTTGACGCCGTTTACCAACTGCCGCTCCTTGCCCACGCCGCGATGGAGCCGATGAACTGCACGGTGCATTACACGAAAGACGCCTGCGACGTCTGGGTCGGCACCCAAGTGCCGACGCGGACACAAGATAGTGTCGCCGACCTCACCGGCCTGCCGAAAAACGCGATAAAGATTCACAACCATTTCATTGGCGGCGGCTTCGGCCGGCGACTCGAGCATGACGGCACGCTCCTCGCGGTACGCGGTCCAAGTGGCCGCCGATCCCCTCTACACATTTCCGAACATGCACGTCGACTACGTCCGCGTGGAGTCGCCGGCCATTCAGACCGCCTTCTGGCGCGGGATCGGCGCGACCCACAACGTGTTCGTCGTCGAAAGCTTCATCGACGAGCTCGCCCACGCCGCGCAAAAGGATCCTGTGATGTATCGCAAGGCCCTAATGGCCGATCCCAGGGCGCTCGGTGTGCTGAGCCTTGCGGCGGAGAAGGCGGGATGGGGGAAGCCGCTTCCGGCACGATGGGGCCGCGGCATCTCGGTGCAGCTCGCCTTCGGCAGCTATCTCTCTCAGGTCGCCGAGGTCGAGGTGAGGTCTGATGGCTCAATCAGGGTCCATCGCATCGTCTGCGCCGCCGATTGCGGCATCGTGATCAACCCCGACACGATCGCGGCGCAAGTCGAAGGCGGAACGCTCTTCGGCCTGACCGCGGCGCTGTATGGAGCGATCACACTGAAGAACGGCCGCGTGGCACAGGGCAACTTCCACGACTACCGGCCCATGCGGATGAACGAAGTTCCGGTCATCGAGACGCATCTGGTGAAGAGCGCAGAGTCTCCGGGCGGTTTCGGCGAGGCGCCGACCGCCGCGGTCGCCCCCGCGGTGACCAACGCGATCTTCGCGGTGACGGGCACGCGCATCCGGACGCTGCCGATCGATACGAGGCTGCTGAAATGATGAACCTTTCGAGATGGACCACCGCCGTCTGCCTGGTGGCCGTCGGGGCGATTCCACCTGCAGCGGCGCAGGTGGTTCCTCTCAAGCCGGTCTCCGCCTTCTCGACGATAAGCGACGAGCACGCGCGTTCCGTGGCGCTGTTCGTCGAGGCCGCCAGAGTGATCGCGAGTCCGCGCTGCATGAACTGTCATCCGGCGACCCGTCAGCCGACGCAGGGCGACGATCTCCACGCGCACGTGCCCTTGATGTACGGCGGGCCGCACGATCGCGGAGCACCCGGATTGCCGTGCGCCTCATGCCACGGAGCGACGAACACGCTGACGCTAGCGTCATCGATTGCCAGCGTCCCTGGCAATTCGCAGTGGAGGCTCGCCCCCGCGTCGATGGCGTGGCAGGGCAGGTCCCTGCGAGAGATCTGTCTGCAGGTGAAGGACGGCGCTCGGAACGGCGGACGGAGCCTTTCGAAGATTCATGAGCATGTGGCGACGGATCCTCTTGTCGGCTGGGCGTGGCACCCCGGCGAGGGCCGCGTTCCCGCCCCCGGCACGCAGGCGCAGTTCGGAGCGCTCATCCAGGCGTGGATCTCCACTGGCGCGCAATGTCCGCAGCCCTAGCGTGGTGTCGATGAACGGAGAACTGGCGGCGATGATCACGCTGGCAAATCGCTTGGTGGCGACGGGTATACACGGCACGCTGTCAACGCTCTTCGCGGCTCTACCGGACGCTGGGGGCGATGATGGTGAGCCTGCCGGGGATGCACGCCGGTGGGATAAGCGGCGGATGTCTCGAAGAGCACGTCGCGCGCGCAGGCGCCCGGGCCACGCAAGATGCACCAGCCGCGATGCTGCGCTTCAGCACGCATCCTGATTCAGACGATGACGCACCGATTCTAGGGTGTGGCGGCTCGATCGATGTGTTGGTCGAGCGCCTGACAGCGGACCACGTCACTCTCCTCGAAGAGTTCGCCAGCGCATCCGAACGCGACGAATGTGCGCTACTCGCGTCTGTCGTCAGACGTGCAGGTCAAACGTTGTCGGTACGTCGCGAGTGGCTGGGAGCGGCTGACGGAGCACGTTGCGTGACGCCGGATCTCGGGCGCATTTATGGTGAGGTCGCGCGTGAGGCCAGGAGCCGTCACGCCGCACTGGACTCCGACGCTGACGTGCTCGTGCAGTACGTACCGCCGGTGACACGACTGTTGATCTTTGGCGCCGGCGATGACGCGCAGCCCCTGTGCGAAATCGGTGCTTTGCTGGGATGGCACGTCTCGGTCGCCGACCGCCGGGCGCGTCTCGCGACGCCGGCGCGCTTTCCCCACGCGCGGGCGGTGCTCGCTGCCGATTGGGATGAGGCCGTGGCCGCGCTCGGGTTTTCGCCACGCACAGCTGCTGTACTGATGACGCACAGCCTCGAGGACGATGCCCAAGTGTTGTCGCTGCTGGCCCGGCGACAGGTGTCGTACATCGGCGCGCTCGGGCCCGCGCATCGACGTCAGTGGCTGCTCGAAGAAGTGGACGCGCTTGGCGGACGGCTGAATGACGACCTTCGACTGAAGGTGCGAGGACCAATCGGACTTGATCTCGGCGATCGCTCCGCCGCCGGCATCGCCGTGGCGGTGGCCGCCGAGGTTCTCGCGCACCTGAATGCTCGTGACGCGCAGCCCTTCCATACACAGGCGGACCCGATCGCCGGTCAAGTCCGTCCGGGAGCCTGTCGTGTCGCCTGATCTCCTGGTTGTCATTCTTGCGGCTGGCGCCTCCCGTCGACTGGGCAGGGCGAAGCAGTTGGTGTCGATTGGTGGCGAGACGCTATTGAGACGACAATGTCGCTGCGCGCTCGATGCGGACGTTGGGCCAGTGCTGGTTGTTCTCGGACATGATGCGGATCGGCACAAGCGAGTGGTAGCGGACCTACCGCTCGACGTGCGCGTCAACGACGAATGGCAGGAGGGGATCGCGGCAACGCTCCGTCTCGCGGTCGGCGTCGCGATCATCCGTCGAGCCGCATTGCTCGTTCTCCCGTGCGATCAATATCGCATCGCGCCGAACGATCTCCGCACGTTGCGAGACAGGTGGCGTCTAGCACCGACGGTGGCGTGTGTGTCGAGATGGGGCGATTATGCGGGACCACCGGCGATTCTGCCGATCGCGTACCACGAGCAAGCGCTGTC
>WNFT01015592.1_pt1 | contig 11176 bp, 11 predicted proteins | sample 5400191 | NCBI WGS metagenome assembly WNFT01 (sample SAMN13153359, study PRJNA577476) | soil metagenome | isolation source: 80 cm saprolite under Madrone tree | place: USA:California | collected 2016-06-14
CAGAATCCGGATCAGTTGGCCCTTTTTCGAGAAAAGAAAATCGACGCTGTCTGGACGGTGGAACCCTGGGTCTCGCGCATCGAAATGGAAGCCGGGGGGAAGGTAATCGTCGAGGAACCGGAAACGGCGACCACTGTCCTGGTTTCAAGCGCGAAATTTTTGAGTGAGCAACGCGACCTTGTGCGCAAATTCGCACAAGCGAACGCGGAGCTGACGGATTGGATTTTGAAAAAACCGGCTGAAGCGCAGCGACTATTCAAGGCGGAACTGCTCGAGGAAACGAAGAGCGATATGACTCCGGCCTTGATCGAGCACGCATGGAAGCGAATCGTTTTCAGCGCGGAAATCCCGCGCGCCTCGGTTGAGAAATTCGTGCAAAACTCCATGCGCTCGGGATTCATCAAGGCCGCGCCCGATCTTTCACGACTGTTCGAAAAGCCGTAATGTCGCTGCAAGAAGAACTGCAGGGTCCGCCGCCGGCCAAGCTTATTGTCGATCATGTTTCGAAATGGTTTCGGCAAAAGCGCCAGACGGTGCATGCGCTAGATGATATCTCGCTCGAAGTCGCTGAGGGTGAATTCATCGTCATCGTCGGTCCGAGCGGCTGCGGAAAATCGACGTTGCTCGACATCATTGCCGGTCTGGAAAAGCCGGACAAAGGGCGGGTGCTGGCCGACAATCAGCCGGTGCTCAATCCCGGCCGGCATCGGCTCGTCATGTTTCAGGAGTCGGCGCTATTTCCCTGGCTCAATGCGTTCGGCAACGTCATGTTCGGTTTGAAGTTAAAACCCGGCCTGCGCAATTCCGAACGGCGTGAGGTCGCAAAATTCTTTCTTCATCTCGTCGGCCTGGAAAAATTCATGGAGGCGAACGTGCACGAACTTTCCGGGGGCATGAAACAGCGCGTGGCACTGGCGCGCGCGCTGGCGCCGAATCCGCGTGTGCTCTTGATGGACGAGCCGTTCGCCGCGCTCGATGCCATGACACGCGAGCAGCTTTACGGCGATATCCAGCGGATTTGGGAGAAGCGCCGCAAGACGATTATCTTCGTTACCCACAACGTGCGGGAAGCAGCTTGCCTGGCCGATCGAGTCATGATCATGTCGCCGACGCCGGGCCGCATCCGCGAAGTTTTTGAAGTGACGCTGCCGCGACCGCGCGCTTTTAACAGCATTGAAATCGCGCAACAGGCATCCAAGCTAACCGCGGCCTTGAAAGGACACGCCGAGCATGACGCCGTGACCAGCGCATGAGACGGAGCTTGCTTGCGGTTTTATTTTTCGTTGTCCTGGTCGCGATTTGGAGCGCCATCGTTCGCGCGCAAATTTGGTCGCCGGTATTGCTGCCCTCTCCGCTCAGCGTCTGGAATTATGTGCTCAGCGCCGGACGCGACGGCACCTTGCTGAGCGCTTCCATCGTAACATTACGGCGATTGCTGTCTGGTTATGTTATTGGCCTCGCGATCGGATTGCCGCTCGGTTTGTTGACCGCTTCATCGACTTTTGTCGAAGACACCATCGGCGTGCTCGCCCTAGGATTGCAGACGTTGCCAAGCGTTTGCTGGGTTCCGCTCGCGCTGCTTTGGTTCGGACAAACTGAAACTGCGATGCTTTTTGTCGTGATTATGGGAACGGTCTGGTCGGTGGTGATCGCGACCGATACAGGAGTGCGCACGATTCCACCAATCTATGCGCGGGCGGCACGTACGATGGGCTCAAGACCGTTTCACAAATGGACGCGCGTCATTTTACCGGCATCGCTGCCATATTTGGTGAGCGGAATGAAACAAGGCTGGGCGTTTGCCTGGCGCTCACTCATGGCCGCGGAAATTTATGTGACCATTCTCACTGGATTTGGTCTCGGCCATCTACTGCATTACGGGCGCGAACTCAACGCGATGGACCAGGTCGTCGGAATCATGCTGGTGATCATTGTCATCGGGTTGCTCGCGGACAAAATTCTCTTCTCCCCGTGGGAACGTTTTCTCCATCGCCGCTGGGGAACGGGAAAACGCTAAGCAGGATCGATTCGTTTAAACCGCCGGCGCCGACCTCTCCGCCATCAATGTCGATTAGGAGTCAATCGTTGCGCGTTGGTGGGGCTCGTAACCAAAATGGGGGTCGAGCCGCTTTAACGCATCGTTCGCATATTGTCGATCTTCGGCAGACAGGTAATCCTCGTAACCGCCAATCTTGCCGCGCCGCACCTTGAACGATTCCGGGTCGCGTATATCCCTGGCCTGGAGAATCTTCGAATCGAAAACGCCGGCTGCCTCCAATTTTTGCATGTTGCCAAACTCCGAAAAATCGAGGGCGTCCTGAAAGATCGAGATGTTGGGTGTCGTTTCACCGAGCAGGGCGAGCGCCGCGCGAAATTGTTCGGCGGGCGCCGCGCGCAGCGATTCATATCGGAGGAGGGAGAAGTTGCGGCGGCCTGAAAATTCATCCAGCCAATCGTTCATCGTTTTAACGATGGAGCCGACCCCGAATCGCTGGTCGCGTAACATTTCATCGATGGTTCTCTGGCCAAATTCGTCATGCGTTCCGGGATCGCGCCTGGTCATTTGCAAATAGAGCGAAACAAAAACGTCGCGCGGATCACGCGCGAGCAGCACGATGTTTGCCCGGCGGAGTTCTTTCGCCGGGACCAAGTATTTACTGCGGACCGCGTCCCACAGGTTGCCCTTCGTCCTGTGCTCAAACAAATCATGCGAATAAATGACGCGTGGAATCGCTGGATCGCCATACCGCTCCGGCGTGAGCGTGAAGTCATGGCCGCGGCGCTTGCAAAAGTAAGCGCAGAGAAACGTCCGCAGCCAGGTGCGTCCGCTTTTCGGGATCGAGAGGACGATCATGTCCCCGCCCGAAAGAGCGTGAGCGCGGCTGCTGAAATTCCAGCGTGGGCGAAGCATTCCGCATTGTGAAACGATCGTCCGCTCGCGTCCAGCGCGACGCTGCCCGGTTTGCAAAGCAATCCGATCGTGATTATAATTTATTCTCCAAAAATGGGGGCGTACTGGCTTCGACTTGTGGTTGGAAGCGCAGGCGGCATGTCGAGGATGGTTCGTTGGCCTCGTAAAAAACCGAGCCAAAAAAAATAAATGCAGATCACCAAGATCTCGCTCTCGCGGCTTAATTGACCGTGACGTTTGGAACTGGACGCCTGCTACGGCGCCAAACGTGGACAGCAGGCTAATCGTTCGGCGGAGTGACCGCGCCGGGCGGTGAAGGAACTTCGTGGACGCTCGGGAGACGGCAGTGCGCCGGTGCAACGTTCGGCTCCTTAAAACTCATCGCCGGATAAACATGTAGATGGCTGCGTGGATAGCGACGAGGACAGGGGTTCAACTCCCCTCGCCTCCAGTTCTTCGCGGAAAATAGGTGTCGCCAAAAATACGACCAATAAGACCTTCCAAATCGATCTCGAAGTGCTATAGACATCATAATTGCTAGACCCGTCGCGAATTTCTTCCAGCTTCTATGAACTCCCGCCTGCTTACCAAGATCGTCTATCATTGCGCACTCTTACTTGCTTGCCTCACCCTTAGCGCACGCCCGCAACAACCAGTCCTGCTCACTCCGAGCGAAAACGATCTCGTCGTGCTCAATGGCTGCGTCATCTCTGCTTGTAATTATTTGGCCGCGGTCAAAACGCAGCACAGTTTGGACAAAGATTTTTGGGCGAAAATTCTTCTCGTTCGCTACAACGATCATCCAGCCGGCCATGCTTATTGCGTGTGGGAAACCGATGGAGCGATCTATGGCTACGATCGCAATGCCGGCGCATTTCCCATTCCCGTCTACACGCGCGACGCTCGCTCCATTGCCATTGTTCTTGCACAGGAGCTCGGCAAAGTTCTCAACCACCCGCTTTCCGTGAACGAGGCGGATTTTGTCGAACAGCAACACGCTGACCTCTACAAATTCTGACGGCGATCGCCTTAAACGCGAACTGATTTCGCACCTGACTCACGGCGATTTGCTCCACGTCTTCTCCTGAAACGAAACGCGTCCGGAGCCCTTCTCGAACGCTTCAAAATGCTCCGCGTTCTGCTGGTAGTATTTCTGATGATAGGCTTCGGCCGGCCAGAATTTCATGGCCGGTAGAATTTCGGTCACGATCGGTTTGTCGAATTTGCCGGATTTCGCGAGTTTCTCCTTGGACGCCTCCGCAATCTTTCTCTGTTCGTCATTGGCGACGAAAATGGCGGCACGATAACTCTGACCGATGTCGGTGAACTGACCGTCCGCCTGGGTCGGATCGATTTGCCGCCAATAAATATCGAGCAGCTGGTCAAACGAAATTTTGGCCGGAACGTAGGTGATCTCAATCGACTCGCGATAATTAGTCTTCTCCGAACCGACTAATTCGTAGGTCGGATTCGGTTCGGTTCCGCCACAATAGCCGACCACGGTCTTGACGACGCCATTAGCTTTATCGAATGCCGGTACTGCCATAAGCATAGCCTTTTAAACCAACAGAAGGTCAGAAAATGGTCAAAACAGCCGCAATACTCTTCGGTGTCGTCTTCTTGTTCGTAGGCATTTTGGGATTCGTGCCCTCAATTACCAAGGATGAGATGTTACTCGGCATCTTCCACGTCAACTTCGCCCACAATGTCGTTCATCTCGCTTCTGGGGCCGTATTTCTCCTTTGCGGAATGGCCGGTGCCGGTCCATCGCGCATGTTCTTCAAAATCTTCGGAATCGTTTACGCGCTGGTAGCTGTGCTCGGCTTCTATTATGGCGATAATGCCATCCTCGGTATTATCTCCAACAACTCGGCCGATACCTGGCTGCATATCGTGCTCGCTGTCGTCATGCTGTTTCTCGGCTTTGGCGCTTCCAGCGGCGGCGAACCTGCTACCGTTTAGTTTTCCCTCACCGATACGCCTAGCGCGGGGTTGAACCGCCTCGTGCCAGGTGCGATTCTTTCTCCGTGATCGAGCTGATCCCGGACTCGTTTACCGCCCGTCTTGATCCGCAGAAAATCTTCCGGCGGGCCGCACCCCTCCATGTCGATCTTGGCTGCGGCGATGGGGCATTTCTTTTTGCGCTGGCCACACGGATGCCGGAGAAAAACTTTCTTGGTGTCGAGCGCCTCGCCGGTCGCGTCGAAAGAGCCTGTCGCAAAGCGGCCAGGATCGACAATATGCGCGTGCTGCATTTCGAAACCGCGTATGCCGTCGAATATTTGTTGCCCGAACGATCGGTAGAAACTTTCCATCTCCTCTTTCCCGATCCCTGGCCAAAGCGAAGGCATCATCGGCGTCGGATGGTGACGAAGGATTTCTTGAGAACGATTTGGGCTACGCTGGAAGAAAACGGAATTTTGCGGATCGCGACCGATCACCTTGACTATTTCACTCGCATCTCGCGACTAGCTGAGGAGTCGAGTCTCTTTGCTTTTATGCAACCCAGCGGGGAGAAAAATTTTCCCGTGTCTGCTTTCGAGAAGAAATTCGCGAGCACAGGCGCCCGGATTTATCGGCTTGAACTGCGAAAGGTTTCACCGGTGATGTAAGCGCGCGCTTTCCACTCGCGAGCGCCGAAGTGCAGTTCTACCGCGCCGGTTTCGTCCTGGCGAAAAAGTTTTATACCGCGACCGCGGACGCTCGCTGCCCATTCGTCGGTCACCCGTTCGTACTCAGGAAAATCGCGCGAGGTGGCAATAATTAATCGCGGCCGCACCGCGTCAAGAAAAGCGTCGGAGCCGGATTTGCCGGAGTGATGCTGTCCCTTGATCAAAATTTCGCTGTGCAAATCGATACCCGAAGCGCGAATTGCATTTTCGGTTTCATAACCGCTGTCCGACATGAGCAAAATTCTGACTCCAGGAGAGATTGATAATTGGACGACGAGGCTCTCGTCGTCAGCGGTCGGGGCTGCAATTTCTCGGGGTGGAAAGAGAATTTTCGCCGTTACTTCGGGAGAGAGATCGAAACGTGCGCCCGAGTTCAAATTAATCGGCTTGATCTGACGGCTCGCAAAAATTTGATGAAGTCGACGGTGGACAGCCGACCGGTCGGCTGCGGGATTGTCGATCAAAACTTGAGGCAAAAAATCCTCGAGCAGCAATTCCGCGCCGCCAATGTGAAGCGAATCGCCATGGCTGAGGAGCAATCCATGGATGCGATTCACGCCCGTCGCATGCAGATATGGGCGAAGCACTCGTCCGTAATCTCGTTCGCTGCCGCAATCAAACAGCCATTCCGCGCCGCGCGTCCGCATATGCACTGCCGCGCCGGCGCCAGAATCAAGCACCGCAATTTTAGCCCGCGTTTTTTCCGGCCAATGCGGCTGCTCGACGTAATAATGTCCTGCGGAAAGCTGTGCAAACCAATGCACGAGTGCGAGAACAAGCCGCGCCAGCGACCAGTTCGCGTTGTTAAAAATAATCGACAGCCACGGGAGCACTGGCGCAGTCAAGATCGACAACAGCGCGATTGCCAAAATGAAAAACGCGATTGGTACAACGATGAGATTTGCGAACAACGAAATCGGCGTGACGAGATGAAAATACCACAGGATAAGCGGCAGCGAACCGAGCCAGGCTGCGAGTGAGATCGATCCGCCGCGGCAAATCCACTCCCAACCGATGGCGAGCATGCGTCGCCGGCGGCTGAGCAGGCCCCGCGGCAGAAAGGGATCGGCTGCGCCCAATCGCCGCAGCGATCGAAAAAGCGGATCAGCCAGCAAAATGATTCCGCCGACCACGGCAAAGGAGAGCTGGAAACCGGTGGAGAAAAGCTCATTTGTGTTCCAACAAAGAAGAAAAAACGCCGCTGCTGCCAGGCTGTTAAGGACGAAAGCTTTTCGCTGGAAAAAAAAGCCGGCCAGGAGAATCGAGCTCATCGCTGCGGCGCGGATGCTGGAAACGTGCAACCCGGTGGCCGCCGCATAAAACAGAAGGAGCGGAATGATGAGCGCGGTCGCCCACTTGCGCGAAAGTTGCGCTATGATCGCCAATATCCACAAAAGCCGTGCCACGATCCCGACGTGCAATCCAGCCACGGCGAAGAGATGAAGCGTGCCGGTTTGTTGAAACGGTTCCTCGATATCTTCCGGAGTTTGATGCCTGAGACCGAGCACAATTCCGCTGATGAAATTCTGCACGTCGGGCGAATCATCCAACCCGCGACAAAGCGCATTTTGCATCCACGCGCGTGATTTTTGCGCAGCGCGCAAAATCGGATTCCCGTCGCCGTCTCGAATGAGCACGGCTTCCTCCGGATAGCGAACAAACAGACTTCGGTGCACGTCGCGGCGCGCGAGATACGCGTGCATATCGAATTCGCCGGGATTTCGGGGCGCCGGGATGGGTTCTGCTATTCCAAGAAATTTGAATTCATTGCCAAATTGCGGTTCGCCGCGCCAGCGGACAAGCCACGTCGCGCTCGTTGGCTGGTTTTTACTTTCGAATTCAATCGACTTGAGCTTCAGCAAAAATGTGGCGAATCCGTTCGGAGCGATCTTTGGTTCGCTGACGACATATCCAGTTGCTTCGACGAACCGCGACCGCTCGCCCAGCTTCCCGGCAAGCCGCAGACCTGCCGTATCTTCAATTTGCAAATTATGCAGCAGAAAGAAACCGGATGCGACGAGCGCATATGTCGATCTTAAGTTAGGCCAGCGGAATGCTGCCCAACTGGCGATAACAAAGATCGTTCCGATCGGCAGCCAAACGGACGGAGAAACGGGGAAAAAATCCGCCAGAATAATCCCGAGCATCGCGGCCAGCGCCAAACCCACAAATGGCTGGCGCGCTGTGATCGGAAAATTCACATGCCGGCGCTTTGGCGATTTATCGTTGGGTCTTGCATCGCAGAGAAGTCTCCGATGACCTTCTACGGGATTTGGCGGATGAAGTTTCCGGTTATTTATGCCGAGTTTTACCGCAAAGTCCAAAATTGAGGTGCAGAAGCGCCCGCACCGCCGTATTTTTTATTGTGCACGATCTTTTTAACGAAGAAGAAGTTGATCTTGCTAGCGTGGCCGGTGCCGCGCCTCTCGCCACGCGCATGCGGCCGCGCTCGCTCGAGGAATTTGTCGGCCAGAAACATATTCTCGGCCCGGGCAAACTTCTGCGCCGCGCCATCGAAGCGGATCGTTTGCCCTCCGTGATTTTCTCCGGACCGCCGGGGACCGGCAAAACGACCCTTGCGCACGTCATCGCCGACATGACGCACGCCAGGTTCGTGCGCTTGAGCGGCGTGGAAAGCAATGTCGCGGAAATGCGGCGCGCGATCGCGGCAGCGACCAATCGTCTTCGCACTTCCGGACAAAAAACGATTCTGTTTATCGACGAGATCCATCATTTCAACAAAGCGCAGCAGGACATTCTCCTGCCCGATGTCGAAAACGGAAACCTGCAGCTGATCGGAGCCACCACATACAATCCGTTTTTCTACGTCAATAGTCCGCTCGTCTCGCGCTCGCAAGTTTTTCAGCTCGAACCGCTGCGCGTGGAGCAATTGGAAGAATTGATCGATCGCGCGCTGGCCGACAAAGAACGCGGTTTGGGGAATTACACGGTCAAGATCGACAATGAGGCTCGCCGGCATCTCGCGAAATTGAGCGACGGCGATGCGCGCAAATGTTTGAACGCGCTTGAAATTGGCGTGCTTACCACGTCGCCTGATCCACGAGGAAATATTCAGTTTACGCTGGCAGTCGCCGAGGAAAGCATTCAGCAGAAAGCGGTCGTCTACGATCGCGCCGGCGACGCGCATTACGACACGATCAGCGCATTTATCAAGAGCATGCGCGCTTCTGATGAAAAAGGCGCGATGTATTGGCTCGCGAAAATGCTCCACGCCGGGGAAGATTTTCGTTTTATCGCCAGGCGCATCGTCGTCTTCGCCAGCGAAGACGTCGGCCTGGCCGATCCGGAAGCGTTACCACTCGCCATCGCCACGCAACAAGCGGTCGAATTCGTCGGCCTGCCTGAAGCGCGCATTCCCCTCGCCCACGCCACTGCCTACATGTGCCGCGCGAAAAAGAGTCGCGATGCCTATGACGCCCTCAACGTCGCCACCGAAAAGATCGAGATGGAACAAACGAAACGGGTCCCCGAAAAACTAAAGAACAAACACTTCCCAGTGAATCCGAAGAGCTAAGCGCCGCTCGATTGTCGATCTTTCCGAAACAGAAAAGGGGCGGATCTTGCGATCCACCCCTTCCCGTCTACGAGCTTCTCCTAGCTCTGTTTGCTCTGTGAAACGACTTCGTTGAGTTTGAAAATCGGCAGGAACATCGAGATAACGATTCCGCCCACGACGAGGCCGAGAAAGACGATCAGCAACGGCTCGATCAACGAGGTCAGCGCGTCGATCATGGCTTCGATTTCCTCGTCCCAAAAGTCGGCCATTTTCTCGAGCATGGTGTCGATCTTGCCGGTTGCCTCGCCGGCGGCCACCATGCGCAGCAGCATCGGGGGAAAAATCGGTTTCTTGGAAAGCGCGACCGAAAGATTGTCGCCCTTTTCCACATCCTCGCTCACCGATTTGATGCTTTTCTCAATGACATAATTGCCCGCTGTGCCGCCCACGATATCGAGCACCTCGAGAATCGGTACGCCGCTGCGGATAAGCTGCGCGAAAGTGCGCGCGAATCTCGACATGGCAATCTTATGCGCAAGAGGGCCCACGATTGGGAGTTTCAGTTTCCACCGGTCGCTCCACTGCTTGCCACGTTTGGAACGCAAAAATGCGCGTGTGCCGAAAATAGCGCCGCCGATACCGAGGAGGAGAAAATACCATTCCCCGCGAATGAAATTGCTCAGATCGATGAGAAACTGCGTGGGAGCAGGCAGCTTCGCGCCGAAATCCTTGAAAATCTCGCCGAAGATCGGGACCACGCGGACAAGCAAAAAGGTCGTGATGGAGAAGGCGATGCAAAGCACAATGACCGGATAAGTCATCGCTGATTTCACCTTTTTCCGCAGCCGCGCGCTTGCTTCCAGAAATCCAGCAAGCCGATCGAGAATTTCAGCGAGCAGACCGCCCGTCTCACCGGCTTTGACCATGCTGACAAAGAGTCGGTTGAAGACGCGCGGATGTTTGCCGATCGCCTCGTGGAAAGTTTCACCGCCTTGCACGCGCGTCGTGACATCGCTGATGACATGACGGAGATTGCGCTGCCGTTTCGGATCGGCTTGCTCGTAAAGAGCTGTCAAAGCTTGGACTAATGAAATTCCGGCGTCGATCATCGTTGCCAGTTGCCGCGTACACAAAACCAGATCGGTCTCCTTGACCGACCATATGCGTTTGCGCAAACGGGCGGATACGGCTTTTCGCTGGAGCGAAAGCACCATGAGCCCGCGGCTCATCAGACTCGTTACCGCATTGTCTTCGTTCAACGCGTCTTGAATGCCGGAGACAATTCGCCCGGAGGCGTCGCGAGCCTGATAGGAGAAGGTAATCATCTGCGAGCCTGATAGGAGAAGGTAATCATCTTCTAGTAATCATATTCAATATAGCAGCTACAGTGCCACCACCCACCGTCCCACCTTCTTGTTTTTCCCTTTGCACCAACGAAGTTTTCTTCGTCATGGCAATTGCCCGCGAGCTCGTTCAGGTCGCCCCAAACCTCTTTTTTTGGCAGAATTACGATTCAGCGGTTAAGGCCGATCTTTTTTCAACCGCTCTCGCCACACCCAACGGAAGTCTCCTTGCCGATCCAATTCCTCTGCATGACTCTCAACTCCGCCCGCTCTCTCAGCTCCGCTCTATCGCCGGTATCGTCGTTACAAATGCCAACCATCAACGCGCTGCAAGCTGCTATTCCGACCAATTTTCTGCGCCGATCTTCGCGCGGCGAGGCAGCTTTCCAGACAAAAAACCGTCGCGATTCGTCGAAGTCGAGAGCGGTACGAAAATATGTGACGAGCTGGAGGTGATTGCCATCGAGGGGGCGGTGGCCGGCGAGATCGCGCTTTTTCTACCGGCGAATGGCGGTACGGTGATCACGGGCGACGCGCTGATCAACTTTGAGCCGTACGGTTTCACTTTTCTTCCCCGCAAATATTGCGCGAATGAAAAGGAGATGCGGCGCTCGCTGCGAAAACTTTTACTGTATCAGGCGGAGCGGATGTTTTTCGCACACGGCACGCCGATTCTCGCCGGCGCGAGCGCGCGTTTGCAACAATTGTTGGACGCCGATCCTTAAATCGCCGC
>WNFT01005425.1_pt1 | contig 11174 bp, 10 predicted proteins | sample 5400191 | NCBI WGS metagenome assembly WNFT01 (sample SAMN13153359, study PRJNA577476) | soil metagenome | isolation source: 80 cm saprolite under Madrone tree | place: USA:California | collected 2016-06-14
GCGGCGCTTCTTGGGCTGCGCAGGCGCGCCCTTCGGCGGCGGCGACGCCGGCTTTTCAGCAGCGGATCCGGCGAGAAGCAGCGCGGCGAGCACGACCCACATTCCGTGATAGTACCGCCGGCCGCGAAAGGACTCCATGGCACGCCAGCTTTTCCTCGTCGTCTGTTTGTCACTCGGCGCTTGCAGGAGGGCGCCGACCGCGCAGCCCCGCTTCTGCGACCAAGACCTTTCGGGCCTGTGGCTGAACTCCAGCGACAAGAGCTTTGCCTACACTTTTCGCGACGATGGCGGCCTGATCCGCGGCGAGTTCGCGGTGCGCGCCGAAGACGGCGGGCTGACGAAACCGCCGGAACCGATCACCCTCGAACTGAAGCGCACGGATGCCGCGATCGCGGGCGTCATGCGATCCAAGGACAAGACGGCGGGCGGCAAAAGCTGCCCCGTCGAATACGAAATCAAGGTCAGCGACTGCAAGCCGGACGTGCTCCAGGTAGTGGCGGAGGTGTCCGCTCCAGTGGGCGACGACTGCAAACGCCTCTCTGCTCCGGACGGCGGCGCCATTCCGCCGGACCTGCGCGAGTTCCGACTCGAGCGCGTGCGATAGCTCATGCGAGCTCGGGGACGTGCTTGCGGAGGATCTCCTCCACCTCGCGCAGCTCGGGCCTTCGCTTCAGGGCGTCGCGCACGTAGTGCAGCGAGCTGGGGATGTGCACCAGGAACGATGGGTTCTTCTTCACCCGATCGATGAAGACGAATCGCCCCGCGTCCTTCAGCTTGCGCTGCACGGTGAGCAGATCGAAGAACCCCACGAAGTCGCTCGCTTCCGGCCGCTCCCCGCCTTCCGCCTCGAAGGCCTTCAAATAGCGCGCCAGCATCGCGTCGATGAGCGGCCGATCCAGCTCGACGTAGCTGTCTCGCAGCAGCGCGACCAGGTCGTACTGCCGCGGGCCCTGCAGCGCGTCCTGGAAGTCGATCACCACCTGCTCCCCGTTCGCCAGCACCATGATGTTGCGGCTCTGGTAATCGCGGTGCGTGAACCCGCGCGGCGCGTCGGCGAGCTCGCGCGAGATGCGGGCGAAATGGCGCCGCAGCGTCTGCAGCTCCGCTTCCGAGGGACTGGCGCCGCGCGCCAGCAGCCCGTACTCGATGAAATGCTCGAACTCCCAGTGGTACAGGTCGTAGTCGAACGCGCGGTTCCAGGCGACGCAGGTCCGATCCGGATCGCGCTCCGCGTGCGCGCGCAGCCGCGCGAGCCGATCGATGGCTTTGGAGTACACCTTGCGGCGGCTGGCGCCTTCCTTCAACGCCTGCTCGAGCGTGCGATCGGTCAGGTCCTCGATGACGAGATAGCCGCCGGCCGACGCATCGAGCAGCAGGCGCGGGACGCGCACCCCGATCCGGTCGAGATACCGGCGCACGTTGATGAAGGGCAGCTCCTGGGGCACGTGATCCTTGCTTGCTTCCTCGCTCTTCACCGGATCCGGCGGAAGCTCCATCACCACGGCCGTCTCGCCGTTGAGGCCGTGCACGCGCCAGTAGGTGCGGTTTCCGGCACCGCCGGGCAGCCGCTCGACGCGCCCCGCCGGCTGGCCAGTTGCAGAGGTGTACGCCGCCTGCAGTTGGGCGTCGTTCATCGGCCAGGCAGAGTAACACGCACCGCCGCGCTCACCTGATCTATAACTCGCACTTCTCCGAGGAGCCGACGATGCCCGTCTTCCAGAACATCCTCCAGGCCATCGGCAGCACGCCGTTGGTGCGCCTGAACAAGGTGGTCGGCCCGGACGACGCGGCGGTGTACGCGAAATGCGAGTTCATGAACCCGGGCGGGTCCGTCAAGGACCGGATGGCGATGTACATCCTCGACAAGGCGGAGCGCGAAGGACGCATCAAGCCCGGCGGCACCATCGTCGAGAACACCTCCGGCAATACCGGCATGGGCGTCGCGCTCTGGGCGGCGGTGAAGGGCTACCGCTGCGTCTTCACCATGCCGGACAAGATGAGCACCGAGAAGGTGAACTCGCTCAAGGCATTCGGCGCCGAAGTGGTGGTGACGCCCACCAACGTGCCCGCCGAGGACCCGCGCAGCTACTACGAGACCGCCAAGCGCATCCATCGCGAGACGCCCGGCTCGTTCATGCTGAACCAGTACCACAACCCCGACAACATCGAGGCGCATTACCAGCTGACGGGACCCGAGATCGAGAAGGACGCCCGCGCGGCCGGGTTCAACCTCGACTTCTTCGTCTCGGGCCTGGGGACCGGCGGCACCATGTCGGGAGCCGGCAAGTACCTGAAAGCGAAGTTCCGCGGGCTGCGCAACATCGGCGTCGATCCCGAAGGGTCGGTCTACCTCGACTACTTCAAGACCGGAAAGCTGGTCCCGCCGCACGTCTACAAGGTCGAAGGCATCGGCGAGGACATGCTCTGCAAGGCCATGGACTTCTCGGTTCTCGACGACGTCCGCCGCGTCGACGACAAGCAGAGCTTCGTGATGGCGCGGCGGCTGGCGCGCGAGGAAGGCCTCTTCGGCGGGGGGTCGTCGGGCTCCGCGGCGCACGTGGCGGTCGACCTGGCGAAGGAGATCGGCGCCGGCAAGAACATCGTGGTGGTGCTGCCGGACAGCGGCTCCCGCTACATCACCAAGTTCTATTCCGACGAGTGGATGAAGGACAACGGCTTCTTCGACCCCACCGACCGCCTCGGCACCGTCGCGGACCTGCTCGGGGGCAAGCGGCCTGCGGTCTACACGGTCAAGGCGGGCGACAGCGCCAAGCAGGCGGTCGATCTGATGAAGCGGCACGGGATCTCGCAGCTGCCGGTGGTCGAGCCCGGGAACAAGCCCATCGCCATGCTGCACGAGGTGGACCTGCTGCAGGCGCTGCTCGACGGCCGCCACAAGCTCGACGAGCCCATCTCCGCCGTGATGAAGCCGCTGGCGGGCGTGGTCACGCTGCGCACGCCGGTCTCGCGGCTGAAGGAGCTGTTCGCGACCGATCACGTCGCGATCGTGAAGGACGGCGACCAACTCGCCGCCATCGTCACCAAGATCGACTTGATCGACTGGCTCGGCACCCGGGTGTCGGTCCGATGAGCGCCCGCGAAAGCGATCATTTCGAGACCCTGGCCATCCATGCCGGCCAGCAGCCCGACCCGACCACGGGCGCGGTGATGACCCCGGTGTACCTGACCTCGACGTACGCGCAGTCAGGTCCCGGCGAGCACAAAGGCTTCGAATACTCGCGCACCCGCAACCCGACGCGGGACGCGCTGCAGGGTTGCCTGGCGGCGCTGGAGAGCGGAAAGCACGCGCTCGCCTTCGCCAGCGGCCTGGCCGCCACCGACGCCGTGCTCCACCTGCTCTCGTCCGGCGACCACGTCGTGCTCAGTGACGACCTCTACGGCGGCACGTTCCGCCTGGCGGACAAGGTGTTCAAGCGTCTGGGCATCGAGCAGAGCTACGTGGACGTGACCGAGCCAAAACTCGTCGAAGCCGCGTTCCGGCCGAACACGAAGCTGCTCTGGGTGGAGACGCCCACCAATCCGATGCTGAAGATCTGCGATCTGGCCGCGCTGGCTGACGTCTGCCGGAAGCGCAGCGTGATCTCGGTCTGCGACAACACCTTCGCCACCCCCTTCTTCCAGCGCCCGCTGGAGCTCGGGTTCGACGTCGTTGCGCACTCGATGACGAAATACCTGAACGGCCACAGCGACGTGGTGGCCGGCGCGCTGGTCCTGCGCCGCGACGATCTGCACGAGAAGCTCGCTTTCCTGCAGAACGCGGTGGGCGCGGTGCCCGGGCCGCTCGACTCGTTCCTGGTGCTTCGCGGCCTGAAGACGCTGCACGTCCGCATGGAGCGGCACGATCAGAACGCGCGCCTGGTGGCGGAAGCGCTGCGCCGCCATCCCAAGGTCGAGCGCCTCACCTGGCCCGGCCTGCCGGAGCACCCGCAGCACGCGCTGGCCCGCAAGCAGATGAAGGGCTTCGGCGGAATGCTCACCTTCGTGATCAAGGGCGGCCTGCCGGCGGCGCGCTCGTTCCTCAAGGCGCTTCGGCTCTTCACCGTGGCCGAGTCGCTGGGCGGGGTGGAGAGCCTGATCGAGCATCCGGCGATCATGACGCACGCCTCGGTCCCCCCGGAGACCCGTCGCAAGCTGGGCATCGACGACGGATTCATCCGGCTTTCGGTGGGCATCGAGAACGGCCAGGATCTGGTGGATGACCTCCTGCAAGCTCTCGAACGCGCCCCTTGAACTCCCAGAACGACCTCGCCTTCCCGGAGAATCCTAGCTTCTTCGCCCAGGTGGTGGGCACCGCGCGGGCCGCCTCGACGGACAGGGGCCGTCCGCACAGTGCGAAGCCGGCCTGGTCGAAAAGGGTCTCGAGAGTGCACGCCTCGGAGGCGAGCTCGAAGAGGAAGCGCACCTCGGCGCCGGGCTTGCACACCGCGCGCAGGCGCGCGAGGGGAGCCGGCTGCGCGAGGGAGACGGCGCGGAGCAGGGAGCCCCACGGGAACAGGATCGTCAGGGAATCCGCGAGGCCGGCCAGCTCTCCGGGAGCATCCTCGAGAGCAAGCCGCCCGAAGAGGACGTTGGCCGCCGCGCGGCGAGAGGCGGGGCGAAGGTTGTCGGCGATCGCGTCGAGACCGATGAAGAGGACGTCGGGCTGCAACTTCGCGGTCCGGCGGACGAAGGTTCCGTCACCGGTACCGAAATCGACGTGGACCGCCCGGAAGCGACCAGCCAGCTCGGCCAGTCATCAACGGTCGACCCAGCGCTCCTTCTTGCCTTCGACGAGGTGCATGGGAGACGCGTATAACGCGGACGGCGCCCTTCGCCAACCGGAGGTCTGCACGTGAGCGAGCAGCCCCGCTCTCCCAAGGATGCGCGCCGCATGGAGCGCCTCAAGCATGGGTCGCGTTCCGTGCGCGACGTCCGACCCCGCGCCGCGCCCCGGCAACGAGTGCGCCGGCCGGCGCCGGTGCTCGGGAGCATCCAGGCCGGCACCTCCGACGAGCCCACCGTGGTGCTCTCGAAACGCGCGGTGGATCGGCTTGCCGAGGGGCACGCCTGGATCTACCGCTCGGACATCGCGGCGCCGGCCGAGCTGTCCGGAGGCGAGGTCGTCCGACTCGCCGACGAGCGCGGCTGGTTTCTGGGCAAGGCGTTCTACGGCTCGAGGAGCCAGATCGCCGTCCGCCTGCTCACGCGCGAGGACGAGCCGGTGGACGAGCAGTTCTTCGTCCACCGCCTGGCGCAAGCCATCGCGCTGCGCGACGTCGTCCGGCCGGATCCCGAGCGCCGCCAGGCGGCGCGCCTGGTGCACGGCGAGGCCGATCTGCTTCCCGGACTGATCGTCGACCGGTACGCGGACTGCCTGAGCATGCAGACGTTGATCGAGGCCACCGACGCGCGCCGCGAGCTGTTCGCGAGCCTGCTCGAACGCCTGCTTGCTCCCCGCGCCATCGTCGAGCGCAACGACGTCCGCGTGCGCGCCCACGAGGGCCTCGAACAGCGCAAGGGCATGCTGCGCGGCGAGAACCCCGGGCCGGTGGAATTCCTGGAGGGCGAGGTCAAGCTGGTCGCCGACCTCCTCTCCGGACAGAAGACGGGAGCGTTCCTCGATCAGGCGGAGAACCGGCTCGAGGCGGGCCGCTACGCCAAGGGACGCGCGCTGGATTGCTTCACCTACGGCGGCGCATTCGCGCTGCAGCTCGCGCGCAAGGCGGAGCGCGTGATCGCGGTGGACATCAGCGAGCAGGCCGCGGCACAAGGGCGCGAGGTGGCTGCGCGCAACCGCGTCGAGAACGTCGAGTTCAAGGTCGCCAACGCCTTCGATCTGCTCCGGGCGGAGAGCGAGGCCGGCGCGCGCTACGACACCATCGTCCTCGACCCGCCCGCGTTCGCCAAGTCGAAGGACACCATCGAGGCGGCGCTGCGTGGGTACAAGGAGATCAACCTGCGCGCCTTCCATCTGGTGTCGCCCGGCGGCGTGGTGGTCACGTGCAGCTGCTCGTTCCAGGTGGACGACGCGACCTTCGAGCGCACCGTGCTGCAGGCGGCGTCCGACGCGAAGCGCAGCGTCCAGGTGATCGAGCGCCGCGGGGCCGCGAAGGACCACCCGACTCTCCTGGGCGTGCCCGAGACGCGTTACTTGAAGTGCCTCATCCTGCGCGTGCTGTAGGGGCCGCCGCCTCTTCGCCAATCTGCTGGCCGGGAAGCAGCGGCGGCATGGGACAACCGAGCGAATCGGAAACGGCTCGCAGCAGCTCGCCCTCCGCGATCGTCACTTTGCCGTCCGTCGCCACGGCGGCGACGCATGCACCGAGGATCTCTCCGCGAAGCCGTGGCGCGGTGTCACGGAGGCGCCCCAAGGCGCGGTCCAGCCCGCGCAGGTCGAGCTTCTCTCGAGGAAGCAGCGTCGGGACGAAGCGGTCCGCCGAGAGCTGCGCGCGCGCCGCCTCGAAGGCGTGCGCGGCCTCCGCCGGATCCGTCGCGCCGGCGTGGGCCAGCATCGAGAGCAGCATGGAGACCGCTTCGCGAACCTCGATCTGCGGGCCCGCCGCCGTTTCCGGGCGCTTCGGCTCGAAGTGCACGGCCAGGTGGCGCAACAGCACGCATTGCAGCGTGTACTCGAAGAGGCCCACGCGGGAGTCCGCGCGGATCAGCCGGTCGACAGCGGCGCGGAGCTCGCCGTACTGCGCGGTGGACAGACGTCGCAACGCCGGCAGCGTCAGGTCGAGGATCGGCAGCCGCGCTTCGGCCGGAGTGGTCCGCAGGGCGGTGGACGCGCGCGCCACGTGGTCCGCGAGCTGCGGATCCCCTAGCGCGAGCAGAGCGTTCATTTGCGCCGCCCTCGTCTCCGGCTTTGCATCGAGCAGCAGCGCCAGCACCACCGCCCTCGCGACCCAGGGCTCCCGGATGGAATCCCGAAGGCGCTGCGGAATGCGCGCCAGGAGGGACTGGGCGTAGTCGATGTGCTGATCGCTGAGCGCGCCGACGCTGGCGACCACCGCGCGGGGCTGGACGCCAATCCCGCGCATACCGGGGACGGCGGCGGCTACGCCCGGGACCTCCTCTTCCAGCGCGACCGGCGAATGCATGGTGGCGCGTGGCTCGCCCTGAAAGGCTGGATCGAGCAAGCGGATGCGTTCGACGAGCGGGGGATGGGTCGACATGAGGGCGGTGAAGCGCGAGAGGCCCTCGCTGAAGTAGAAGTGGCTGGCCTCTTCCGCGCGGCCGGCCAGGAGCCGGGAGCCCCGATCGAGACCGCCGATCTTCTTCAGCGCACCCGCGAGCCCGGCCGGGTTGCGGGTGAACTGGACCCCCGACGCATCAGCGAGCAGCTCCCGTTGCCTGCTGACGGCTGCCTTGATCAGCCGCGTGAAGAGCACGCCGATCGATCCGATCACATACAGGCAAGCCCCGATGAACAGGACGGCGCTCAACCCGCCGCCGCTGATCTTGCTCCGCTTCCCCGAGTCGTCCGACCGCCCCGACGAGCGCAAGAGCATGGAGCCGATCAGGCCAATCACCAGGATTCCGTGGACCAGGCCCAGGAGGCGAAGGTTGATCCTGGAATCTCCGTTCAGCAGGTGGCTGAACTCGTGGGCCACCACGCCTTGCAGCTCGTCGCGCGAGAGCAGCTTGAGGCACCCGTCGGTGACGGCGATGGCCGAGCGGGAAACGTCGAGGCCCACGGCGAGGGCGTTGATTCCCGGCTCTGCCGGAAGGACGTACACCGCGGGGACCGGAACTCCGGACGCGATCGCCATCTCCTCCACGACGTTGAGAAGCCGTCGCTCGTAGGGATCGTGCGCGTTCGAGTCCACCAGCCGCCCGCCGAGTCCGAGCACGACGGATTCCGCCGACGCGCTGACCGCCCGGATCTTGTAGAGGCTGGCGGCGGCGATGAGCGCGACCGTGTAGGCCGCGACCCTCCAGAACAGTGCGCCATCCCAGAAGCGCCCGGGCAACTGGTCGAACGGAACGTCCAAGGCGGAGTAGAGGGCGATCTTCAAGGCCGCGTAGACGGCGATGACCGTGCCGCAGACCGCGAGGCTGAAGAGCACGATCAGCCAGCCCGTGCGCCGTCTGGCTCGATGCTGCTCCTCGAAGAAGTCCATCGGCTCCAGCCGGCTCTAGGCGAAAGAGACTTTCACGACCTCGCGCTCGACCGCGCGCTCCAACTCGAACAGCCGCGCTTCGGCGAATCCCGTGGCGCCGGCGAGGATCGAGACGGGAAAGACCTCGCGGCCCGTGTTGTAGGCCATCACCGCGTCGTTGTAGGCCTGCCGGGCGAAGGCCACCTTGTTCTCGGTGGACGCCAGCTCCTCGGAGAGCTGGTTCATCGTCGTGTTCGATTTGAGGTCCGGGTACGCTTCCGTCAGCGCGAACATGCGGCCCAGCGCGCCACCCAGCGCGGTCTCCGCCCCCGCCAGGTCCCGCATGGCCGAAGGCTCGCCCGGAGCGGCGGCCGCGCGCTGCGCCGCGGTGCTGGCCTGGTTGCGCGCCACGATTACCGCCTCCAGCGTCTGGCGTTCGTGCTTGAGGTAGCCCTGGGCGGTCTCGACCAGGTTGGGGATCAGGTCGTACCGCCGCTTGAGCTGCACGTCGATCTGGGAGAAAGCGTTCTTGTACCGGTTTCGCAGCTCGACCAGCCGGTTGTACGCGGACACGACCATCGCAATGACAAGGATCAGGACGCCGAGGACAATCCACCCGATCATGGGCTCCCCCCATCTTGAGCAGCCGGAGATCGGCTCTCCGAACCGTATCGGCGGTTGCCGTCCCCGTCCAAATCTCCGGTCGCAGGGGTCGTCGGCTTCGTGCGCCTCGACCACCCCTCGTTACATGCGCTCTCCAAACTTTGACGGCGTGCGCGGGCGCGCGATCATCCGCTTCGAGGTTCGATGGAACCCAGCCAGGTTCTCTCACACGCCTTCCTCTTGTTCGTCGTCCTCCCCGTTCCGGCGGCGGTTGTCGCGTTCAAGGGTCCACCTGCGTTCCGGCAGATCGCGCGAATCATCCTCTTCTGTGCCTGGCTGGCGCTGACCGCCGCGACGCTCGCTTGCGTCTGGTATGCGCTCGGCAAGCCGTCGTCGGGCATCGGCAACCAGGTCCTCCTGTTGCCCGCCATCCCGGTCGCCATCTTCGCTCTCATCTGGTTCGGGCTTTGGCGGGCCGCGAGGCGGCACGAGTACGTTCAATCGCTGCCGCCCGCGGAGCGCCGCGTCGAGGAGCTGGCGGACATCGAGCGCGCTCTCGAGGCGGCCACCAAGAACCTCGAGTCCTGCAAGCGCAAGTTGGACCGCTGGCTGATCAGCAGCGACGAACGCCAGCGCCTGCAATTCGATATCGACATGTTGGAGACCGCGATCGCGAGGCTCAAGGAGGAGCGGGCAAAACGGGCGTCCTCAGCCGGCACCCCCTGAACGCGGCCCAGGCTCTTGCCTCTGCTCCCCGGCGACGAGTTTCCGCGCCCTCCGCAGCGCATCCTCCACCGCCGTTCGCTGCCGTGCCACCAGCTCGTCGCGGCGGTCGAGCGCGTGGCTCGAGGAGGGAATCGGCTCTCCGAAGACCACGGCCACCGTCCCTGGCTGGAAAAGCGAGAACCCCTTGGGCTTGAGGACGGCTCGGGCGCCGGCAACCGCGATCGGAACGCAGTCCAGGTGCGTCTCCAGCGCGGCAACGGCCGCCCCCTTCTTGAACGGCAGCAGCTCATCCGCGACCGATCGCGTCCCTTCAGCGAAGAAAAACAGCGACGCGCCGCGAAGGCCGCGCCCGATCCGCTCCCGGATGGCCTTGGTCGCGCCGCTCCGGTCCTTGCGATCGATGAACACGTGGCCCATCCGCCTCGCCGCCCAGCCGAACAAGGGGATCCACGACAGCTCCTTCTTGGCGATGAAGCGCATCGGGTGATCGTTGACCGAGAGGATCGCGGCCACGTCCAGGTTCGAGGTGTGGTTGGAGACGAACACGTAGGAGCGGTCGGGTGCCAGCTCCGCCTCGCGCCGGACGATCACGCGCGCTCCGGCGACGCGCAGGAAGCGCCGGGCCCAGGCGCGGAGCACGCGCTCGGAGAACTCCGTCTCGCCAGAGATCCCGATCGCGGTCGCCGAGACCATCGTGTCGGCGAAAATCCACGCCCAGCCGAGCACGGTGCGCAGGAAGCGGAACGCGATCACGGCGTCCTCCGCGCGGCCGGGTACTCCTCGGCGGCGGGAAAGAGCAGCACCTCCGCGATGGTCTCCGCGCCCGTCAGGAGCATCAGTAGCCGATCGAAACCGACCGCGACGCCGCCTGCCTCCTCGATCCGATCGAGCGCTGCCAGGAACTTCTCGTCCAGGGGAAACACCTCGCGGCCGAGACGCTTGCGCAGCTCCTGTTCCTGCTCCAGCCGCCGGCGCTGCTCGCGCGAGTCGCAGAGCTCGGAGAAGCCGTTGGCGAGCTCCAGCCCGCCCGCGTACAGCTCGAAGCGCTCCGCGACCCGCGGGTCGGAGGGCTCGAGCCGAGCCAGCGCTGCCTGCGAGGCGGGATATCCGGTGAGGAAGGTGGGCCGGTCGATCCCGAGCGCGGGCTCGATCCGCTCGAGCAGCACCTGCGTGAACAAGTCGTCCCACGACACGCCCGCGGCGGGACGCACGCCACAGGCCCGAGCTGCCTGCGCAAGGGCCTCCGCGTCCAGCGGCAGGGGGTCGAATCCCGCGTAGCGCAGGAAGGCTTCGGGGCAGGAAAGGCGCTCGAACGGCGGTTGGAGCGAGATGGTGCCGGCGCCCCGCCCATGTCCCTTGCGGGCCGGCGCCTCGGTGGCACACTCGGAGACGAGCTGCTCGAGATCGGCCATGATCGAGTCCGCGCTTCCGGGCGCGGCGTAGAGCTCGAGCAGGGTGAACTCCGGGTTGTGCGTGCGCGAGATCTCGCCGTCGCGGAAGACGCGGGCGAGCTGGTAGCAGCGAGAGAATCCCTCGCGCGCGAGCAGCCGCTTCATCGCGTACTCCGGGCTGGTGTGCAGGTGCAGCCGGCGCGCGCCATGCACGCCGTCGGGAGGCACCGGAGCGTCGGGCCTGAACGTGGTCTCGAACGGGCGCAGGTGCGGCTCCTGCCCGGCGAACGGCACCGCGACGGGCGTTTCCACTTCCAGGTAGCCGCGCCGCTCCAGGCCGTCGCGCAGCCGC
>WNFT01010787.1_pt1 | contig 11174 bp, 8 predicted proteins | sample 5400191 | NCBI WGS metagenome assembly WNFT01 (sample SAMN13153359, study PRJNA577476) | soil metagenome | isolation source: 80 cm saprolite under Madrone tree | place: USA:California | collected 2016-06-14
GCGTTGAGACGGCCGAGCCGTTCACCCGGCGGAGCCCGGAAGGCAAGGTCGCGTTCGAAATACGGACGGCCCCCGCCGATCAGGTAATAACCGGGATCGCGTTCGCGGTCGGACATCCTGCCGCCAGCTGTACGCCGCGCAGCCTGCTTGGCGGCCACGATCGCACGCGAGGCAATCTCCAATTCGCTGTGGCGAGAGCCGCGCGCCAGCTTTTCGATGGCGCGGCGGTACATATTGCGCGTGGCGAAATCCATTGCGCCGAACTCGCTGTCGGCGCGAAGCGCGGCATCGACCAAACTCACGCTTTCGAAGACGAGCGCCCAATCGATGGTCGAAATCTGACGCATGCTCGTGATGATGTTGCGTACGGTGACGTTCAAGGCTCCCTGCGCACGGAGCTCTTCCTGAACGATCTGGTCTCGCGTCGTGCCCTGGTCGGCCAAGCGCTCGTCGAGCCAACGAAGCGCCGGTGCGATGGAGGCATCCGAATCGCGCAGCCGGTGGTCCAATTGCGCGGCAAACGCCGGGGCCAGAGCGGTTTCATCGTAGTTTCGAAGCACGACAGAAAGCGGTTCCGGATCCTTGCCTGCAACACCGAGCAAGCGGTCAGCCAGCGCGTCGCCTTCGCGCCTCGCCGCACGGTTGCGCACGATGGCTTCGGCCAAGCGGCGCAAATTCTCGACCAGCGTTATGCGCAGCGTGATAGCGATCGCCCATAGCTCGCCGATATCGAGCGGCTGGACCTTCTGATAGGCGGTGACGAAGCGCACGAGAATACGCGGGTCGAAGTGGCTGTCGGTGTGCGCGACATAGGCCCAAGCAAGTCCGAAGACGCGCGGATAACCCTTCAAATGGCCTTCGGTGAGTTTCGGCAATTCGCGATAATAAGACGGAGGCAAGTCCTGCGTAATCTCGCGGATCTGCTCCTCGACGACGTGAAAATTGTCGAGCATCCATTCCGCCGCGGGCGTGATGGGAGTGTCCTTGCGCATGGCGTCGGCGATGGCGTGATAGGCCTCGACCAGCACTTTTGCGTTGTCATAGAGCCGCGCCTTCATGGGCCGGCCGGCATCGGCGCGCCCGGTAACGCGTTGAGCCGCCGCAAGACTTTCGGCGTGCTGCTCTAAGCGTTCGACGCTGAAGAGCTCCGAGCGGATCGGCTCGTCCGACGCCAAGGAGGAAGCCCCCCAGCGACGCTGCAGGGCGCTTAGGACTGAGTATTTCAAATTCTAAACCTTGCAGACGGCGGGCCCCGGCCGCTCGCCCGGTCGGTATCCGCCAATATCGGTTGCCGCCCAAAACGCCATGGAGCGATGTCGGGAGAACGCGCTGTTTTGGCTTCCGTTCCCGGCGTAGTGTCGGAGGCCTTAGCCCGACAGCACCGGAAAGAGCAATGGTGCGATGGGCACCAAGGTCAAGCTAGTGCGTTTCCTGATCGCTCGCGGGGGGGCAGCCAGCCATGCAGGTGATTCCAACCATGTACCGAAACCTTGTGAAGGACGTCCTGAACGACGAGACGGCCTTTCTTAGCCGCTATTCCGCTATCCGCGCCCTCACTGAAAGCCTCGCTGCGCCGCTCGGCGCGGAGGACCAATGCGTGCAATCGATGCCGGACGCGAGCCCGACCAAATGGCACCTCGCCCATACCTCCTGGTTTTTCGAAACCATGGTGCTCGCGCCCTATGCGCCGGGCTACGAGCCATATGACCCACGCTACTTCCACCTGTTCAATTCCTATTATGAAGTGCTGGGCTCGCCCCCGCCGCGGGGAGGTCGAGGGCTTCTAAGCCGTCCCAGTTGCACGGAAATCTTGGCCTATCGAAAGCATGTCGATAGCGCGATGGTCCGGCTGTTCGAACGGGCGAGCCGGACCGCCCGGATGGGCTTTGAGGCCATCGCGGAGCTTGGCCTTCATCACGAGCAACAGCATCAGGAGCTGATCCTTACCGACATAAAACACGCGTTCGGGAGCTCCCCCCTATTGCCCGCCTACGCGCCTCCGCAGTCGACGGCGGTTCGCCGCCTGCAGCCCATTCGGTGGGTCGATTATGCCGGCGGTATCGTGCCAACTGGGCATGCTGGCGATGAATTCGCCTTCGACAATGAGAGACCGAAACATTTGGTCCTGCTGACTCCCTATCGGCTGGCTTCGCGCCCCATCACATGCGGCGAATATCTCGCCTTCATCGAAGACGGCGGCTATGCGAGCCCGGCCTTTTGGCTCTCCGACGGTTGGGCTGCCGTTCAGAAAGAAGCATGGAAGGCGCCGCTCTATTGGTCTTGCAAAAACGGCGAATGGCAGGTCTTTACTCTCAACGGGCTGCAACCGTTGAAGCATGACGAGCCTGTGGTCCATGTCAGTTTCTACGAGGCGGCGGCCTATGCTGCTTGGGCCGGCAAGCGACTGCCCACCGAATTCGAATGGGAAGCCGCCGCAATGGCGCAGCGCGTCGAGGGAGGTTTCCTCGATCCGCTAAGGCCGCACCCAAAACCCGCGACGCCGACGGAAGGGATCGTTCAATTGTACGGCGATGTCTGGGAGTGGACGCGATCGGCCTATGAACCCTATCCCGGCTTTAAACCGCTCGACGGCGCCGCCGCCGAATACAACGGCAAGTTCATGTGCGGCCAGTTGGTGCTGCGCGGCGGTTCCGCGGCGACGCCGCCGGGACACATCCGCCCGAGCTATCGCAACTTCTTTCCTCCGGCCGCGCGCTGGCAATTCTCGGGCATCCGGCTCGCTGAGGACGCATGAGCAGCAGCAACGCAACCGCTGCCCGCAAGCGTGAAGTGCCGGACGAGGCCAGCGACTTTCCCGACGCTCTGCTTGAAGGCTTGAGAGCGGAACCGAAGCGAATCCCGTGCAAATTTTTTTATGATTCGGAAGGCTCACGGCTGTTCGAGAAAATCTCTGCGCTGCCGGAATATTATCTGACCCGCACGGAGCTCTCTCTTCTTTCCCTTCACGCGCAGGAATTCGCAAATCTGATCGGTCCCGAAGGCGAAATCGTCGAATTCGGTGCCGGTTCGAGCGCCAAAATCCGGGCTCTGCTCAATGGCCTCGATCGTCCGCGCGCGTATATCCCGATCGACATTTCCGGGCCCTATCTCAAATCCGTCGCGCGCGCGCTTGAGGCGGATTATCCGAAATTGGCGGTGCGGCCGCTGGTTGCGGATTTTTCGGGCACCCTGCAGCCGGCGATTTTCTCGCGCGATGCGCGGCGGCGCATCGGCTTTTTTCCCGGTTCCACGATCGGCAACTTTGCGCCCGAAGATGCGAAGCGGTTCTTGTCCGATGCCGCACGGTTGCTCAAAGGAGGGGGACTCCTGATCGGCGTCGATCTCGTCAAGGACCCGGCCATTTTGCACGCGGCCTATAATGACAGCGCCGGGATCACAGCTTTGTTCAACAAGAACCTGCTCAGGCGCGCCAACCGCGACGCCGAGGCGAATTTCGACATCGCACGGTTTGCCCACTACGCGCCGTATAATCCTGTCGCGCGACGCATAGAAATGTATCTGGTAAGCACGGCAACCCAGCGCGTTACGGTTTGCGGCCGCTCAATCCATTTCGCCGAGGGCGAAGCGATTGAGACGGAATGGTCTTACAAGTACAGCGTCGACGATTTCCGGGCACTCTCGATCGCGGCGGGATTCGTTCCACGCAAAGTCTGGTGCGACGAGGATCGGTTGTTCAGCCTCCACTGGCTGGAAGCACCCTAACCGCTTCAGCTTTTCCACAATGGGCTGAATTGGGTGGCGACGACAGTTTCGCATGTCGGATGGCCCTTCAGGATTCCTGCGCTACGGCAGAATTCATTCATGTCCAAAACGCACGCTTTCGAAATCGAGGCGTCGTAATAGGGGAGATCGCGGCGGATCAGTTCGGCGATCAATTCGGCTTCGGAAGGCGGAAACAGCTTACGGCCGACTTCGGTCGCACGATGATAATCGGCCTTCAGCGCCTCATGCGTGTTCACAATGGCGCGGACGGCGCCGGCCGCAACATCGGGTTTCTCCGCGATCAACCGATCGGTCGTCGCAATCGAGGCCATCGTATAATTGAAGCATTGCTTTGGCCCGTCGCCGCGCCGCACATCGACGACGACCGTGCCGACGCCGCGGCGCACCGCGACTTCGGCGCCCATGCCGTTGGCCCAGAAGCCGTCGATCTTGTGGTCTTCCAGCGCTTTGGCCGCGGTGACGCCGAAATTGACACCGGCGCCCAGCGCGCCCGGCACCGGGGCGATCTTCACGTTGTCGCGCTTGAGATCGATGCCCGCAGCCGCGAGCAGTCCGCGCAAGCCCATATCGACCCAAGGCGCGGCACCGATGCTGCGGCCCTTGACCACGGAAACGTCGCCGCGCTGAGCCTGCAGATCCGCATGCATGACGAGAAACCAATACATGCCTTGGCCCTGCGCCGCGATCAGCTTGACGCCCTCCCATTCCGGAAAGGCGGCAAGTGCGGAGTGGGCCGAGCCGCCGACAAAGTCGACGGAGCGGTCGCGCAGCGCCGCATAGGCCTTGTCGACGGGGAAGATGAGCTCGAGTGAAACGTCGAGGCCTTCGCGCGCGAAAAAGCCGAGCTCGATCGCCGCCACCGCTGGAAAATAGGAATTCGAAATCATATCCGGGATGGCGAGCTTCATGACCGAGCTTATTTCTTGTCGCTGCGGTCGATCGGCGTGTTCATGGCGATGTCGCTGCGGCGTTGCGTCTCGGCCTCGGCGCCGGTCTTGAAATATTCGCTGCTCGTCGCGCGCTTGGCCTCGCGTGCGAGTGCTGGCGGCCAATGTCCGAGCTCGTAGCCATGCCAGGGCGATTCCGGCTTCAACGGCGGCAGGCCCAAGCGCTCCCAGATGACGCGCGCGTTTTCCATGAACTCGCGCGTCGGCAACGCCACCGGCGCGTAGGTTCCTTTGAGCGTCGCGTTGATCAGCACGGCCGCCGTTTCCCCGCCGTCACGCGTTCCGCGCGGCCCGTGGCCGGGATCCTTGTGCGGCACCAGCTTCAAATCGTGCTGCGGCTGGCAGCGATAGGACATCGCCCAGAACAGCATGTCGGCATTCTCGGGATCGATGTCCTCGTCGATGGCGATGATCCATTTGCCGGCGAAGCGATGCAGCGCCGAGGCGCCATAAAGAGCGCGCCAGATCTCGGTCTCGGGCGCGCCGCGCTCGAATTGAATGGCGATGACCGCGTAAAGGCTGGTCAGCGGCTCGTGCATGGAGACGCGCTTGACGCCTTTGACCGCCAGCACGGACTTCAAATGATTGAGATAGACGGGCTCCATCGCGACGCGCCGGATCACGCTCGATTCCGAAGGCGTCACCTGGCTGATGAAGGAGGTGAGGATCGGATGGCGCCGGCGCGTGATCGCGGTCACATCCATATAGGCGTTGTACTCCTGCAAATTGACGTAGCCGTGGGATTCCCCGAACGGCGCTTCGGGTTCGAGGAATTCCGTATCGATCAAGCCCTCGATAACGATCTCGGCTTCGGCGGGCACCAGCAGGTCGACGGTCTTGCAGCGCGTGACGTTGATCGGTCCGCCGGCAAGCCCGCCCGCGACACGGAGCTCGTCGAGATTCTCAGGAAGTTTCTGCACCGCGGTGTAGGAGACAACCGGCGGGCAGCCGATCACCACGGCGCATGGCAGCTTCTCGCCGCGCTGCTTGTATTTGAGCCAATGAGCATAGATGCCGGCGCGGATTTCCAGCGACGGATTCATCCCGAGCCGCGTGCGCGTCTTCAGCTGGCCGCGGTAATTGCCCATGTTCTGGATGCCGGTGTCGGGGTCCTTGGTGATGTAGTGGCCGGCGGAGAGATAGGGCGCATTATCATAGCCGGGCGTCGAGATCGGTACCGGCAAACCGTCGAGTGCGTTGCCGGGTTTTTCCAGACCCGCGCCGGTGATCACGATGTCGTGGCAAGGCGCGTTCTCGACGATGCGCGGCTCGATGGGCGAGGCAATCGCCTTGAGCCATGTCGGTCCGACTTGATCGAGCGCCTTGTTGAAGCCGACGCGGTAAATGTCGCGATTGCCGGCAAGGCCCGCGATGAGAACGGCGGAATCATAGCGGGCGGACTTGGAATCGGTCGGTTGGGTGAACAGAAACGCCTTGCGGTTTTCTTCCGCGATGCCGCCGCGATATTGCCAGCGCACCAGCGGATGCATCTCGGTGTCCTTGTTGATCGGCTCATCGACGACGACGAGGAGATTTTCGCGCGCGAGCGCGAGCACATGCTCGTGGAGATCGGCGTAGCTGCGCACGTTGGCCGGCGGCCCGTCGCGATATGAGGCGAGGGCCGGATTGGGTCCGCTCCTGTCCTGCTTGTTCAACGCCCTGTCCTCGCCAGCATGTCATCAAACAGCTCGCGCAAGAACGCCGCAACAGAGAAGAGCGCGGCATCGGCCTGTTCAAAGCCTAGTAGCTGCAGGCCAAGAGGCAGCGCTTCCGCCGAAAGAATCGGAAGCGAAATTGCGGGAATGCCCAAGAGCGAGCCGGGAGCCGCGAAGATCGGATCGCCGGTCGAGTGCAGGCCGATCGGCGCGGCGCCGGTTGCGGAAAGCGTAACGGCGCCATCCGCGACGGCAGCCAATTTGGCGTACAGGGCGCGGATTCGCGCGCGCTCGCCGATGTCGCGCCGGTAATCATCCAAGCTCATGGCTTCCGCTTCGGCCAGCCGGTCCAGCATGGCTTTACTCAAGAGAGACGCGTTCTTCTCGCGATACGTATTCAACGGCCAACGCGATTCCCAAGCATTGATGCGCCTGGTCAGCGCGACAGCCGGCGCAAGTGCGGTCTCGATCTCGGCGACCAAAGCATTGTTGCGGCGATCGATCAGCGCGACGCCGGACTCGCGGAGGCGCGCGGCTGCACCGGCGAAATTCTGCTTGGCTTCGTCGGAGGCAAGCGGCCAACCGGCGGTTTCAAGGACGGCAAGCGTCTTGGGCGGCTTCGCCTGCGGCATGACTTCGGGCCCGGCAAGACCGGGATAGCCGGGATCGCCGCCGACGCGGGCCGCGATTGCCCAACAGAAATTCCACGCATCTTCGAGACTCGCCGCCAGCGCGCCGTCGCAACTCTGGCTGAGGTTGTCATGGCTGCCGCCGCGATTGAGCGCGCCGACGCTCGGCTTGAAGCCGTAGCAGCCGCAGAAGCTCGCGGGGCGCACGATCGAGCCGACGACCTGCGTGCCGAGCGCGGCCGGCAGCATGCCCGACGCAACCGCGGCGCCGGAACCGCTGCTCGATCCACCGGGCGTGCGGCGCGCATCCCACGGATTGCGCGTGCCTGCGGGATGCGTGGCGGCGAATTCCGTCGTAACGGTCTTGCCCAAGATGACGGCGCCCGCTTCGCGCAGGGCGGCGACGGTGGCGGCGTCGCGCCCCGCCTGCCAGCCGTGGAACAGCGGCGAACCCATTTCCGTCGGCATGTCGATGGTTTCGACGATATCCTTGATGCCGACCGGCATGCCGTCGAGCAGCGACAGCGGATCGAGGTCGCGCCAGCGCGCGGTGGAGCGCGCCGCCGCTTCGCGCGCGCTCTCCAGGTTCAAATTGACGAAGGCTCCGACACCGGGCTCCAACTCGGCGATGGTCGCAAGGCAGCGTTCGAGAACGTCGCTCGGCGAATCGCGCCCCGTCGGGAAAACGGCACGCGCGGCGTGAAACGGCCGCATTTTCGGCCGGCTAGTTTCCGCTTTCATCGTAGTAGTGAATTTCGAACAGCATGCAGCCCTCTTCCGATTTGAACGGCCCGTGAAACACGCCGGGGGGGCGGCAGGCATAGGTGGGACTCAAGAAGGACTCGCCGCCCTTTCCCTCGGCATCATTGCCGACGGTCAGATCGCCCGACAGAAGATAGACCTCTTCCCAGTGATCGTGGATGAAAGGCGCGGTCGTGTAGGTGCCGGGATCGAAGCGCAAGAGCCGCGTGCGGCTTCCGCTCTTCTTCTCTTCGTCGATGTCGCTGGCGAGGATCTTCTGCTTGATGCCGTCCGGATAGCCGTCCGGCGTCGCCCAGCCCGAACCCATGTCGAGCCGTTCGAATTCCAGATGAGGCTTGTTCATCGCCATCGTATCTATCCCTACCCGAGATTGGGGAGACTGACGATCGTATAGGAGTGACGAATTTTGCGCTCTCTGACGGGGTCTTCAAGCTCGGACCAGCGTCCCTCTTTGGCGTAGCGTGAAATGAGATCCTCGGGATGGCGCATCGCCGTCACCGGCCCGTCCTGGTAAAGCGAGCGCCTCCCTCCGATGGTCGCGTAGGAGCGCAACATCAACCGGTCCCAATGCGGTGCCACGTCGTCGTAAGCCCAAAACTGCGGCGCGACGGGCTTCTCGCACATCTGCTTGGACACGGAGACGCCATAGGCTTCGACTTCGCGATCGGTGTGATCGGAGCCGGCACCCACCCACAGCCGATCCTGACATTGAAGCAGCACGAATTCGACTTCGCCGCTGGAGGCACTGCCGAGCACTTCGATCGCATCGTCGCAGGTGAGCCGCGACGCGGCGACGCGATAGAAAATCGGCGTCGATGCGGGCCGTTTGACGCCGAGGATGGCCAGTTCGGCGATGTGCTTTTCGACCGCTGCGGCATCGCGCCCGGTCCAGCCGGCGATCACCGCTTTGTCGACGGCGACATCATGGCGGCGCGGGCCGGTTTGAAGCGCTTCCAAAAGCAGGGGCAAAGTCCGCGCTGACACTGATCCCCCATGTGCCTGATTGGCCGACGTCCGCACCGGCCAAAACGCCAAAAAGCGCTTGAAACCAATGCGTTTTCATGTCGCACAGTTCCCTTGGTCGGTCAATTAACGGGCTGGTTGCAGCGCGCCCGTCTTGGCGGCGCGAACGGACGGGCATACCCTTTCAACAATTCCGCTTCGACGGATGCACTCTCCAGGGAGGGGCAACATGGCCAAAGGCAAAACCGGCTCTCGGATCACGCGGCGCGGACTGATCAAAGGCGCCGCTCTTGCCGGTGCGGCCGTGGCGACTCCGCTCCCTCTGGCCGCGCAGACGCCGGCCGCTGGACCCGCGCGCACGACCTCGCCGCCGAAACCGGACGACGTCTATACCGTCGACGGCAGCCCGATCACGCAGACGACATCGGGTTCGGACTTCATGCTCGACGTGCTGAAGAGCATCGGCTTCGAATATCTCGCGGCCACCTGCGCCTCGAGCTTCAAGGGCTTGCATGAATCGGTGGTGAATTACGGCAAGAACGTCGCGCCGGAATTTCTCACCACGACGCATGAGGAAACCTCAGTCGCGCTCGCCCATGGCTACGCCAAGATCGAGAACAAGCCGCTTCTCGTCTGCGCGCACGGCACGGTCGGACTGCAGCATGCTGCGATGGCGGTCTATGACGCGTTCTGCGATCGGGTGCCGGTGTTCATGTTCGTCGGCAACACCTTCGATGCGGACGACCGCTCCAGCGAGGTGATCTGGGTCCATTCCTCGCAGGACGACGTCGCCATGGTGCGCGACTTCGTCAAATGGGACGACCGGCCGGGCTCGCTCCAGCATTTCGCCGAGTCCGCCGTGCGCGCCTACAAGATCGCCACCACGCCGCCGATGGCGCCGGTCATCCTCTCGGTCGACACCAAGATGCAGGAAGGTCCGATCCCGGACGGCGAGAAGCCTACGATTCCGAAACTTCCAGCCGTCGCCCTGCCGCAAGGCGAAGCGGGCGCGGTCGCCGAAATCGCGCGGCTGTTGGTGAACGCGGAAAATCCGGTGCTGGTCGCCGACACGTATGGACGCAGCCAGCAGGCGGTTGATCATCTCGTCGAGCTTGCCGAGGCGCTCCAGTGCGGCGTCGTCGATCTCGCCGCGCGGATGAATTTCCCCTCGCGCCATCCGCTCAATCAGACCAATCGCGGCAGCCGCGCCACGGTCGGACAAGCCGACGTCGTGCTCGGCCTTGAAGTGGTGGATTTCTGGGGCGTCACCCACGCCTTCCGCGAGCACATCGTCTCCAGCTCGGTGCCGACGACACGGGGGGGCGCGAAGATCATCAGCATCAGCTCGGGCGACCTCTATTCGAAGGCGAATTACCAGAACTTCCAGCGCTTCGAAGCCGTCGACCTTGCCGTCGCCGCGGATGCCGCGACCACCATGCCCGCGCTGATCGAGGCGGTGAAACGCCAGATCGGCGCGGAGAAGAAGTCCGCGTTTCAAGTGCGCGGCGCGAAGCTCGCCGAAGCGCACAAGGCGGCGCTTCAGCGCGTCCGGGCCGACGCGGCAAACGGCTGGGACGCGAGCCCGGTGAGCACGGCGCGGCTTTCGGCCGAGCTGTTCGAGCAATTGCGCAACGAAGATTGGTCGCTCGCTTCGACCAAGCCGTCGGGCGTCAGCAATTGGCCGCAGAAGCTGTGGGCGATGGAGAAATATTATCACTACACCGGGGAATCGGGAGGCAACGGCATCGGCTTCGGCGCGGCGGCGGCCGCGGGCGTTGCGCTCGCCAATCGAAAGCACGGACGGCTGACAGTGACGATACAGCCGGACGGCGACTTCATGATGGGGCCCGGGATTTTGTGGACCGCGGCGCATCACAAGATCCCGATTCTTTATGTGATGCACAACAACCGCGCCTATCACCAGGAGCTCATGGGGCTGCAGAAGATCGCCAACCGGCGTTTGCGCGGAATCGAGACCGCTCACATCGGCACCACGCTGCGAGAGCCCTTTATCGATTATGCCACCATCGCCAAAGGCATGGGCGTCTATGCCGAAGGACCGATCGAGAATCCGAAGGACCTTGGGCCTGCGCTGAAACGCGCCATCGCGGTGGTCAAGCGCGGCGAGCCGGCACTGCTCGACGTGGTCACGATCGGGCGGTAAGAAGCCTTTCAAAGGAGCCAGCATGTCCGCCCGCATCAATCACGTCGCCATTACCAGCGATCATTACGCGATGAACGCGCGCTTCTATCAGGCGCTGTTCGGCATGACGTCTGGCAAGAAGAACACGCTGCCGCCGGCGCGCGCGATCTCGGTCGGCGACGGCTATGTCGGCATGACCCATATTCCGCGGCGCGACGGGCGCACGTCCGGGCTCGATCATTTCGGCATCGAGGTCGACGACATCGAGGACACCATCGCGCGGATGCAGAAATTCGATCCCGAGCTGGCCGCGCTGAAGCGTCCACCGATC
>WNFT01023010.1_pt1 | contig 11174 bp, 10 predicted proteins | sample 5400191 | NCBI WGS metagenome assembly WNFT01 (sample SAMN13153359, study PRJNA577476) | soil metagenome | isolation source: 80 cm saprolite under Madrone tree | place: USA:California | collected 2016-06-14
ATTCGTGTCACACGGACTCCCAGCGGCTTCAGCAATTTGGAAAGGTAAACCGCCGTCGCTTCGCCTTCCGCGGTGGGATTTGTGGCGATGATAATTTCTTCGACCGTTCCGCCCTTCAATCGCTCGATGAGAGCCTTGATGTGAAGCTGCTCCGGCCCGCGTCCCGAAAGCGGAGATAGCGAGCCGCCAAGAACGTGATACATCCCGCTATACGTCCGCGTTTTTTCAATGGCCATGATGTTGTGGGCTTCTTCGACCACGCAAATAGTCTTCTTGCTCCGCGTGGGCCCCACGCAATACAAACAAGGATCCGAATCCGTAATGTTGTAACAGGTAGAACACGCGCGGATTTTTTCTTTCGCGTCCCGAATCGCGTCCGCGAGCGCGAGCGCATCTTCGGGGGCAGCTCGCAACAGATGAAACGCCAGCCTTTGCGCGGTCTTTTGTCCAATTCCGGGGAGATGCTTCAGTTCATCAATAAGTCGTTCGACGGGAGCGGCAAAATCAGGCATGCAGCATGTGTAGCACAGCAGCGCGTCTGGGCGCAAACAGCCTAGAGATGGCGATACATGATGTAGGCGTCTACGTAGCCCAGTGTGGGATGAAGGAACGCTTTCGGAAGGCGCCCCACGATTTCGAAATCGAACCGTTGCCACAAACGCACGGCGCGCTCGTTGGTGCTCACCACAAAATTGAATTGCATGGCGCGAAACCCGCGCTCCCTCGCGCGTTCCAGCGAATGAGAGCACATGGCGCGCGCAACCCCGCGCCCTGTTGCTGAAGCAGCCGTCATGTATCCGCAGTCTGCAACATGCCCGCCGCTGCCCTTTTGGTTTGCTCGCAGGAAGTATGTGCCGACAATCTCCCCGTTTTCTTCCGCCACGAAGTCTTCATGTTCGGCGGATCTCTAGTAGGCGAGGGCAGGTTTCTTATCCGTGTCGCGAGGTAGCGTATAGCTTTCACCATCGCGGAGGACCGGCTCCATGATCGCCCAGATCGCGTCGTCATCCCCTGCGGTTGCACGTCGAATCAACATGCGAGTATTTTGCCGCGGCTGCGCTTGGGCCCAGGATCTTCCACTCCCTGCGCGAGCCGGATTCTCAAACTCCAGGTCTCTAGTATGTTTCTAGTATTGCCCCTCCAGCCAGCAGCGACTACAGTCGCCCGCAATCCGGTAGTCCCCCGACGTGTCCTCGAAACGTCGCGAGGGAACCACTGTGCTCCATAAGGGGGAGGCGTCCATTGAAAACTCTTAGTGTAACTGCGAAATTTTCTCTTCTCTTGGTTCTAATCTCCGTGGGCTTAGCTGGCGTTGCTATTTCCGCGCCCGTAACGGTAAAGGGCTACGTACTGGATTCCGCGTGCGCTTTCACGAAGGGTCTCGACAAGCCGATCAGCCAGGAATGCGCGACTTCCTGCGCAAACGCCGGCTCGCAACTCGTGATCCTTGCGGAAGATGGAACCATCTACTGGCCCATCGCCGGCACAACGCCTTCCACCGGACAAAACCCTAAGCTGCTTTCCTTCGCCGGACAGAAAGTCATGGCATCGGGAACCCTTTACAAGCGGGGCGGCTCGACGGCAATCGTGATTGACAAGATCGAAGCGCAAGCAGCAGCAAGCAAGTAATTTTTCGCGCCCATTTGCCGGGCTTCGCGCCGGGGCAAATTGTCGGTGATACTGGAGGAGTACCGCGCAGTCGAGGCTGAACCAGATTCTTAGTCCTAATTGAAATCAGGGCAGCGAAGAGAACTTCGCTGCCCTGATTTGGTTGAGATCGATGCTTGAGGCGGACTACTGCTTCAAGCGCTGCTTAGTTTTCCATCTGCGATTGAAAGACTTCGCCTGGAAGCACGAATCTCTCTGGTCGTTGGATTGAATCCACCTGAGGCAGATTGACGGACTTCCGTTCCTGTCTTTGGGGAAGGGGATTAGCGTCTTCCGCGCCCATCCGCTCGATCTTAATGCCCAACGAACGCTCGAGTTGGAAGAGTTCCGATCGCTGCTCCTTCACATAGAGGGTCGAAGCCACGCCGTGGCCGCCGTTGCGGCCGGTGCGGCCGACGCGATGGATGAAGTTTTCCGCCACTTCGGGCAAATCGTAATTGATGACGTGCGCGATGTCCTGCACGTGAATCCCGCGCGAAGCCAGGTCCGTTGCCACCAGCACGCGGTAACGCCCCTGCTGGAATCCCGTCAGTGCCGAGGTGCGTTGCGATTGCGAGCGGTCGCCATGAATCATGGCGGCGGAGAATCCCTTGCGATTCAAGCTCTCGGCAATTCTTTCCGTTCCGCGCTTGGTTCGTGCAAACACCAGGCACTTTCCCGTTTCCTTGGTCAGCAAGCGCTGCAGCATTTCCTGCTTGCGGTCCATGGCAACCTCAAACGCTTGCACGCGAACATTTTCCGACGGCTTCGACGTCGAGCCGAAGGACAGCCGCACCGCATTGCGCAGGTAGTCCTTCACGATGCGCACCATGTCGCCTTCCATGGTTGCGGAGAAGCACATCGTCTGGCGCTCTTTTGGAAGAATCGACGCAATGCGCCGGATCGCCGGAAGAAATCCCATGTCCAGCATGCGGTCCGCTTCATCGAGGATGAGGATGCGCAGCGCGTTGAAATGAAAAAGTCTGCGGTCGAGATAGTCTTCGAGTCGTCCCGGGGTCGCCACAACCAGCCGCGCTCCCTTGCGGATGGCCTGAAGTTGCGCACCTTCGGACAATCCGCCAACGACCAGCGCCGCGGGCAACAACTGCTTGCCGCGAAGCGCGTTGAATTGCTCTACCACCTGCATGGCCAATTCGCGCGTGGGAACCAGCACCAGCGCCGCGATACCCGGGGTCTTATCCTTGAGCAATTTTTCGATCACCGGGATCAGGAACGCCAGCGTCTTACCCGTTCCCGTCTGCGCCGTCGCCAGAACATCCTTACCTTCCAGCGCTTGCGGGATCGTCGCCGCCTGCACGGGAGTCGGCGTCGTAAACTTCGACGCCGCCAATCTCTCCTTTATGTACGGAGAAATCAGCATTTCCGAAAATCGCGCCGAGGCGCGTTCCGTCAGAGGCTCCAAAGAGCTCTCTGCATTCACTTCTGAAACTGTCAACATTCAATATTACTTTCTTGCTGGCAGAAGCCGTCGCGGCGCGCACACGAGTTCTCGGGTGGGCCGGCGGCTTGCTTTGCCAGCTTCTTTTAGATTACGCGTAAAACGTACGGAGGAAACTGGAGGCGGGAATCTCAGATCAAGCACTGCACCGGAGGGACCGCACAACACAACCGAGGTATTAAGCGCAAAACCATACTAACACACTTCCTTTCGATCACCTAAGCTTATTCGCAGTCTTTGTTTCCAAGATTTCCTAATGCGCATCATCCACAAAGGAAGAATAAACAAGGAAATCGTCTGAAGGCGGATTGAAGGAGAATTAGAACAGCCCGGGAATTTTCATCCCGGCCATTCCCGGAATGCCGCCGGCAAGGTTTTTCATCTGGTTGGAGAGTTCTTCGTCCACGCGCCGGCATGCCTCGTTCACCGCCGCACGAATCAAATCCTGCAGCATCTCCTGATCCTTGTTCGCGAAAACGTCCGGCTCGATGCGCACGCTTACGATCTGCTTCTGGCCGTTCATCTTTACTGTAACCATCCCGCCGCCGGCCGACGCTTCGACCGTCACGGAATTCACCTGCCTCTGCAAGTCTTCCTGCAGTTGCCGGAATCGCGAAAGCATCTGTTGGAGAGCGCTGACTTCCATCAGGATTCTCCTAGGCTCCGTTTTACTTCGGAAATCTTTCCTCCGAAGCGCTGCAGCATCGATCGAACTATCGGATCGCGTTCAAACTGCGCACGCAGTTCCTGCGTGCTGCCCGTTGCCGACGCAGCCGCCGCTGCAACTGCTTCCAGTTTAGCACAGACGCGTACCGGCCGGCCCAGCACGTTGCTCGATATGGTACGGACCCTTTCCAGCGAATCTCTTCCTTCGAGCATCTCCGCAAAGGGCTGCTTCTCCGGCGCAAAATAAATTCGCAATTCCGCGCCGTCGAGCTCCCACCGGCTGCTCTGGTCCACCAATTCGCCCAGGAATTTCTGCTGCGCTTGAATCCCGGCTTTGATCTCCGCCACTTGCTCTGCCGAAATCCCGCTCACCTTCACTGTCGCGCCATTGCTCTTGTGTTGCACGACGGCTTCTTCGTTCACGGCAGCATCCATGGCTATCGGTGGCGCGGTGCTTGACTTCGCGGGCAGAGGAGCCTGCGCCACGACCGTGGATGACGCACTCCTCGGAGCCGGCGCAGGAGCCGAAGTTATTTCTGGAGCCGCGCTACGCGCCATTCCTGTGGAAGCCCTGGAGCCTGTTCCGCCGCTCTTCAATTCCGCCAGCAACTCTTCGAGGGGCGCCAGCCGTGATGCGTTGATTAATCGCAGCAAGCCCATTTCCAAATGGACGCGCGGATCCGGCTTACGCCGCAAGTCATCATCGGTTTGCAGCAAGATCTGAAAAAATCGCGTCAGATCTTCCTCGCTGAACTGCGCCGCAGCCTTTGCGAGCGCCGGCCGCTGATCCGGAGTCGCCGCAATCAAATCCGAATCCGCGCCGCAGACTCTTGCGATCAGCAGGTTCCTCATGTGCCGGATCGCTTCACGGCAAAAATGCTGCAGGTTGCGCCCTTCTTTTTGAAAAGTGTGGACCAGCCCGAGCGCCCGGTCCGCCGAACCCGATGAAATTGCCCCGACCAGTTCCTCCAGCGCGTCGTCCGGCACCACGCCCAGCAGCTCGCGAACGTCTTTGTCCGGAATCGTATCGCCGCAATACGCGCGCGCCTGCTCCAGCAGCGAAAGCGCATCGCGCAGACTGCCTTCCGCCATTCGCGCAATCACGGCCATCGCGCCGGGATCAATCTTCAAATTCTCCTTTTTCGCGATCTCTTCGAGCCGCCCGGCAATCTCCGCAAACGTCAGCGCCCGAAAATGAAAATGTTGCGAACGCGAGCGGATGGTATCCGCCAGATTTTCCGGTTCGGTCGTCGCCATCACGAAAATCACGCGATCGGGTGGCTCTTCCAACGTCTTTAGCAGCGCATTCGATGCCTCACCCGTCAGCATGTGCGCTTCGTCAAGGATCACGACCTTGCTCCGCGACGCCGCCGGCGCATACCTCACCATTTCACGCAGTTCCCGAATCTGATCAATGCCGCGGTTCGACGCCGCGTCGATCTCAATCACGTCCAGCGAAGTCCCCGCGGCAATTTCCTTGCACGAATCGCATTCGCCGCAAGGCTCCGGCGTTGGCCCTTCCACGCAATTCATGGCCTTCGCGAGGATCCTCGCCGCCGTCGTTTTTCCTACCCCGCGCGCCCCCGAAAAAATATATGCGTGCGCCACGCGGTCGTTCCTGATTGCATTCGCGAGCGTTTCCGTGACGTGCTGCTGTCCCACGAGATCCTTGAAGGTCTGTGGGCGCCACTTGCGGGCTATGACTTGGTAGCTCATTTGGAAGTATTTAGTCGTAAGTGTTCAGTTTTTAGTCGGAAACAAAAAACCAGATTCTTATCAATATCTCAGCCTTGGACTAACAACTGAGATCCAAGAACGAACGACTTGCAATTTGAACTTTCCGATGAGAGGAACTCCGGGTGATCTGCGGCACCCGAGGCGATCCCGGTACCGTTGCTCCCTTCCGGGCCTGGCGGGGTTCGCGGGACCTCGTTGCACAGAGCCCGAAGTTCCACGCTCCGGCAGCCGCGCATCTCGCGCCACTGCAAAGAAAAGTGAATCTGCACAATGGTTTCGCCCTTGCACAGCGCAAAATGCCTCATTTCCTTCGGCATTTGGATGAAGTTTCCAACATTCATTGTCTGAAGCTTGCTCTCCTCGAAGGCTTCCCCCATGGCGACAAGAAATGTTCCTTTCAACACCGTCAAGTTTTCGTCTGCCGGGTGCCAGTGCGCCGGGATCTTCGTTCCGTCAGCACACCGGACGCGCAGGACAAATGGCGCACCATCTGCGTCTGTATCACCCGCCACGCGCGCCAAGTCGCACCCCTTCATGATCGGCGTCCATTTCAAATCTCCGTAATGGACGATCTTATGAGCGTCGCCGCCTTCTTTCTTTTCCTGGCTGTAAACGCCCGTCGCAATAGCTGCCAGCCCGATGACTCCTGCACACACAATAGCAACTCGATTTATTTTCATGCGCGTCTCCTCCGAGGAAATTCTCTGGACATCTGACTGTGCAGAAGATACTCCGCCTCGCGTCTGTCCGCAAGACGCCTTAATCTCTCCTTCCCGTACAAATACATACTGGAACGCAGGGCCTTGATTCCGAGGAAACTTCCTCAAAAACTCGCGCAACTATTCCTCGCATTCGAGTATCTTGGTAGGCGGACGGAGTTCCTCCCCATCCGCCCCGAGTTTGTTCGCAACGAACGTCGGGTCCGCTGCGCCAGCGGTACGCACCGAGGCATCGCCCCGGTGTCGCCTCACGTCACGAGGCCAGGCCGCACTCTCCGTGCGCGCAGGAGGATTCCATGAAAGTCGCTTTGTCATTTCTTTTGGCGGCGGCACTTATCTGCTCCGCCGCGCCGTCGTCCTACGCTGAACCGCATCAAGTCATGCAGGGCACTCAGGTCCATCTCACACTCTTGAGCGGGATCAACAGCTCCGTCGCCAAGGATGGCGATCCATTCGTCGCCGTCGTTGCCGAGCCAGTCTACCTTGGTAATCAGTTGCTTCTCCCCGCCGGCACACGCGTCAACGGCATCATCAGCACGGTTGAAAAGGCTCGCCGCTTCTCCATCTTCCGCGGCCAGGCTTACATGAATCTCATATTCCGCTCCATCGAGGTGGATAGCCGCCTCATCCCTGTCCAGATGAGCATCATTGCCATCGAACAGCCCCACGGGCAAGCGGACGGCAAACGGCGCAAAGATGTGAAAATCGAAGAAGGTCAAGTGGTGCAGCAGAAACACGACATCAAGGGCGACATCGTTGGCGGGGCCATCGGCACCGGCGGCGGCACCCTTGTTGGCGCCGTATTCAGCCACGCTGCTCGCGGCTTCGGATTTGGCTTAGCCGGTGGCGCCGCCTATATCATGGTGCGCAAGGGCAAGGAACTCGAGCTTCCCCCGCAAACGGGCATGCTCATTCGCATGGACAACACCATTACTGTGCCAGTCACCACCGCCGCCAATTCTGGCAATCGCTGAAGCGCGGGCCAAAACACCAACGCGCCGCACGAGGACACTCTTCTTCTCCTCTCGCGCGGCGCGTTTCTCGATCTCATTCTTATTTCTTCGGAAAGTTCGGATCCGCCTTCACTTCGTTGATCTGTTTGGTGTGCCTTTCGCTGTGCGCCGCGACGAGCAGCACAAACTCATACGCGTCCAGCTTGCCCATCGGGCTCTCCAGCACGTGATCGCGCATCCCCGTCGTGTTCTTGACGAAATCTTCCGTCGTTGCACGGCTTTCCACAAAGTGCTTGATCGAGCCCTCCGGTGAACCGAAGCGATTTGTCGGCACCAGCGGCTCCGGCGCTTGCGCCTTGTGCGAGCGGTCGGGCACCATCGCCATCACCGCCTCGTCGGTCTTACTTACGTCGCGGCCGGCTTCCCCTGCCGGCGCCAGCATCACTTTCTCCTTCGCCAGCGTGCGCAGAAAATCTTCTGCCGCCGCGATGTGTTCCGTCACTTGCGCCACGGACCAGCGATCCGGAGCCGGTTTGAAGTTCCACTGCGCCTCAGACAGCCCTTTCGTCGCTTCCAAGACGCCCTTCTTGGTCGTTTCCAGATATTGCAGCGCGCGCTCCTTCTCCGCTTGCGTTACTTCTTGCGCAGACGCAACCATTGCTGCTGCCATCAAAAGCAACGCCATCAACACCCCTGCTACAGACTTGGTCCTCATTTTTCTTTTCTCCTCTTACTGGTCTTGTTTGGCGAAACGGGAACTGCGAGCATACCAGATTTACGTTCTCCGCGCCGAGGTTCGTTTCTCCATCCCTTCCGCGGCGAGGCTCTTTTCGCCCGGTGATGCGTGCGGACTCTATATAGAGGAGTGAGCGCCGCGTTCCCCTCAAACTTGAGTGACGCGGCGCTCTGCGGGTTCTGGACGGATATTCGAGGCTATGCTGTGGAACAACTTGGGGTAGGAATTTGTTCGCGAACCGCGCCACTCGCCAGGCGCTGCCCGCCCATCTCTTTGAAAGTTCGCTCCATCGCGCTGCACTCCGTCTGCGACTGTGCTCGCCCGCCTAGCGGGTACACACAGGCCTGAGTTCCTTGCTTGATTCTTTGTCCTGTAGCTGTTGACGGGACTAGATGCAGGGCTCGTGCCAGACGCCGGCAGGCGAATGTGCCCGCTTTCAATGGTTTGGAAAATGGCAGTAGAACCCGCCTTGCGCCAAAGCCGGGAATCTGTATCTCGTTGGGACAGCTGGGCAACGGGAAATTCTCCTGGCACATGCTCTCGGCTAGCGTTCCTCCGGAGGATGGAGTTTTCGAAACGAACGATAGAGAAGCAGGTCATACATGATTTTCAGTGTTCCGGCGATGAAGAAGGGGATGTTGATCAGGGATGGCTTGGCAAAAAGAAATCCTGCAAACAAGGGACTGATGGCCGCGCCGGTCGTGCGCGCGACTCCCGTAATCCCTCCGGCCGCGGATCGTTCCTCCGCGCTCACCACCGCCATCGTATAGGACTGCCTCGCGGGGACATCCATTTGGCTGATGCTGAAGCGCACGAGCAGGACCAGCACCGCCAGCTTGAGGTTTGGCATCAGCGGCACAAGAATCAGAAGAACATTGGAAGGAAAATGCGTGACCACCATCGTCCGAATCAGCCCGATGCGCGATGCCAGCCGGGAAGCCAGGAGAGCCGATATTCCGGCAAAGACATTCGCCCAGAAAAAAATAGCTCCGAGGGCTGCTGGTCTGACCCCGAATCGCAGATAAAACCAATACGCGGCGAAACTCTGCACCACGAACCCGCCCGCAAACGAATCCAGTGCGAACAGGCTCGAGAGCTTTAGCACGACATGCCGCGATCGCGTGATTCCGAAAGCCGTTGCCACGGTCGTCGGAGAAGCGGTTCCCTCGGCAGCCGGGTTCACTTCGGCTAAAGAAGAAAGTCGCGTAAATAGGAGGGCCAGCACGATTCCCAGCGCGGCATAGGAAAGGACCACCACTCGGTAGCTCTCGACAGCCGTCATGGTGCCCTTTTGAAGCGTCTGTGTGATGGTGCCGCCGCAGAGGGCCCCGAGGGCCGTCGCCAAGGAACCAGCGAGCGTGTACCACGCGAACACCTCCGTCCGCGCTCTGGCGGAAACAACGTGAGAAAGTGCAGCCTGCTCAATCGACAGAAACGGCCCTACTTCGTGCCCGCTCGGACTGATCACCCCGATCGTGCCCGCAATGATGAGGAACAAGAAATTTTTGGTAAAGGCAAAAGCCAGGCCGGCGGCAGCCATGAGAATGGCGCCGCCAATCAGCATGCGCCGCCGCCCGATCCGATCGGCTCGCGTCGTGAGATACAAGGAGACCACGATATCGCCGGCCAGCGTCAGCGTGAGTAGCAGGCCGGTTTGTGCCGTCGTGAGCCCCAGACCCACCAGGTAGAAAACCAAAATGACGGAAAGCGAGCCGTAAGCGAATAGCCGAACGAATCGAGTGAGGAACAGCAGCCATCCATCACTCGTTAGACTGTTGAGTCCACTCGGTATCAGGTTGATTGCCGCCATCGCAACGCTACAGCAGGGACTCTGAGTCCACTAGGTGATGCACTGGCATTCTTTCTTCTGAGACGTTCACAAATCCTACCTGCTGGTTACGGCCTCATACACAACCATCCGCGCCACGGGCTTGCCGTCTTCTTCCTGTTCTGGGGCGTAAACGCGATGGGTGTCGGGGTCCACGGCCAGGCTGTGAACCTTTTTCTGAACCGGAAAGTCCTCCAGCTTGCGGTAATGATCCGGGTCATCCATCTGGAATACGGAGATGGCCCCGCTCGAACACGCCACATAGATTCGCTTGAGACCGGGATCGAATTTGATAACGTCAGGGCCACGGGCCAATGGAAGGAATGCGATGGGCTGGTAAGTGTCAAGATTGATGACCGTCATGAGTTCGTTGCCTTCACACGAGAGGAAAGCGCGATGATGCTCCGGATCAAGGGTCATCCCATGGTTTCCTTCGCACCGCCCGACCGGATATCGCCCCACGACTTCGTCAGTCGCCGGATCAATGACCGCGAAAATATTCTTATCCTGAAGATTTACATACACCTTGCGAGCAACCGGATCGTATTGCGGCATGCCCGTTTCGCTGTCGAAGTGCAGAGTCTTTACGATCTCATCTTTCGTGACATCGACAATCGCTTCCGCTTTGCCTCGTTCATCGGAAACGTAGAGCTTGTGGAACGGCGCGGCGTAAGTGCTGCCGTCCGGCTTGGCGTCGGTTGGAATTTTCTTGATTACCTTCATCTGGCGCAGATCCACCACGCCGATCGTGTTATCGCCGGCATTCGAGGTATAGAACTTCTTCAGCTCGGGGACGTACTCGACGCCTTCGGCGCCTGGCGTATCGGCTATCGTCGCAACAACTGTATTGCTGCGCAGGTCAATCACATACGTCTGTCCTGCCACCAGATGCGCCGAGAGTAAATAATGATCGTCGGTATCGATCGTCAGATAGTCGAACCGTTTTCCTCCCGGTCCTGGCAAATCGAATGCAGTTACTTTCTTCAACGTAGGCGCACCCGGTTTGGCGATAACCCCTAAAGCCGCTGTCAGCGCCATAATTCCGAGGCACAGCCAACCTTTGTTTCGCATGAAAACCCTCCGATGATTTCTGGCAAAAAGGAACCTAGCGCCCCATTCCGTGGGCAGGACCGCCTTTCCCCAATTCATCGAGTGCGGCTTTGAACGCCGTGGCGAGTTTTTCCGCCGGCCCCCGGCCCCAGTAATGAAGGAAGATCACCACGGGGCGATCCTCGGTCATGTGGTGATGGATCGCCACCACGTCCAGGCCATTCTTACGCAGGGTCTTCAGAACGGGAGTGACCTCGCTTTCCAGCATGGCAACATCCCCCGCGACTACCGCGTCCTCCTGCGTTCCGACGAACGCTGCCCACGTATTCAGTCCCATGCGGGCATTGATGACGGCGCCGTGGTCCTTCATCTCGAAGTC
>WNFT01043812.1_pt1 | contig 11171 bp, 12 predicted proteins | sample 5400191 | NCBI WGS metagenome assembly WNFT01 (sample SAMN13153359, study PRJNA577476) | soil metagenome | isolation source: 80 cm saprolite under Madrone tree | place: USA:California | collected 2016-06-14
GTCATGCCTCCGCTAATCCGCCGGCTCGCATAATCGCGCGGCGGACGAGCGCCTTCGCGATCGCGACTTTGTAGCCGTTATCGCGCAGCGGCGCGGCGGATTTGAGCGCGGCTTCGGCCGCGCGCGTCGCGGCGTCGCGATCGAGTTGCGCGCCTACAAGCACCTTTTCCGCCTCCGGTGAATGCCACGGAATCGGCGCGACTGCTCCCATCACAACCCGCGCATTCCGCGCGACTCGTCCGTGATCGACCACGATTACCGTCGCGACGCTTACGAGCGGCCAATCGTAGCTCTGCTTTTCCCGCGCTTCGATATAAACGCTGCGCGCGCCGCGCGGCGGCGCGGGAATTATCACCTCGGTCAGAACTTCGCCCGGTTCGAGCACGTTCTCGCGCGCGGGATTTACGTTGGGCAGTGTGAAAACCTTTTCGAGCGCAATCGTGCGTTCACCCGCGCGGCTACGGCAAAGAGCGCAAGACCAGCGAGCCCGGCGAAGCCAGCAGTCTTGAAAACGTAGACGCCCATCATCAAAACCTTGTCAAGCGGCTTGACGGCGGACGCTTTGAAGAGAGCGATAAATTGTTACTCGTACGGATCTAAAAAAAGTATTCTCTATTGTGCAGCCCCGGCGTTACAATTCGATTCCATCTATAGATGACTAAAAGCACGGCTGAGGAATTGCGAATAGTGGCACAGCCCCTACCCGTACGCCAAATTCAGACTGCGACAGAAACCAGCGCACAGTGCCAAGCTGGGGCTTTACCCGCTTCTCCTCGCCTCCCCACGGATTTGGCCGAGGCGAGGCTTTCTGCCCGCCAATCCCTGGCGAACAAACTACTGGTTCTGGCTGTGCTCGGTCTCGCAGCAGCGGGGTACGCCCATTCGCTTGACCAGCCATTTTTAGCAAATGAGTCCCATACTGCGTTGGCTGCGTTTCAACCGAACGTCACGCTCGTCGTGTCGAGCGCGCTTCGGTTTGATCCAGGCAAGCCTGCGCTCTACCACATATTGCTTCATTGGTACTGTGGCGTCTTCGGGCACAGCGAGGTTGCCGTACGTTCGATGTCGGTGATTTTTGAAGTGGCGACGGTAGGGCTGCTATTCGCCCTCGGTCAGGAGCTGTTTGGCTTTGGTCTAGGAATTGTGGCCGCGCTTCTCTGGGCATTCAATCCGGAGGCGTTAGCAATCGCCCGTCTTGGGCGTGTATACGCTTTGTTCACAGCCCTCGCATTGGCGCACGTGCTTTTTTTATCAAAATTGAGGCATAAGCAGGGCGCGGGCACGACCGCGTTGGCTGGATTGCTGGGCGCGGCGATGCTGTACACGCATTTGGATGGAGTTTTGATTATTGCTGCGGACTGCGTGGTTTCTATTCGCGAGCTCCGTAGATACGGCCGCAGCACGACGCTGCCGGCGGTCATGATTTCCCTTGGCCTGTTTTTGCCCTTTCTCCCCCTAGCGGCTTCCCAGACGCGCGCCTACCTATTCGGCCACTGGATCGATTGGTTGGGCTTACCACAGAAGTATCCCATCAGCGAAAAACTATTCGTTGGACTGTTCGCGAGCGGTTCAATCGTGTGGCTGACTTTTGCGCGAGCACAGATTGGGGAACGCTCTGAATCATTCCATCGGTGTCTCACCTATCTCGCCTTGCCATTTATCGCTTTGATCGGCGGCTCGGTAATCCTGAGGCCGATGTTCCAAGTCGTATATGTGGCCCCATCCTGCGTCTTTATCGCGCTGGCTCTTTCGTATGTCTTGGACATGGCCGGCTCGAGGGTCAGAAATTTGGCTGCACTTCCTCTCGCGGCTCTCTTATTTCTGGCCTTTGTTTTTCGACCGGGACCGTCCGGGCCGTGGCGACAAATTGCGGATCAAATATCGACCTCGGGTAATCCTGCGGAACCGGTAGTCTTCGAATCTCAGAGCGGCGGCGATGCCGATGATGTCGGTGCACGAACAGAGGGCGAATATCCCGACGGATTCCTTCGTGTGCCGTTCGATTTCTATTTTCATGGAAGCAACCCTCGGCTCGCCGTTTCGGGTACTGACCCCATCGAAGCAGCTAAATCAATCACAGCGGAGGCCCTCAACTCCGGAGGCGCCTGGCTGATCAGTGCAAAGGGACTGCAAGGTGCGGCCACCGAGCTACCGCGCAACAACGACGTCAGGATCGCATCAGTTAATCAGTATTCTCATGTCGTGGTCGTTCATTTGCTGCGGAATCACTGATTCGCGCCGACCATAGACAACATGAGTTTCGGCAAATATTTCACGACAACGGTCGTGGGTATTCTGTTGCTTGTCTCGATAGTTCGGCTGTCTCTATTTGATGACGGTGGGCCTACACACTCGTTCATGCAGGTAGGAAACGAGCCTGCGACTATTTATCTCCCGGGGCCTCCACCCGGAATCTTCGAACCGAAAACGCGTCCCGCCGCGGTCGTGCTGATTCACGGGCTCGTTCGATCGGCAGGCAATGAGTGTGCTGGCGCGGCGCATCGCGAGCAACGGATATGCTGTTCTGGCTATAGATTTACCAGGGCATGGCGAAAATGCCACCACGTTCGTCGATGACCTTGGCATTTTGCGCGACGAGGTACATCTGGCAGTCGATCATTTGAGGTTAAGCAAGATGGTCGACGGCACACGAATCGTCGTAATCGGCCATTCGATGGGTGCGAACGCCGCGCTAGAATACGCAGAACACGACCCGGCGCTAAAAGCTGTAGTGGCTATTTCCGGTGGAATAAGTATAAATGCGACTCGTCCGAGCAATGCGCTTTTCCTTTTTGCTCAACAGGATCCCCCTCTCGTTCGGCGAAGGTCTGCCGGGCTCGCCGCTTCGCTCGCCGGTGTACCAGAAATTGAATTTGGCAAGATCTACGGAGACTTTAGTCAGGGCAACGCGGTCGAAGCCATGGAAGTACCCGGAGTCGGCCATTTCGAGATAGTCTACTCAGATGTGACGGCTCGAACTATAGTCCAGTGGCTCGATCATACATTTGGAATTCAGCGTTCCAAGCCTATCGATTTGGCCGAGCCACGATTGGCTTCCTCAGCATTTGCATTCGCCGTGTTTGTTATTTTCCTGATCTGGCTGGGGCGTCTGTGCGGCTCGATAGCGACGAAGTGGCCCCCGCATAACGACGGCCGGAACGGACTCGTTGGTATTGTGTTCGTCGGAATCGGGTTAGTCACCGCGATGGCGCTTATGCGAATCCTTTGGCCGTGCTTGGAAGACTGGCATTTGATTCGGGCCAGAGTCGGCGCGACCCTTTCTGCAAGTGTTCTAGCGTTTTCAATTATATACGTTTGTCAGATATATATCTTTCTTCCTTTCCACCGTTTGGCGCTCACAGGTGAACGCTTGGTCATTGCCCTTGTCGCCACACTACTTACGTTTCCATTCTGGATCGCCTTCGAATCTCTTGTCAGGTGTGGTGGTCTCGCAGCTTCAATCTGTTCCGCGACGATTGGGCGTTTCTTGATTCTAATACTCCTACTGGTAGGTCTGCATTTACGCTTTTTCCCCGTAATGCTGGTGCTGTTCTCGCCTGTTTTTCTCGGTATGAGCGAGATTTTCGCGGCCGCAGTGTATAGCATTTCGCGTAATCTCCTCTTGATAGCACTCGTGGAAGCGGCTTGGCTTGCATGGCTCCTCGCTGCAATCTTCCCCATCACGACCGCGGTTTAGAGCGGGTTGAAACCTTACCTGGGGGGGGACAGCCACCTGCCAAACTCCAGGAGTCAGGAGAATTGGCCGCAAACCCCTCGGGATGATCCCCGAACCGCGGGGACGCGAACAGTTAAGGATGTCCGCTCGAGTAGGGCGATTGAGTTCGAGTCAGACACGCGAGAAGTCCTCCTGATGTGGCTTGGGCTACAAACATTTTTCCATCCGCAAATGTTTATGATCCGTACGATGTTTATGACACGAGTTCCTCGACCAATATCGGTGCGAGCGCGAACGTGCTGAAGAGCGACCCGCCGAGCGCAACTATTACCGCCGTCACATGGATGAACAGGACGACGAGCCGCAATGTAAACATCTATGCGCTTGTAGTCCGCCGCGCGCGGCACTGGCAAGAGAATACGTTGAAGGTGGGGGCCTACAGGTCCCGCCGGTACGTGACGAAATTGCCGGTGACGCGGGCGCCGAGGCTCTCGGCCGTACGACGCGAGGGCCAGTTGTCGTCGAGCACCAGCGTATAGCCTGCGAAGCGCATCGCATGGGCCGCCATCGTGAGGAACGATCGCGCCGCCATCGCGCGCGCCACACCGCGCGAGCGTGCGCGTTCGACCACGCCGATATTGATGAGCGCACCGCGCGTACCGCCGCCACGCTCGGGTTTAAGCCTCACGCCCGGACGAACCTGCGCCAGCGCCCGGCTGAGATCGGGCACCGAGAAGACCGCACCCACCGGAGCATCGTCGAGAATCGCGACCATCGAGAGGTCAGCAGCGAGCGTCGTGCCGAGCGGCGTCAGCATCGGGCGCACTTCGTCGCGCGTGATCGGGTTCCATCCCCAATGGCGGCTGAAAGCTTCGTTGGTGACGTCGGTCCATAAGTCGACGGCGGCCAGAAACCCGTACTCGCGCCAGCTTTTGACCACTGCGCCCATCCGACGAGCAGCTTCGAGCATCTCGCGGTAGCGCGCGAGGATTTCAGGCGTGAGCGGGGCGGTGTAGTCGACTTGCCCCTTTTCGGTGAGGAAGCGCGCGTTCTTGAAATAGCGATGGTAGAAATCCGGGTTGCCGCGCAGAAGAAATGACGGCAGCGTGTTGTAATTGTCGATCGCGTACGGGTAGTCGAGAAAGGCGGCGAACCCGCTGCGCGCGGCCTTCATCCCGCGCTGCGCGAGCCATTCGAGCGCCTGATCCATCATTGCCGCGACGGCGTCCTCCTCGCCGGTCATCGCCTCGAAATGAATCAACTGTCCGAGCTTTTCCTTCCAATGGTCGTTGTAGCGATGGTTGACGACAGCGCTCACGCGCGCGACCAGCTTGGCGTCGCGCCATGCGCAGAACGGGCAGAGGTCAAGGTAAGCGGCGATAAGCGCGCGACCCGAGAGCAGTTCGGTCTCATTCTGAGTGTCGGGCGGCCACCAGGCTTCGCGGTCTGCGTAGACCGCAAACGGCAGACGCGCGAACGCCTCGAAGCCATCGCGCGACGCAACCCGCTCGATTCGTATCTTCCCGCCGCTCACGAATTCGAAACCAGTGGCACTTTGGAGCCGGAACGCCATCCCGCGTCCGTCCTTTAAGTCTAGCACCGATAACTCTTGCACCGATGTGGTGCAAGTCGTTCGCGATTGTGAAGCCCTTCATGATGGAACATTCGCGCGGCGCGGAGCCTGCGCACGCGCTGCTCGACCATCTTCAATCGTACGAGAAGACCGTCAGCGAGCGACGCGCATCAGGAGACCGTCGGCGAGCCATCGCGCAAGTAACCGATTGATTGCGGCAGGCGTGTCGTCGCCTGAATATTCCGCGGCGACCGCTTCGCACATCATCGCGAAGGATGTCCCCTCAAGCTTGCCCTCAAGCGCGAGTCCGAGTGCCCCGCGCTCGCCGCGTTCGAGCGCCCGGTAGTAGACCTCGAAGCCCTTGCGCCACACGACGATACTGACGGCAGTATGCGCCGGTTCGTGCCATTCGATCTTATTCTCAACCTCGCGCAGCAATTCGTTCACAGGCCATTCGGAGTCGAGAATAGCGACCGTTGGATGGGCGCGCATCTCGAGGTTCGGCCAGTCAGCCACCGGCACCGCTCGTATCGTCTCGGCATAGAGCGCCGGCGCGTCCACGCGGTGAAAAACCTCGAGCACGGTGCGCTCGAGGCGCGCAAGGTCAGCGATATACGCCCGGCGCTCGCGAAACGGATGGCCCACGAGGAAGTCGGCGAGATAACGGCCCGCGTACAGTACGGAGGGTTCGGTCGGCGGATACTCGAGAAGATAGCCCGTCACCAGGTTGTGGAAATTGTCGTCGCCGAGAACCGCGAGGGTTGCGGGATACTCCTCCTTGAGGATGTCGAGCAGGCGGTAAAAGTAAGCGTTCGCGTAGATTCCGAGGTGCTCGACCGCGGAGAGCCGCTCGTCTCCTCGGATAACATCTGAAAGGTTAACTTGAACTTTTTCCGCCTCGAGACCCTCGGCAACTCCGTTAGTCGCGGTAATCAGCCGATAAAGCAGTCCCTGCAGGGTTTGCAAGTCAAAAGGTTCGCCGGCTCGCACAATATTATGGTTAGACGATTATGGTTAGACGCGATTCTTAAAGTATTAACTCAGCTTTCCGAAACCGGCTGACTATCGCGGATCCGGTGCGGACTCTGTATGCTTCGCCATCACGGACTCATGGCGGCGGCGCGCCTCGTCGGCAGCTGCCGCGAGCACGCCAAATTCAGGGATATTGTCGTCCCATTCGATCAGCGCCGACACCGCACCGAAGCGCCGGACCGCGCGCTCGTAAAGCCGCCATACCTCCTCGCGCACCGGATGGTCGTGCGAATCGAGCAAGTAGTGGCCATGGTCGCTATGGCCCGCGAGATGGAACTGCGCGACCCGGTAGACCGGAACCGAATCGATATAAACTTCGGGGTTAAAGCGATGGTTGAAGGCGCTGACGAAGATATTGTTGATATCGAGCAGGATTCCGCAGTCAGCTTCGCCGGCCACCGCCGCAAGGAACTCCCATTCGGTCAGCGCCGAATGAGTATAGGTAAGGTAACTCGACACGTTCTCCATCAGTATTGGCCGTCCGAGAACGTCCTGGACCTGGCGGACGCGCGATGCCACGTGGAATACAGCTTCGTCGGTGTAAGGGAGCGGTAAGAGGTCGTGGAGATTGTGGCCTCCCACGCCAGTCCAGCATAGATGGTCCGAAACCCAGACAGGCTCAAAGCGTCGGACTAACGCTTCGAGTTGTTTCAGATAGCCTCGGTTGAGCGGGTCGGTCGAACCAATCGAGAGCGAGACACCATGCATCACGATTGGGTAGCGATCACGCACCCGCGTCAAAACGTCGAGCGGGCGGCCGCCGTCGACCATGAAATTTTCCGAAATCACCTCGAACCAATCCATCCGAGGATGGCTGTCGAGGACATGGCCGTAATGTGGCCGGCGCAAGCCCACACCAAAGCCCAAAAACGGAAACGGCCGGCGCTCTCGTCGCTCGCGCCCGAATCAGTTCTTTTCGACTTTGCCGCCCTTCTGCTGGCAGTCCTGGGCGCTGGCCGTACTCACGTAGCCCTTACCCTTGCAGGAGTTCTGGCCCTTGCAACTGTTGTTCGCACTCGCGCATTCGCTCTGGCCCTTGCAACTGTTGCCGCCGACGCATTTGACACTGGCCTGCGCCTGCTTTCCATTCGCATCGCTGCTATCGGCCGCAAATATCGGCTGTGTCATGAACATGAGGCCCACGGCCGTGGCCAAAACCGCACCCGATAGTTTAAGCTTATTCACCGCTATCTCCTTTTTATTTGCCGCGCTGCGCGCGGGCTGCGCACGTCGCAGACTCCTTTGCTCGGCTCGCAAGCTCGCCTAGTGTTTCTCCCGGCTAATTGTGCGAGACCATCTCGCGGGACCATCTGCCTAAGACGGCGACCTGCCACCTCGCCGTAATATTGCCGCCTTTTTAATAAACATAAGCCTTTCGAGTTAGTTCCAAAAGCATAGAAATGGTGCCGCCTCACATTAGGCGGGAACTCTTTACGTTCCGCGGGGATTTACAACCCAGTGGGTGCTATGGTCATAAAAGCCATATATGGCGGCAAAGCACGGCAGGGGGGACGACAAGCGATTCCTGTTCGAGCAGGTTGCATTGCCGCATCTGGACGCCGTCTACACCGCGGCATTGAGACTTTCCCGCAACCCGGACGACGCGAAGGACCTGCTGCAGGAGACCATTCTGCGCGCCTATCGATTTTTCGATCAATTCACCAAAGGAACCAACTGCCGCGCCTGGCTGCTAACGATCCTCTACAACAGCTTTCGCAATGGCTATCGGCGCGCCATGCGCGAGCAGCCGGCTACGTCAACCGAGGACTTCGAGCAGCGGTTGGAGGCTCAAAGCCTGATCGCCGACGCGGCTCATACCGATCCCGAGCAGATGCTGTCGGGACGGATGCTCGGGCATCAACTGGAAACGGCGCTCGATACTTTGCCCCCGGAATTTCGGGAGGCTCTGCTTTTAGTCGACGTGCAGGAACTCAACTATCGGGAGGCGGCAGGGGTCCTGGATATTCCGGTCGGAACGGTCAAATCGCGCGTTTCGCGGGGACGCGCGCTGATGCGAGAAGCGCTGAAGCGGCTCGCGCAGGCGCAAGGCAAAACAGGTACTTGACAGCGAGTGGTACCGGACATACTGGACGACTATGCCTCGGCCACATGAATTGACAGGTCTGCCACGGCGGTAACAGACGCGTGGATTGTCGAGAATACATAAGCGAATATCTCGCGGCACACGCCGACAACGAGTTGACCGCGCAGGAGCGGCGCGCCGCAGAAGATCATCTCGCCGGTTGCCCCGCATGCCGGGCGCAATTGGCCCAAGAACGAGCGCTCAAGGCCTTGATTCGTCAGCACGTGGGAATCGTCAAAACACCTGCCGACGTTCGTCGAAGTATCCGCGCGGCACTCGCCGAAGTGTCCGAACGAGGATTCCTTGCGTGGAATCGGCGGGACAGCTTCGGCCCGATAGCGTCGGCACGCCAGGCGGCGGAACCCGTAGACAAGAGACTCGCCCGGTTCAATCGGCCCTGGATGTGGGCGTCCGTCGCGGCGTCGATAGTTGTCCTTGTCGTCTTGATTGCGGGACTGGATATGTTCTCGAGGCGCGCCTCGCGCGGGATTTTGGTACCAGCCTTCGATAACGCCATCAGCAAATTCGCTCGATTCGAACGCGACTTCGAACCGAATGTTCCGCCCGATGCGTTCAGCGACCGCAATGGCATACTTTACGCCTGGGTGGTCGATCGTGATTCGCTAACGCAGCTTTCCGACAAGGTCGACGACGTTGCTCGCGCCTACCGCGAAGCCGACATGCCCGCAGATATCTACCACTTTGAGCAGTCCGGCTACGGACTGGCTGGCGGGCGTCTTGAACGGCTGTCCGACGGACGAGCGGTTACATACACCCTGTACCAGGGGTACCAGGGAAATATTCTGAGCATCTGCTATAAGGACGCGAGAATGGCTGCGCCAGTGGGCGCGGCCTACGCGGCGGGAGTGCATTCGTTTTACGATTACATGGGCTATAGCATCTGCTTGACTTTCTCTCCGACGGGTCATTTCGTCTCGATCCTGGTTAGCCGCCAGCCTCTGCAGCAACTCGTGTGGGCGGTGACGCTAGCCGAGACGGCCATCGCCCAGAAGTGACGCAGCCTGCGAGTCCCGCAACCTTTCCAGTGGGACAGAGTCGCACTGCGTTGTTTTCCTTTGCCGCGGGCATCGCCCTGATGTTCCTGGCAGGGCCGCTCGTCAAACTGGTAGCAACCTCGGATCTCCGTTCGCTGCTAGCGGCATTCGTCGATCCTGAGGTGCTGTCCGCGATCGGTGTGAGCGTGATGGCGGCAACCTGGGCAACGATAGCGGCGGGGCTGGCCGGCGTTCCGCTCGGCTTCCTGCTTGCGCGCCGCGATTTCCGCGGCAAGGCGCTGGTCGAGGGACTGGTCGACCTCCCGGTGGTGATCCCGCATCCGATCGCCGGCATCGCCCTGTTGTTTGTCGTCGGTCGGCGATTTTTCGTGGGCCACACTTTCGCGCTGGTTGGAATACATTTCGCCGGGGCGGCGCCAGGAATCGTTATCGCGATGATTTTCGTGAGCGCGCCGTTCCTCATCAACTCGGCGCGCGATGGCTTTCGGGCCGTTGATCCGAGACTCGAAAACGTGGCGCGTACACTTGGGCGCGGACCATGGTCTGCGTTCTTCGGCGTCACGCTGCCACTCGCACGCGGAGCGATCGTTTCGGGCGCGGTAATGACGTGGGCGCGAGCGCTTTCCGAGTTCGGCGCGGTGGTCGTGCTCGCGTACTATCCGAAGACCGCGCCGGTATTGATTTACGATCGCTTCACGCTCGGCGGCCTCGAAGCGGCGCAACCCGTGGCTGCCGCGGTAGTCATAATCGCGCTCGCGCTGTTTGCCCTCCTGCGCTACCTCAATCTGCGCCAGGGCTCGATCGACGCTTAAGCGATTCCACGGTCTTCAACTTCCGCTAATTCCTCGATACGCGGGGTAAGGTTCTGGTTGCGCCCCGTCCAAGGCGCAACGCGAGCGGATAAACACAGGGAATAAGATGCGCTGTGCGAAGGTCTCATCTGGCAGATGGGATAACCGAGAGACGCACCGTGTAACTTCCGCCACGCCGTACGGAATAGAGACATGGAGCGCGAAGCCCCTATGCTCGAAGTACGACCTGTTTACGCCGGATCTACGCCAGCCAATGGCAGGGCTCTTGAGCAGCGCAGGATATTCGAGCGGGAAGCGCTGCCGCATCTCAATGCGCTTTATACCGCGGCGTTGAGACTGACACGCAACGAAAATGACGCGAGGGATCTGTTGCAGGAAACAACCCTGCGCGCATACCGGTTTTTTCATCTGTTCACTCCCGGCACGAACTGCCGTGCGTGGCTGCTCACGATCCTGCACAACAACTTTCGCAACGGGTGGCGGCGCGCAGCGCGTGAGCCGATCGCGACGTCTCCCGAAGAATACGAGCGCGAACTCGAGAGCGAAAGCTTCCGAACCCGGGGCTGGGAGACCGACCCGGAGAACATTTTCACGGCGCGAATGATTGGCGGCGAGATCGGCGTCGCGCTCGACGCCTTACCCGAAGACTTTCGCACGGTGCTGCTTTTAATCGACGTCCACGAGCTTAACTACCATGAGGCGGCACAGGTAATGGGCGTTCCGATCGGGACGATCAAGTCGCGAGTCTCGCGCGGACGGGCGATGATGCGCTACACGCTTTCGCGATTCGCGCGCGTCCATGGGATCGATGCGAAACGCGATAAGCTTCGTTTTTCACCCCGGCCGTCCCGGACCGTGGCATCCGTCTCGCGCCGGTAGCACAGGACCTTCCCCGATCAGATTCGAGCAGCCCCTTTTCCGCCATCGCACGTATTCATGCGGGCATCTGGGCCAGCGGTCGGCCGATAGCCGCTTTTTT
>WNFT01005429.1_pt1 | contig 11165 bp, 7 predicted proteins | sample 5400191 | NCBI WGS metagenome assembly WNFT01 (sample SAMN13153359, study PRJNA577476) | soil metagenome | isolation source: 80 cm saprolite under Madrone tree | place: USA:California | collected 2016-06-14
TCTTCGCTTCTTCAAGCGCTTCCTCGGCAGCTTTTACGTCGGCTTCGGGCAGCTTGTCGCGATTGTCCTTAATCGTCTTCTCGGCCTGGTACACGATTCCGTCCAGACGATTGCGCGCTTCGACTTCTTCCATGCGGCGGCGATCGTCTTCGGCGTGCGATTCGGCTTCGACGCGCATCTTTTCCGCTTCTTCCTTGGTCAGGCCGGTAGAAGACTGAATGGTGATCTTCTGTTCCTTGTTGGTGGCCTTGTCCTTAGCCGAAACGTTCAGGATTCCGTTGGCGTCGATATCGAATGTAACCTCAATCTGCGGCACGCCGCGAGGAGCGGGCGGAATGCCATCGAGTTTGAAGGTCCCGAGTGAACGGTTGTCCTTGGCGAATTTGCGCTCGCCCTGCATCACGTGGATCTCGACGCCAGACTGATTATCCGAAGCGGTCGAGTACGTTTCGACCTTACGCGTCGGGATCGTGGTGTTGCGCGGGATCTGCACGGTCATCACGCCGCCCAAAGTTTCAACGCCGAGAGAAAGCGGCGTCACGTCGAGCAGCAGGATGTCCTTCACTTCACCGCCAAGCACCGCGCCCTGAATGGCCGCGCCGACTGCCACGACTTCGTCCGGGTTCACACCCTTGTGAGGCTCTTTGCCGCCGAAGAAGTTGCGGACCAGCTGCTGAACTTTCGGAATGCGTGTGGAACCGCCGACGAGCACGACTTCTTCGATGTTGCTCGGCGAAAGCTTCGCGTCCTCCAGAGCCTGCTGAACGGGCTTCATCGAGCGGTCGAGCAAGTCCGCCATCAATTGCTCCAGGCGCGTGCGAGTCAGTTTTTCCTGCAAGTGGATCGGGCCGCTGGCTCCCGCGGTGATGAAAGGCAGGTTGATTTCCGTTTCCATCATTTGAGAGAGCTCGATTTTGGCCTTTTCCGCAGCTTCCTTCAGGCGTTGCAGGGCCATGCGGTCTTTGCTCAAGTCAATGTTGTTGGCTTTCTTGAACTCGTCAATAAGCCAATCCACGATACGCTGGTCAACGTCGTCACCGCCAAGGTGGGTGTCACCGTTGGTGGATTTCACTTCGACGACGCCGCTGCCGACCTCGAGAACGGAAATATCGAATGTGCCGCCGCCAAGGTCGTACACGGCGATGGTTTCGTCGGTTTTCTTCTCGAGGCCGTAGGCAAGAGCCGCAGCAGTCGGCTCGTTGATGATGCGAACCACTTCGAGGCCCGCGATCTCGCCGGCTTGCTTGGTGGCCTGGCGCTGGGCATCATTGAAGTAAGCGGGAACGGTGATGACCGCCTTGCTGACTTTTTCGCCGAGGAAATCTTCCGCGGCGTTCTTCAGCTTGGTCAAAATCATTGCGGAAATCTCGGGCGGGCTGTAGACCTTGCCGGAAATCTCGATGCGGGCGTCATCGTGATCGCCCTTCACTACCCTGTAAGGAACGCGCTTCATCTCCGTGCCTACTTCGTCGAAGCGGCGGCCCATGAAACGCTTGATCGAATACACCGTGTTTTCGGGATTCGTCACGGCCTGGCGTTTGGCTACCTGGCCGACCAGGCGTTCGCCCGTTTTAGTGATGGCCACCACGGACGGAGTGGTACGAGCGCCTTCCTGGTTGGGGATCACGACCGGTTCGCCGCCTTGCATGACGGCAACGACCGAGTTCGTGGTTCCCAGGTCAATTCCGATAATCTTACTCATTTGCAATCTCCCTATTCATAAAGCCAAAGTCTGTGAATCGAACGTCACTATTGCGAACCGAACGTCGCTGCCGACGGAGCCGAAAGCGTCGCAGAACCGTGGAATGGTTCCAGGGGACTTCGATTTCGATGCAGCAGCGAGTATAAAGGTTGAGTGCATTGATGTCAAGCTTGTTGATGAAGAGAATAGTGTGCTTATATTCATAGACTTACGGACGATTGATTCGGGTACTGGTTGACGGATCTACTGAGCGTCGCCCGACAAACTTCTCGTGACTGTCTGGCATCCAACAGCGCGGCGTAGAGAAGGCGCTGCGGGCCGGTCCTGGAGATAAATCCGAACCGGCCCGCTCCTTTGTCGAGGAGTTGGAAAGCTGAAGGCTTATGAAAAGGGCGCCCGCCTCAGAAGGCGGTCGCTAGGACGGCAACGAAGACTCACGGAAGACTAGGGACGACGTCAGTGTACGTGACTGGTCTAGACAAAGTTCCGGCAGGGTGAGCCGCGGAACGAGTGCGATTCGGGTAGAATGTGGCATATTGGGTGTGGTTCATCGGAGGGATAGCGTGAATCGTTGGCTTCTTATAACTGGCTTGTCGGTGCTGCTGGGAACCGTGGGACTCGGAGTGCTGACTGGGTCGATCTCTGCTGGCGTGCCTGGGCAGGTTTCCAGCGTTGCAGATGTGGATCCGCATTGCGCATTTGGCTCGAAAACGGCTCCCGTCACGATGGAGGTTTACAGTGATTTTCAGTGTCCGGCCTGCAAGCAGCTTTTTAAGACGACCAATCAGCTGTTGATGGACAACTACGTGAACACGGGGAAAGTTTATTTGATCCATCGCGATTTTCCGTTGCCGATGCATGCGTATTCGCGAGTGGCAGCCAGCTATGTGAGGGCAGCGGCGCACATCGGTAAGTTCGACGCCGTGGAACAAGCGTTATTTCAGAATCAGGAGAAGTGGGAAGCCAACGGCGACGTCAAGGGAACGGTGGCAGCGGCGCTGAGCGCAGCCGACATGAAGAAAGTGCAAGCGCTGGTGGATGGAAAGACGCTCGAGCCTCTGATTGATAAGGATAAGCAAGCCGGACAGCTGGTCCCAGTCAACCAGACACCGACGACGGTGTTCCGCAGCAAAGGCCAGACGTATCCGTACGCCGGAGTGATGAGCTATGACATCCTCAAACAGTTTCTCGATCAACTGCTTTCCCAAAAATAGATTTGGCCGGGTCGGCCGGGTTTACACGAATGATGCAATCCAGTCCTCTTAATTTTCGGCGCGTCGTGATCTTGATTGGACGGCTGTTGCTTGGCGGGATTTTCATCTACGCGGGCTATTCGAAGCTGTTCCTGCCGAACCAGCATTTCTGGCCGTTTTTCGTGCTGAAGTTTTCGCTTTCGTCCAACCTTTCGACATTCGCCTTTCAGGTGGACTCGTACAAGGTGCTGCCGCCGGCTGGCGTGGCGTTTGTGGCGCATACGCTGCCGATCGCCGAAATGGTGTTGGGGCTGCTGCTGCTGATTGGCTGGCGATTGCGGGTTTGGGCATCGTTGATCACCTTGATTCTGCTGGGATTTTTGACTGTGGTTACGCGCGCGTACTTGTTGCACATGGAAATTAGCTGCGGCTGCTTCGGCACGCCGGAGCCGCTCACCGGGATGACGGTTTTGCGCGACAGCGCACTGGCTGCGCTGGCAGTACTAGTGACAGTTTTTGCGTTTCTGGAAGCGCGCAAGCCGCATCCCTGGACAGCTAGCGAGAACGCGTAGGACTTGTTCAAGGGCGCGACGAGCCGGCTCCCCGATACACCTTGCGAAACTAGCATCATCCGGTTTCCGAAATGTGCAAAGTTTTGCGCTAGAATTTTCTGTTGATGCTAAGTCTGCCCCCGATCACACTTCGCTTGCGCGGTTGGAAACTTATCGACCGTGTCGCCATCGCGTTCCTGCTGCACTGCTTTATTGCGCTTGGCGCTGGATGCGGACTGCTGTTCGTCTATGCCAGCGACCTGCCGGAGATTCGCGCGCTGGAAACTTACCGTCCTAACGTAGTCACGGAAATCTACGCCGATGACGGGCAAATGGTTGCCAGCTTTGCGTTGCAGCGGCGCATTCTGATGACTTACGAGCAATGCCCGAAAATTCTGTATAACGCTGTGTCTTCGATTGAGGACCAGCACTTCGAAGATCATTGGGGCATTGATTTTCCGCGCATCGCGGGCGCGGCCTATCGCAATTTACTGAAAGGGCGCAAAGCCGAAGGCGCCAGCACCATCACGATGCAGCTGGCGGGAAATCTCTTTCTGGACCGCAGCGACCGCAGCTTCCGCCGCAAAATGCAGGAAATGCTGCTGGCGCTGCAAATCGAGCGCCGCTATACCAAGCCGCAGATTTTCACTATGTATTCGAACCAGGTTTATCTGGCGCACGGCAATTACGGATTTGCCGCCGCTTCGCAATTTTACTTTGGCAAACCGGTGACGGATCTGAGGCTGCAGGATGCGGCTCTGCTGGCGGGAATGATTCGTGGCCCGATCTATTCGCCGATCAATGATCCGCAACGGGCGCTGGCGCGCCGCAACCTGGTGCTGCGCCGCATGCAAGAAGAAGGAAAGATTACGCCGACCGAGGAAGCGGCAGCGATCAAAACTCCGCTCGGTTTGCATATTCAATATCCGCGCAACGACCTGGCGCCTTATTTCTTTGAAGAAATCCGGAAGTATCTGGAATCGACGTACGGCACGGAAGCAGTGCATGAGCGCGGGCTGCGCGTATACACCACATTGAACATTGCGATGCAGCGCGCGGCGAATCTTGCGGTGCGCGACGGACTGCATGCCTACGATCGGCGGCACGGCTGGCGCGGCGGTCTGCCGAACATCGTGAAAGATAATCTGGGCACGCTGGATAGCTATGAAGACGATGACTGGCGCCACGCGATTGAAAAGGGAAGTTATGTTACGGGACTGGTGATGGCGGTGGATGATAAGTACGCCACCATTAAGATCGGCACGTATCGCGCGGTAATTTCGGCCAGCGATTTCGCGTGGACGGGTCGCAAAAAAACATCGGAATTGTTGAAGGTGGGCGACTTGGCGCAGTTTTCCATACAGGAATTGCGTGAATCGACTGCGCGCGTTCAGTTAGAGCAACAACCCGCTCCGCAGGCTGCGATGGTGGCCATAGACAATCCTACCGGTGAGATCAAAGCGTTGATCGGCGGATATAGTTTCGAGGATTCGAAGTTTAACCGCGCTACGCAATCCGTGCGGCAGGTGGGCAGCTCATTCAAAATTTACGTTTACGCGGATGCAATCGCCAAGGGCTTCACGCCGTTCGATACGATTCTGGACGCGCCGTTTACGACCATCAGCGGCGGGCAGCCCTATTCGCCGCGCAATTACGACGAAAAATTCGAAGGGAACATTACGCTGCGGCGCGCGTTGGCAGGTTCACGAAATGTTCCGGCCGTGAAGCTGGCGGAAAAAGTCGGCATCAACAGCGTAGTAGAGACCACGCGAAGATTTGGGATTACCACGCCGCTGCCGGCTTACCTGCCGCTGGCATTGGGCGCAGCGGACATGAAGCTGATCGAACACGTTTCCGCGTTCACGGTATTCCCCGACGACGGGATTCGAATCGATCCGCACATGATTCGCCGCGTCACAAACTACGATGGTGCGTTGCTCGAGGAAGCACATCCGGGAATTCACGAAGTGATTCCGCCGGAAGTGGCGCACACGATGACCGCGATGCTGGAAGAGGTAGTGCAATTCGGAACCGGCATTGCGGCAAAGGCGCTGAAGCGGCCCGCTGCGGGAAAAACCGGCACCACCCAGGACTATACCGATGCGTGGTTTATCGGCTTCACGCCGCAGATTACGACCGGAGTGTGGGTGGGCTTCGACGACAAACAAATTTCGTTGGGCAAGAAAGAAACCGGCGCACGAGCCGCGCTGCCGGTCTGGCTGGAATTCATGCAGAGCGGATTAGCTGGGATGCCAGTCCTTGATTTCCAGAATGTAGTGCCGCTGGAACAACAGGCGCTGGATCACATTATCCACGTGGACACTCCGGACACGGCACCGACCGAAGATGAGCCGGGAGCGCCGCGGGTAAAGCCGACACCGCCGCCCGCGACCAAAACATCCGCCGTGCTGGCGCCTAGCGCGCCTTCGCAATAGAAGATTTTTCCTTTCAGCGATTTCGTGACGGCCCGCAATCATCCGAATAGGAGAACGAAACTCCTGGCATGGACGTGTACAGCAAGGCGCGACGGGTGCGGATCGATTTTCGGTCCATGAAGCTGGAACTGACTCCGTGAATTTGGTTTGTGCTGAAAATCGCTGGTACCGGCGGTGACTGCGGCATTCGGAGATGCCGTTCCGGTGTTGAAACCCGTGTCCGCTTGCCAAACCTGCCCGTTTGCTATCCGTGTAATTCGCGCCGCCGCAGTTGACGCCGATGGGCTGTTGCGTTTGGGCTGCTGCCGGCAGACAAGCCAACAAGAATCCCGGCATGACTCCACAAAACTTGCTCACACTTCCTCCTCGAAAGATCGCTTCGAACTATCGCGAATTGTCTGTGATCGAAGCGGGAGAGGGGGTGATTCAGAAAAAGCACGCTTCAACAACACGGCCAATTTAGATTTTATGGAGGCAAAACAACTGCTCGTGTGAACCGTTATTGTTCAGCAGTCCGGAGCGGAAAATTGCTGCCCATAGTACTGTTTCATCTCCATACATTGCCTCTGCGGACGGGTAGGGTGCTCCGTGGGCAGTAAGAAAATTAAGAACGCCAGCTGTTATCGAAAGGGATCCCAGCCCTTATTTTCCAGGTCAGTGGCGGCGCCTTGTTTCGGCGCTACGACCACACGCTTATTTGCCGTGATCTCGCCAATCCGGGTGACTGGCACGTGTGCAATCATTTTAGGGATTCGTCCCAGATTCTTCCTGGCTACCGTGAAGAGCAATTCGTAGTCGTCGCCGCCGTGCAGCGCCAAGTCAATAGCATCGAATTTGTTTGAATATTTTTTCTCGATCTGCACGCGAGGCAGCGCCTGTGCCTCGATGCGAGCGCCGACTCGGCTCGCTTCGCAGAGTTTCGGCAGATCGCTTGAGAGGCCGTCGGACAAGTCCATCATGGCAGTCGCGAGTCCATGGTTTGCCAGCCACAAACCAGCGCCGAACCGTGGCTCTGGGTGGAAATGTTTTCGCAGACGCTGGTCAGTAGGCGAGATCCGTTTCAAGGGTTCGAGCAGAAGACGCAAGCCATACTGCGCTTCGCCGAGACGGCCGGTTACAAAGATGGCATCGCCCGGACGTGCTCCGCTGCGAAGGATTGCCCGGCCGCGCCGAGCTTCGCCTATCACCGTTATATTGATAAGGATCTCATTGCGACGAGTCGTATCGCCGCCAGCGATGGGGCACCCCAGCATTCGCGAACCTTTGCGCAAGCCGTTCAAGAACCTATGCAGCCATTTATCTGAACGGGCGTCCGGAAGAGCCAAGCTAAGCAGATAGCAGCGTGGCTCGCCCCCCATGGCGGCAATGTCACTGACAGCGCGGGCCAGGCATTTGTACCCGACCGCTTCGGGTGGATGCCGGTCGGCGAGAAAATGCGTTCCTTCCAGGAACCAGTCGCACGTCAGAATTGTTTCGTAGCCTGCCCGCGGACGCCACAATGCCGCATCGTCGGCCGCATCGTCGCCAATCCCGAGGCGCAACGAGCGTTCGCCTCTGGCAGGCGAAACGGTCCTTAAGCTTTCACGTATAAGATCGAGGATTGAACTCTCGCCGAGCTTGCGGGAATTTTTCATTATTTCAGGGCTCGCGTCATTGTCTTCAGTATAGCTGCGCTGCGTAGGCATTCCGACCCGGACGATACTGTTGGGAATGAACCGCCTGTCCGTCTGGTCAGTTGAACAGGATTCCACACCCTGTCCCAAAAACCCGTAAATACAGGGTTGACCGCGCGCAGCTTCCAAAATTAGTATAGAGACGGTCGCGAACCAAAACTCACGGTTCAGATTTGAAACGTGTTGACCTGCTCGTCGGTCACACTTAGATTCGGTAGGCGGTTCGGAATAGTTCAGTCGCGGAAAACAGGGCGCAGGGCCCGCAATCGTAGGAAAAGAAAGGGTCTAAGGGATCTGTTTGTGATCAAAGGGAAGAACTATACATTCTTCATTGCCTCGACGCCGGGGAAGCTTCGAAAGGTGATTGTTCCGGCTTACGTGCTGCACGGCTTGGCGGCGCTGGCGCTTATCGGGATGATCACGGTGGTGGCTGCGGCAGGTTCCTACACCCGAATGCTTTGGAAGGTTGGCAATTACAACGCGCTTCGCCATGAACAGGAAACCCTGAAAGTTCAATACCACCAGCTGCAAAGCACGGTAAACGATACGAACCAGCGGCTGGATTCTTTGCAGTCCCTGGCCACGGAAGTGGCCATGACCTATGGAGTATTGCGCTATCACCCTGCAGCGTTCGATGTTTCAGATAATCCCGTGACGGCGGAAGATGCGTTCGATCGTTCGGTTGAGCAATATACCTTTTTGAAGAAGAACGCGGCGGCGATTGCAATCTCATCGGGCGGATTGCGTTTGATGCCGTCATTCAGTTTCGCGGATTCCAGCTATACGCCTTCGATTTGGCCGGTGCTAGGGCACATCACGGATAGCTTCGGTGAACGCCTAGATCCGTTCAGCGGTGAAGGCGCGTTTCATACGGGAGTTGACGTAGCTTCGGATTACGGCGCGCCCGTGCATGCAACTGCGGATGGCGTGGTGATCAGCGCGGAAAATCACGCAGGTTATGGACGCGTGGTGGTAGTTGACCACGGGTTCGGGATCACCACCTGGTACGCGCACCTTTCCTCGTTCTCGACGATTACCGGTTCGCGCATCAAGCGCGGGCAGGTGATCGGTTATTGCGGCATCAGCGGACGCTCCACCGGTCCTCACGTCCACTATGAAGTGCGCGTGAACAACGCGCCGGTCAATCCGTGGCGTTATATGAAGTCCACGCCAGCCGGCGACTAAGCCAGTTTCCCCGCATCTCGATTTTCCAGATCGGCTATTTCTTTTTCCGGCTTTTCGACTCTGATGTCGCCGCGGGTTTTTGCGGACTCTCCGGCTGACTGGACGTTTGATCCGCCGGAACAGCGGTAGAAGCGGCGCGCGCTATGTCCAGAAATTTCGGCGTAATCTCGAGCATTACGCGAACCGATTTCCATTCGCCACGATCGATTTTCTGAATGTCGGCGCTTTTCAAGAGTTCCAGATAGACTTCCCGTTCTTCGGGATTCATCTTTTGCCGAAGCTTCGGGTCATTCAGTCCGTTCTGGGCAAGCAGCTGCACTCCCTGAAGAAAATCACTCAACTGAGAAGCCGTCAGGGGAGCGAGACATTCACCGTCGGCGACAACGCGCAATTGATCGCCTTCCGGTTTTCCGGCAATCGAAATCCACTGCAGTTGCCCGAGCAGGGCGGAAAGTTGCGGCGAATGGAAGCCGCCGGGCGCCGCCGCGTTCAGAGCGTTTTGTATCGCCGGATCTTGACGAATTACGGCGAAGAGTGGAGTGCCAGCAACGCGCTCAAAGCGCGAGTTCCACTGCGCGTGGAAGGAATCGTTGGGCTCGTCGGAAAGTCTGGCGGCAGGATTCTCGAAATCACTAAAGGCCATGCGGTCATTCGAGAGAAACGCAAACCAGAGGGGTTTCTCGTTCGCCGTCGCGTTTAGCCGAAAAACTCTCCGCTTGCCTTGTTGCGTGGATTTTCCGTTGCGCTCAAAAAAGGCTTCGATTTTCTTGCGGTCGAATTTGCCATCAGTGACCGCGAAAATATTTGTGACATTGCCGTGATTGGAAATTGCGACGACAACTCGCTTCAAATCGCGCTCGTAGGAAAATCCGGTGTCGCGCACGAACTGCGCGTATTCTGAGTCTTCGATGGGGTGAGGAGTCCGGGCATAAAGTTCAGCGGGAAAAGGAGACGAGCGCAATTCGTCGAGGTCCGCATAAATCACTGCCGTTGCGTCGGCCGGAACGAGCTGCAGAAGATGTTGGCGTGCGGAGCTATCGAAGTCGCGCGAGAAATGCAGCGCCAAAAACATTCCTGCGAGAAATAAAACGGCCGCCGCGGAGACGAGTGCGATTTTTCTTGAACGTGTAAGTGACATGCCTGTTGCCTAAGGGCTACCCTGTGCATCTTACTGGAAGGCCGGACGATCATCTAAAGTTCCAGAGCAATTTGGAAGAAATTTTGCGAATTTTCACAAGCTCGCGGGCCGGAAATCATAAATTCACCAGACACCGATGTAAGTAGCAGAAAATACGGTGGTTAGAGTTGCGGCGCAGCATGGAAACCGTGTGCAGCTTTTCCACAACGGTGGCAGCGGGCGTGCTGGCCGGAGGTTCGGCCGCTTGCAATTCTCGTGCCTGATCTGCTATTCTTGCTCGGTTTGAACGACGCTGGCGTAGCTCAGCTGGTAGAGCATCTGATTTGTAATCAGAGGGTCGGGGGTTCAATTCCCTCCGCCAGCTCCACCACTGGTTCGGCAGGGAACGAGGCGGCGAATTTCAGTAGTCAAAATTGAACGGGCTGGTGTCTTTAGACACGAGTCCATTTTGTGTTTCCGCTGATTCCTTGCATAAGTGTTTGATGCCAAATGATTTTGGGACAGGAGTTTTCGTCCCGCCGGGTTTCAGGGTTTGTGCTTGCAAATCCTGGAAGACCAAGACTGGGACGGGTGGGTGAGTGGCTAAAACCAGCAGACTGTAAATCTGCCGCTCCTTGCGGGCTACGAAGGTTCGAATCCTTCCCCGTCCACCAGGCTCTCTCTTGATTCACACGGTCCGCGTTGAGAGCCAGCAGGGGTAGTAGTAGAAACCGCAGGGCAACCACATGCGTTGTTCAAAAGCGGTCTGAATTTCGGCGTGATAGCCGAAGGGGCGAAGTGCGCCGCAGTAAGCATTGTTGCGGCGATCAGGGCAGCGAAACGGACTTGGCCTGGGTAGCTCAGTTGGTAGAGCGCGTCCTTGGTAAGGACGAGGTCACCGGTTCAATCCCGGTCCCAGGCTCCAGAATTTCCAGAAGGCGTCGCGTGCCGTTCGAGAACGGTAGTGTTTCGCAACAAAGTTTTTGGGGAAGAGATGGGCGGGGGTAACTCAACGGTAGAGTCTCACTCTTCCAAGGTGATGGTTGCGGGTTCAAATCCCGTCCCCCGCTCCAAAAATTTTTCGCGGCAGGCGCTGGCTAAATGCGCTGGCCGGGTTGCAGTCAGATAATTGATTCTTGCCTGCGGCATGCAGGCGACGAGGGTGAAGGAAATGGCCAAGGAGAAATTCGAGCGCAGTAAGCCGCACGTGAACATTGGGACCATCGGTCACATTGATCATGGCAAGACCACGTTGACGGCGGCGATCACCAAAGTTTTGTCGAAGCACAACCCGAAAGTGCAGTTCCGC
>WNFT01015619.1_pt1 | contig 11164 bp, 12 predicted proteins | sample 5400191 | NCBI WGS metagenome assembly WNFT01 (sample SAMN13153359, study PRJNA577476) | soil metagenome | isolation source: 80 cm saprolite under Madrone tree | place: USA:California | collected 2016-06-14
GCCCGCATGGAAGCGATCTCTGCTAATCTGCAGCACATGGTCGTAGTAGGCGAGGTCGTCGCTTGCCAACTGCAACACCGCTTTGGCTTGCAGCGTTGACACAAATGCGCTGCGCAAGTTGAAGAGCAGAGTTCTTTCCAAGTCGACACGACTCGACTCGGCAATCAGCGTCCCCTTTTGCGCACTCTCCAGGCGTAACTCCCGCTTGCGTTGGCGTTCGTGCACATAGCTAACGCCGGGCGATTCAAAAGTGCCAGCGAGCGGTCGCCAGATGCCCTTATCAGGAGCGATTTGGGTCCCGTCAGCGGACAGAGTTAACGTCGGGTTCGGCCGCAGGTACGCAGTGATTTCCTGCGCCTTCGACTCATCGACGTTCAACTTGCCCGCCTGCAGCGTGGGGTTGCTCTGCTCGAACCGAGCGCGCACTTTTTCCCATGTCCAAGGCTCCTGCGCGGGTGCACTCCGCCCAAAACACAGCAGGAGAGACAGTGTCAGATACCGCAAACGGATCGTTCGCATTACATAACTCCGTAATCCCTACGGCACACCATGCGATTGCAGGTGCCGATGCCGCGATCCACAGCGAATGCTGAAGGAACGCAGCAACAATAGGATTGGAATTTAGTGAGATCGCGCCGCTGATGACGGCGTAGAACAGCCTAAGAACTTAGGCTTCGGGAGGGGCCCGGTCGTTGATGGTGCTGACTAGAGCTTGCTGGGGAAGAACAGGTAGATATTCTAAAACCGCTCCAAACGCTTCGTTCTCAGGTCGGAACGAAGCCCCGTGAGCCAGTTGCGCTGCCGGTCCACCATCATGGCTCCACACCGGAGATTTGACGCCTGGCGACTGTTTGACTGTGCGCTTGAAGGGTCCGGACTCTTCAATTTCGGCACTTATGGGATGCAGGTCATCCGAAGCAGAGACCACGGGAAACAGCAACGCCAAGAGGCAGCCCAAAAGAACAAACGATCGAGAGTGATACTGCCTGCCTGAACCCCGCGCGAACGCTGATTGGCACCGCCAGATCAGAACTCCCGGCACCACCAACATCAGCCATGCAATGTTAAGAAGTAATTCCATCTTAACGCGCTAAATAACCCTTCCGCAGTTGCAGAAATTGTATCCGCAACCCTTGGAAGATGTCGAATCGAATGGCCAGCCTGCGATGGCCAAATGGCTATGGAGCCCAACGACGCCGCTTGTGAAGGCTGCTACCGTGCTTGATTGTTGTCAACAAGGGGATTACACCAATCGCTCTCGATTCGCCCACCGCGAGCGCCAGGTGCGCGCGAGGCCACTCTCGTCAGTAAACTTTTCCACTGGACGTGCTTTGATCTCCAGTAGCTATTTCTGACGGTTTATTCGCAGGCCGCGCGCCCCCACCAATTGGCCAGCTTCTCTCGGTCTTTGCGATTCGGGAAGACTTCAATTCGACGGCCCTACCCATAAGTAACCAGGACAATAGGTGACATTCGAGTTTCACGTAACCAGACAGAAAGGCCATTCCGTTGCGGTACAGAGCGTCGTAGAGTTGAGCCACTATGAAAACGTTCTGGGCAACACTTACTATCGTGATCTTGGCTCTGGGTAGTCTGGCTAGTGCGCAGGAACAGGCTGGTCAGCCGTGTCACAACAACAAGAAAGACCCGTTGTTTGGCCTGTATTGTCCAACCATTAACGGTTCCTTTGTTGGCCCAAAGAACGGCAGCCAACTCAACACGACCACCGTCATCAACGGAGTGATCACTCCCATCACCGGGACTCTGACCTTCGCTCCGGGACCAAATGAAACCCCGGTGGTTGACGACTACGATGACTCCGGGAATCCTATCTGCTACCAGTACGACTCCAACGGGAACGTGACAGGTACGATCGCGTGTCCATCGGTTGCATCCTACGACATCACGCAGTGGGACATCACGATTGGCACAGTTCACCTGGTCCACAACCCACTCGACTCATCGGTGACGAACTCGTTCTGCGGCAGAGGCTACAGCAACAGCTTCAAGACCGACGCTGGCAACTCTGTGTACTACATCTGCGGTGCTAACATCGACACCGCCAGCACGGGTATTCTCGTCCTCATTATCCCCACGTCGTACTTTATTGGAGGGCCTCATCACTCTTATGTGAACTTGACAGCAGAAGATCAAGTCACCGCCTCGGACGGAACAATTTCGTTCTATGACACAGGCTTGCACGCGCCTGGTATCACGCCGAACGCTTCGACAGTTGGCGCATTGGACCCGCCAGCCAAACCAAAGGGCAAGAAATAGCTATTCGGCAAATGGCGGTGCCTTGCCTTATTTTCGCGGTTTTCGGGAAGCCTGCTAGGTAACTGTCGAAATCACGCCGATTTCACCAACTACTCTCATTTCGCCCAACCCCAACGCCGTGCCCGCAGAAGGACACAGTGCCAGGCCGGACCGGGCAGGAGAATCCTACTCACAGGCAGCGCGTCCAGCCGGCTCGAATTGGTCCATCTGCGCTTCGCGCTGCGTGGTGGCGCGACCGCCCGGCGCTTTCCCATAGAGCTCTTCACCGACGCAGTAGTACAAAGCCGTCTTCGGATCCACCCACACCTGAATGTTCGGATTCCCGCGGCGCGGCGGCGGATCCGGCGCGTCGGCCAACCCCAGGCTCACCAGCGCCCTTTCCCATGGACGTAAGCGCGGTTTTCGTTGAGCGCCGGCAGCGGGCGTCGCGGAGAGCACCCAGATCATGGCAAACGTGGATACGACGATAGCGACCACCAGGCAAAGGTCGGCGCGGTGGAAACGCAGTCTCAGACGGAGGTCCCGCAGATTCCAGGGCGCCGCCGTGGTCTCTTCGTCGCTTATTTCCGGCGAAGGGGATTCGACGTCGGGGTCCAACAGAGACGCCTGACTTACTGGCCGCACCCTTTCCAGAGCAGCGCCCCGACATTCGCGCTCCACTTCCGCATCTGCCAGCCCGGTAGCTTCCCCGGCCGGGTCCGGGATCTCGAGCGCATCACCAAAGTCTCCCAGTTCCGCGGTTTCCTGCGTCCGATCGGGGGTTTCCGAAGGATCACGAACATGGATTGCCGGAACATGGACCGCCGGAATGTCAGCCGTGATCGTCTCGTCCTGCGCGTCGCTTTGTGCTGCGGTTAAACGCTCCGGCCACAAGCCCTTTTCCTGGCTCATCAGCCATAACGAGGCCCACTTGCGCTGCAGCTGCTCGCCCGGACGCGGTTCCTCTCCCGCACACCGTCCGCAAAGCAGTTCGCCTTCCTTTACGGGGACGCCGCACTGCCCGCAAACGTGCTCGGGCGGCAAGGCGCGCTTCCGCTTGGCATTGTGCTCCTGGATCGTAAAGGCGGCGGCCAGCATGTCCTGAAAGGACTGCTCGTCAAGCTTCAGCTTGGGCCGGCTAGAAGACATGGGAGTCGGAAGGGAGGGCAGCCCGGCTGCCTCCATTGTAGCAAGTCGGTGGCCAGAGAGCAGGAAAACCGTAAGAGCAGGTGTCAGGTCTCAGGTGTCAGGAAGACCAGGTCGATCTGCGCCCGAGCGGCCTCATCGTCGTCGAGACCTGACACCTAACACCCAACATCTGACGTCGGGGGACGTACCCTTCGGTTCCCGTTTCCGGATTCCACTATGGGAAACGCCTCATGAGCGCCCCCTCACCAAACCCCGATGAAATCTGAAGAACACAGTGTAAGTGCCGGGTTTTTCAAGGTCTTAGACATCGGCGAACATTTGGCGAACCGCGTGCACTTGTTTACGGCGGGTCGCGACCCCATGACTGAACTGAAGGAGCAGACGAAACGCCCATGATCAACCTCAACGATATCAAGATTACGCCCCGCGACCAGCAGGTCTTACGACTGCTCGTCCAGGGGTGCAGTAATAAAGAGATCGCCAGCCAGCTGAGCATCAGCCCGCGCACCGTGAAGCAACACCTTCGTACGTTGTTTCTGCGCGCCGGGATCAAGGAAGGCCGGAAGCGGGTAAAACTTGCCACGGCGATGTTCATTAAGGAGCAGGTGCAAACATGCAACCGCGCGATCGGCTAACCACTAAGGAAATTCAGGTCGCTACCCTGGTCTGGCAAGGACTCACCAACCGGGACATCGCCGGCGTGCTCGGCACCAGCGAACAGGTAGTGAAGAACTACTTGCGCACCGCCTTCGACAAACTAGGCGTATGGACGCGGCTGGAACTCGCGCTCTACGTAGCCAGCCATGGCGGAGCCACTTGGCATCTCGAACTTGGGCTGTCGCCGCTTCCCTCCGGAAGCGATTGGCAGGGCCGCCACTCGGAGGCAGTCCCATTTCCCGATAGCAAAGGCAAGGCAGCAGCCGCAGCGCGCGGCACTTAGGAGTACGACTCGCCCTGAGTTACTCAGCGACTTTGGGCGAGTACTTTTGGGCTGAGGCGCGATTTTGCCAAACGCAACGCTGCCCGCGTCAGCACCAGCCGATCGGTGGGCAGCGATGCTTACCCACCGGCGGGAAAAGATGGCTGGGGCACTGGGCGCCATCTCCCCGATTTCCCCTGCGGAAACCTATTTCACACCGGTCGCCCGGGCGGACTATTTTCGAAGAACACGAACACTTCCGAGGGGGACTCTCTAAGTAGCTTGCTTTCAGAGAGTTCTCCTTATCGAGTCGCTCTCGAAAAAAATCTTCTGTAGCCGCCTCCGCAGCCGTCATCTCGGTAATGAAATTGCTCGGTTACTCCCGGACCCGTTCGACCCTTTTTGGCGATCGTCCCACAGAAACTGAGGTAGGTATGGGATACAAAGAAACTTTCTGGATGGCCTGCGATTCGACCGAGCAGCTACGAGCCGAGTACGGCCCCTTCCACACCCGCGCCGAAGCCGAAGCCGAAGCCCATAAACTCGGCTTCGGATACCTGCTCCGTTACGAGCACATCCTGGGTCCGAACGAAGAGATCGAAGAAGTACGCTGCGTCTTTATCGAACTCCCCGACACTCCCTCAACCCCGAAGTCCGGCGTGACGTTCCATACCCGCTGTGCCAGCTGTGGCGAGTCCGCCACCCACGACCTGTCCTGGCAAGCCGAAGTCTGGGCCGACATCCACGAATTCGAACACTCCCGCCACAAAGTAAGACTCTTCGAACACGCCGTCGGCGAAGGCCTACGCGAAATCGGAGATTGGCGAGGCCACGCGGCGTAAAGTCGTGTGGGACGGACACTCTCCTGTCCGCCAGCCCTCGGTAGGACCGAAGCTCCTGTTCCACCAACACTCCTGTCCGCCACTCCCGGTAGGCCCGAAACTCCTGTTCCACCGAAACTCCTGTTCCACCAACACTCCTGTTCCTCCAACACTCCTGTTCCTCCAACACTCCTGTTCCACCAACACTCCTGTCCGCCACTCCCGGTAGGACCGAAACTCCTGTTCCACCGACACTCCTGTCCGCCACTCCCGGTAGGACCGAAACTCCTGTTCCACCGACACTCCTGTCCGCCACTCCCGGTAGGACCGAAACTCCTGTTCCACCGACATTGCTGTTCGCTATCCTAATTTCGACGGGAAATTGGACCGTTCCGAAAACCCAGCCCCGGAGGGGCGTTCGAGCTTAGCCCAGCGCTTCAGCGCTGGGACAAGTGAAAGAACGATTGAAGTCCCGGAGGGACGACCGAGTTCTCACGCAATATTTCAGCGCTGCGATAAGCTACTTGAAATGAGCGTCGCCTTCAGCCGCCGGATGCTCACTGTAATCAAGTCGCGTGCAAGGAGATCTTCGTGTTCACGAAGCCGAAAAAATGGATCGCCGCCGGAATAGTCTTGCTTCTCGCCCTAGCGACGTTGACGGCATTTGCGCGTCAGCGCACCCATTCCGATGAAGGCGGACACATCCTGGCCCTGGACAACTCCTGGAACCGCCGCCCTGGAAACAAAAGATACCAAGGCTCTGGACCTGCTTCTGGCCGACACCTTCGTTTCCGTCGACATCGATGGCAGCATGGAGACCAAGCGTCAATTCCTGGCCGGCATCAAAGCGCCCGACTACCACCCTTCGCAGGCCGTGACGGAGCAGAGCACAGTCCAGGTCTACGCCGATTCGGTAGTGGTGGCCGGAGTATTTCGCAGCAAGGGTGTGGACAAAGGCAAGACATATGTGCGCCGCGAGCGCTTTGTCGATACCTGGGTGAAAATCAACGGCGCTTGGAAGTGTGTCGCGTCAGTTACGGTTCTGATTCCAGCGAAGCAATCCTCCGAGTGACGGCGTGCCGTTTCCTCTGACCTGTGATCTGTCCTGCGGTCCGTAGATCCCACATTGCGAAAACCGCATAATCTAGATCACCGCTCGTCCTGGGCCACGCGCCACGCGGTCACCCCCATGCGATAATTCATCCTGCAATAACTAGATCGTTTCCGAGCACGCATTTGATTACTAACGGCTAAGGCATGTCTGACGGACACCACTTTTACGACGAGCAGGCTCTCCTAGAGCGACTCTCGAGAAGCCTCAAAAAGCGTACTCAAGAAACTGTATTTTTAGTGGGTGCTCCCCTTTCTGCGCCAATACGGTCAGGTGAAGCAGGAGTACCGGATGTTGATGGAATCATAAGCCTGATTCGTTCAGAGTTTGAGGACGACCCGGCGCAATCTTGCGCTTTCGATGAGGCGGTGAAGCTAGCGGGCGTAAGGCGATATCAGGCCGCCTTTCAATTTCTCCAAGGCCGCCGCGGCCAGCCGACCGCGAACGAAATCGTCCGCAGGGCAGTCCGTGCTTCGCGAAAGCCTGGCAGCGATTTCGCAGGAGTTAACTTCGAGAGCGGGACAGATGACGCTTGTAGGCTTATGGACTCAGATGTCGCGGGTTGGGTCCTGAGTCCCGGTACAGAACACCTCGGTAAGCTCATTACAGCTTACCCGGACCGTTTCGGCAAAACGGTTTTGACAACTAACTTTGACCCGCTCGTTGAAGTGTACGGGGTGCCACGTCATTCATTTGCATGGATATTGGCATGGCTCCGATACGCTGCATACCGCAAGGCAGCTTGGCCAACCCCGTCCGCGTCTGCGCGCGTCGCTCAGCGCATTGCTCAGGCATAAGCTGGTTGTCGTTTGCGCATACGGCGGCTGGGACGACGCCTTCACGGAAGCACTAATGGATGTCGTTCGCGACGATGTTGCCTCGCCAGAAGTCATTTGGACTTTCCACGGCAGTCATCCCATCATGAGCGCAGGACTGACCGAGATGCTGGGCCCCGGCATCGATAGGGGTCGAGTGAGTCTGTACAGTGGTATTGACTGCCACGAACTATTTCCGAGGCTCTTCGAAACATGGCTCGCGCTCGAATTGCCAGCCGCTGCCTCTGCCTCAGCCCCATCGAACCCTGTTCGTCCGAGCCAAGAGCTAAGCGAGCAGGTCGAAGCGCTCGCCGAGCAGCAAGCCGTGATCGAAGGTGACGACGAAGATAGGCCGCCGGTCGTCGAGTTCTGCGTGGGTAGAGAGTCCGAGATTCAAACGCTCCGCAACTCGGATGCGAAGGTGGTGCTGATCACTGGCATTGGCGGTCAGGGCAAGTCGACGCTAGCTGCTCGTTACTTCACTGATGCCCAGAATCAGAATAAGTTCTCGTTCTACATCTGGCGTGATTGCAAAGAAGAGAGTGAGCGCTTTGAGAATCAGCTGGCATCTGTGATCGAGAGGTTATCCGGGGGTAGAGTTCGCGGCGAGGATTTAGCGAAGCGACATTTACAAGCGATTGTCGATCTGCTACTAGAGTTCACGAGAGACACGGCCGTCCTCTTCGTTTTTGATAACGTTGATCACTACGTAGATCTTGAAACAGAGAAGATGGTCGGGAGTGCCGATGTCCTCATAAGAGAGCTCCTGAGCTCAAACAGCAAGTCCCGAGCAGTTTTCACGTGCCGTCCGTCGGTACGATACGAAGACCCCCGCTGCCTCAGTTGTCACCTAGAGGGTATCAGTCTTCCGGCCACTCGCAGACTTTTTGATCAGCGCGAGGCGATTGCTGAGATGGATAGCATCAAAGCCGCACACGATCTCACAGAGGGGCACGCTTTCTGGTTGGACCTCTTGGCGATCCAGGTAGCCAAGCGATCTGAAGAGGTAACGCTGGACGACCTCCTAGAGGAGATCAAAACGGGACGCGGCCCGCTGCCAGAAAAGACCCTCAACTCCATCTGGGGCACGTTAAAACCTCGCGAGCAACTCGTCTTGCGCGCCATGGCTGAAACGGTAAGGCCTGGGAGTGAGATTGAAATTGGTGACTATCTTCGCGACGACCTTAACTACAGCAAGGTTATCAAGGCACTCAAGGCGCTCAGGGCACTAAATCTTGTAGTGGTCAAACGGCCGCCCAATGCGCCCGACGTGCTTGAACTGCATCCGCTGGTTCGGCGATTTGTCCAGCATAACTTTCCGCGAGACGAGCAGATCCTTTTCGTGGATGCCATCATCAAGGCTTACAAGCGCTTTATAGGAGTTCATCGACCGCAGTTGACGGAGCGGCCGTCATTATCGATTCTGCAATACTGGACGCAAAATGTTGAGTTGGACATTGCGGCAGGACACCTAGAAGACGCCTTCACAACACTCGCCGAATCCGCAAATGCGTATGTGTCTAGCGCGTATGCCAGAGAATTTTGCAGGACGGCTAGACTTTTGCTCTCCCGTGTTGACTGGGTCACAAACTACGGCAAATACAAAGGCTTCGAACCTATCTTCCAAACGCAAATCAAGCTACTTTCCTACCTCGGTGATCATACCGAGGTTGACAGCTTGCTTGAAAAATACGATAAGACCTTCGGCAGCAAGGACGCCCGCTACATTCACTATTGCGAGATGCGGGCATTTTCAAAGTGGGTACGTGGTCAATTCAGCGACGCGGTCGAATGGGGCCTGGTTGGACGAAACCTCAAACAATCTTCAGGCGTAGATACTAAGTACGATGTCTCGCATACCCTTGCTCTAGCGTTACGCGACGCCGGCAAGCCTGAGGAAGCACTTCCCGAGTTCTTGAAGGGCCGCCGACTGTCTGAGGTTGTGGACCCCGAGGAGTTTGAGGAACAACGGGGAGGTGCGTACTACGGGAATATTGGGCGCTGCCTACACTTCTTGGGACAAATTGACGCCGCCCTGGTTTGCTATCAAAAATCTGCCCTCCTAGTTGAAAAAGACTTGAAGAACGAGCACGTGTTAAACCAGGGATATATTCGACTCTGGATCGGTGAGCTACTCGTTGGCAGAGAACAGATCGGACTCGCATACGCATTCATCAAGGCAGCTCACTTGAAATGGGAACAAGTCTACCCCGACAAAGCCTCGAAAGCTCAACAACTCGCAGAGCAAATTAGGGCTCGGGTGTCACCAAGGAGCGAATTAGGCGATTCAAGAGTCGAAAAGGTATGTATTGATTGGATCCTTGGCCGCAGCGTCGACTCCCAATTTTCCTGACGCCTCGTCCCTTACGTTGCCCGGCGGGGGCTGGCCTTTCGCCTCCATCGAGAATCCAAGGGTGGACCCGTACCAGCTTCGCTTGGTGGGTGGCCCAGAAAACCTCGGATGCCTCACCCATCGCGCGCTTTGCGATGAGTGGGTTTGTTGTCCAAGCCTCCGACAAATTCCTCCGGAATCCTCGCTCCCGGATACGCCTGCAAGCCCCGTGACAAAACCTTCCCGCAGGCGTACAGTCGGGTCGCATTTCAACGACAACTCACAAAGGAGAATAAAGGATGCGCAAACGATTATTCGTTGCATTCTGCCTGCTGGTGTTTGGCTCGGCAGCGATGGCTCAGAAAGTTGATACCAAGTGGCATTGCGCGAACCCAACCGCGAACCCCAAATTCGACGTAGGCGACGAACCGGATCACAGCTATGTGCTCGCCCAGGGTGCCTGCACCGCGACCGCCAGCGGCACCGGCGAAAAATCCGGCGCCTATACGGAATTCCAGGAGCTCTGGAAAGCGTCGTTCACAAATCACGGCCGCTTCAACGTGACCATGGACAACGGCGATATGGCCTACTACACCTATGAAGGCTCAGGCCCGACTGACATCACCAAACCTGCCACCAACACGTGGAAGATCCTGAGCGGTACCGGAAAGCATAAGGGCATGAAAGGTTCTGGCAGCTGCTCGGGAACGCGTCATGAGGACGGCTCGTCCGACTGGGCATGCACCGGCACCTATTCGATGTAAGCCCAAAGCTGAACTCGAACCAGCTGCGATGAGTGGGTTCAGCCCGTGTGGGTCGGACACTCTTGTCCGACGCTGTTGGGGTTGAGGTTGGTTTTTGGGATCGGCATCCCACGCTGACGGTCGTGTTTTCTGCCCGCCTTCCAGATACTGACAGGTGAGAGCCGAGAGCTGACAGCTGTAAGCTGAAAGAGCGCAGATATTTCATGCTTGACATCTTCTACCAATGAGCTAATCATAATCACTTGGCTATAGCTTGTGGAGCCGTCTCAATCAGTAGATAGAGACCCTGGATTTCAGCCCCATAAAGGCCGAATCGAGGTCGAAATGGGTCGCACTTGGTATCCAGGCAGGGCTCGCAGAGAACGGAGAATGAACAACTTGCAGCACCCGTGAGTCAGCAAGTCATTTAGTTTGAATATTTTGCTCGTAAGCTCTTTGAAATCAAAGATCTAAGCCAGAGTCATGCCGTAACTCCTTTGCTTTGTAGGATCGGAGGGGGAGGGGGTACCCCCAGGTAAACAGGGGGCGCGGTCGGCGCTTACGATGAGAGCTTGGCCGCCGCGGCTTCGTCGAGCATCCAGACGAGCCTGCCCGTGGGATTTATCTGCTGCGCCGGGAATGGAGGAGTATTCGTACCTTCGAGAACCTGTTTCACCATGTCGGCCTTATCCGCTCCGGCCGTCAAAAACATGACGTCGGTCGCGTGATTCAGCACCGGAAAGGTGAAGGTGATGCGGTGAGTCTTGAACTTCTCCACCCAGTTCGCGATCACCAGCCGGGATTGTTCTTTCAGACCTTCGGAGTCGGGGAAAAGGGATGCAGTATGGCCGTCCGGCCCGAGACCGAGCAAGATCAGATCGAAGCGCGGAAACTCGCCGGGGCGCAGTTTGAAGAAGCTGCGGACTTTTTCTTCATAGTCAGCGGCGGCCGTCGCAGCGTTGGGATTTTCCGCCAGTACACGATACACATTGCCGGCGGGAATGGGAACCTTCGACAG
>WNFT01005430.1_pt1 | contig 11163 bp, 11 predicted proteins | sample 5400191 | NCBI WGS metagenome assembly WNFT01 (sample SAMN13153359, study PRJNA577476) | soil metagenome | isolation source: 80 cm saprolite under Madrone tree | place: USA:California | collected 2016-06-14
GCAGCCGGCTGGTGCAGGATTACATTGCCAGTTTGCAGGGCTGGATTTCCACTGCCTATCTTCCGCCCTACGCGCCGGAACTGAACCCCGTCGAATACATCTGGGGTTACTGGAAGCAGCACGAGTTACCCAATGTCTGCCCCAAGGACTACTGGCAACTCAGCGAAGCAGCACGACGAACGCTCCGTCGCATGCGCCGCCGTCCGCGACTGATCACCGCCTTCTGGCAGCAATCTTCTTTATGGCCAGAATAGCTCTATATTATGCGAGAGTCAGTAAGTGAGCGAAAGTCAAAGCATACGGAATTCAATAAGCAATCTGGGACTTCGAGAAGAATCCAGTAGCTGAAAATCTCCGCGCGGATCTTTCTAGTCCGCAGAAGAGATTGAAGAACTCACTGGCTTTCCTGGCCTCGCAGGCAAATTCTCAACCCTTCGGGCGCGTAGGCCTGCATTGTGAATCTTATAAATCAGCGCCCGATAGCTAATCTTCAGTGTTTGAGCGGTTTTTCTTCGATTCCACTGATTTGCCTGCAGCGCTTCTAAGATAAAACTCTTCTCCCTCTCACGCACAGCTTCTCTGGCGATCTGTTTCAGAGGAACGGTGCCCCCACCGTTACAGCATCCTCGACCTGAATCGGGCCGCTTGGCCTCCGCCTCTGTACCGATCTCCGCGTCGGCCCCGACTAGGACATGGCGGGCAATGCCATTCGAAAGCTCGCGAATGTTTCCGGGCCAATCCAGTTTCTGCAAGTAGCACAATAGGTTCGCACTCAGGGGCTCGGATTCCTTGGTGAATTTCTCTTGGAACTGCGTTCGAAAATACTCAGCCAGCTGTGGGATGTCTTCCCGCCGCTCGCGTAGACGGGGCAGCCGCAAGCGGACGACATTGACGCGGTAATACAAATCCGAGCGGAATCTTCCTGCCTCGATTTCTTCTGCCAGATCCTTACTTGTCGCGCAAATCAAGCGCGTTTCAACGGCTCTCTCCGACTCGTCTCCGATTCGAGAAAAACGTCCGTCCTGCAGAAACTGCAACAACTTGCTTTGCAAATCTAAAGGAAGGTCCGCAATCTCATCCAGAAACAAAGTCCCGTGGTGCGCAAGTTCAACCCTCCCTGGCTTAGAGGTGTTAGCCCCAGTAAACGCTCCTTTTTCGTAGCCGAATAACTCGCTTTCAAGGAGCGATCCGGGAATGGCCGCGCAATTAACCTTTACAAAGTGGCCATTGCTCCAGGGAGAATGCCTGTGAATCCACCTCGCCAGGACTTCCTTGCCGGTTCCCCCCCTCCCGTTCAGCAGGACCGGGACGTTCGTGCCACAAATCCTCGTTGCCCACTTCCGCACATCTTGCATGGCTGATGAACAACCAAAAAGAACCTCATCTGGCGGGGAGAGATCCACCGGTTCGATACTCCTATTCCTACCTGTCTTTTCCCCAGGCATGGTTACAAAAAGATTCCTTCGACTTGAGAACCTTGCACAAATTAGGCCATTGAGCGCGACAAAACACTCAAGCCACACAACGGCAGTAAATGATCTACGTGTTTTATTTACAATAACTTACATTACTAACAGGGAGCGGGTTGTAGTACCATGGGCCTAAATAACTCGGCCAGTAGAGAAACTAATGGGGGAAAAACTTGTCTCGGTCTAAGAAAACGATTGGCTTTCCTTGGCCGTCGAGGACACTTTGCCTCCATGGATCGTCCGTCTGGACTGAATCAATTCTGAGGATCGGTCATTCCTATCTGGTAGGAAAGATGAAGGACTCTAGCAAATCGGCACGCGCCTTCTCGTCCGATGCCACAACTCGCAAGATGTCACTAATCGAAAGCATGCCCCTAAATGCTTGTCCCTCATCAAGCACGATGAGATGAAAAATGGTGTTCTGCTCCATCAATCGGAGGCAGTCTTCAAGCGTGATGTCGGGTGTCACGGTGACCAGTTCCCGCGTCATGATATCCGATGCTTTCATCCAAGCGGGGCACTTGTTTTCTGCCGCGACTTTGTCGGAGACATCGCTGTGCGAGATCACTCCGACCAGCTTGCCGCTTGCATTCATAACGCCGACCGAGCGCACCTGTTTCTCGCGCAGATATTGCGCGGCCTGGTGAACACTCGTCTCTTCTGTGATGGAAAACACTTCCTTGCGGGACCCGATAAGATCCGACACTTTCACTGGCCCCTCCGCGGGACACTCTGGCGGGATAGTAGGCCCAATCCAGCCTTGATTGCAAGTTGAAAACAAAAGCTCGCGGCCCGATGCGCTACGAAACTCAAACGATGAGATGCTAGGGAACCTTCAGGTAGGCCGGGACTAGCGCCAATCCACGACACTATGTTAGGCCCGGGCAGCTTCCCCGCGAACGATATCATACCGTTCGATTACTGCGGCGATGCCCATCCGTGCACTGCCATCCTCCATCCGGCGTTCCACCCTCACCACTTTACCCAGGGCTCGAACGAAAACCTCGGAACCATGTGTTATCTCCGCCGGAAGTGTCAGTGTAATGTCCAGTTGCGAACCCGACTCCAGATTCTGATCCACAACAAAATAGAGGCCGCGTGTGGAAATATCGCGGGTCTTTCCCGACTGGGAATCCGGCACCCGTTCCGCCGGCACCCGGATGATGATTGGTAAGGACAAGTCATACCGTCGAGCTATACGGCGTTCCGTCATTTCCGCATCCCCTCAACTTCGGCGCACAGGTCTTGGCTTACGCGCGTGCAATTTTTAAGAACTCGCCTTACTTGATTATCGCAATTCCGCGGGCGGGCCCAACTCATCAAAGACCATTCGCGAGCCCTAGTTCCAGGTCCGGACAGACCTGCCGCGCAACTCCTCACCTTCATTGGCTCTGGGGCCCAAATTCAACAACCTCGATGGCCAGCGGCGTTAGGCGCGCCGCGTACCAACCGCCGAAACCGGCTCGTCCTGCGGCGTTGTGGACGCCACTTTCCGCGTTCTCGGCGTGTCCAGATTGAATTGACGCATCTTATAGAGCAGAGCCTTGTAACTGATACCCAGCATTTTCGCAGCGTCCTTGCGGCACCAGCGCGTCTTTTCCAGCGCATCAGCGATCGCCTCCATCTCCGCTTCGTCTTTTAAGCCGCGCACCAAAGCCTTCAAGCCCTGCTGCTTTGGCGGCGCGGACTCCTCCCGAGGCGAAGTACGCTGGCGCGTCGAAGACATCTCGACCAATTCCCGCAAACTGCCTTCGTCGTCCTCGAGAATCACATATCTCTTCACGAAATTCTCCAGTTCCCGCAGGTTGCCTGGCCACGGATAGTTCACGGCGGCGTCCAGGAGATACTTCGAGGGGCCCGGTGGCGTCTTGCCGAATTTCTCGCTGTACTTTTGCAGGAAATGACGGAACAACAGCGGAATCTCCGCCGTCCGCTCGCGCAGTGGGGGCACGTTGATAGACAAAACATTCAACCGGTAATAGAGATCTTCGCGGAAGCGTCCCGTCTTCATCGCTTCATGCACATCCACGTTGGTTGCCGCTAGCACGCGCACATCGGTCTCCACCAAGTGCCGCCCGCCTAGTCGCGAATACTGGTGATCCTGCAGGACGTGGAGCAGCTTTGCCTGCAGATGCGTGCTCATTTCCGCGATTTCATCGAGGAAGATCGTGCCCTTGTTGGCCATTTCAAACTTGCCTGGCTTGCTGCGCACCGCCCCCGTGAACGCGCCCTGCTCAAACCCGAAAAGTTCTGACTCCAGAAGTTCTCCCGGCAAAGCAGCGCAATTCACTTTCACGAATGGCTGGTTTCGCCGTTTCGAACGTAGGTGAATCATTCGCGAAACAACTTCCTTGCCCACGCCACTTTCGCCACAAATAAAAACAGGCACATCCACTGGGGCGATCTGAAGAATCTGCTGGCGGATTCGCACCATCTGGGGACTGGCAGCCAGAAAGCTCAAATCCTCGGTCACTTGATCGCAATAATCGCGGAGCGCCTGGTTCTCCGTCGTCAGTTGCTTCTTTTGGCGCGACTTCAGCATCGCCGCGTCCAATTCCGTTTTTTCGAAGGGTTTGGTTAGATAATCATGTGCACCGATCCGGATAGCTTCGACGACCGTGCCGACCTCGTTCGAGCACGACAGCATGATGACGTTGAGACTGCGGTCGACCTGCATCAATTCCTTCAGCGTTTCCAGGCCATTCATCTCCGGCATCAATACATCCAGGATAATGAAGTCGGGCCGCTCGCCGCTGTTCACTCTTTCGAGCGCATCTTTCCCAGAACTGACGGTTTCCACCTCGAATCCGTCGACTTCCAGCAATGTCTGCAAGTACTTTCGAATGCTGGGCTCGTCATCCACAACGAGGATTTTTTCTTTTACCGGCATTGATTTTTCCCTTCGATCAGAAAAGTCTCGGCGTTTTAGCCCTGATCCATCGGCAACAAAAACGTAAATTTGCTTCCCGTCTGCGACTCGCTCGCTACCCATATCTTTCCGCGATGTGCCTGGATGAGCCGTTTCGCGATCGCCAGCCCCAAGCCCATTCCAGACGTATTCCTGTCCACCCGTACAAAGTCCTCAAATATCTCTTGATGATGCTCAGCTGCAATACCGGGCCCCGAATCCGTAACGCTTACTTCCACGCTGTTCGGGCGCGGCAGCCGAAACCGGCGTCGTTCTTCCACTGGAGCCATCGACGCCACACGCCGTTCCCAGAAATGCGGTGCGGCGCGCAGCGTGACGTTGCCTCCGTTCGGCGTATGCTTCAATGCGTTATCAAGGAGATTGGCCGCCGCTTGCTGCACCTTCTGATAGTCGAATCGGAAAGTCGGGATGGAGGGGTCGCAGCTTGCATCCAGCCTGACACCTTTGCGTTGAAACGCTTCCGACCAACGCTTGGAAAGCTCATCCAGGCAATCTCTGAGATCGTTCTCCCTCAGCTGCAGCACCAATTTCCCGCTCTCCAAAGCCGAGTAGTTCAGAAACATCGACACCAGGCGCACCAGCCGTTCGCAACTGTCCTTGGACTCTTCGAGAATGTCCCGCTGCTTGTCCGTCAGCCGACCGAGAGAACCGGCCAGCAGAAGATCGTAATAACCCTTGATCACGGCAAGCGGCGTTTTCAATTCGTGCGCTGCGGATGCCAGGAACACTGTCTTTTGTCGGTTCACTTCCTGCAATTTCAGATAAGCGGCCAGGAGATTCCGGTAAGTAATTTCGCGTTCCTGAAGGAGTTCCTGTATCGTGAGTTGCGTTGCAGGATCCGGCCGCTGCTGCGCCGCGGAGTTGTTCTCAATCTCCGTCACTAGCCAGTTCGGTTCTGGCATCCACTGTACGCGCAGGGTGGATTTTGTTTCTCTGCGCTGGAGTTGCAGTTCCACTTCATGTTCGCCCTTTTCGATCTCGCCGAAGATCTTCTGCGGATCCACATCCAGAATATCTTTAAACAGATTTAGACCTGGGGTTGTCGGATACCCATTCGATTCCAAAAACTGCTTCGCGCGGGTGTTTACCAGCAAGAGACGGCCGCTGCGCTCGGCCACAATCAGCGGCTTGTCCATGGTGTCCAAGAGCCCACGAACGAACCTAATGGGAAGAGACGTCAGATTCCCTTCCTCCGCTATGGGAGACATAGCAATTCGTCCAGCCATCAAGCGATTCCGCCCCTCGTAAAGTGGTAAAAGTTTTCCCTAGTCGGCATCGTTACAGAGGGGCTTCGCAGTGTCAATGGTAAAAGCGTGCCATTTGCACAATTGAGGAAAGGAAGTGGATTTCCCGACCAGTGCGCTAGACCCGATGAATTCTTTGTATCGACATAGGCCTGCACGCATCTTAAAATAAAGAGGTTATAGGAACTGCCGGTCTGATCCTGTGGCATCCAAGATGCAGGTACCCGTACTAGTTCTTCGGTACCAAGCCAGAGACATCAATTGAAGACCGATGAAGACCGACACGCTCAAAAAGAGGCAGCTCTTGGAAACTTCATCAACCCGGCGCTCGCCACGCATCCGCTTGCAAGTGCCTGTCTTTTTGAGGGGAACGGATGTGTCTGGCGCTGAGTTTATCGAACTAACAAAGACCCTCAATATCAGCGCCACCGGCGCTTGTATTACCTCCGTTCACATTCTCAGACCGGACCAGACTGTTCACCTCACCATTCCCGCCCCCACACCTACCTCCTCGAGCCTTGTGCCCAGCGAGACTCCCCCGATCGTAGCCAAAGTTTTGCGCCAAGAGGCAGCCGGCGAGATGCGCCTGTTTGGTTTGGAATTCCTGCGCCCGCTCGAATAAAGGCACGGCCGTTTGCCGGTAAGGTCGCCCGATGCTCGGGTACTTTCGTTACATTCTGGGATTATCTACTTTTTCTCACCGTCGTATGATGCTTTTGTAATAGGATACCCCCGCAATTTCGGACGTTTTATTGCCAGGCGGACTCGCCCGGGGTCTAGTACGAATGGCCTCTTGGTTGCTCCGCCCAGATAGAGAAGACTAGAATTGCTTTCCCCAAACCCGCGGGGATAGGCAGAGGTTAGGTCTATACCGGACATGCCCAGCCCCGGCGCCCCCGCGCCCCCGCGCTTGCCGATTGAGGATTCTTATTTCGAGCTGTTGGCCGATACGCTCGAAGGCCTCGATTTGCCTGCGCGCGGGCAATTTCTTCAGCGCTACTTACGCGCAATCGCTCACCTTGAGCTGCGCGAAGACCAAAGTGTGCAGATTTGGGATGACATGCTTTCCCGCCGGCGCGAACTCACCAATCTTGTCGGTCGCCCCGTCTCTGTCAAGACCGCTCTTACCGATGTCCTCTGCTCGTCCGGTTTTCTTCGTCTCCCCATCCTCATCGAATATGACGAGCTCAAGAGGCTGGAACTCGATGCCGTGACCGATCCTTTGACTGGTCTACACAACCGCCGTCTCTTCAGCGAATCATTCGAAAAAGAACTCAATCGCGCGCGTCGCTACGCCCAGCCTCTGGGATTGGTTACCGTCGACTTGCACCGCTTCAAGGAAGTAAATGACAAACACGGCCATCCCCGTGGTGACGACGTCTTGCGTGCTGCCGCAGCTACCTTGAAAAAATCCTTGCGCACCTCCGACTCGGCTTTCCGGATCGGCGGCGACGAGTTTGCTCTATTGCTCCCGCAAACGGATTCCCCGCAAGCCCTGGCATTGAGCCGTCGCGTCCAAACAGTATTTGCCGAAATGCTGCAACCGTTACAACTCTCGGTGACCGTGGGAATGGATCTCGGCGTTGCGATTTTCCCGCAGGATGCCGAACATGCTGACCAATTGATCCGCATCGCTGACGAACGCCTGTATCAGATAAAACACGCGAACCACAGTAGGGCAGGCAACGGCTCCGCGCCAACCGCACCTCCTGCTGTTCCTGAAGCGCCCGCAGTTCCCGCTCCGGAGGAAGCCTCCTCCGCTCCGCGGGCCATTTCGATTGAAACCAGGCGCACACCTGAAAAGGCCGAGACGGCCATTACTGCGGCTCCTTCTCCAAGTGCCGCGGCCATTTCCGGCGATCTGCTTCCCCCTGCTCCAGCGGTCTTCGCCGTCCAGCGCAAAGCCGAACGCGTCTCCATGACCGGTACCAACGCCTATGCTGTTCTTGGTGACCAAGGCGCCCGCCACGCCCGTGTCCTCGACCTTGGCTTCGGCGGTGTCGCCATTGAACTGGATTCGCCCGAAGATCTTCCGGAGAATCTTCTTGCCGTTCTACACGTGCCGATTCTTCCTCCCGTTCGTGTGAATTTGAAGCCCGTCTGGAAACAGCAAACCACTCAAGGCGGCGTGCGTATCGGCTGCTCTTTCGTTTCCTAAACATCTCTGCAGACTCCGCTGACGAGTTCGACGCATCTTCAAAAAAGTACTTATGACTTGTTAGTCCCTCCGGCCAGCCCTGATACAATTCCGCCGCGTCCTCGTGTCCTCCAAGGAGTCGCCATGATTGAACCCAAGGCCAGCCATCCTCATCGGCCCGATGCCGTTCAAGATACCCCCAAAGACTCAAGTGCTCTTAAACCTTGGCCATGGGCTCTCGAACGGCTCGCAAAATCTCACAACTATTGGATCTCCACGACTCGCCCCGACCGTCGCCCTCATCTCATGCTGGTCTGGGGGATTTGGTGGCAGGATGCTTTCTGGTTCAGCACCGGTGCGCGCACGCGCAAAGCAAAAAATATCTCCGCGGACCCTCATGTTGTCATCGGGACTGAAAAGGCCGACGAAGCCGTCATCCTGGAAGGCACCGCCGAGGAAATCAAAGATCGTTCCGTCTGGAAGCAACTCGTCGAAATCTACAATCGCAAGTATGGCGGCGACGTTGGCCCACTTCTCGAGAGCTCCGGCGGATGCGTCTTTCGCGTCACTCCGCAAATTGCCTTCGGCCAGGATGAACACGCTGAAAACTTCACGGACGCAGTCACCCGCTGGCAGTTCTAACCCTCGCTGTTTCCTTGCACGCTCTCACGGTTTCGGCACCGCGTTCCACATCTCTTGCTGAACCTTCCACTCGCCATTAGCCTCGCGATGCAGCACCAGCGCCATCTTGCCGTAGGTTTCTATAGGCGGCTTTCTCTCCGGTAGCTGCACCACTTGATGCTCGGTCGCCCACTCCGAAGCCCAATCCCCACATACGTGAATATCGTGGAACTCCATCTCCTGCTTCATCACTTTGTAGCCCGCATCTTCGCCACAATTTCTTCCACGCATGCCGAAATCTTCTTCTGCCCGACCATGGCCGCATCTCCCGGCATCAGGTCCACTCCGTCCTCCGTCCACAGCGCCAAAATCCCCGCCGTATCCATCTTCAAGTGCAACTCCACGTATCGCTGGTTAAACGCCGCATCCTCAGCCGTCCGCGCTTTCATTCGAACCACCGCCAAAAGCGACGCTACGCAACGCTCCTAGAAGCACTTTCCTTTTGAATTCCATCCTGTCCCTCTCGATAATCCCAGCAAACCCGCCCAATCTATCCGAAGCCACCCATCATGGAAAGCCCGTTCTGCATTCCCTCCGCTCCCTACCTCGTATCCCCCCCCCAATCCACTATTTGGAGGAACTTGACACTTCGCGTATGATTAAGAATTGCCTCGCGACCTAGCGACGCGGCTGTAGCCTCACCCCTTTAGGGGTGGGGCTCTTCTCTGCGATAAAGAGTTGGCCGTGCAGACCGGACGCGACAGAATGGAGCCTCATGAAACCCGGTATTCATCCCGACTATCACACCGTGACGGTGCACTGCGCCTGCGGCCACAATTTCACGACTCGTTCAACCATCAAGGGCGACAAGCTGAATGTCGAAATCTGCTCGAGCTGCCATCCCTTCTTCACCGGCAAGCAGAAGCTCATTGACACCGCCGGCCGCGTCGAACGTTTCACTAAAAAGTACGCCGACGCCGCCGCCAAAGTCGAAGCCGCCAAGAAGTAAATCAGCGCCAGTTCTACTGGGACAGCCAATCCCGACTGTCCCTTCTTTTCTTTCCTTGTACTGCCCGAACCTAATACACCCCTAGTGTCTCTGCGTTCCTCCGCATCTCTGTGTTGTCTTTTTCCACTATCAACTTTTGACATTTGACTTTCAACTTCCTTCCCTCTCCCGCCCGTGTACAATGAACTTCCATCGTGGCTACTCAATCCCGCATGTTTGATGGCGCGCGCCCCGGCGAACTCGTCGAATCCGCCCCGCCGCGCGTCACGATCCGCAACGCCTTCGCTCACCCGTTTGATTCCGCTATCGCCGCCGCCCGCACCTGCTACGCCCCGCGCCTCATCGGCCCCGAGGAAATCACCGACAAACAGCGCCTCAACATCGGTGCCGCCACTTTCTACAGCGGCCATCACACTGTCTATCAGCACTCCCATTTCGAGTTTGGCCTTGAAAACGTTAGCCGCCAATTCGTCTGGTCCTTCCTTCACGCACATCCCTTCTATAATTCCGAGCAGCAAAGCCAGCGCTACGTCCGCCTCGACCGCGCGCAAGCCTACGTCCCGCCCACTTCGCTCTTCTTCGACGAAAAGTGCAAAGAAATCTACGAAGCCGCCATCGCCCGCGCCTGGAATTACTACCGCGAGCTTTCTTCGCTTCTCATCGGCGACGCCCGCACCATTCTCAACGACATCTGGCACATCGGCCCGATGTCCCACCCCAAGCGCCTCCAGAAAATCGAGCGCTCCGCCGAAAAACGCGCCATCGAAATCGCCCGCTACGTTCTTCCAGTCGCCGCCTTCACCACCATGGTGCACACCATCTCCGGCATCGTCCTGCACCGCTTGTGGCGCATGAGCGCCGTCTCGGACACTCCCAGCGAGGCCCGCGCCGTCATCGGCGCCATGGTCGCGCACGTAAAAGAAATCGACGCTCAATTTTTCGATCGTTTCGGAACCGAACCGCTCGAAGAACTCCCCGAATGGAAAAATGCGATGGCCCAGCCGTCCGCCGGCGAACCCTTCGCCCGCGAATTCGACGCCAAACTCAACGGCAAAACTTCCCGCCTCGTCGACTATTCCCCCAACGCTGTCCGCGTCGTGGCCGAATCCTACCGCGCCGTCACTGGCCTGACCGAATCCCAATGCAACGATCTCGAAGCTATCGATCGCCTGCTCAATCCTGCCCGCAATCTTTACCGCCTCGAAACTCTAAACGTCGGCGTCCACGCCCCCGTCATGCGCGCGCTTCAGCATGCCAACTACACCTTCGCAAAAAAAATCAGCCACACCGCCGACAGCCAGGACCAGCGCCATCGTATGGTCCCCGGCTCGCGCCCACTGCTCACTCTCGCCGACACCCGCGAACCCGACTACATCACGCCCATGCTTCTCAACAACAATCCTCGCGCGAAGGAAGTCTACGGCCGCGCCATGCACGAAGCCTGGTCCGCAAAAAACGAGCTACTCGATCGTGGTGTCCCCGCGGAGTTCGCCCTCTATCTTCTCCCCAACGCCAAATCCATTCGCCTCTACGAATCCGGCTCACTTCTCCACCTCATCCACAAATGGACCATGCGCACCTGCTTCAACGCCCAGGAAGAAATCTACCAATCCTCCATGGACGAACTCGCCCAGCTCCGCGAAGTCCATCCCGAACTCATTCGCTACATCGGCCCCCCGTGCCACATCCGCGCCGGCATCACCACTCCCATCTGCACCGAAGGCTCCCACTTCTGCGGCATCAAAGTCTGGCTC
>WNFT01005432.1_pt1 | contig 11162 bp, 8 predicted proteins | sample 5400191 | NCBI WGS metagenome assembly WNFT01 (sample SAMN13153359, study PRJNA577476) | soil metagenome | isolation source: 80 cm saprolite under Madrone tree | place: USA:California | collected 2016-06-14
GAGGGAGATGCGTTCAGCGTGGGGAGTTTCGCGTGGTCTCCCGATGGGACGCGCATCGCGTTCAGCGCGCAGAAGGACCCCGACTTGATTTCGTCGTTCTCCGAAGACATCTACGTGGTGAAAATTGCAGACAAGTCCGTGAAAAAGATTGTGGACAGTCCTGGACCGGACTCGAATCCGAAATGGTCGCCCGATGGACAAAAGATTGCGTTCGAGACCGCCGCGGGTGCGAAATTCTTCTACTACGCAAATGTAAAGATCGCTGTGGTGCCCGCGGAGGGCGGAACGCCTCAGATTCTGACGGAGGCGTTCGACGAAGATCCGGGGCTCATCGGCTGGGGGCCGGATGGGATTTATTTCGCCGCCGAGCAGAAAACCTACGCGCATCTTTTCCGCCTGAATCCGGCGACAAAAGCAGCTGAAAAACTGAGTGCGCCGGAACATCTGGCGTCCTTTTCTTTTTCGTTTTCGCAAGATTACAAGCAGGTGGCGTACCGGGCCGCGCTCGAGAATCAATATGCAGAAATCTATTCGTCAAAGGTCGCGCCGTGGGAAGGCAAAAAGCTGACGGCCATGGGCGATCAGCTCAAGGGATTTGCGCTGGCGCATCGGGAAGTGATTTCCTGGAAGTCGGCGGACGGCACCACGATTGAGGGGGTCGTTTACAAACCGGCCAATTTCGATCCCGGAAAAAAATATCCGTTGCTCGTGGTGATTCACGGCGGGCCAACCGGCGTGGATCAACCCATCGTGAATGCGGACCGCTACTACGCGATCGAGCGTTTCGTAGCCAAGGGCGCGCTGGTGCTGCGGCCGAATTATCGCGGCTCGGCGGGCTACGGCGAGAAATTCCGCGCGCTGAACGTCCGCAATCTCGGCGTCGGAGATTATGCCGACGTGATTTCCGGTGTGGACGCGCTGATCGCCAAAGGCTGGGTGGACAAAGACCGCGTGGGTTCAATGGGCTGGAGCCAGGGCGGTTACATTTCAGCATTCATCACGGCGACGAGCGACCGCTTCAAAGCGGTTTCCGTGGGCGCGGGAATCTCCGACTGGATGACCTACTATGCGAACACGGACATCACTCCATTCACGCGGCAGTATCTGCATGGAACTCCGTGGGACGATCCGGAAATTTACAAAAAGACTTCGCCGATCAGCTACATCGCAAAGGCCAGAACGCCGACGCTGATCCAGCATGGCGAGAACGACCGGCGCGTGCCGATCCCGAATGCCTACGAACTGCGGCAGGCGCTGGAAGACCGCGGCGTGCCCGTGAAGATGGTGGTGTACAAAGGATTTGGACACGGGATTACAAAACCGAAGCAGCAGCGCGCCGTGATGGAAGAAAACGAAAAATGGTTCGCGCAATACATCTGGGGCGAAAAACCGGAGGAACCCAAGGCGCCCGAGCCGAAGGCCGAAGAAAAGAAATCAACCGTTGCAGTAAATCCTTAGATGCCCGCCGGCGAAGGCGCTACTTCGAGCCGCCTACGACTCCAGCTTGAAGCGCGAAGAGGCCAGCCGGTAAAGACGGCGCCAAAGCAGCCGATTGATGAGCACAACGACCGTGGCCATGATGAGCGTCGAAGCGAGCAGCACATCGAAGCGGCCGGCGTCGCTCGCGCTGCTGATGGTGCTGCCGAGACCCGCCGTGGAAACAATCCTCCCCTGGAAGTGAAAATATTCCGCGACGATGCTGGCGTTCCACGCGCCTGCAGACGCGGTCACCATGCCGGTGACGAGATAGGGAAAAATGCCCGGCAGGATGAGATGACGCCAGCGATCCCAGGAGCTGAAGCGGAAGATTTTCGCAGCTTCCTTGAGGTCGGTGGGAATGGCCATGGCGCCGGCGATGACGTTGAAGAGGATGTACCACTGCGTGCCAAGAAGCATCAACAGCATGGCGGCTATCTCCAGCCCGCCGCGGAGGCGCAGCAAAAAGAGAAGAATAATCGGAAAGAGGGCGGTGGCGGGAATGGAGGCGGCCATTTGCACCAGCGGCTGTGCGATACGGGCCAGGCGAGGATTCGATCCAATGGCCACGCCGGCTGGAACGGTCCACAGAGCGCCGAGGATGAGCGCGGTGTTAACGCGAAGAAAAGTGAGCGCGGCGCTTTGCAGGAGTTCTCTATAGTCCTCGCGGTGAAGATCGGATAATTCACGAGCTGCATGGAAAACGGCAAAGCCTAAACCGACCAGAATGCCGCCGGCGAGCAGGGTGCCAATCCAGCGTCGCAGGCGGTTTTGCTTCGGAGCGGAAAAAGTTTCCGCGGCGCGCCGAGCGCCCAGAGTGAAGGTCAAAGTGAGCCAATGGAAGACCGGCTGAATGAGAAGCCGGTACAACCGGAGAACGATGGAAGCGCGGCCGATGAGATGGAGCAGAGTTGTTTGCGCCGCGCCGGAACTCTCGACCTGTTCGAACTTGAATTTGTCCGCCCAAACGATGATGGGCCGCCACACCAGCTGATCGAGGAGCACGATAACCGTGATCATTGCGCTGACGCCCCAAAGAATCGCGCGGGTGTTGCCATTGCTCGCGGCGGTCTGCAAGAAGGAACCAAGGCCGGGAAGCCGGAAATCGCGGTTGCCAAGGACGAACATCTCGCAAGCCATGAGAAAAAACCAGCCGCCGGCGACAGACATCATGGAATTCCACACGAGACCGATGGTCGAAAAAGGAAGGTCCAGTTCGGCAAAGCGCTGCCAGCGGCCGAAGCGATAAATGATCGCGGCCTCGTTGAGCTCGCGCGGGATGGTTTTCAACGAAGAGTAAAAACTGAAAGCAATATTCCAGACCTGGCCCGTAAAGATGAGCAGAATGGAGCCAAGCTCGACACCGAGCTGCCGGTGCGGAAAGATCGCGACCATGGCGAGCATGACTCCCGGCAAGAAACTGAGCACCGGGATGGACTGAAGAATATCCAGCAGCGGAACCAGGATCATTTCGGCGCGACGGGAACTGGCGGCGACATATCCGTAGGCGAGAGCAAATACCAGGCTGAGCGCGTAGGCCACGCTGATTCTGAAGAGAGAGTACAGAGCGTAGAGAGGGAGAACGCGTGGATCCTGCGAAATCTCCACGCGGGCATGGACCGAGCCAAGCCAGGAACGGCCAATCGCGTAGATTCCAAAAATCGCCGCGCACACAAAAAGAAAAACGGCGATATCAATCAGGAACGCCCAGCTCCAGCGCGCGCCCGCGGGCCGTTTCACCGCAGGAGGGACCGGCGTAGCGTGCGCGGTTGAAAGAGTGAGATCCGGCACTGGGCGTCAGGCCTCGGTGAGGGTCAGTTTGCCTGTGGCGGCATCGTAATCAAAAATTTCGGCATAGCGCCCCCACTGGATGGCAGTTTCCAGCTGACGGCGGGATTCTTCCTCGCCAAAATGTTCGTCGAGCAAATCGCGGAAAAATTCCTCGTTCATCGTGCGGTTGGATTTGGCTTTTAGCGCCTGCTCCATCTGCCGGAGCAAGGGTACGTTGGTGAGAGCGGCTCTGCGAAAAATGGTTTTGCGCGCTTGAATGTCTCCTTGCGCAAACGCCTGGCCCTCCGGCGTAATCGTCACATCGCCCTCCTCCACACGCAGAAATCCCAGCAAGGCGGCAGTGTCGACGGAGGGCAGCAAAGCATCCACCTCAAGACTCAGTTCGTCCGCAAGACGATGAAGGTCGACACGGCCTCCGTGATCGGCCAGGATTTCCAGCAGGCCCGCAAGGCCGCCGGGACGCGTGTGCGGAAGCATGACGATCTTCGGGCGTACTTCCTTGCCTGGGCCGAAGGTTCGCAGCGGAGCCGCTTCGTCCTTGTGATCCGGCCGCGTGAGGATGCGATAGATAGAATCGACCAGCTCTATGAAGTGGGCAGACTTTCTGTCGCGAGGCTGGGGCATATCCACTCTGAAATCCGCGTGAATATGCGCGGGATTGCGGCCCAGAACGATGATGCGGTCGGCGAGCACCACCGCTTCTTCGATGTTGTGCGTGACGATGAAGATGGCGCGCGTGGGGATTTTGCGGCCCAGCCAGAGTTCGAGCAATTCGCCGCGAAGCGTTTCCGCGGTGAGCACATCGAGCGCGGAGAACGGCTCGTCCATGAAGAGCACTTCGGGCTCGACGACGAGGGCACGGGCAACGCCGACGCGCTGCTTCATGCCGCCGGAAAGTTCCTTGGGATAGGCAGACTCGAAGCCGTCGAGTCCCACGGCGTCAATGATGCGCAGAGAGCGCCTGTGGCGTTCGATAGGGGGCATGCCGCGGGCCTCGAGCGGAGCCTCGACGTTTTCGAGAACGGTAAGCCAGGGAAAAAGCGCGAAGCTCTGAAAGACGATGGAAACGTTAGGCGATTCATCACGGACCGGCTGGCCGTGCCAGTAAACGGCGCCGGCGCTGGCGGGAGAAAGGCCGGTCAACATGCGAAGCAAAGTGGATTTGCCGCAGCCGGAAGCGCCGAGCAGCGCGATAATCTGGCCGGGATAGATGGCGAGATCGGTAGGGGCGATCACCTGGATGTAACTGCCATCCGGCTGCGGGTAGGATTTCTCCAGCTTGCGCGCCTCGATGATCGGCGCGGGTGCGGTGTTTGCGGTGGCCATGGGCGCGTGTATTATCGCTCAACTGCCGCGTGGCCGCACAATTCTGGATGAGGCAGGGCAGCGCGTTTGCGGAGCAATTACAACGGCATGAACACAGCATGACATCTTCCGCCGAACTTCCAAACAAAATGAAAGCAACCGCGGGATTTCGCGAGTGGCTGCTCGCGCTGGGCGTTTCCCTGGGGACGGCGCTGCTGGTGATTGCGCCATTTTTCTGGCTGGGAAACGCTTCGGGACATGACTTCGGATTTCACGCCGCCTCATGGCTGGACGCCGCGGGGCAGTGGAGAGAAGGGATTTTTTTTCCGCGATGGACAGAGTGGGCAAACCACGGATTCGGCGAGCCCCGGTTTATTTTTTATCCGCCGTTATCGTGGATGCTGGGGGCGGGGTTGAGCTTCGTGGTTTCGTGGAATGCGGTGCCGGGAGTTTTTATTGTGATCGTGCAGACGCTAGCGGGGCTTTGTTCGTTTGCACTGGCGCGGCGATTTCTGCCGAGAAATGCGGCGCTTTTTGGAGCGGCGTGTTATGCGGCAAATCCGTATGCGCTGTTAATTGTTTACATGCGCAGTGATTTCGCGGAATTACTGGCGTGCGCGCTGATGCCTTTCGTTGTGCTGACGGCGCTGCAGCTTTGCGGGCTGGTGGAAAATCGCCAGGGTTCCCTTTCGCGCGCGATGGCGTTCTTCGCCGTGGCGTTCGCGGCGGTGTGGCTTTCCAATGCGCCTGCGGCAGTGCTGGCGAGCTACAGCGTGGCGCTCATTTTTGCGTGGGCTGCTCTTGGGGAGAAATCTTTGCAGCCCTTGTGGCGCGGCGCGGGCGGACTGGCGTTGGGGTTTGCATTGGCGAGTTTTTATCTATTGCCCGCGGTTTATGAGCAACGCTGGGTGAATATCTCGCAGGCGCTTTCGTCGGGCCTGCAACCTGCGGACAATTTTCTCTACACGACGATCAGCGATCCGGAACATAACGCGTTCAATTGGATCGCGTCGAGCGTGGCGGTCCTGCTCCTCGTAATGACAGGAATCGCCGCGATTGCGGCGTATCGCGAGACGGCTCAGGGACACGAAGGCGTAGAGCGAAAGAGACTTTGGCGCGTGCTGATGCTGCTTTCCGTTGCGGCGGCGATTCTGATGATTAGGCCGAGCTCGTTTTTCTGGGCGCACCTTCCGAAGCTGCGGTTCGTGCAATTTCCGTGGAGGTGGATGGCCATCGTGGCCGTGCCGTATACGTACTTTTCAGCGGCTGCGGTCGTGCGTCCGCGAATGCGGTGGATCTGGTCCGTGCTGGTGCTTGCCGCGGTCTGCGGAACGGCGACGTTGCTCGTCAAAAAAACGTGGTGGGATTCCGATGACATCCCGTCGCTCCAGGAAGCGGTGGCGAACGACCAGGGTTTCGAGGGCACTGATGAATATGATCCCGTGGGCGACGATCACACCAACTTGCCGGAAAAATCGTCGCGGGTGCAGGTTCTGCCGGCCGAGGAATCCGGAGGAAACGCGCCGCAAGCGGAGATTCGCATTGAGCGCTGGACCGCGGAAGAAAGAGTCGTGCGAGTGACATCGAACGAGCGGCTGCGAGTGGGGCTTCGGCTGCTGGACTATCCCGCGTGGCACGTAGAAGTGAATCGCAAAGCGGTGACGCCAGAGCATGCGGAAACAAACGGCGAGATGATCGTGCCACTCACTCCGGGAACGTGGCGCATCACGGCAAAGTTTGTGCGAACTCCGGATCGAACTCTGGGAAGCGCCATTTCTTTGTTGGGAGTGTTGACACTGCTGGCGCTGCTGAACGCCGGCGGCGTACGGCTCCTTTCGGCGAGCCCCTAAGTCGTGCCGTTACGCCTCAGGATAAGTATCCTCATCGGATTCCTGGTTAACAATAACCGTGCCCCTCCCCTGGTTTTTATGCCAAGCCAAGTATTTATTGCCCTCAGGCGTGTTCATTCTAAATGACTTAACATGAATTCCGGAGAGAAGGGGAATCTCACACCGCGGCAGCTTCGGCTCGAAATCACAGAGTTGCTCGAGGGCTAGGAAAAAAGTGGCACAGGATGGCAGTTGGGGAAATCCCCCACTCATACCTGGTAAGTACCGTACCACAGGAAGTATGTCTGGTCAAGAAATATGTCTAAGAACTTATTGCTGTTAGTCGAGCTGCCTTGGGCCGCTGAGATTATTTCGAGCCGAGTTTTTCGGCGGCGAGTTTTTGGGCAGTGGCTAGGGCGTCGGCGGAGGGAACTTTTACGTCAGGCTCGACGCCAGTTCCTTCCCAATTGGTCTTGGAGATGGGGTTGATGGCGCGGGCAAAGGGAACGCCAATCATAAAATGCTCGTCAATGCGGTGACCGGAAACCGGATGGGCGCCGCCTCCGGTGGTCTCGCCAATAAGCGTGGCGCGCTTGAGATTCTTGAGGTTGTAGCTGAATTCTTCGGCGCCGGAGAAAGTTTGCTTGGAGGTGAGCACGTAGGCGGGTTTGCCGTCCAAACGCTTCCCGGGCACATAGGGCAAAGTCCAATACTGGTGCGTGGCGTCGCCTTTGCGCTCCCAGAGATCGTTCAGGTGGGTAGGCTCTGAAAACAGATAGGTAGAGATAAACGCGATCATTTTGGGATCGCCGCCGCCGTTTTCGCGCAAGTCGAAAATGATGGCGTCCACGTTGGCGAGGAAATTCATGGCGGCGACAGCGGTGGGCCCGCACACTTCCGGGTCAGCGAAAAAGTTGAACTTGAGATAGCCGACGTTGCCGGAGAGGATCTCCACCTTGTCGAAGCCACAGTTCATGCGTTCCATGTCTTTGCGGTAGCGGGCGCGCTCGTCGGCATTGGGCGGGCCCTCGGGACGTTCCGGCATAGGCGCAGGGCTGAAGTTAACGCGGAGATGCTTGTCGTGGCTCAGCTCCTGGAAATTCTCGGTGAGCATTTTGGCGAAGGCGTCGCCGTCGGTGATGGAATCGTAGTCACCTTTCTTTTGTTTTGCTTTGACGGCATCGGCCATCTTCTTCGTGGTATCCGGGAAGACGTAAAACTCATTGAGCTGAGCGATGGCGCCGTCAATCACGCGCGCCCGCGCGGCGGCCTCAATCTTGAAGCTTAAATCCGACAGCTTCGTGCCGGGAGGGATGGCGCGGAGCCCGAGGCTTGCGACCTGCGCGGGATCGCCGTCTTTCACTTCCAGCTTGCCAATGGCTTGCATTTCGCTGCGGCGCTCCTTGGCGAGGAATTCGAGGCGCAGCTGTTCGCTCTCGAGGATTTGGAGGAGGTCGAAGCCGCCGGTCATGCCGCGGAAGTTCATCTCGTTGTCCACGGGCTTGCTGGGATCGTACTTGTGCAGGTAAGCCTCGAGCTGGGCGCGGTCGCCACTGTTGAAGGCTTCGAGCCAGGCTTTGAAGGTGCGGCCCGCCGGCGTAGCGGGAATCGCGGGTGGCGTGCCCGCTTGAGGATGGGGAATCGCTTGTGCGGCCAATGCCGCCGCCAAAGCTAGAACCAAAGCCGAGCAGGATCTGGAGAACCATGATCTGGAAAACATGCGGCACCTCAGCGAGGAATTAGCGATGGTAACGTTTAACAGGCGCAGTATAGCACCAGGATTACGAGCGCCGGAATGGTGCAAAGTTCGCGAAGACTTCTTATCGCAGGGAAGACTAACCGCGTGGCGCGGGCCACTAACAAATCCGGCTTGCTTAGTCCCATACAAGGATACATAATTATTTAAATAATTTATATGCTACTGACTCAGACTGTCCAGTTTGGTGGGGCGCTCACATGGGGCCATACATTGCCGCGAGCCTTGCCATCTTTTTCATGCTGGCTAGCTTAACCGAGGCCGGCGGCTTGGACAGTAAAAAGGCCATGTACGTTGGTGGTACCGTAGCCTCCGTCAAGGAACGAAGTGAGGGCGTCCCTTTAACTACAGATGAAAAGGTCTTTGTTTTCACTTTTAGAGACGGCGATAAGGAAACCAAGCTGACCGTCCCTTGTGACCGTATCAACGACTTGGAATATGGTCAGAAGGCCGGACGTCGTCTCGGTCTGGCGCTCACGGTTTCACCGGGGCTGCTACTGTCAAAAAAGCGTAAGCACTTCATCACAATCGGCTACCAAGACGAGAACGACAAACAACAGGCTGCGGTATTCGAGCTGGGGAAAGATATCGTTCGCACTATGCTTGCCTCCATGGAGGCTCGCACTGGGAAGAAGATCGACTACCAGGACGACGAAGCGCGTAAGAGCTCAAAGGGCAACTAGGACACCTCCATGATTCGCAGTCTCATTGTGCCGCTTATACTCTTGGCTGCAATTCAGAACCCGCCGCCGCAACAAGCTCAAAAAGCGCCAGAGCCTACGCCCACATCAGTTGACCCGAAGATATCGACGCAGTTTCTGAGAGTTCGCAGGATCTGCGTTGAAAGTTTTGGCAACGACCCCGCGTCAATAGAACTTCAGGCAATGGTCATCAACGCCCTGAACGAAAGCAAGAGGTCCGCCCTCACGGAAAATTCTGACGAAACAGGAAAATGCACTGAAACAAAGGCGGACGCGGTCCTGAAGGGAGTTAGCGTCCAGCGAGCCCACGAGGAAGCCCACTCTTCGAGTGAGGGAACCTCAATTAGCACGCACAGAGGTGGTGCAGGAATCAACGAGAGTTCACACTCCACTGAGCTAATTGATAAGGCCCGGTTGGCTGTGCGCCTGGAGACTGGCGACGTGATTCCACGACAGGAGAGCAAAGGCGCGAAGTACAAGGGAGCGAACGCCGACGCGGCTGACAAAGTCGTGAGGCAGCTCCTGCGAGACATGGACAAGCTCGAGGAGGAGCGCGCCCGTGATTCGAGCAAGAAGCCGTAGAAGGCGCGCGGAAATGTGGCTACCGGTTCAGTGGGATGTTAGCTCGCGCCCTTCTGGAGCTCGGCTTTTAGATGCACGTTGCTTCCACTGCTAACCTTTAGTTTCTTTTCCCAAGATTGGAAACCGGTTTTCTTCACTGTAACGGTGTGCTCACCTGCGGGCACGTCGATGTCGGATGGCGTGTTGCCTACGAAACTGCCGTCCAATTCGATGTCAGCGCCGTCTGGAAGTGATGCCACCGATAATTTTGCCGTTGTGGGTGTTGCGGCGGGTGTCGGCGCGGCAGGCGATTGCGCGGCTACGATTTTGCTCTGCGCTGCTGCTGCGACGGCGACGCGAATGGCGGGGCCGTGCGCGGTCCAGTCTTGATCGATGGCTTCGCAGGCCGTTTGCACTGAGCCGCCGAGCGAAAGCGTCGACTTACTGACGACGGAATCTCCACTAACTCGGTTAAATACGGCCACCTTGTTCCTGTGTCGTAGGAGACCCTTTCCGCCCTCATGGTCCAGAACTACAACATAGTCGGTATTTGCCTGAATATTGTTGGTCACCACCTGCGGGCAGCGCTCGCCGAAAGTCTTGACGATTTCAGCCGTCTGTGGACGCGCTCCGCCGTGTACCTCGCCGCCAAAAGCTGCGCTGGACCCTCCGCTGTGGCCGCCCATTTCCCAAGACTGGCTATCAGTGATGAAAACGCGGGCTTTGTCTTGCGCTGCGGGCGCGTTTTGCTTGTCTTGAGCAACCGCCATGGAGACCAAGAGGGATAGAGACACCAAACATAGCGAGACAGGGATGGGCCTTTTCATCGGAACACCTCCTCCGTATGTTGCCGATAGTAGCATCTTCACTCCTTTTTGCTGTTTTTATCAAATTGGAGCGTACGAAAAGGTACTAGCAGTGGTCGGCAATGTTGTGGCGGATGTCCTGGCCCTGGGCGAGGTAGATGACGTCCTCGGCGATGTTGGTGGCGTGGTCGCCGATGCGCTCGAGGTTCTTGGCAACGAGGATTAGTTCGAACGCGGGAAAGACGACGCTGGAGGCGCCTACTAGATCGTCTTCTTTTCACAAACGCACCCTTAACCCGCAGAATACGTTAGAATTAAAAACGGAGGAGTGGCAGAGTGGTTGAATGCGGCGGTCTTGAAATTCGCTAGGTTGTACCCCACCTGAAACAAATCAACAACTTACGGTACAGAGTACTACACCGAAATGGGGTGTTTTGGGCGGTCTTGGCACCGATTTGTGCAACAGAATGTGCAACGAAAATAATTTTGTGCAACACGACTTCTCGCTCCTTCCCTTGTCGCGAAATTGCTAATTCCTAATCCTGTTATTACGCACGCATAGAGCAGCGGACTCATAAACTGAGGTCGGGCACGTCAAACAAACGAGATAGCTGAAAACTCAAGAGTTTAGCTCCCCTTCACAACCCATCACTGCCCATCATTTCCGGTCCTACAACGCAAAAAGAACGCAAACTGAGCTTGCACTTGTTTCTCCTCAACGCCCAGCGTGGCTGCGGTGCTCGTCCTTGGTATAGCGGATTGTTGAACTAAGATTTCATCCGTGAGAACTATTTTGCTCGGCGGCGGTTTGGAAAACCTCCGTCTTGTCACGTGAAACCGCAGGCTGCGCTAACCCCTAAAGGAGAACGTCAATTCGGCAGGTTGAGCTTCTTCAAGAGGGCGGCAAATCGTGGGTCGTTATGCAGGCTCTTTAATA
>WNFT01034784.1_pt1 | contig 11162 bp, 12 predicted proteins | sample 5400191 | NCBI WGS metagenome assembly WNFT01 (sample SAMN13153359, study PRJNA577476) | soil metagenome | isolation source: 80 cm saprolite under Madrone tree | place: USA:California | collected 2016-06-14
TGCCGCTTTCCAGGGCAGTCGCCAGGTCGAAGCTTCCCGCGACGCGATCCTCGCTAGCATTAAGCGGCAATGTGACGAACGGGACCGGGCGCCGCGTGATGGGTAGTGCCTCACCCCGTCGGTAACGAGCCTGGCACTCGCTGCACACTGATTGGGGAGCAGCAGGGTCACAGAAATAGGGGCAATCAGCCACGCCCTGTATGGGCGGCAGCAAGGTCGTGAGGGCACGTGCTGCAGTTGATTTGCCCGTGCCGCGTCGTCCACAGATCAAGACGCCGCCAATCGCTGCGTCGATGGCGTTGAGGATGAGGGCAAGCCGCATTTTGTGCTGTCCGACCATGGGGCTCAATGGAAATGGCTGCATATTTCTGTTTCTTTCATCGTGGGCTGATCGGGCCCCAGGGCGGCGGGCAAGGCCCATAGCCGCACCCCGTGCCACCCCAGGGCGGGGGCAAGCCCCGCCCCTACCATACAACGTCTTCGCAGGCCGCTCCGTGGTAGGGTAGAGGCAACCGTTGCGGTCATCCCTGCTTGTCGGGCGTGTTGACCGATGAGATGATGCCAAAAACGGCACGGTTGCATGCTATCACATGAATGAGAGGCGTGTCAAAGGCCGGGTCGTTTCATGGCTGTTGTGGGTGTAAGAATGACTCTGCTGGGAAATTGGTTTCCCAAGCTCAAATGGGAATAACATTCATGCTCAAAGCGAGCATTGATTTGGAATTTCCCAGCAGAGTCAAGAATTAGTTGTAGGCAAACAAGCATGGGGAGTGAAGGGCTGGCGTGTCGAGAGAGCGGCGATAGCGTGCCTCATTGCTCCACCCCCAAGCCCCCCGTCGGCACGCCATCGCCGCGGACGCGCTGAAGCGGGTCCCTACGCACGTTCATCGCTCCCTTGCCTACAAGGATTTCCTACACCCGCTGTTGTCCTTGTCTTGACAAGGCATCTGTCATTTGATACACTTGATCTAGAACTAATGGACTAATAAAAGGAGTTGGTAACAAGAATGAGAACGCAATCGATGGATACTCGGCCCGAGGCTGAACAGTTTCAGATAGCGCTGCTTCGGAAGACTCCTCTCATTAAGCGGTTTCGTCGCACTGCTGACATCTTGGATGCAGTGATACCATTGCTACAGATCTTTGAACAAATGGATATCATTTCCTATATCCAAGGTGAGATCGCTATTGCGGTTTATGGGATGCAGCGAGGTGTGACACATATAGAATTGGTTGCTGACGTACAAATGAAACATGTTATCTCATTAGCGGCGAAACTTGAGACTATTTACAGTTTTGATATAGGTGAGATACGAACTGCTGTTAACCGCCGTGCAACATTCAGCGGAGTCCACCGTGATGCACTGATAAAGCTGACTGTATTTCTCACGAAAGGCCATCCCTTCGATCAGGAAGTCCTTCGTAGAGTGCAAACACACGTACTGGTAGAGAGCAAACCTCCCTTCTACCTGGCATCGCCTGAAGATATCATCCTAAGGCAACTCGAGGCATACAGAAAGAGTAGCGGAAGAGATGGCAATGGGTGGACAGCCTTGCTTGGGATACTCAAAATGCAGGGAACTCCTCTTGATCTGACGTACCTTCAACCATGGACACATGTAATTGATCTTCCCTATCAGCAACAGTGGACAAGCCCACTGGATTTCACGTATCTTCAACAGTGGGCAACTACGTTAGAGGTTGCCGACCTGCTAGAAAAAGCGCTCATAGATGCTGGGATCAAGGGGGAATAGTCCTCTCACCGAGTCAAATATCCTGCATCCACCGGCAAGGCACAGCCGGTCAAGTGGCGGGCCTCGTCTGAGGCCAGCCAGAGCACTGCCGCGCTCACCGCTTCGGGGGGGAGCAAGTCGCGGTCGGGGAAGAGATTGAGTTGATTCATCAGGCTCAACATATGCTCGTAGGTCGCCTGTGGGCCAGGACCACCGCCGAACACATCATACAATGCCTGGTTGCGACACATGGTGGTATCAATGCTGGTTGGGCAGACTGCGTTGACGTTGATGTTATAGGGGGCCAGTTCAATGGCGAGCGTTTTGACGAGGCCGAGCACGCCATGTTTGGCGGCGACGTAATGTGCCAGGTTGGCCATACCCTTGATGCCTGCTGTGGAGGCGATACAGATAATCTTGCCGCTGCGCCGGGCGAGCATCTGTGGAATACACACTTTGCAGGTAATCCAGACGCCCTTCAGGTCGACGTTGATGGTTTCATCCCACTGTTGCTCGCTCAGTTCCCAACTTGGGGCAAATGAGTAGAGGCCAGCGTTAGCGACGACGATGTCGATGGGACCAAGTTCATGCTGCGCTCGTGCGGCCAGTTCCTGCATGGCTGCGATTTGCGTCACGTCGGCCTGAGTAGCAATGACGGGTTGCCCCATCTGCTCAATCTCATGAGCGAGTGCCGCCAGTTCCTCGGGTTGTGCCAACGGATAGGGAACGGTACTGTACTGGCGGCAGGCGTCACACAATACCAGGTGAGCGCCCTCACGAGCGAAGGCAAGGGCATGTGAACGACCCATGCCGCGAGCTGCGCCGGTGATCAATACGATGCGGTCCTGGAAGCGCGCTCTGCTCGACTCAGTAGACACCGCAGATGCCATCGATGGTGAAATCTTCGATGATGAGTTCTTCTTCGATCTCTTCGTCCAAAAAGATATCGTCGGTGGTTGGCGCTTGTTCTGTTGTTTCTTCGGTCGTTGGAGTGGGCTCGGTGAGGGGTGCTGCGTTGGTTGGAAGAGTGATATCTGCCATGGATGTACCTCGCTTTTGTTGCTCGAGCTCGACGTTGTGCTTTAAGCATATCATGAGTTGGAGGGATGATTCAAGGTTTGCTGATCTGGGTTCTGCATTACCCCACTGGGGCTAGTCGCTGCAAGATGCACTCGTTGCTCGGCACCAGCAACTGCACGATAACCATCAGCGGCTAGCCGCAGTTCGCCCTAAGGGAAGGATGTTTAAGCGCACATCACTTTTAGATGCGCGGCATGGCAATCCGCCAAAGCTTACCACTTTGAGCCGTGGCCACGACGCCGTGCTCACTATGCATCTCGAACTGGCCAAAGTCGAGCAAGTACATGGCTCCATCAAGGGGATGGAAGCGTACGTCGATTGGTCGTGCGAGTGGGCCTGCAACCAGGGGGTGCATGCTCCAGTCTGCCGGGTCGATGCGTACCACTGCTCGCCCCACACGCGGACCCGAGGGTGCAGTCATCGGGACTTCATCGCCGAAGAGCGCCACGCAGATCTGGCCTGCCCAGTTTGCTAGAGATGGGGGAACGACAGCGAATTTCACGGCAGCGGCATGCGGTGGAAAGCGCAGCAGCGCGCGTTCGGGCGGAGGTAGCTCATTATGGTTTGCCAGCACAAACGTTGGCCTTGATCCCCGTACTGGCTGGTATTGTGCATCGGTGATAGGGTCGCCGCCGATAAAGTCGGGCCAGCCATACCATGCGCCCTGGCGTACTGCAAAAAGCAAATCCGGCACGTTCCCTACGGGACGACTTCCCCGGTCGTCAGCACCCTGGTCAACAGCAAGCAAGCGACCATCAGGGAGGAAACCGAGTCCGTAGGCGTTACGCAGTCCCCACGCGACCAGCTCTAACTCGGTTCCATCGGGGTTACAGCGCATCACCGAGGCTGTGCAAGGCAGTTGGGCTGCGATGCGCTGCCCCACTTCCGTGCTTGTGCCGAAAGGAAGCATCCAGTCCCACGATGGCAGTGTTGGTCATTGCGCCCTGACTGAAATACAGTTTGCCATCGGGCCCGAAGGCCACCATATTGGTATGATAGTTGCCTGGGCCTGGCAAATTATCCAGGATGGTTGTTTGCCGTCCATCGAGTTCAAGACGGCTGATGCATCCAGGGTGGCCTCCCTCAGAAATGTAGAGGCCGCCGTTATGGAAGGTGAGGCCGTTGACCGGCGGTCGTAGGTTCTCAGCCAGAAGTGAACGGCTCCCGTCGGCTGCGATGCGCCAGACACGACCACCTGGTGCTGCGCCTGCGAATGGTAGCCCCGACTCGGCGACATAAGGCACTCCCGCTTCGTCGAAGGTGAGGCTGGTCGGGAACGATAAGCCTTCCGCTACAAGTTCAAGGCGGTTGCTGATATCATCAGAAATCATAGGGTCTCCTTCTAACATCTTTCATACAGGCACTAGAGCACCGGTCAAGTAATGCCATTTGGGAGTCCAGAATGCTCTTCACCAATGCTCATTGAGCTTGAAAATACTAGAGCTTATCGGCCCATTTTCGATTACTTGACCGACGCTCTAGAGTAGCATCTTGCGTCATGGCCGTCAAGAAACTTCATACTTTCGGCAAGCGAACGGGAACGGATAGGCCGTAGGGGCCAGTTTACTGTGCCACCGCCGATTTATCGGCCCCTTTACTGTGCCCACCGCCGATTTATCGGCCCCTACCCTCGCTTGCCTCCAGGTATTTCGTACACTCGTACTTATCAACGGCCCTATTCTTTTGTGTAGTGTAAGCAACTCTTTTTCTGAAATCTGTCGTATATCTCTTGCAGCTTATAACCGTCTGGAAGTGTTATGATAAGTACATCCGATATATTCGCTCTATAACTCATCTCTCTCGTAGTTCCTTGAGGAAATTCCAAGATGCAACCTTCTTCACCTTCAGTCACGCTACAGCCGTGCTTCATGAGTGTCACCTTTGCCTCAAGATACAACTTTGGTATGTGAAGCTTCGTTATCTTTTCCACTGGTAGGTTGAGTTTCCTTGTCTTCAATTCCATCGCTTGCTCTGTCATTCAGAAACCCCCTTGCTTGCCGATGTAGATACTATACCATCGTACTAGTACAATATACTACATCAGTATCCTATACCATCATACTAGCACGAATACCTACTATTGTCAACTGCGATGGTTTGGTATGATTGCGCCACACAAGCAGAGATGAGGGCTGTAAATGGCGTTACGTCACCGCGTGCGAGAGATTGCAGAGGCGAAAGGTTTTAGCAGAACAAAGCTATCTTATAGGTCTGAAGTTAGCTATAAGGTTATCAACTCGCTTTGGAACAATCCAAACCGCGTCATAAACACCGATGTCTTGTACAGAATTGCACAAGCTCTCGGCGTCCATGTGGCTGATTTACTCGAAGAAGTTCCAGACGAAGACACGAAGGTATAAGGCGGCTACCGGAGCTTGCCGCGTGCGTTCGTCACCTCGGTAGCTCCGAATGGTATTCTAGAAGTCATCTGTCCTATGAGCATCGACACAATCGTCCGTACTATTAGCCTGATCCTGGCTCCCGTTGTGATGATTACCAGTTGCGCGCTCTTTTTGAATGGTCTCTTCGGGCGCTACGAGACCCTTGGTACCCGTCTGCGCGCTATGCACCGTGAGCGTCTTGAACTCTTACAGATGGTAGGTAAGGGTACGAGCGCAGCAGGAGTGCTGACAGTCAGAATCGAAGTCCAACGGATCCTGGAGATTGAGAAGCAATTGCCCAATATGCTGCGAAGGCATAAGCTGATCCGCAATGCAGTTTTGGCCATTGGTGTGGCCATTTCAGTCTTTATCATCAGCATGTTTATTATCGCGCTGGCGACAGTGACCAACTCCCCACTCGCAGCAGAGCTAGCCCTGTTTGCCTTCCTCGCTGGGACCGGTGCGCTGCTGGTTGGAGTGCTGTTCACCACCGTTGAATTCTATCGATCACATCGCGAAGTGTCATATGAAATCCAACACGGACTAAGCCTGAGGAAAGAGGATGTGATACCCGAGGACGGTACCTGACTTCACAATAACAGCTGCTCGTGTTTATGGAAAGCAACGAAGTTCTATGAGCAAAAACCTCGCAACTGAAAAAACTCCTGGCAAAACAATCGGGCACTTGCTAACCTACGCCGGAGTCTGGTTTGCCGTCATCGCCTGGGGAGCTTCGTTCGTCGCCGCTCGCTTACTGCTGCATGCTGGAACTGCTGGCCGGGTATCTCTCAGCCCTACCGTGTTGGCCGCCTTGCGCTTTAGTATTGCCTCGTTCTTCTTCGTCGTGCCATTGCTGGTAGCCATCATCCGGCGCCAGATCTCTGGTCGCGACCTCCTGCGCATGGCCTTCTTAGGCCAAATCACTTTCTCGCTGTACTTCTGGTTGCAATATACCGGCGTGCAGCAGACGAACGCCAGTATCTCCTCAATCCTCGTGGTCGGCCTGATCCCGGTGGTCACGGCCTTTCTCTCCCAGTTTATCGGTGAGGAACACCTGAGCCTGACCAGGTGCGGAGCGTTACTACTTGGCTTCTTCGGTGTGGCAATGATCGTCCTGGAGAAACCAATCCTCGTGACGCTACAATCCGGTTTCCTCCTCGGGGCGCTTTGCCTGGTTGCCAACGCCTTTGCCTTCGCGCTGTACTCCACCTTGAGTAAACGCTGGATGCATGATATTTCTCCGTTGGTGATGACAGGTGGCACTATGGTCAGTGGTGCAATCGGTTTACTGCTGCTCTCTCTCGTTGATCCTGCCACCAATCGCTGGGGTGATGTTCTACGCCTGGATGCGACACAATGGGTAGCATTGCTCTTTTTGGCATTAGTCTGCTCTGTGCTTGCCTACTTCGTCTACAATTTCGCCCTGACCAGGATCACGGCTTCTCGTGTGGCGGTCTACATCTACTTCGAGCCGGTGATCGCCGTCCTGTTCGGGATAGCGCTGCTCGGTGAAACTCTGAGTTGGCAAACGATTGGCGGCGCGGCGGCGATAGGGCTGTCAGTGATGGTCGTAAATCTGGTAAAGAGCTAGGTGACCCCGTGTCAGGTCATCAGCATCGCTTTCCTCCTCATATCTCTTGTTGTGCTTCACGTTCTGTGGTAGAGTAATAAGCAGTTTATTGGCAAGCCGAAACTGATAAGGGGGCTTTGCATGTCTCAATCTCCTGTAAGCTATCTACTCATCCCAGAGGTGAAGATTCGCCGCGAAAGCTTCGGAGGCATTCTCTACAAGTACGGCTGCGCGGACCGCGGTGCTATGTCCTTCATCAACTCACCTCAACTGATAGAGTTCCTGTTGCTTGGTCAGCAGCAATACCAGGGCGACTTGAGCGCTGCTATTGAAAGTCGCGGTTACTCCGCGGCTAGCAAGCAAAAGCTGTACACCGCCCTGGACGATCTTGCCAAACGTGGCTATATTCGCATGGATGAGTAATCAAGATGTGTCCCCTATTTTCCCGCGAGAGGAGTTTGCCGATGGTAGAACCTGTACGCTTTGTAGGACGGCGAGAGCGCCTGGCAGGCCAAACGGTGAGTGCGGCAGGCGAAGTGCATCCTCTGGCGCTTGCGGCGATGCAGCAGACCGGACCGATGGTACCACGCAAGACGGGACGTGGCTCGCAACGCTTCCTGCAAGGTGGCCTCTCAGCACCGATCACCGTCACCTGGGAGATAACTGCGGCTTGTAACATTGCCTGCGTCCATTGCCTCTCATCATCGGGACGACGGCGGCCTCGCGAGCTGACGACGCAGCAGTCCCTGGCCTTCGTCGATGAACTGGCGGAGATGCAGGTCTTCCAGATTCACTTTGGTGGTGGTGAACCGTTCATCTACCCCGGTATCTGGCAGGTGCTTGAGCGCTGTAGCAATCGTGGCCTCGTGATGTGCGTAAGCACCAACGGGACACTCATCACGCAGGAGCGTGCACGTCGCCTCAAGCAATTTGAGCCGCTCTATTTCCAGGTCAGCCTGGATGGCGGTACTCCACAGACCAATGATAGCATCCGCGGCAAAGGCGTTTTTCAGCGAGCGTTACGTGGGCTAGAATTGCTGGCTGCCGAGAATCACAGCCTGACGGTGAACAGCGTTCTGACAAAGTACAGTTTCTACGAACTGGACCGCCTCTACGAGATTGCGGCGAGCTTTGATGCCAAGCTGCGTGTGACGCGCCTGCGCCCTTCTGGACGAGGCAAAGATGTCTGGGGCGAGCTACATCCGACCCGCGAACAGTATCGCGAATTTACGGACTGGCTGGGTGCCCATCCTGATGTGTTGACCGCCGATTCGTTCTTCCATCTCAACGCCTTTGGCAACAAGCTACCAGGACTGGATGTCTGTGGTGCGGCGACTGCTACCTGCTGCATCTGTCCCGAAGGCGAGGTCTATCCCTGCGCGTTCTTCCAGGCACCGGAATTTGAGGCAGGGAACCTGCACGAGCACAGCTTCAAGGAGATCTGGCGCAATTCAGCGACGTTTGCCTTCTACCGCGGCATGGGTGCTGGAGCCTGCTCGGGCTGTGGTCAATACAATGCCTGTCATGGCGGTTGTCCAGCAACCAAGTGGTTTGTGCACCAGAGCTTGCAGATAAGAGACCCGGAGTGCGTGCTGGCGTAGCTCCAGGGCATCCCCAGGCAGCTCACAGGGCGACCGCAAGGGTCGCCCCTACCATACTACGGCTTCACGGGCCGATCCGTGGTACGATAGGGGTGATCCTTGCGGTCGCCCTTCAGGCTAATAACAGGTAGCAACGGCTTCCAGGTTCTATGCTTGATGCAGCCCAGTACAACGCCAACCTCGTAGGCACAATCGTCGAGGAGCGCGCAGAGTGCATACTCAACTATGCTCATGCATGGTCGTAGCCGTACGTAATCTACGGCAATCACAATGCCATACAGTATAAGCACGAGTAGCAAAATAGGTGGCAAGAACAAGCCTATTGCCAGCAGTGGCAGTGTATAGTAACGTGTCAGGTGACGGCACAGGTGGTAAGTGTATGCCAGATGAGCACGTAATGTCGCCCGCAAGACAACCAGTGGATTGATGGCGACTTTGTACTGCCGCACTTTTCGCCAGCGGGTGTATGTGCCCAGGAGGGTGAGCAGGGCAACCGCAAGGGTCCACCCTTGCGGTTGCCCTGACCGCCAGTGTTGGAGCAACGCAGCCTCGGACGAGGCGTAGGACATGCGAATACCCAGGAAAGCATGCAGCGTCGTGCGGTAATCGTGATAGATCACCCCTTGTGGCAGATAGATGAGTTGCGAACCGGTGGCAAGGAGACGACGACAGAAGTCAACGTCTTCGCCGAAGGTGAGCGGGGCGAAGCCGCCGAGCCGTTGCCACAACGCTCGACGCACCAGCAGGTTCGCCGTCGGTACATAGGTAAGCGGCCCCTCAAGGCGCACTTGTTGAGGTCGGGTGCCCATGAAGAGCGAAGAGCGCACGTCTTCGTAGCGCCCCAGCAAGCTCTGCCTCTCGTATGCGCGAATCATGCCGCTGACTGCCCCGATGTGCGCGTCCTGAAAGGCAGGAACCAACTCTGCCAACCATCCGGGCGATGTGACACAATCGCTATCGGTATAAGCCAGCAGATCGTGGTGTGCTGCCTCTGCCCCGGAGTTGCGACTTTGCGCTACCCCTTGCCGGGGTGTATGGTGTATCACCTGCATCATAATACCCAGGATTGCCGCTTCCCGAGTGAGACGCTCTAGCATCGTCGCAGTCTCATCAGTTGAGGCATCATCAACGACAATCAACTCCAGACACTGTGCTGGGTAGTCCAGGCCGAGCAGGGATCTGAGACATCGCTCAAGTTGCTGTGCGCGGTTGTGGCTGGGAACGATCAGAGAAACGCCGGGCCATGCCACCGGCGGTGGTGTTGGGCCTGCCTCCAGTAGTCCCTTCCAACGTAGTTGTTCGCAAAGCGTCTGGACTCGTCTGAGAGGCAGGTCAATCAGTTGGGCCAGCTCTTCGCATGTCCGCTCCTCAGAGCATTGCTCCAGGATGCTTGTCGTGAGCTTGCTGAGCCGGAGCACTCTCAAGGGATAGCTGCAGAGCGCCAATCCTGCGTTTCCCTGTGGAATGATACGCACGCTGGGAGTGAGGCGATAGCAGCCAGGTGTGTTGCTCATTGAGTTTGTGCAATCATGGCTAAGAGTGTCCCCGGCGTGACGACCTCGTAGTTGCTGTCGAGCCGTTCTACTACTTGCTTGAGATCAGAAGGGGTCATAGTCCAGGCGAGTACGTAGACGTTGAGGAACAGCGGACGATCATCCCGAGCCGATGCAGCACTCTGGATCAACGAAACTGTCCTATCGACGCTGTTGGCTAAACCAAGGTTCTGATAGATCGGCACGTGCTCGGCGCTGATGGCCCAGGTGGGATTGACCAATCCAGCACCACTGAATATACCGCGGACACCAAAGGGAGCCAACGCTCGTGCAAATTGTTGTTGCAGCTCAGTATTAGCCAATAGCATGCCTCTCCTATCCGGGAAGCTGAGGAATGGTAACCCGGCTCCCTGCAAGAATGTGGTGTCTAGTACCTCAAGGAGGCTAAGGTTCCAATCCCGCATGAGTTGCCCCGTACGCTCTAGAAATGCTGGCAGGTATTCCTTGGGCCAGCGCGAAGGGAAGATGTACCCGGCACCGCTGGGTCCTGCGATCAGTTCATCGTTGTGGGTTGCCGTGTGTGTGTAATAGGCTGCCATGTTTGGGGCTGCCTGCGGTAATACTGGTGAGATGGTCCATCCTATTGGCACGGAACCACGGGCAGGGTCGCGCCACAGCTTGAGCATGCGGTGCTGGTTATACTGTAGATTGTCGCCGTCGCTCATGGTGAAAGAGACATACACCTTGGGAGCTGGCGTGGATGTCTGCTTGGCTTCTGTTGCCTGTTTGATGATGGGTGCCGTGGACCCTATGCTTGTCCACACCTCTAAATTAGAGAAGAAATCGCTAGCCAGCACTGCCTTTGCTGCTTCTGAGGCCAGGGTGACGCCGCTGCCTTCATCAATAAACCAGCCGAGATGTGTCCCGCCTGGTGGAAGCGCTTTGAGAATCTGCGCCATCAAGCAGCGCTCTGACGTCCATCCATGTGCTGGGTCAGGGAGAAAATTGCGTGAGTCAAGCCAGTAGACGAAGGTGCGGGTGGCAACCAGGAAAGATCGCAGGCCGGTCACGATGTTTGGCGCGAGACCGGCAATCAGGCGCGATGAAGCCTTGTCAAGCAGGTGTTGTTGCGCCCAGGAGTAGGCGTCCAGTCGAGTGCGCCAGTGATAGGTACGTAGATCAGCCAGTATGGGCAATTTATGTGGCTCTTGTTGTAGCGTCTCCACTTGTGCAGGTGAAACAACCAGGCCGTCACGTTGGCCTGCCAACATAGTAGCAATATTGCTACTATCCACGAAGTTGGG
>WNFT01005433.1_pt1 | contig 11161 bp, 11 predicted proteins | sample 5400191 | NCBI WGS metagenome assembly WNFT01 (sample SAMN13153359, study PRJNA577476) | soil metagenome | isolation source: 80 cm saprolite under Madrone tree | place: USA:California | collected 2016-06-14
GCCGCAAAGGCGGGAATCCTCGGCTTGACCTTCAGTTCGGCGGTGGCATTGCAGAAGTATGGAATTACCGTCAACGCGATCATGCCGGGTGCGTCGACGCGGATGACCGACTCGATTCCGGCGGGCAGGATGCCGGGCGCGCCGATTGTCCGCAGCGCCGAAGCGGCGGGCACGGTTCGCGACCCTGCCAATGTCGCGCCGATCATCATCTACCTCGCGAGCGACGAAGGCGCCGAAGTGAGCGGACAGATCTTCGGAGCGTCGGGCTATCGCATCACGCGCTACAAACACATCGAGCCCGAGCGGGTCCTGACGAACACCGGTCCGTGGGATGTCGATGAGCTGTTCAAGATTTTCAAGACGACACTCGGCGTCGATATAAAAATGCCTCACATGTAGTGGCGGCAGCGATCATGCGCGGCCTGCCAATCCCGCAGGCCGCGGCGTCCTCGCTCTCTCGATCCCGATAAATGATTCTGATGACCGATGAGTCCGCTATGCGTGTCTGCGGCCCGTTAGACTTATAGACCGCGCACACGATTGCCGTAACTGCCTTGTCTTCCATGCCGGAATTTCTCGTCGGTACCGCCTCATGGACCGACCCGACGCTCGTCAAGTCGGACCTGTTCTATCCGCCGCACATCAAGACCGCCGAAGAGCGCCTGCAGTTTTACGCCGCGCAGTTCCGCACCGTCGAAGTCGACTCCAGTTACTATGCGCTGCCGTCAGAGCGGAACTCGCGACTGTGGGCCGACCGTACGCCGGAAGGCTTCATCTTCAACGTGAAAGCGTTTGCGCTCCTCACTCAGCATGCGGCCGACACCGCGCGGCTGCCAATCGCTATCAAGGAGATACTTCCCGCTGCGCAAAAGGCCGCGCGCCGCCTCAAGGACCCGCCCGCCGAGGTGCTCGACCTTGCATTCCGGATGTTCTGGAGCGCGCTGCAGCCGCTCAGGGACGCGGGCAAGCTCGGGATGCTGCTGTTTCAGTTCCCGCCCTATTTCACCTGCCGGACGTCGAACTTTGACTATATAGCCGGCCTTAACGACCGGATGCCCGGCGCGTCGCTCGCGATCGAATTCCGCCATCCGAGCTGGGTCGTCGAAGGCGGCCGCCGCGACGCAACCATGAAGTTCCTGCGCGACCATGGTCTCTTCTACGTTTCCGTCGATGCTCCGCTTGCTCCTTCGACGGTGCCCTCGTTTCTCGAGACAACCGGACCCGACGCTTACGTCCGCTTCCACGGCCGCAATCGCGAGAACTGGTTCAAGCACGATATCGAGGTGGCCGAGCGCTATAAGTATCTTTACTCGGAACGCGAGCTGGCCGAATGGGCCGGCCGTCTAAAGCAGCTCTCGGGCGTGCGGCGTACTTTCGCTATTTTCAACAACTGTTATCGAAATTTCGGGATTATGAACGCGACCACGATGGCTCACATGCTTTCGCACTAGGCGCTCTGGAATTCCCTCGATCGCCGGGAGAGGGTAGGGTGAATGCGCGCGGTTGCGAACGCGAACAGACCCATCGATGAAGCTCAGGCTCTACCAGTTCATCACGAGCCCCTTCTGCGCGAAGGTCCGCAAGATCCTCGACTACAAGGGGCTCGACTACGAGGTGGTCGAAGTTGACTATCTCGAACGTAAGGAACTGCTGCTCGCTTCCGGTCAGCTAATGGTGCCCGCGCTGACCTTCGAGGACGGCGAAACCATCGCGGACTCCGACCGTATCTCGATGGTGCTCGAGGACCGTTACCCCGAACTCACCATCTTTCCGTCCGAATGGCGCGGAGTGCATCTCGGCCTCGCGCGCTATTTCGATACGGAACTCGAAGATGCGCTTTTCCGTGTGGCGCTTGCGGACGAGATTGCTCATTATGCACGCCAGGGACGCGACCGTGAGGCATTTTACCGGCTCATCCGCGATCGCAAGTACGGCGCGGCATTCTGCGATCGGACCTTGAGCGAGGACGCGGCTAACTGGAAGAGAGTGCGTGAGATGCTCGCGCCGCTCGATGATACGTTGCGCGAGCGTGCATTTTTGCTGGGGCGTATCGGCTATGCCGATTTCGCGCTATACGGTCAGCTCTGGTACCTCGCGTTCACCGGCAAACTCAGGATTCCGGATGAATTCGCTTATCTGCGCGCGTTCTTCGGCCGGATGGATCGCATTACCGCCGCGCTGGACCCGAACGCATGACGGGGATCGGAGCGTGGTTCCTATAAAACTTCGGAAATCGCTGCGTGCAGAAAGCGGCTGAACAGCGCGCCGCTCGAATCCAGCGCGACGTCATAGAGCGATGGCGTACGCCCGGCGGCGAAGATCTGATGGCCCTCGTCGAGAAATGCGTAGCCTACGCATAACATCAGCGCCGCGTACGGACGGCCGCACATCGGCCCGCGTATCAGCAACCAGAACAAAATTCCATAGTTCGCAAAGTGTGCAGCCTTGCGCACTAGCGCATGCATCACAGAGACGGTGCTGCTCGGGGCTGACGGCAGGAACCATCGTATGATCGGTTCGATGATATACGCCGTGTTGACCGCCGAGAAAGATGACGTGGAAAGGATGAACAGGATAGTGACCCAGACGATCACCGGGATCCATTGCCTGAGGCCGGATGCATCCGCGCCTCCGACGGCGATGTCGCTGTTCACTGTTTACAAAACCTCACCAAACTAAACTGAAGGACAAATAGCGGGCGGGAACCGACAGCATTTCCGGACGCTGGTATGTGCATGAGTTCAATCGTTAATTTCTATCATGCGGCCACCGTCAATCAAATCGGCAAAATCTTCTGTCAACAGCTTTGTAGCGGGTATAATTGCCCAGTGAACCAGATCTTTCAGATAGCAAAAGCAGAATCGCCGCCACCATGCACTGTTGTGATATTCGGTGCTTCGGGCGACTTGGCTAAGCGCAAGCTGATTCCCGCGCTCTATAATCTGCGGGCGTGCGGACAGGAGATGGGACCGCGCGATTTCGCCGTACTCGGCTTCGCGCGGCGCCCGATGGCGGTCAAGCAGTTTCGTGAAAGCGCGCGCGAATGGGCCGCACGCTTCTCGCGCCTCGAACTCGATCGCGAATGCTGGCGGGATTTCGCCTCGCGCCTGGACTATCTCCCCGGCCTCGATCAGCCCGATGGGTTCGCGCGGCTCAAAACGCGGCTCGAGGAAATCGAGGCGGCACACGGACTTCCGCCCAATCGCATCTACTACCTTTCCGTGCCGCCCGAAGCGGTGCCCGAATGCGTCGAGCGGCTCGACACCGCGGGACTTATTGCAAAGCCGGGCGCGTCGAATTTCTCGCGCGTCATCGTCGAGAAGCCCATCGGCCACGACCTCGAAAGCGCTCTGGAAATAAACCGCCTGGTCCATCGTTACTTCGACGAATCGCAGATCTTCAGGATCGACCATTACCTGGGCAAGGAAACCGTCCAGAATATGCTCGTGCTGCGCTTCGCCAACGCGATCTTCGAGCGCATGTGGGGCGCGCGCAACGTCGACCACGTGCAGATAACCGTGGCCGAAAGCGAAGGCGTCGGCACGCGCGCGATGTACTACGATCCGGCGGGTGCGCTGCGCGACATGGTGCAGAATCACATGCTGCAACTGCTCGCGCTGATCGCGATGGAGCCGCCGGTGTCGCTCGACGCCGTCGCGATTCGCGAAGCCAAGCTGAATGTGTTGCGCGCGTTGAGGCCCGTCGCGCCGGGCAAAGCGCGCGACCTCGTCGTGCGTGCGCGCTATGGGCCCGGTACCGCCGGCGGCCAGCGCCTGCCCGGTTATTTGCAGGAACGCGACATCCCGCCCAGTTCGCACACCGAGACCTTCGTCGCGCTCAAGGCCTTTATCGACAACTGGCGATGGGCGGGCGTCCCGTTCTACCTGCGCACTGGCAAGCGAATGGCCGACCGCACGACCTTTATTTACGTGCAGTTCAAGGACGTGCCGCAGATCCTCTTCAATCGCGGCGCGCAATTGCCGCCCAACGCACTCACGCTCAGAATCCAGCCCGACGAGGGCTTCTCGTTCGAGGTGCTGGCCAAGCAGCCGGGACTGGACGTGGCGATAAAGCCGGTGCGGATGAATCTCAGGTACGAGAGCGAGTTCACAGGTCCGTCGCCCGATGCGTACGAACGTTTGCTGCTCGACGTGATGGCGGGCGATCACACCCTTTTCGTGAGCGCTTCGTTCGTCGAGAAATCGTGGGGCTTCGTGCAATCAATTCTCGACCAATGGCGCGGCGATCCCGCATTCCCGATGCACGAATATCCGGCCGGTACGTTCGGCCCCGAGGCGGCCGAACATCTGATTCGCGCCGACGGCCGCGCCTGGAAAAATCCGTAACCGCTTGACGCGTTCTGCGTGCTCGCAACGCGAGAGCTATCAGGCGTCGAGGTAGATTGCAGAAGCGCCCTTGTTGTCTCTACTTCTTGCTTCTAATTCCCTCTCCCTGTCCAGGGAGAGGGTCAGGGTGAGGGCAGCGGCCACCCACATTTGGTCGAGCAATTGCTACTAACGCCCGCAACCCTTCTTGCGTGACCCGCCGAGACTGCCTCGCGTCGTCACTTCGCCCGCTTCCTCGCCACCTCGAATAGCACCACCGCCGCCGCTACCGACACATTGAGCGACTCGACCTTGCCGCGCATCGGAATGCTCACTACGAAGTCGGAATTTTTCCTCACGACCTGCCGCACTCCTTTCCCCTCCGATCCGACGACGAACGCGAGCCGTCGCGTCGTATCCAGCTCGTAGAGCGAGAGCTCCACTCCCGGCGCCAGCGCGACGATCCAATAGCCTGCCGACTTGAGCGCCTCGAGCGCCTGCGCGACGTTGCCGCAGCGCGCGATTTTCAGATGGACCCACGCGCCCGCCGACGCCTTGAACGCTGCGGGCGTAAGTCCAACCGTGCGGTCGCGAGCGATTACCACCGCGCCCGCTCCGGCGCATTCCACCGACCTCAGTATCGCGCCGAGATTGCGTGGGTCCGTCACGCCGTCGACCACCAGCAGCGGATCGGGATGCTCTCTCAGTATCGCCTCGAACGGCGTGTACTCGTATTCGCGGATTATCGCGACTACTCCCTGATGATGCGCCCCCGCACCCGCCATCCGGTTGAGCCGCTCTTCCTCGACGCCCACGATCTGCGCGCCGCACGCGCGAATCGATTCGATCTCCGCGGCGAATCGTCTTTCGGCGCCCGCCCTGACGTAAAGGACCTGCACCGCGGCGGGCGCAGCCGAGATAAGCTCCCGCACTGGCTCGACGCCGAAGACAAGCTGCCCCTCCGCGCTCTGATGTCCGTCACCCGCGGCCGCGCGCGGACCGCCATGCGGCAGACTGCCATGCGAAGGTCGCTGTGTACGCGAGTTGCGATTGTCGCGCATAGCCGCTGATAATATCCGCAGCGCCCATCCGCGCGCATCATCCGTGCAAGTTCCCTCTCCCGAAGTTTCCCTCTCCCCCTCGCCCCGTCTAAACTGAAACCTCGACGCTTCGAGCGCCGTCTTCATCAACGATGCGCCGCATCACGATTCTCGACCGCTACGTCGCGCGCGAGGTCCTCGGACCCTTCGTGCTCGGCGTCGGCCTGCTCACCTTCGCGCTGGTGACGGGGCGGCTGCTGAAACTTACCGAAATGGTCGTCAACCACGGCGTGACGCTCCGCGACGTCCTGAGCCTGATGGGCTTCATCATGCCCGCTTTCCTCGAGCTGACCTTCCCGATGGCGGTGCTGCTCGGCGTGCTGATCGGCTTCGGCCGGATGTCGGGTGACCGCGAGCTTATCGCCGCGCGCGCATGTGGCGTGAGCCTCTATCGGCTCGCCGTTCCGGTCCTGATGGTCGCGCTGTTGGTGTGGGCATTGTCGACGTGGTTCGCATTCTCGCTCCGGCCGTGGGCCAACGCCCGTCTCCAGGACCGTCTCTTCGACCTGACGCAAACGAACTCAGCCGCCGGGTTCAAGGACAAAATCTTCAATCGCAACTTCCCCGGCCTCGTCGTCTATGTCGATGAAATCTCGCCCTCCGACCAAACCCTCAAGGGCGTGATGATTTCCGACGCCCGCAATCCGGGCCAACAAAATACGATAATCGCGCACAACGGCATCATCATTCCCGACAAGCGCCACAAGGCAATCACGCTGCGTCTTTTCGACGGTTCGATCTTCGGCGTCGAGCAGCAAAGCAATACGAGCCACGTGACGAGCTTCCACATCTACGACCTGACTGTTCGTCCCGGCGAGGAACTCGGCGTCCCGCCGCGCGAACCCGAGGAACTCAGCTACGGCGTATTGCGCAAGCGGATCGCCGATTCGCGCGCGGCCGGCAAGCCCGACCTTGACGCCGAAACCGAGATGGCGAGCAAGTTTACGCTGCCCTTCACCACGATCCTGTTCGCGATGCTCGGGATATCGCTCGGACTCAAGCCCGCCCGCGGCGGCCAGTCGGAGCGCTTCGGCGTCGCGCTCGCGCTCTTCTTCGTCTACTACTCATTGATGCGCGCGGGCGAGGCGCTTGCCGCGCGCGGCCAACTGGATGCGTTCGTCGCGATGAGTATCCCGGACATCGTCTTCGCCATCCTCGCCGCGTGGTTCTTCTATCGCAGCGCGTCCGACCGCGGTGACCAGGGACGCGGCATCGGCGATTTCCTGTGGGATATGGTCGAGCGTTACGAGCGCAGACACGAGGCGGCGGCATGAGCATCCGTCCGCGGCTCTCGCCCACCATCGACGGCCTGCTCGGGGCGCAGTTCCTCGGCCCGTTCCTCGTATGCCTCGGCGCGTTCACGATCGCCTACCTCCTGGGCGACATGTTCGACCGCTTCAACGACCTCATCCATTACGGCGGCTTCGGTCTCCTCGGGCTTACCTATTTCACGCTCAAGATCCCGCTCATAATTTCGCAGTTGCTGCCCGTCGCATGCCTCGCCGGCGTGCTGCTGGGCTTCGCGATACTCAACCGCAACGGCGAAGTGCTCGCATGCCAACAGCTCGGCATCAGCCGCCTCGAGATGGCGGTCCCGGTGATTCTGCTTGCCGCCGGGATCTCGCTGTTCGACTTCGCTCTCAGTGAAACCGTCGTGCCGCTCGCGACCCGCGAGTCGCATTATCTATATGAAGTCACGCTCAAAAAACGCCAGCTCAAGGGCGTCTTCGCCAACCAGACCATCTGGGTGCGCGTGCGCGACGGTTTCCTCTCCGCCGATCGCTTCGAGCCCAAAACCGGGACGCTGCGCGGCGTGACGCTGTACCAGATCGGTCCCGACTACAGCCTGCACGACATCGTTCATTCGAAAACCGCGACCTGGAACGGCGCGGGATGGGCGCCCGACGCCTCGACGACCTTTAAGCTCGGTGAGAATGGCGCCGTCTCAGCCGGCGACAAGGCGTTGCTCTTCGGCCAGCAGGTGAAACCGTCGGACCTGAGCCTGCTGCGTCTCGACCCCGAGGAATTCAGCCTCTGGGAACTCGACCACTACATCCGCGACCTGCAGAAAAAGGGACTCGACCCGGGCGGCTACGTCGTCGACCGCGACTTGAAGTACGCGATGCCGCTCTCGTGCCTGATAATGGTCGCGCTGGGAATCGTTCTGAGCCTCGACCCGCTGCCGCGAAACCTGAGCCTCGGGCGCAGCTTCGGCCTAGCGATCGCGATTGGATTCGGCTACTGGCTCGCGCTTGGCCTCACGTCCTCGCTCGGCCGCTCCGCGATAATCCCCGCCTGGCTCGCCGCATGGCTTCCCAATTTCACCTTCGCCACGATCGCGTTATCGATCTTCCTCTTCGGCGAAGAACGCTAGTCTAGTCTAGCTAGTACTACTGTGTCACAAAATTTGGCCAAACTCTTGTGGCCGTTGAGTTTGCTCTCTGCAAGTGCTCCAATTGTTGAACTCATAAACGCAACAGCGGCGCGGGTTTCGCTGTTTGTGACACAGTAGTACTAGTGTCCTGTCCCATTAATAACTTTACGAATTACCGGTCACCCCCAACGGCCGATGACTTGTCATTCTACGAGTTTGTGATTTTTTCTGATTCCGTCTCCGTGTCCATTTCCAGATCCCTCTCCCTGTCCAGGGAGAGGGCAAGCGCGCTTGGCGCGCGGGTGAGGGCAGCAGCCACTTATGATGTTGTGTCACCGCGGTCTCATTGACGATGAACAAGCTACGCAGCTAAGAATTTTCGTTTCGAGAGGCTCTGTGTCATCTCGAGCGCACTAGGCGAGCTTGCGAGCCGAGCAAAGGAGTCTGCGACGTGCGCAGCCGAGCGAAGCGAGGCAAATAGAAAGACATCAGGGCTCAACGCGGAGCGATTTTCTTACCCCCCGAGCAAAGCCCTATCCTGTCATTCTACGCGCGTTGCGCGCGGAGAATCCCGGCGCTCTGAAGATCGAAAACCGGGATTCTCCGCGAGGCACCCGGAGAATGACAGCGTACCCGTATAAAGGTATTTGCGGGACACCACACTAGCGGTTCGAAAACTCAGTCAGACTGTCTTATGTAGGTGGTCTTAATCATCGGCATCGTTTCCTTCACCATGCCCGCTACGCCGAAGGGGTTGGTAACGACGCTAAAGCTCGTAATAATGGTCTCGAGGCGGTTGCCCGAATCGGAAACCATGAAGCTTTGCGTGCCGGTGCCCGTCAGAACTGCGCCTGTGCTGTCGAACACCGCCCCGTCGCAGCGCCCTCCAAGATACTGCCGGAAGTTGCTGCTACCCGACCCGGTCGTCGGATCAAACGAGGTGGTGGTGCTAACGTTGGTTCTCGTAAAATTCATTCTCGCAGGGAATTTCGCACCGTAATCTGGTCCGTCCGTCGCGGTGTTCGACGCGGTGGTGACTCCGCAGGAATTTCCGGCCGGGTCACGAGTGGGGTGCGAAACCGTGGTCACCTTGAATTGCACCTCCTGATGCCGCGCTGAGGCGCAATCCAGCCGTCGTAAAATTGTCAGTAAAGCAGACCGTATAGGATCCGCTGCCCCTCGTTTCGAACTTACCGGCCAGGCTCGCCAATGTAACGCCACCGTTAGCCTGGGCTTGGCTCACCCCTACCGGACCACAGGCCATGGTCGCCATGAAGAGTAACAACCCGACTCCTGTCGCTATACGCAACTTCATCATGGTAGCGCCTCCTCATCGGTTTCCGAGCTTATCACCATGAAGGTCAAAGGGTGCCTTGAGCGGAAAGGCCAGTACCTCAAACAATGCTTGAGGTACTGGCCCGATTTGAGATTTCCCGCCTTCCCCGCAGCGACGAGCCCGGAGAGTTTGCTTGACTCTTAGTCAGACTGTCTTACGGAAGTGGCCTCGTTCACCGGCATCGTCTCCTTCATGCTGCCCGCTTCGCCGAAGGGGCTGGCGACCACACTAAAGCTCGTAATAATGGTCTCGATGCGGTTGCCCGAATCGGACACCATGAAGCTTTGCGTGCCGGTACCCTCCAGAATTGCGCCCGTGCTGTCGAAGACCGCTCCGTTGCACCGCCCTCCAGCGTAGCGGTTAAGGCTCTCGGTACCCGACCCGGTCGTCGGATCAAACGACGTGGTGGTGCTGACATTGGTTCTCGTAAAATTGATTTTCAAAAGACCCCATGACGCATATTTCGCACTGTAAGCTAGTACGTCCGTCGGAGCGCCCGTCATGGTGGTAAATGCGCAGGAATTCCCGGCCGCGTCACGAATGTTGTGCGCAACCGCGGTCAATTTGTATGGCACCTCCTCGTGCGGCGCTGAGGCGCAATCGACCTCCTCCGTAAAATTCTCACGGTAGCAGAGCGTGTAGACTCCGCTGCCCCTCGTTTCGAACTTACCGGCCAGGCTCGCCAGTGTAACGTCGCGGTCACTAGCCTGGGGCTGGCTCATCCCGACCGGACCACAGGCCATGGTCGCCGTGAGGAGCAACAACCCCAATCCCGTCGCTATGCGCAACTTGATCATGGTAGTCCTCCTCATCGGTTTTCCGCCACGACGAGACCGGGGAGTTTGCTTGACTCTTAGTCAGACTGTCTTATGGAAGTGGAACTAAACATCAGACCCGTCATGACGTCCGAATCGAAGGCGCCAGCAACCGCGCTAGAGTTCGTGAGAATCCACTTAATGCGGTTGCCCGAATCGGACACCATGAAGCTTTGCGTGCCGGTCAACGTTAGAACTGCGCCTGTGCTATCGAAGCCCGCCCCGATGCAGCTCCCTCCAAGATACTGGCGAAAGCTGGCGGTACCCGACCCGGTCTTGGGATCAAACGAGGTGGTGGTGCTGACGTTGGTTCTATGAACATTCGTTCTATTAGGGAATTTCGCAGCGTAAACTGCTACTGCTGCATCCGTCAGGGCGCTCGACACGCTGGTTACCCCGCAGGAATTTCCAGCCGCGTCACGAACGTTGTGCGCAACCGCCGTCAATTTGAATTGCACCTGGTGCGGCGCTGAGGCGCAAACGACCGCTTCCGTAAAACTCTGATTAAAGCAGACCGTCTCGGAGCCGCTGCCCTTCGTTTCAAACTTGCCGGCCAGGCTCGCCAGTGTGGCGCCGCCGCCGTTGCCTTGTGCCTGACTGATTCCGGCCAGACCGCCGATCATCGTTGCCACAAAGAGTACTAACCCCAGTCCTGTCGCAATACGCAACTTGATCATGGTAGTGCCTCCTCGTCCGGTTCTGAGTTTATCACCAATGAACGTCAAAGGGTGCCTGGAACGGAAAGCCCAGTACCTCAAGCGTTGCTTGAGGTACTGGCTCAGTTTGGAAATACCTGAATCCTATTTCCTCCGCCGGGACGAGTCCGGGAGTTTACACGGGGCTTAAGTCAGTCAGACTCTGGCGTCACTGTCTTATCAAAGTGTCACTGATAACCGCTCCCTGCGCGGCGCCCGCTACGGGGCTAATCGAAGTAGAGCTCGCCCAAAGGAACTCAAAGCGGTTGCCCGAATCGGAAACGACGAAGCTACCAGTACCGGTGGACGTCAGAGTTGCGCCTGTGCTATCGAAGGCCGCCCCGATGCAGCTCCCTCCACGATAGCGGTTATAGGTCTCGGTGCCGGACCCGGTTGTCGGATCAAACGAGGTGGTGGTGCCAACATGGGTCCTCGTATTCACTGGCGCAGGGGATTTCCTACCGGAAACTGGTGCGAACGTCTCGGTGGTGACTCCGCAGGAATTTCCAGCCGCGT
>WNFT01005439.1_pt1 | contig 11157 bp, 5 predicted proteins | sample 5400191 | NCBI WGS metagenome assembly WNFT01 (sample SAMN13153359, study PRJNA577476) | soil metagenome | isolation source: 80 cm saprolite under Madrone tree | place: USA:California | collected 2016-06-14
GTTCATATCGCGCGCAAATATTTTCTGAGGAGACACGCTCCGGTCGGCCTCCCAAGCATCGTCGCTGACCAAGTGGCTTGTGAGCACTTCATGACCCAGGGATTGGAGAACATTTAGAATTTTCTTGGCTGCCTCGATCGAGGACCGACTCCCGGCAACGGTGAAGCCCAAATAGATTTTCATACTGCAACAGAATACTTGATGTGCCAATGCCTGCGGCGCGGTTAATGAGATTCGCGACATCGCGAAAAGTTCCAGAGCCAACACGAGATGGCTCACTGCAAGCTGCCCAAATAAATTTGTTAACGCTTTAGAGGGAACGCAGAACTTCCGACCGGCGGAGAAGCAACCACGTATCGCGCCCCAAAGCATGAACTGCGGGGCCGACCAGATTTGGAAACTTCGTCGCGACATGCACATCTCATCGTTTGTAAGCATTGCGAGGGAAATCGTCCGTATAAGCCAAGGTGGATGCGATGCAAGGAATCCTGCGAAGAATGATGAGACCAGCCGTCCTGGGCGCGTTGACACTGGGTACCGCCCTCGCGCAGAGTCCGCCGCCAGCGCCAGACCCGACGAAAGCGCAAGATCGATCTGAGCAGCCGCAGAACGGGCAACAGCAACCCGTCGAGCAACAGGACACCGTACACCCGAGGAATTCTAAAGACGATGTCGAGGCCATCGGCAATCGAAAGGTGGGTAGGGGCCCCAACTTCTATTCGTTGGAAAAGGAAATTGCGCTTGGTAAGCAACTGGCGCAAGACGTCGAGCGGTCGTCGAAGCTTGTCGACGACCCGGTCGTCACGGAGTACGTAAACCGCGTCGGTCAAAACCTCGTGCGCAATTCGGATGCGCGGGTGCCGTTTACGATCAAGGTGATCGACTCCGACGAGGTCAATGCGTTTGCGCTCCCAGGTGGATTCTTTTACGTAAATAGCGGGCTGATTCTTCGCGCGCAAGAGGAGTCTGAACTGGCGGGTGTCATGGCCCACGAAATATCGCACGTGACCGCGCGGCATGGGACGAAGAATGCGACAAAAGGTCAGATACTGCAGCTCGCCACGATTCCCCTGGTCCTTCTGGGTCCTGCCGGACTAGCCGGGTACGGACTGTACGAAGGCCTGAACGTTGCGCTTCCATTGACATTCCTGAAGTTCAGTCGCGACGCGGAGCGCGAGGCGGACTTCCTGGGCTTGCAGTATATGTACAAGGCCGGCTACGACCCGAACGCGTACGTCACTTTCTTCGAACGGATTCAGGCTGATGAAAAGCGCCGGCCGGGCACCATCCCGAAGGTCTTTTCAACCCATCCGCCGACGCCGGAACGCATCGACAATGCGCAGAAAGAAATTGCGCGAATTTTGCCGAACCGGCCGGAATACATCGTCACAACTTCAGAATTTGACGGCGTGAAGGAGCGGCTGCGCAACATCACGTTTGCTCGCAAGGTGAAGGACAATGCTCCCGGTAAGCCCACCTTGCGTACACGGACAGAACAAACCCAGAAAGGGCAAGGACCGGGGACAACCGACACCGGCGATGATGACCGGCCCACCTTGAAGCGCCGCCCAGATTCTCCCTGAGCCATATTGCAATGGCCAATCGGCATGCAGGAAACCGCGACTCGTTTGCCTGTTTAGCTGAAACCTTTGGGTTGACGGGGAATCGAATTTTTTGACTTGGGCCAGACCCACACTTTGCATCGCGGGCGCCGCGGGGGGCCGGCCAAATCCAAAGCTAGGAGCTTACTCACATGAATTCTGCTGCATGCCTTCGTCGCGAAGTTTTGAAGTCGCTGAGGAATCGCAAACTTATCCAACGCGCCGCGGCTTTGGTATTTGCGGGCGTCGCCTCGATTGGAATCGCGTACGGAGCGTTGAGGGCCCAAAATCGGGCCGGATTGGACAGCATCCTCGATGAGATAGCTGCCGGCCGTAAGGTGTCGCCAAGAGTCAGCCTGCCTCTGCAGGTAGGCTTCTTCAACGGCGCAACGGCGCTCTATATCACGCCGGAAGTAGGAGTCGACCCGAATGCTCCGGCAGCTATCATTGCTGCCGCGAAACAGGTCGCCACGGGGTTCAACTCCAATTTTATTCCTCAGAACTTCGGTACGCTCCCTAACTCTCCGGCGGTGGATGACATCTTCGTGTTCACCAATTTCGTGCAAGGAAACGTCCTAGCCTCCGCGCCGCATCCTGCGGGTCCCGCTAACACGGATACCAATTACTCCCCATTATGGCAAGTCAACCTGGTCTCATGGAATTCCGGACGCCAGGCACGTGTACTGACCTCGCAGACCGAAATCACGGATGCGGCCGCAGCCGGTGATGTAACCATCCAGAAAACGCCCATTATCGTGGAGTGCTCAGTGATTTTCACGCCCGGGGGCGGACTGCTTCCCGGATCTAAAATCACCAGGAGCGACGAGCGAGAAGGCGAACCAAGTGGCGATCGTCAGTGAATTGCATCGCGGCTCGCTCCGTGCAGTGAGTATTTCGGACAGGCAAGCATGAAAGGCTATCCTACACACTCGTGACTGACGTTCTTATCGCCGGGGGAGGGCTGGTCGGCTCGGCCGTGGCGATCCAGCTCGGCCGCCTCGGCATTTCGACCGAACTGTTTGAGCGCGGGCGGTTCCCTAAGGAAAAACCTTGCGGCGAAGGTTTGATGCCGGCCGGCGTTGCGGCACTCGAGCGACTGGGGCTGAACGGAGAGAGAGGTGCGCCATTCAACGGAGTCCGTTATCACGTCGGCGGGCGCGTTGCGGAAGGTCGCTTCCCAAAAGCGCTCGGAGCTCTTAGCTTGGGGCGCGGGCTTAGGCGGCGAGACCTCGACCACACCTTATTCGAGTTGGCGCGCCACACGCCGAATGTGAAGGTGCACACGGGGGCAGCTGTAGAAGCGCCTTTGGTCGAAAGCGGGCGCGTTGTCGGATTGATCGTTAATGGGACCTCTAGGCGTGGACGCCTGGTTATTGGCGCAGATGGGGCCCAATCGCGGCTACGCCATGCTTTGAAGCTAGATGTGCCCTCGCGCCACAAGCGAGTTGGCGTTTGCACACATTTCCGGCTGGCTCCAGGAAAGGCAATGCCGCAATGCGTGGACGTCTATATGGGACCCGGCTACGAACTGTACGCCACACCATTGCCACGCGGCGAGATCGCCCTGTCAGCTCTGGCAAGTGCCGAGGCACTTCATGGACGTCTCGATGATCAATTTCGACGCTGGTGGAACGCCCAACCTCATCTGGCCGAGAGGCTTGACGGTGCCAAGCAAGTCGGCGGAATGCTCGCGATTTCGCCCGTCTCCGGTCGCGCCAGGCGGCGATTTTTGCCGGGATTTGTGTTGCTCGGAGATGCGGCTGGCTTCACCGACCCGATTACGGGTGGCGGAATGACACAAGCGCTGCTTGCGGCTGAACTCTTGGGGCAGTATGTGGCGCGGAACGCGCGGCCAGCAGACAATTGGCTCGCTACGTTTGACCACGAAAGGGAAAGGCTGCTCCGCGATTACCGCCGAGTGACGGCATTCGTGATATGGCTTGTTCAGAATCCGGCTTTTCTCCTAACGGCGCTGGAAGTGACTCGCCTCCTGCCGCGGCTGTTCTCGCACTTTCTGGGCGTCGCCGGCGGCACGCGCCGGCTCTGGAGCGTTGAGTTCGCGTAGCGCCTCCCGACGCTGTACAGCGTAATGGTTCGATGTAGCTCCTCAAAATTGATCGTCCAAGAATTCGAGGTTCAACTCGCTCCGAATTGCCCGGTGACTCAAGTCGGTGAAATACGCTTAGGGATAGCGTTGATTCCGAAGATCTAAGTGTGGAAGCGAGCCGCTCCCCAAGCTGCACTGACGTCAGGAAGGCCTCATGCCGGGCCTTTTCGCAGGGCGATCAGCTCCGATTCCACTGGTACACCTTTGGCGACCTTCACGCGGATGACCGCTTCGAAGGGTTTCACTTCACCCGAATTGGAAACGGACAGCCGCAGGAGTAGTTGTTCGAGGGAGTTTTGCTGACAGACGTACTCGACAGCGGCTTGTGTGCCAATTGTCGTCGTTCCGGCAAGGATCAAGACGGAGTGTAGTCGGTCCAGCCCCTTGATCAGCGCAACAACGGAATAATCTTCGGTCAGCAGATGGTCCGACGGAGTCGCGAGGTACATCGCCGATTCACCCGGCTGCGGATGAGCATTGATGATAGCCACGTTGCCGGCCCGCGCACCGTTTGTGATTTGCTTGAAAACAAAGTGCTGGGTGCCGAGGACTTCGAGGAGGGACGGGTTTTCTGCTGGTGCGCCGATCAAGATCAAGTCGTTGTTTTTTGCGTCGTCGAGAGAGAAAAGGCGGCCTCTCTTGACCCGAAGATTCTGGTGCAGCGCGTCAAATACCTTGTCAAGTGTATGCACGGCCAAGACGTCGCCGACTCCAGTGTAGTGATCCAAGATGAGTGCGTTCGCGTCGCGGGCCGGATTGAAATAACGCATCCCAGTATCTGGCCGGCCAACGAAAGCCGCGTTACTGAAAATGACCCAAGGCTCCTGGGTGCTCGCGAGGAAACCCTTCCAGAAGACACGGTAGGCCAGGGGCGGCGCTTGCTCGATTCCGGCATGAGCATCATTCCCTTTGCGCAGGTAGAAGCGGTCCGCGGCATGCGCGTCACTGGCGAGGTGTACGAGCGAGCGATCAGCGGCGACAGCTAGGATTGCCGTAAGAACGAGCGCGATCGGCCATCGCGCAGCTGGAAACCATTCCCGACGGGATCGATTCTCCGCAGTCGGGTACGTGCCAGACTCCGCAGCTGTTTCCTCACGAGTCTTGGGAACATTGGTCGTGCGCTGGCGATATAGGAGGGCATAGTTGCCCTTAGGTAGTTCGACGATGATTTGATCGTCGGTCCCTTCGTGCCCGTAGTACTGCTCCAATTTCGACCGAAGGCGGCCCGTCTGGACGCGCACCACGGAGTCGAAGCGCGGATCAAAGCGGTCCTGACGTCGAAATACCTCTGTCGCAATTTGATACTCCTTAGGGGAGCTGCCGGGATGCTCCCAGGAGTCTTTTGCAAGATACTGCAACAGCTTACAAAGAGACTTAGATCGATGCAGTGTGTTGCTAGCGAGGAGTCTCTCGATTTGTTCGAGTTGCTGAGCTCTCTCTATCACGGTGACCCGCGCACGTACATTTATAAGGGCAATAGATGAGAGTCACCTGCCGCCCAAAAGTTTCCGAATTTCTGTGCAGAAATCGTTTATGTGTTACAGCAATTAGAAACGGCTTGGCATCTCTCTGCGAAGACGCGGCTTAAATCGTGTAGCCGTATCAGACCCCCAGAAACTAGCCTTGTTACGCAACCAATCGATACAAGTCTTCGTAAGTTAGCCAGTCCAGTTTAGGTGCTCATTTTACTTTCGCCTCTCGGAAAGAGATGGCGATGGACAGTGCAGTTTAGCCGTTCGCGATGGCGAAGCTAAAAAGGTCGAGGAGTCTGGGCGGTGCCGGTTGTATGGCTGAGCGCAGCTTCTTCTTCGGGATGGAGTTCCATTGCTTTCCGGACGTCTGCAAATAATACACAAAAGTCTGAGCCGAACAAGTGTTCGGTGAGTCATAAGGTTGCGATTTTCTGGATTTCTCCAAGGAGGATGTAATGGTGAGGCGATCGATTTGGGTTGGATTTTTCGTGCTTTCTCTGGCGTGCGGCTTTAAGACGTCGACTTCCTTGGCGCAAGCCGTATATGGAAGCATTCTCGGCACAGTCACCGACCCGCAGGGCAGTTCTGTGGCTGGTGCCAAGGTCACGGTCACTTCGTTGACCAAGGGAACGGCGGAAGAAACGACGACGAACGAAAGCGGCAACTACTCCGTGACGCACTTGATTCCGGATACCTACAAGGTGCGAATCGAAGCGAACGGATTCAAAGCTCTCGACATTCCCTCTATACAGATATCCGCCGACACGGGCTCGCGAGTGGATGCCACGATGCAGGTCGGGGCCGTGACGCAGTCGGTCGAAGTCACTGACGATCTTCCACAGCTGAAGACAGACCGCGCCGACGTAGCCATCACGTTCAATCAGAAGTATGTCCAAGACCTCCCCATTTTGAACCGCAACTTTACAACCTTCGAGTTACTCTCGCCCGGCACACAAAAGCTGACCGGTTTTTCTCATGCGGCTACGGAAAACCCCCAGGGTGGGCAACAAATTTTCGTGAACGGCCAGCACTTCAGCGGCACGGCCTTTGAGCTCGATGGAACCGATAACCAAGATCCGATTTTGGGAATCATCGTTGTAAACCCCAATCTCGATGCCATTCAGGAGTCCAAAATTACGCTGCAGAATTATGACGCGGAATTTGGCAAAGCCGTCGCTGGTATTGTCACCGTGCAAACCAAGTCCGGCTCGAACCATTTCCACGGCAGCGGTTTCTATGACTATCGCGGCGACGGCCAGGAAGCACGCAATCCCTTTACGAATCCCCCGAACGTGCCGCTTCCCGCTGCCAGTTTTAAGCAGTTCGGGGGCGCCGTTGGAGGGCCGATTCTTAAAGATAAGCTGTTCTTCTTTGGGGATTACCAAGGCACTCGTCAAACGAACGGCATTACCAACCAGTTGAGCATTCCCACAGCTCTGGTCCAGAGAACCTGCAACCCGGCGACCAGCACGACAGGATTTTGCGACCTAAGCGAATACTTGGGCAACGCCAACGTCAACAGTACGGGTCAAATCTACGATCCTGCCACTGGAAACCCGCTGAATGGATCCGGCCGGACGCCTTTTGCCTCCAACCATATTCCTATCGGTAGGATCTCTCCGCAGGCTGCGGCGATTCTCGCCCTCTTCCCAGCCCCAACTGCACCCGGTGTGACCAACAACTTCATTGGCTCGGGCTCCGGACCTTATAACCAGAACAGTTTTGACACCCGCATTGATTACAACGCCCCTCGTGGCTTCAATATCTTCGGCCGCTTCAGCTTGGATTATTTCAATCTCAACGGAACGGGGACCCTCGGTGTTCTCGGCGGCGTCGGTTTCGGCCCAGGCGGCTTGAACGGTTCGTCAACGGTGCACAATTATAGCCTCGCTACTGGCTTCGATAAGGCCGTTGGCACTATCTGGTTGACCGACTTCCGCTTTGGGTACTTCAAATACAATCCCCAGACCGCGTATTCCGACGGCAACGCCACGCCGGCGACCACGCTATTTCATATCCCCGGTTTGAATCGCGGGACGCCGGATACCGGCGGTTCACCCTCCTTCTTCTTTCAGGGAAACGGGGCTCAGCTCAATAGCAACGCTTCCTTCGGCGACGGTTTGAACGTTGGACGCTGCAACTGCCCGCTTACGGAAAGCGAACAGCAATTCCAATTCGTCAATAATTGGACGAGGGTCAAGGGCAATCACCAAATCAAATTCGGAGCGGACATCCGCTATGCGGAAAACCTCCGCGTGCCGAGCGACGCCAACCGCACCGGTATTCTGAACTTCCACTCTGGCGACACGTCGAACGGCGGAACGGGCGGTTTGGATCTTGCGACCTTCCTTCTGGGCGAGGTGACCAGTTTTAATCGCTTCGTGAGCACCAGTTTGAACGCCGCTGAGCGCCAGAAGCGCTGGTTCTTCTATGGCCAGGATACTTGGCGGGTGACGCCGAAGCTTTCGTTCAATTACGGCTTGCGTTGGGAGATCTATTTCCCAGAAACAGTGAACGGAGCGCGCAACGGAGGGTTCGCCAATCTCGACCAGGGCATCATCCGCGTCGCCGGAGTAGGCAATAACGGCCTAAATGGTAATACGAACAACGCGTTGACCGCATTTGCTCCGCGTCTCGGATTCGCTTATCAGTATGATCCGAAGACCGTGCTTCGCTTGGGCTATGGTCGCAGCTACGACATCGGCGTGTTCGGCTCCAATTTCGGCCACGTCGTGACTCAAAACCTACCGGTTCTCGCCAACCAGGATCTCTCGGATTCAAGCCTCAACTCGGCCGCCACGAATGATCGCAGCGCTATTTTCACGCTTGCGCAGGGACCGCCTCAACTCACGCCGATTACGATTCCAGCGGATGGAATCCTGCCGCTGCGCGGGCCACAGAACGCCGTTGACCCGCGGATCAGACCCACCACCCAACGCTTACCCACGATTGACGCATGGAACGCCACCGTCCAGAGACAGGTGACCGCGACGTTGAATGTGGAAGTCGCCTACATCGGCAACAAAGGTACCCATGTGTTCGCCGGCAACGGACCGGCATACAATACGAATGAACCGGCCATTGGGCCGGGCACGGAAATCGTGGTTTGCCATGACCCGGCGACGGGTCTCCCTATCAATCCGTGCACGGCCACCTTCAGGCCCTCCATTCCGCAGGCGAATCGCCGACGTCTCTTCCTCAACGGCGTGCCCGCATTTACATACACTGGGCAGTTTGCAGGCCTCACCTGTTGTTCAGAAGACGTGGGCAACTACTTCGGCAATGACGCCAGCAACCACTACAATGCCCTCCAAGTGAAGGTAGAAAAGCGCTTCAGTCATGGCCTCCAACTGCTGTCGCACTACACCTTCTCCCATGCCTACAACTTCGATAGCAACTATTACTCGGTTAATCCCAAAATCGCTTACGGCCCGGACGACTATAATCGTAACCACGTCTGGGTGAATAACCTCGTTTATGAATTGCCTGTTGGCAAAGGCAAGAAATTCTTTACCGACGCAGGTCGTTGGAAAAATTACTTGGTCGGCGGCTGGCAAGTCTCCAGCACCACCAATTGGAGTGGTGGCCTGCCATTTACCCCGACCATCGGCGAGTGCGGAAACATCTCGGATGTGCACATATCCGACGACGTTTGCCGACCAAACCTTCTGTCGGGTCAGTCTCTCAAGACTGGTTTGCATCGCGATGCCAGCGGGAACCTCACTTGGTTCACTCCGGTTGCACCGCTCGTCTATCCCGTCAATTTGGCCAATCCGACCGGGAACAACCCGCTTGAAGGAACGGACCTCTGCACGTTGCCGCGTCCAACAGCCGGCCCATTCGCTCTCCCAGCCTGCGGACAGATCGGTAATATTGGTCGCAACTCCTACCGCGGGCCTCACTTCTTTGGCTCGGATCTTTCGCTCACTAAGGCCTTCAACATTACTGAGACCGTCATAGCCCGGTTCCGCTTCGACGCTTACAACCTCTTTAATCACCCCGTTCTGGGATTCAACAGCGCCCAGGGAAACCTCTCCGTGGATAACGGCGCGGGTGGCCGCATCACCGCTATCGAAACCGACGCTTCCCCGAACGCTCCAAACGGGCTGCGCCAACTTCAATTCGGTGTGCGGCTCGATTTCTAGTTCGACCAACACGCTAAGAAGGGTAGTCCCCGTCGACTTCCCTTCTTATCTTTTGATCTTTTCCAGGCTTTTGCACGGAATCATCTGCCCGCAACTAAGACTTCTGAGGCTGCGGAGTGTTCAGCGAATGCTCAATAGCTTGTCCACGCGGGACGGCAGCTTGTTTGGATCAAAGATCGGCGGCGAGCAGGTGTGGCTGGTGCAAATAAACGCCGCGGCTTGTTTCAACTCAGGATACTGCACGTCGGGATTCGGCAAGCGGCCTTCGCGAACGTCCCACCATTCGAGCTGTTTGTAATCGGAAGCATAGCGCAGTGCCGCTTGAAAGAGAGTCTGCGCGACGGCGTCGTCCTTATGGCCGACCACGGTGAGGTGCAGTGGCTCAGAGCCTATCTCCAGATCGGCGACGAGTGCGCTGGACGCCGGAAGACGATCGACGACCGGCTTCGCGGCCAGGTAGCGCATGGCGTCTTTGGCGAGCTGTTCGTATTCTGCACTGCCCGTGTAATGGAAGAGGAGATTCGCGGTGCGCGCGACCGTCACGTTTTCATCGCGTTGGGGATGCGGCGAACCGCTGTGACCCGCGGGCCTCGCGGTGAGAAAGCCAACGCCCTTTGGATCGCGGAAATTCTTCGTGACGAAGCCCACCGCTTCTCGCGCGTGAGCGAGCCATTCGCGATCGCCTGTTGCACCATAGAGCGTGAGGAACGCCCGTGTCATGGCAATTGTGTCGCCCAAATAAGGGCCCGACCCATCGGCTGACCCGTGACGGAAGCCGCCTCCTGGAAGCGAGCGATTGGCAAGCACCCAGCGCGTGGCCCGGACGGCCTCATCGAGCGTGGCGCGATCGCCAGTGGCTGCATAGAGCGTGACAAGCCCGTTGACGGCGCAGCCGTTCTCGCGCGCATAGATATGCTTATCGATTCGCGGAATGCCAAGCTTGCGGCGCTGCGCATCGTTTAGCGCGAAGTAATCGGCGCTGTGCTTACCGTCAACGAGGTCGGCATCCTGGCTGGTATAGAAAGCGCCGGCGGGCGATGTGAGAAATGTCCTGAGGTAGCGTTGAATCTCCTGTGCGGCGTGAAGGTACTGTGGGTCGCGCCATTGCGCGTACGCCAGGGAATAGATTCGCAGGTTCTCCGCCTGCATTTGCATGATTTTCTCGAAATGCGGCGAGTTCCAGTCACCGTCGGTCGAGTATTGGTAGACGCCGCCCCACGCCGGATCCAGCAGGTGGAGCTGCTCGGCGAGAGTCTGGCGGGCCATGTGCTCCGCGCGTGCGTCATTCTTCAGACGAGCGAGATCCATCGCGTATTCCACCGAATCCCAGTCGAGAAATTTCTGGTCCGCGCCCCAACTGCCGTGCTCGTTGTCATAACCGGCGAAGAAATTCTGGATCAACTGCTGGCGGAGCGCGGAGGTCAGCAGCGGCTGTCCGGGCAATTCCAGCTTGCCTTCGGGTTGGACCGACGGTCCCGGCGTGGGATCGTCGATGACAGCTTGAAGCATTGACGCCATTTCATCTGGCGCAAGATAGCCCTGGCGTTTGACAATCTCGTGGCCGGCGCCATCGAAAATGACTGTCGCTGGCCAGCCGTATTCCTCGTAGCGGTTCGACAGATCCGGCCGGGCGTCCTGGTCCACCTTGACCGTGATGTAATGTTCTTGCAGCAGCCTTATGACGTGCGGGTCGCTGTAGGTGTTGGCGTCCATTACATGGCACCAGTGGCACCAAACAGCCTCAAGATCGAGCAACACGAAACGGTGGTCGCGCTTGGCTTCCGCGAAGACCGCATCGGACCACTGGCGCCAGTTTAGGTGGCCTTCGCGAT
>WNFT01007204.1_pt1 | contig 11156 bp, 9 predicted proteins | sample 5400191 | NCBI WGS metagenome assembly WNFT01 (sample SAMN13153359, study PRJNA577476) | soil metagenome | isolation source: 80 cm saprolite under Madrone tree | place: USA:California | collected 2016-06-14
GGTTGGAAGCCGCGATGATGCGGGCGTCGACCGAAATGGTCTTGTCGCCGCCGACGCGCTCGAAGCTCTGCTCCTGCACGAAGCGCAGGAACTTGGTCTGGAGCGGGGGACTCAAATCCGCGATCTCGTCGAGAAAGACCGTGCCGCCGTCTGCTGCTTCGAGCCGTCCGGGCTTGTCTTTGACCGCCCCGGTAAACGCGCCGCGCACATGGCCGAAGAGTTCGCTCTCGAGCAGATTTTCGGAGAGCGTGGTGCAATTGACGACGACGAAAGGACCGTCGGCGCGCCGGCTCCATCGATGGATCTGGCGGGCGAGGACGTTTTTTCCCGTCCCGCTCTCGCCGGTCAGCAGGATCGTTGCTTCGCTGGCGGCGGCCTGGCGCGCGGTCTCGAGCAGACGGCGCATCGCGAGGCTCCGCGAATCGAGCAGCGGGCGTTCCTCGAGCGTATCGCGCAGGATGCGATTTTCGGCGCGCAGGCTTTGGACCTCGAGCGCGCGCTCGACCGCGTGTCCGATCTGGTCGAGCGTAAAGGGCTTGGTCACATAGTCGAACGCACCGGCCTTCATCGCGGCGACCGCACTCTCGACCGTGGCGTAGGCGGTCATCAGGATGACCGCGGCACCGGGGAGCTGGCGCTTCAGTTGTTGCAGCAACTCGAGCCCGTTCATCTCGGCCATCCGGTAGTCGGTGAGCACGAGATCGAAGCCGTCCTGCCCGGCGAGAAGCGCGAGCGCCTGCTGGCCGCTATCGGCGGCGGCAACCTGATGGCCGCTCGACTCGAAAAACGTCGTCAGATGAGCGCGGATATTCTTTTCGTCGTCGACGATCAGGAGCTTGGCCATGGTCTCTCAGATCGTACGGGCAATTCGACCGTAAAGCACGTGCCCGTCCCGAGCGTGCTCTCGACGAAAATCCGTCCGCCGTGCGCCTCGACGATGTCCTTGACGATGGCGAGGCCGAGCCCGGCGGAACCGGGCGCGGCGCCGTTGACGTTCCATTGTGCGAAGCGTTCGAACAGGTGGTCGCGGATTTCGGGAGGAATCCCGGGCCCGGTATCGCTCACGCGCAATTGCACGGCGCCCGCCTCCTCTTTGGCGGTCACCACGATTTTGCCGCCGGCGGGAGTATAGCGCAGGGCGTTGCTGATGAGATTGGTGACAACCCAGGTGAGTTTAAGCGGGTCGGCCCAGACTTTTGGCCCCGACGGATCGATATCGGTGGTGAGCGCGATGTGCCGTTCCTCGGCCTGAAGCGTGAAGGTTCGCACAACCGCCTCGACCAGCGGCGCGAGGTCGAGGGCGATGGTGCGGATGGCGATCGTGCCGCTTTCGCCGCGTGCGAGGTTGAGCAGATCATCGGCCAGGTTGCGCATGCGGCCGACGTCCTCGTTGATCGCGGTGACCAGCTCCTGCTGCTTCGGATCGAGATTGCTCTTACTGCGCTCGAGCAGCTCGGCGGACAGGGCAAGCGAGGTGAGCGGCGTCTTGAGTTCGTGCGAGAGCGTGGCGACGAGGTTGGCGCGCGCCCGGTCCTTGTCGCGCAAATACGTGATGTCCTGCAGAATCAGAATAGTGCCGAGTGGCTGGCCGTCGCCATGCTTGAGCGGCACCGGCTTCAACACGTAGGTGTGATTACGGCCGCGAACGTGCAAATCCACCTCGACGCGTTGCGCATCCGGCGAACCATTGCTGCGGGCGCCGCTCAGCGCCGAGCGCACGCGCATGTAGTGCGGATGGTTGCTGTTGAGGTCGTCGAACGGGCAGCCGAGCGCCTCGTCCTTCTCGACGCCTAAAATTATGGCGGCGACCTCGTTGATGTGGGTTACGATTCCTTCGGCGTCGATGAGCACGATGCCGTCTTCGAGACTCTCGATGATCGCTTCCGTCTTGCTCTTTTCGTAGAGGAGCCGGTCGACGTTGAGCTTCTCGAACTGCTCGAGCCGCTCCGCCATGCGATTGAAGTCCGACGCCACGGCCTGTAGTTCGGCGAGCGGCTGTTCGCCGAGGCGGAGCGAGGGGCCGCGCAGGCTGAAGCTGCGCAGGCGTTCGGCGAGTTCGCTCAATGGTTTCGAGATGGTCCATGCCAACGTCCATGAGAGGGTCGCGCCGAAGAGCAGAAGAAGCACGAGTCCAACGGCAAATTCGTAGGTGAGCCGATCACCCATTTGGGTCGAGCGGCTGTCGGCGCGGAACATCGCGTCCTTGTTGATCTCGGTCAATTTGTCGAGGCGGGCATGCAGAGCGGCGAACTGGTCGGCATAGTTTGTACCTGGCCTGTTGGCGGCAAGGTCGTCGAGCAGCTTGTGGCCGCGCTGGTCGATGTCGTGTGCGAGGTCCGCTTCGCCGACCTCGGTGATCTCGCCCTCTTCGACGCCGATCCAGTGCAGAAACTCGGCGCGGCATTCCGGCAGAATCGTGGCGGCGTTGTCTTGCCGCTGGGCGAGTTGCAGCCGCCATAGCACGTCATGAAGATGCTGGGAGACCTCGATACTGACATAGTTGCGGTATAGGGTTTCGCGAATCCCGCCGCCCAATCGATGCACTTGCGGCAACGCGAGAAGGCCAAGCGCGAGCGCGATGACGAGCATCGCGAGAGTGCCATTGCGGATGCGGCTGCGCAGGGAAGGCGGAGTCATATTCTCAACACCCTGCCGATGTGTCACTGCCGACGATCTCGACGTCGAAGTCCCGCGCCTCGTAAACGAGACGCTCGGTGACCGACCTTCGCAGGATGCGCCGCAAGAGCCCCGGGCGTGTTCGGCCCACGATGATCCGGCTCATATTATGCTCGTGCGCGAAATCGAGCAGCGCTTTCGTCACGTCGGGGGACTTGAGCCATACGACCTCGGCGCCGAGGTCCGCGGCGAGGTTGACGTTGTCCAGGAGGGCCCGGAAATCAACGGTACTGATCTTCTGCACTGACTCGGCCGGCGTCTCCACGTGTACAGCGTACCAGTCGGCATTCAGTCGCGCAGCGGTGCGCGCGGCCTTGCGCAGGAGCTCTTCGCTGCCTTCGGGATTCGAGGACAGGCATACCATCACGCGGTCGGTGACGGCGGTACGGCGCCCATGCTCGCGCTTGAGGAGTTCGAGTTCCTCGCGCTGGCGGCTCTGATCGCGCGCGACCTCGCGCAAGGCCAGTTCTCGCAGCGAAGCGAGATTGGCCGGCTTGAAGAAGTTTCGGAGGGCCTGCTCGACCTGTTCCGGCGGGTAGATCTTTCCCTCGCGCAGCCGCTGGCGCAATTCTTCGACCGAAATATCCACGGTTACGACCTGGCCGGCGCGGGCGAGGAAGGTATCCGGGATAGTTTCCCTGATCTCGACGCCGGTGATGCGGCGCACCATCTGATTGAGGCTTTCGAGATGCTGGACGTTGAAGGCGGTAATTACGTTGATGCCGGCGGCGGTCAGTTCCTCGACATCCTGATAGCGTTTGCTGTGGTGTGAACCGGCGGCGTTGGTATGCGCGAGTTCATCGACGACGGCGAACTCCGGCTTGCGCGCGATGATGGCGTCGACGTCCATTTCCTCGAGGGTCACGCCGCGGTACGGAATCTTGCGAAGCGGGACAAGTTCGAGGTTGCCGATGCGGGCGGCGGTTTCGGCCCGGCCGTGCGTCTCGATGAAACCGAGCACGATGTCGTGTCCCTGCTCACGCAGCTGATGAGCTTCTTCGAGCATGCGGTAGGTTTTCCCTACACCTGCCGCGCCGCCGAGATAGACTTTGAGCTCTCCCTTTTTTGTGTGCGGTACAAGGTCGAGGAAAGCTTCGGGATCTTTGCGATCCTCATCGTTCATTGCGCGCGCCGTCTACCCCAGGATCGTGATTCCACCTGCGACTATAAGCGCACCTCCCAGCAATGTCCTAGCAGCAGGCACATGATGAAACAGCAGAAGCGCGATCACTTGCGACACCACGAAAAAGACTACGATATAGCAGCCCATCAGCCTGCCGAAATCCAGGTTGCCCTGGTTGACCAGCACGCCGTAGGCGACGAGGCTCGCGGCGCCCGCCGCGACGATCCAGGAGCGAAGCTCCAGTCCCTGCCGCATCAGGGCGAGGCCCCCGACTTCGAGCAGCGCGGCGCCAGTCAGAAGAGCCAATATTCGAATCAATGCGATGTTCCTCTTCGATTACTCATTTCATACTGACGTGATGGGCCGCGCTGAGATCGTCCAGCGCCAGGTTGAGCTCGAGCACGTTGACGCGGGGCTCGCCGAGAATCCCGGCCCATCGCGAGCGCGTATGCTCACTGACCAGGGAACGGACGGAATCCTCGCTTAGTGCGCGTGCCTTGGCGACTCGCGGCGCCTGGAGTTCGGCTCCTGCCGGACTGATATCCGGGTCGAGGCCGCTGCCGGAGGCGGTGACCATATCAATCGGAACCTGGGAAGGTGTCGTTCCCGGGTTCTGCTCCAGCAGCTCTTTCAGGCGCTTCTGCGCTGTATCGACTAGCGTCTTGTTGGTCGGGCCAAGGTTCGATCCACCGGAGCTGGTCGCGTCGTAGCCCTTGTCGCCGGCCGCCGAAGCCCGCCCGTGAAAGTAACCCGGCGATGAAAAATTCTGGCCGATCAGCGTCGACCCGATGACCCGGCCGTTGCGGACAATCAGGCTGCCTTCCGCCTGCGACGGGAACATGAGATGCGCAAGACCAACCATTGCCACCGGGTAAATTATACCCGTGAGCAAGGTCAGAACGAGCGTCATTCTGATTGCTATCCATATACGCATCGGCGGTGTCTCCTAGCAGGCTGTTGAAAACTTATTAATAGCCATTATGGGATTCCCCGAACTCTTCAACACCCTGCTATGCGAGGTGAAGCGCGGCAACGACGAGGTCGATCGCCTTGATGCCGATAAATGGGACGATCACACCGCCGAGGCCATAAATGAGCAGGTTGCGGGTGAGTATGGCGGCGGCGCCCACTGGCCGGTATTGCACGCCGCGCAGCGCCAGCGGAATCAGCGCGATGATGATCAAGGCGTTGAAGATGACGGCTGAAAGAATCGCGCTCTGCGGCGTCGCGAGGTGCATGATGTTGAGCGACTGGAGCTCCGGATAGCCGATCACGAACATCGCGGGAATGATCGCGAAGTACTTGGCGACGTCGTTGGCGATGGAAAAGGTCGTGAGCGCGCCGCGCGTGATCAGCAACTGCTTGCCGATTTCGACGACCTCCATGATCTTCGTTGGGTTGGAGTCGAGGTCGACCATGTTGCCGGCTTCGCGCGCCGCCTGGGTGCCGGCATTCATCGCAATACCGACGTCAGCCTGGGCCAGAGCGGGCGCGTCGTTGGTGCCGTCGCCGATCATGGCAACCAATTTGCCCTGCGCCTGCTCTTCGCGAATCAGCTGGAGCTTGGTTTCCGGCGTCGCTTCGGCGCGAAAATCGTCGACGCCCGCTTCGTAGGCGATTGCGGCGGCGGTGAGCGGATTGTCGCCAGTGATCATCACGGTGCGCATACCCATGGCGCGCACCCGTGCGAAACGCTCTCTGATTCCTTCCTTGATTATATCCTTCAGATGGATCACGCCGAGTATTCGCTGACCGTCGGCGACGACCAAAGGGGTTGCGCCGCTTTTGGAGATGCGTTCGACGATGCCCGCGAGTTCGGCCGGCGCCGCACCTCCATTTGCGCGCACGAATTTGACTATCTCATCGGCGGCGCCCTTGCGGATCCGGCGGCCGGCGATATCCACGCCGCTCATACGAGTTTGCGCGGAGAACGGAATGAATTGCGCGTCTTTCTCTGCCAGGTCCCGCCCGCGGAGGCTGTATTGGTTCTTTGCGAGAATGACGATCGAACGTCCCTCGGGGGTTTCATCGGCCAGCGATGCGAGTTGCGCCGCATCGGCCAGATCCTCTATCCGCGCATCCAGTACCGGTATGAACTCGGTCGCCATCCGGTTACCGAGCGTGATCGTGCCGGTCTTGTCGAGCAGGAGGGTATCGACGTCACCCGCCGCCTCGACGGCGCGGCCGGACATGGCGAGCACATTGTGTTGGACCAGCCGATCCATGCCCGCGATGCCAATTGCCGAGAGCAGGCCGCCGATCGTCGTCGGGATTAGGCATACCAGCAGCGCGACCAGCACCGGCAGCGACACCGAGGTGCCGCCATACAGCGCGAAGGGGTAGAGGCTGACACATACCAGCATGAAGATAATAGTCAGTCCGGCGAGCAGAATACTCAGTGCGATTTCATTGGGGGTCCTTTGGCGATGAGCGCCCTCGACCAGGCCAATCATGCGGTCGAGAAAAGTTTCGCCAGGATTCGCGGTGATACGCACCTTGATCCAATCGGAAATGACGGTAGTGCCGCCCGTAACCGCGCTGCGGTCGCCGCCGCTCTCGCGAATCACCGGCGCGGATTCGCCGGTGATTGCGGCCTCGTTGACCGCGGCGACCCCCTCGATGACTTCGCCGTCGCCCGGAATAACCTCGCCCGCATTGACCAATACTATGTCATCGCGGCGCAGCGAGGTGGCGGGAACCATAATTTCCCGGCCCTCCTTGATTTGCCGCGCCTGCGTCTCGGTGCGCGTCTTGCGCAGATTGTCGGCCTGGGCCTTGCCCCGTCCTTCGGCCATCGCCTCGGCGAAATTGGCAAACCCGACCGTGAACCAGAGCCATATCGCGATCTGCAGCTCGAAGACCGCCAGCGAAGTCCGCCCCAGCCACGCGTCGCGCGCGAGGATCAGCGTGACCGCCAAAGCAGTCACCTCGACCACGAACATGACGGGATTGCGAGCCTGGAGGCGTGGGTCGAACTTGCCGAGCGAATCGAGCAGCGCGCCTCTGACGATCTTGCCTTCCCAAAGCGGACTTGCCTTGCGATCAGCCATTGATGTCTTCCGATACTTAGTAAAGCTTGCCGTGCATCATCACGAGATGCTCGACGATTGGTCCCAGTGCGTCAGCCGGGAAGAAGGTGAGGGCGGCGACGATCAGGATGACGCCTACCAGCAGCACTACGAAAATCGCGCCGTTGGTGGGGAAAGTGCCCGCACTGGGCGGGACAGATTTTTTCCCGGCGAGGGAGCCAGCGAGCGCGAGCACGGGAATTTTCATCATGAAGCGCCCGAACAACATCACGAGCGCGAGCGTCGTATTGTAAAAGGGCGTATTTGCGTTCAGGCCGCCGAAAGCCGAGCCATTGTTTCCCGACGCTTCCGAGTAGGCGTACAGAACCTGCGATAAACCGTGCGGACCCGGGTTCGAGATTCCGGCAAGTCCCGGCTTTATTACGACCGCAATTCCAGCCGGCAACAGAATCACCGCAGGAAAGATGAGGATGAAGAGCATCGCGAGCTTCATTTCGCGGCTCTCGATCTTCTTGCCGAGGTACTCCGGTGTCCGTCCCACCATCAGGCCCGCGATAAACACCGACAGCACCGCCATCACGAGCATTCCGTAAAGCCCCGAGCCGACGCCGCCGAAGATGATTTCACCGATCTGAATATTGACCAGCGGAACCAGCCCGCCGAGCGGCGTGTAACTGTCATGCATCGAATTGACGGCGCCGCACGAGGTATCGGTCGTGACCGTTGCCCACAACGCCGAACATACGATCCCGAAGCGCTCCTCCTTGCCCTCCATATTGCCGCCGCTTTGAGTGGCGCTCACTTTCTGGTTGATTCCCATCGCGGCGAACTGTGGATTGCCACGCTGCTCGCTCCAGATCGCAGTGGCTACGCCCATCAGAAAGAGGAGGCCCATGGCGCCGAACAGCGCCCAGCCCTGCTTACGGTCACCCGCCATCTGGCCGAACGTATGCGTGAGGGCGGCGCCTATCGAAAAGATCGCAATCAGTTCGAGCAGATCAGTCAGCGGTGTCGGATTCTCGAACGGATGCGACGAGTTGGCGTTGAAGAAGCCGCCGCCGTTGGTGCCGAGTTCTTTGATGACTTCCTGCGACGCGACGGGACCTTGAGCGATGACCTGATCGGCGCCTTCGACGGTCTTCGCATGCGTATACGGGCTGAAGTTATCCGGCACTCCCTGCCACACCAGTATCAGTGCGCCGACGACGGAGATGGGCAGCAGCACCCACAATGTGGCGCGGGTGAGATCGAACCAGAAATTACCCAAGGTCTTTGCGCTGCGGCGCACGAATCCGCGAATCACCGCAATCGCAATCGCGATACCGGCCCCTGCCGAGACGAAGTTGTGGAAAGCGAGCCCAGCCATCTGGGTGAAGTAGCTCATGGTGGTCTCGCCGGAGTACGCCTGCCAGTTGGTATTGGTGGTAAAGCTGGCGGCGGTATTGAACGCGAGATCGGGCGCAACGGCACCCAACTTCTGCGGGTTGAACGGCAGGAAATACTGCAGCCGCTCCATCCCGTAGAGTACGAGCATCCCGGCGAAACTGAACAGCAGCATCGCCACGGTGTACTCGACCCACGTTTGCTCCGTGCCGGGATGGACGCCGGATAAGCGGTAAATTGCGCGCTCGAGCGGTCTCAGCACCGGGTCCAGGAAGGTCGGCTCGCCGGCGAAAACGCGCGCCATGTAGAGTCCCAGCGGGACGCTGATGACGGTGACCAGAACCGAGAATAAGCCGACCTGGATCAATGCATTAGTTATCACGGCATTTTTCCCTGACACTAGGCGGAGCGCAGCGGAGCCGAGCTAAGGAGTCTGCGACGTGCGTTCAAATTAGAACTTCTCGGGACGCCGCATCGCGTAGACCAGGTAGGCCGTGAGAGCCACGGCCATAATTGAACCCAACACCAGTTCCCAAGGCGTCATAGTCGTGTGCATCCCCAGACGTAGGTGAGTGCGATGACGAAAAAGGCGCAGGTGGCCCCGATGAATATAAAGTCAGCCATGAATTGAGAAGGAGCAGCAAGCATGCCGTTCTAATCAACCGCGCCGATGCGAGGCTTTTTGCCGCCGCGAGAACGCGGCATTGCAAATCACCGCGACGCGTTCATTGCATAATGAAACGCCGCCAAGAAGGCGTAGGGATTGCTCTGAGACATACGGGCGCCTGGATAGCTACTCGTGGAACACCAGTCTAAAGGGTATATTCGTAATTCGGCGGGAGTCTACCGATCAATCCGAGACCGACGCAGAGGGCAGCAAAGAGTAAGGATCACGGGCAATGGCGGCATCGGCAAAGGAAACGCGTCGACGGCTCAGCGGATGTGTCAAGGAGCTGACCAAAATCAAGCTGGACGACCTGGTGCGCCGCGACCCATTCTTTAAAGTGGGGGTTCAGGACTTTCGGCGCAGTCTCGATCTTTTCCGGAAGCTTGCGAGAAGTAATCTCAAGAGAGTTCCGTCGGACTACCTCGTGCACGTCGCCGACCACGCCGAAAAGGCACTCGGCCAGTTCCGCAACGTGCTCGCATTCAAGGGCGGGGGCGCGCCGAATTCGGGCGAGGCGTGCAGCTTCATGCTGAACGAGATACGCAACACGTACAGAGATATGTACGAAGACCTGACGACGATAATCTCGAATCCGCACGGGCGCGGCGAACGCGTGTCCGAGCCGATGAACCCGATGACGATAGTGGCAGGCATATTTGTGCTGGGCCTTATCGCCGCCGCCTACATCGTTTATTACTTTGGAGCCAACACCGACTTGAGCCGCGAGTTCGAGAAACTGTTCCACATATAGGGTTTCCTGCGGGGCAACAAGCTGCGCGATATCGATAGCTTGCGGCGAATAGGCGGCTTATTCTCCGTAAAAACTGCGTCGAATACTTTGACCTTGCGGCGATTAGTGGCTATATTCTCCGCATAAAATGCGGAGAATGAGCTTGTATATCCATGATCGCTCGGATTGGCCCCACTTTCATTGGGATCATGACCGAAATCGAGGGAGAGCACCTGGACGCAGATCAGGTTCGTTCCTCGATAGTACGGCTGCTCGGCATGGATATCGGGGGCCTCAAAGCCGTGGACCGGAACGTGGAAGGCGTCGTCGAAATGATGCTCGATGCTACGCGTCACTTCGATGAAGCGATTACGGTCGAGCGATTGTTTGCGTGGCATGCCTCTCTGTTTCCGACCGGCCGCAGCGGAATGAAGCGAATCAGCGTGGGTTCCTGGCGTAACTACGCAACCGGCCCGATGCAGGTCGTGTCCGGTCCAATAGGCCGGGAACGCGTCCATTTCGAGGCGCCGGCCGCGAAAAGACTCGAGGGCGAAATGCGATCGTTCCTGGACTGGTTCAACGGAAGCGCTGAGTCCGATTGGGTGGTAAAGGCCGGGCTTGCTCATCTTTGGTTCGTGACGATTCACCCGTTCGACGACGGCAACGGCCGTATCGCGCGCGCGATCGCCGATCTGGCGCTCGCGCGTTCAGAACAAAGTTCGCAGCGATTCTATAGCATGTCGGCGCAGATCGGTCAGGAGCGCGTGAAGTATTACGAGACTTTGGAGCAGACGCAGAAAGGAACGCTGGATGTCACGCTATGGATGGATTGGTTTCTAGGCTGCCTAGGCCGCGCCATCGAAGGCGCGCAAACGACTCTCGGAGCCGTGCTCGCGAAAAGCCGCTTCTGGCAAAGTCTCAGAGATTTCACCTTGAACGAGCGGCAACGGCATGTACTCAACCGCGTCTTGGACGACTTTGACGGAAAGCTCACGACATCGAAGTGGGCGAAACTCGCGAAGTGCTCGCAGGACACCGCGCTGCGCGACATTCTGCCGCTTGTCCGTGCAGGGATACTCGTGCGAAATCGCGAAGGGGGACGTAGCACGAGCTATAGAGTTGGCAAGATTGAAGAAGGCGGAACGGAAAAAAATGAGCAGACCCAGAACCACACATAGGACACCCAAGGCGGGAAATTAGGACAGTACCCTCTTTTTGATACGGTTCGCGCGAGTTGACGTGATTGGGTGCGCGAGCCTTTAATGCGGGCATGGCCGGAATCGTTTCATACGGATCGTATATCCCTTACCGCCGTCTCAAACGGGCCGCGATAGCGCAAGTCCTGGGCGGCGTACCAGGCAAGGGCGAGAAGGCCGTCGCGAGCTTCGACGAGGACTCGGTCTCGATGGCGGTCGAGGCGTTGCGCGACGCGCTCAAGGGCGCGCCCAACGCCACTATCAATTCGCTGTTCTTCGCGACCAGCACGCCGCCCTACGCCGAGAAGCTAAACGCTGCGATCGTCGGCGCGGCCGCGCTGCTCCCCGCCGA
>WNFT01005891.1_pt1 | contig 11154 bp, 6 predicted proteins | sample 5400191 | NCBI WGS metagenome assembly WNFT01 (sample SAMN13153359, study PRJNA577476) | soil metagenome | isolation source: 80 cm saprolite under Madrone tree | place: USA:California | collected 2016-06-14
AAAATGAGGCGCCGAAGCTGCGTACCGTTGTGCCGAAGGTATCGCGCGATCTGGAAACAATTTGCGCTCGCTGTCTCGAACGCGATCCGAACCTACGTTACCAATCCGCCGCCGCGCTTGCCGAGGATCTGGACCGTTGGTTGGAAGGACGACCCGTCAAAGCCCGGCCCGTTTTGCCACCGGAACGTTTGTATCGCTGGTCGCGCCGGAATCCGATTCTTTCCGGGAGCCTGGCAATTTGTCTTTTTCTTGGGGCAGCAGCCACGGCGCGCCAGGTTCAGAGTTGGAAATTGGCAAACAAACTGCGGGAAAATGAATTGGAGCGGAATTCCGTCGCAGTCTTGCCATTCCTCGACCTTGATAACGCAACGACAGAATCCGATTCGACCACGTCGTTAGCGAAAGCATTGCAGACAGAGCTCTCCGGAATCGGAAACGCACGAGTGGTTCCGGTCGGCAATGCCGGCGATGTGAAAACGGCGGCTCACAATCTTCGAACGCGCACTGTACTCTCCGGGACGCGGCGGAAAACGAAACGCGGGCTGCAAATTTCTGTGCAGCTGTTCGATCTTGAAGGCGAGTCCCTGTTCGGGCGAATTGGCGATCTAGGCGAAAATTCTGATTTGCAATCGTTCACTCGCGGTTTGGCCCCGGCGCTCTATTCAGTTTTGACCGCAAACGACTGGTCAAATTTGATTGCGGCAAAGAGCGATCCGGCGATGCGAAATGAATGGGCGCGGGAGCTGATTACAGCCGGACGCGAACTGCGCTTTCATTATACGGTGCGCGATTTGGACCGTGCCATCAGGTGCTTCGAAAAAGCGCTTCAATTAGAACCAACCTCCGCTCTTGCCCATGCTTATCTGGCAAGTTCTGCAGCGGGACGCACTCATTATATAGCTGATGAAAACTTGCTCTCCTTCGCGGAGCGTGAAGTGAAAGAGGCTTTGCGCTTGGCGCCAAATTCGGGTGAGGTGCTTCGCGTTCTGGCAGGAACCCATTATCAAAGAGGACAATTCGGCAAAGCGCTTGAAACCGGCTTACACGCGATCGAAACGGACGCTCCCGATGGAAAGTCCGCCGCCTTACTCGGGATGATTTACAATGAACTTGGCCGGCCGGACCAGGCATTGCGCTGGTTTGAATTAGCCAAACGCTACGACCCGCGGCGCGGCGAATACGAATGCCACATCGGCGATTGTTGGGCGGCATTAGGCGATTGCGAAAAAGCCCGCATAGCTTATCAGCGCGCAATTGATCTGCATCCTGAGCGCTCGGAGGGGTGGATCGGCATTTCTCGCCTCTATTTGCTCAATGGCGAATTTGCCAGAGCGCGCGATTTTTGTCGGCAGAATCGCAGCCTCGATCAAGAGGCGACCGACATTGCTCAGCTCACGGCGCAGATTGAATTTTTTGCGCGGAATTTTTCTGAAGCACAAAGGCTTTACATAGCTCTGGAACAAAGCGACCACGACGGAGGAGGCACCTTTTACGGAAATATTAGCTACGGATCGGCCTTGGGGCGCCTTGGTATCGCCGAAGGTCATTCCGCAATTGCTCGGGCCATTTTGCAGCAATGTTTGGCGAGACAACTTCGCCAGTCAGAATCCGCGACTGACAATCCCGACATTCTTTACCAAGTATCTGCCATCGAGTCCTCTCTTGGCAAAAATGAATCCGCCATTGAACATTTAAAAGCAGCCGTCACCGCTGGGTGGATCGATTATCGATCGCTTTCTCTCGACCCACGATTTGACGCGATTGCGGATGACGTGCGCTTTCAAACGATCCTGGGAAAACTAAAGCTGAGAGTTGAAGACCTTCGAAGGACAATGAAGGACGACACTTAACCCCAAAAAATAAATGAAACCCAAATGAAAGCTAACCCATGAGAAAGTGGAATAATCCCGACGATAAAAAAGCTGCGTGCACTGCAGTATTGAAAAAAATAATGAGCGACAAGAGTTTTGGCGCGAAATGCCTCAAATCAGATGCCTTCGCTCGAAAAGCTTTTCGCATGATTGGCGAAATCGAAGTGCCTAAGGATGCGAAGGTCGTATTTCTACCGGAAGGCGATGTCGATAAAGCGAAACGCGATGGAACCGGCTCGCTCGTAATCGAATTACCTCCGAGCACGAACGGACATTCAAACGGCCACACAATGGAGTACGTGCGCTGCACGTACGTCATGTGGTAAACGCGTCAACGCCGTCTTTGAATCAAGGAGGTTCTACGGCCAACACGCGTTCCTAGCAGGACGCGACGCCGCAACAGTCGTGACGAGTCTTTCAAGTCCGCGATTGCGGCTGAGAACTGTCTCCACGAACCGGGGAGAGCTCTTCGTCGCATCATAAATTTTGGTATATCGCAACGCAAGAGAGAGAGAGCTTCTGCGAGCCCGACCTGGCGTTTCATTGCGGACGCGCAACATTCGCGTTTCAGCCATCGCCAACGTTCACCGGCAGAAATCATATTTCGCGCTTCGAACGAATCTCGCAGGAGTCGCCCGTATTGCGCGCTCGCCCGCAAAAGAACCCGTCCAAGTTCCTGCCGCCGGGCGGGCAAAATTATTTCGTGGAAAAATTCTCCGGCCAATTCTGGTGTCGCTAAGATTCCAGCGACAGCTTCGAATCCGCGAACGAGCTCGTTTACGTATCTCGATGGTTTTTGCGGCACGCGTCTGTATTGCGGCCAGCAACTCGGCGTCGCCGTTTCGGGAATCGCTGCGTCGAGTGGAGCGATTCCGCGGTAAAAACCGACCCGATCGCGCGGAGTAAGTGGCAAGAGACCTGTGCGAAGAAGCGGGGGCAGCGATTCTCGATGCAACGAATTGTTCCGTTCCCGCAACGGCGATTCTGTCTCTCCGATCACTTCTGCATCCACCAGGATTGGTTGTGATCCTGTTGCAAGCCAGTTGTCTCGATGCAGATCCGTTGCTGACAGGATTTGCGCGAGCGCTGCCTGCGTGCCCCAGCGAAAATAAAAGAGCCGGACTGCGCGGAGACTTCTGCAACTCATCGTCGGCAAAAATTCCATCCAGGTATAAGTTCTTCGCGCCAGCATCTTTGGCATCCGAAACGAAACGCCGACACCGTTTTGATTTAACCAGCGGAGAGCTTCGAACCAGAGTTGTTCTCGATCGCTTGCCCGCGGTTTGTAGATCACGCGACTGTTTCCGGCGAACTCAATCATTGTCACAGTTTTTCCGCCCTCGTGCGGGTCGGAAAGCCCGGCTCGAATACCGGTAACGCGAAATGGTTGTCGATGGCGCAGAAACCGTGAGCAAAGATCCGCTTTGTCCCGCAGGAGACGAGCGAACAGTTCGTGCTGTGCGTCGATCCAAGCGGAGATAAGTCGCGCCGCCGTTTCGAGAAGATCTGGAAACTCAAAGATCGTTTCCAGAAGCGTTATCTCACTAACCAGCGGGCGATTTCGTTGTCGGTTTCCCGCTTCCAAGCTGCGCGCCACCGCTTTCGCCGCGTTTTGCTGAAGACGCAAAGTCGGCGTGAGTGCAAATGCGAGACGTTTCGCCAAGTGTCGCCGTAAATCGTCCCATGTTGAATTTGTGAGAACCTTCTTCGCGACGGGCGATGTGGTGCCTCGCAATCGATTTACAGCAAAGGTCAGCGCTGGCGCGAATACGTCGTCGAATGAAATTGCGGGTCGTCGCCTTCGCGAACGATGAGCGCGACTGCGAGATGTTGTCTTCTCCAAAAAGATTTTAAGTTCGCGCGCGATTCGGCGGGCTTTCGCGTCTGCCGCCACTGGCGCGCATTCATAGCTCTGCCGTTGCCCACGCGTGCTCACTAACTCGGCCGATTTGACTCAGAGCGGCTGTCGATCTTTGGCAAATGCCACGAACTTTCTGAGACTATCAATTCGCTGCAGCTCATTTGATCGACCGAAGACGACGGTCACCGGTCTCCAATTCGGATCCACATTCAAGTAATGTTCTGGGTCCGCATTCATCACGCCCAACAAAACTTCGGCCACGATGCGGCTGCCGAGAGGCCCAAGGCATTCGCCGCCGCGAAATCTGCGAATTCCGAGAACCTCCGCTTCGCGCAGGAGATAGTACCAAAGCGGTGTTTTCTCGTTCAGACCGCGGTCCCGAAGAAATTCGTTGCCTTCGTCGTCGAATCCGATCTGCGCGTCAGTAAGCGGCTGCAGACCCGCTGCTCGACATGTCTCTTGTCCTGACGGCAAACCAATTCGAGATCCGCGCAAAAGGGTCATCTCCGGCAACGGCGGTGGCGGCGTTTTGGAAAAAATCGGCATCGCTGCCGCCGGCAAATTAAACATGTCCTCGGAGATCAAGGTGTCGATATTCTCCGCGAAATTCGCGTTCCCGCCCCATGTGCGCGTGAATCGGTCCCAGTCCACAACTTTATCGGCCAAAAGCGGTTCACCCGGTTCGTTTGGTCTTGTTTTCCGAACCAAATCGGACAAACGGATGAGTCCCATCCAGCGATTAATGTCGTATTGAGGTTGCACCATGCTGTGGCCAAAGCGAAAAGCCGCTTGGGTAAATTCAATCGGAAGCGCCCGAATTTCTTCGCCCGGAACCGGCTTGAAAAATCGCGGCCCGTTCTGTTCGATGTCCGTCAAAATCTCCGGCAAAACAAACCACTTCGAGAATTCGTTGCGGACGATCCATTGGTAATGCCAGACGGCAAGGCGACGCGCCGTCTCGAAAATAGTTTCATTCGAGAAAGGTTCGTCGGCGAACGCGCCACGCTTCAGATAGTCCACCGTGCGGTTGTGAACCTGGAGAAAGACAACGTGCAGCTGGGCCAGGATTAAATGCTGATCGTTCCGATGGTCGGCGAGCAACGGTCTCCCGTTTCGGCGACAAAAATCGTCCGGCGTCGACGGAATCTTTTTCTGTGGCAGCGCCTTTGTGTTGCCCAAAAGAAAAGTCTCGCTGCCGCTTTCGGAAAGATCATAGAGATCGGGCGATTTCTTCGGTCCTCCGCCGTAGAGGCTTTCCAAATTCAGCCGAGGCGCGTTAAGATTTTTTGTTCTCTCCGGATCGGTTGACGCGTGTTCGAGCCTGGTTTCGTCGCGAGTGAGATCGTGATCGAGAAACTGGCCAAGATAGACAAAACCGGAGGGCGCAAGATCACCCCGTCGCGGACGTCCGCGTCGGTTTTGCGGAATGTCCTTCATCCGCATCGACAGCTCGCGAAGATGCGTCTCGTCGTGACCGGTGAACGGTCCACCGAACAGCCGGGAATAATACGAGCCCATACGGAAAATTCACGTCACGCGCATTGTCGAAGCCGTTTTGCGAGCTTCTCACCATCCTTTACGCTCTTTGCGAACCCAAGTTTTGGAAAAGCTCCGCAAATTCGCGCGACGGTCGTACCCGGAAACACAGCAGGCCTGCCAATGATGGCAGGCCCGCCGGATGAGACAGACAGATGAAATTCGTTAGAAGCGGAACTTGATGTAACCGTTTATCGGAACGTCCAACCGGTCGCCAGCGTCATTGTAATGACGGTTGTCCACATGGTTAGGAGTGCAACTCTCGGTGTAGTAGCAGCGGTAATGGTACCTGGTGATATCGTTGCTTCCATCGAGCTGCGAGTGGTAGCGGATGCCTGCCTCCAGTCCCAGCGACCAGTGACAGGAGAGTGGCACCTCAGCACCAATCAGCAACGCGCCCGTTCCAATCACGCTCTCGTCGTACAGGTGCCCTTTAATAAACGGCTTGTAATAATAACGCGGGTATTCGTCAGAGTACACCAAATCTCCGATATGATCGACGTGCGCAGCGCCGCCAGAAATCGACACATACGGCCGGATCGTGCGGAAGAGCCGGATATCAGGCTCCTTGCCGAACAAAAAGTAGCGCAGGCCAAGTTCGCCGCCCCATGATCGGTACAACCCCGGGTAGGCCACTAAACCATACCGATCAAACCCATATCCGTGGGTATTGCGGTCCCCGTAAGTCTTACTGCCGTAACCGCCCTCGTACCTGCCAGTCGCGAATAATTCAATGTGATCGCTGAACGCGTAGCCGGCCTGGAATTCAACCTGATAAATGCTGTTATCGTAAATCTCGTCCCAGCTATGCCCCTTATAGTCCTCTATGTAATAACCCCCGTACGCGTCGTCTCCATAAGGATTGAATTTCGTCCCCTGGACGAAATCAGTGGCCTGAGTATCGATATCGATCCCAAGACCGGCGCTGACGTACCAGCGCGGATTGCATTCCGGCGCCATCGGCTGAATCATTTTCTCTTTCGAATCCTTGGAATCGTAGCCAAGCGAAATTGGCCCGGCCGAAGAGAGTAATCCAACCGAACCACCGGAGCCGCCAGAGCCGCCAAACCGGTACTTAATGTAACCGGTTACCGGCACATCCAACCGGTCGCCCGCATCATTGTAGTGACGGTTGTCCACATGGTTAGGAGTGCAACTCTCGGTGTAGTAGCAGCGGTAATGGTACCTGGTGATATCGTTGCTTCCATCGAGCTGCGAGTGGTAGCGGATGCCCGCCTCCAGCCCCAGCGACCAGTTGCATGAGAGTGGCATCTCAGCACCAATCAGCAACGCGCCCGTTCCAATCACGCTCTCGTCGTACAGGTGCCCTTTAATAAACGGCTTGTAATAATAACGCGGGTAATAGTCGTAGTACACCACATCGCCGATATGATCGACATGCGCGGCCCCGCCCGAAATCGAGATGTACGGCCGGATGGTGCGGAAGGGCCGGACATCAGTCCCTTTACTGAAGAAAAAGTAGCGCAGGCCAAGTTCGCCGCCCCACGATCTGTATAGTCCCGGGTAAGCAACCAGCGGATACTTCACATACCCATAGTCGATGGTATCGCTGTCGCCGTAGGTTTTACGGCCATAGCCGCCCTCGTACCGGCCGGTCGCGAATAGTTCGATGTGATCGCTCAAGACATAGCCAGCCTGGAGTTCAGCGTGATAAATACTATTATCGTAGACTTCTCCCCAACTATGTCCCTTGTAGTCCTCTACGTAATAACCCCCGTACGCGTCGTCTCCGTAAGGATTGAACTTCGTCCCTTGAACGAAATCAGTGGCTTGCGTATCGATATCGATCCCAAGACCGGCGCTGACGTACCAGCGCGGGTTGCACTCCGGTGCCACCGGCTGAATCATTTTTTCCTTCGAATTGTCGGGAAGCGGCTCCGGTCCTGCGAAAACTGAAGTGATGAATCCCGCGCTTACAATTGCGGCAAAAGTCGCGGAAACGCAGACAACAATTTTGGTTAAGGTTGGCTTTCGCATAAGCAACCGGAGGCTAGAAGAACAAGCCGGCTGCGGTCAATCTCCAAAACTCACGAAAATGGGTCAGCTCTCATCCGCCACCGAAAGGTCCGGGGCGATTTTCCTTCCATCGCATTTGCGGGGCAACCCGCCCCGATTGCCAACTCTTCCTTTGGCAGGCGATGCGCCCCACAACTCCATCGGATCCGACGACCGCACTAGAAGCGGTCCTCTTGGCCACTTCCGGCAAAAGGGCTTCCCGAGAAATCTTGTCCGCGCGGCGGGAGCGGTTCGCGTATTTGAAGCAACCAACGGGGCCGCCCCAAAGTTCGCGGCTCGGCGGCAAGGTTGAGGTTGGGATCGATAAAGAGCCGCGGCCTTCGCCCGTTGATGGAAACGAACATCCGCGCCTCCACCCGAAGTGGTTCCGGGCCGTAGCGCGGCATCTGACTCGCCAGGAAACGCGCGAATTGCAAAACCATGTCTGGCCGCCACCCCATGCGGGCGATCTGAAACCCGTCGAGATATTCCTCCGGAGCGATTTGGGTCTCGTGACCCGTATTGGGGTCGGTAACGTAGAAAAACGTGGTGGTGACCTCGTTTCGAAGCAGCATCTGCCAGCTAAACCGGTGTTCCATGTAGGTCCATTCGATCCCGCCGGAATAAAGGAAGTGACGCAGCGGGACAAAGATCTGAATCGCGATGTAAATCGCCACGAAGCTTGACACCAAAAGTTGTCCCCCCCGAGCAGGCAAGTCGCCTTGTTCCATAACAGGCCTTGGCCCTCCTCGCCGGAAAAGAGAAATGATGCGACGCGGCCAGCCCGGCGAAAGAAAAAGAGTCGTTGCTGCAATCGCCAGCCAGGGGAAAATATCGATGGGAAAGGTTAGCGCGTTAAGAAGGTGAAAGATCACTGCGACAAAGAATGCAGCTGTCCGAGTCCGGCGCCAGAGAAGCAAGGGTGCAAGAAATAAATCGACCAAAAGCGCCCCGTAACTCGCCACATAAATAGCCCATTCCTCTTTTGCCAATCGGTCGAGCAGCCAGAAATGATGACCATGGGACCACCACATTCGCAACGGTTCGCCGCGAAGCCAATCGGGCGTGATTTTTGCGACGCCGGCAAAAAAATAGACTGCGGCCATTTGCGCGCGCAGCAGCCAAAGCGTCCATGCCGGAATAGCCTGAGAGCGCAGCTTTGGCCGGAGCCAGGCGTCAATTGAAAACGCGCGATGCGCCGGAATGAAAATCAGCAAAAAACCGAAAAGGCAAATGAGATACCAGTGATTTGCGTAGCGGCCCTGATCGAGCAAAAAGAAATAGCTGAAACCGAGGAAGAACAGCACGGCGCTGATGCGATAAAGAAAGCCAATCGCAATGAACAGGGCGAGCAGGCCAAGTGCGGCCCAGTGAATGTAGAGCCAATTTCCGGGCCAGGGATGGACCCAGGCGAACCCGGGATATTTAAACAGGAAATGGGAATCAATCCACCACTGCGCGATCCCATGATACGACCAGATCCGATGCACCATCCCAATCACCAAAAGGCCAAATGCGATTCGGAAAAAAACGAGTGACGCAATATCCACCGGCGCAAACGCGCTCCGGAGAACCTTTTCGCGAAGAAACGTCCGCACCCGCATGTTAAAGAGTAAGATTAGCAGTCCGGCGGAAACTCAAGCGAAGGTTCTTGTGCCCCTCAGCCACTCGTCGCCGATAATCTTCCACGAGCGGCGCCGCTGGATTTGAAACTTGTCTTTCCTACTAAAAACGGAATTTGATGTAACCGTTCACCGGCACATCCAACCGATCGCCCGCATCATTGTAGTGACGGTTGTCCACATGGTAGGGAGTGGAGCTCTCGGTGTAATAGTAGTAGGGCTGGTACCTGGTGATGTCGTTGCTTCCATCCAGCTGGGAGTGATAGCGGACACCCGCCTCCAATCCCAGCGACCAGTGACAGGTGAGTGGCACCTCGGCACCAATCAGCAGCGCACCGGTCCCAATCACGCTCTCATCGTACAGGTGCCCTTTAATAAACGGCTTGTAATAATAACGCGAGAGATAGTCAGAGTAGACGACGTCGCCGATATGATCGACATGCGCCGCGCCGCCAGAAAGCGAGACATACGGCCGAATGGTGCGGAAGAGCCGGATATCAGTCTCTTTATCGAAGAAAAAGTAGCGCAGACCAAGCTCGCCGCCCCACGATCTGTACAACCCCGGGTAGGCCACTAAACCATTCCCGTAATATCCATAGTCGCCGGTAGAGCGGTCGCCGTAGGTTTTACTGCCGTAACCGCCCTCGTACCTGCCGGTCGCGAATAGTTCAATGTGATTGGTCAAGACATAGCCGGCCTGGAGTTCAACCTGATAAATGCTGTTATCGTAAATCTCTCCCCAGCTATGCCCCTTATAGTCCTCTATGTAGTAGCCCCCGTACGCGTCGTCTCCGTAGGGATTAAACTTCGTCCCTTGAACGAAATCCGTGGCCTGGGTATCGATATCGATCCCGAGACCGGCGCTAACGTACCAGCGCGGATCACATTCCGGCGCCATCGGTTGGATCATTTTCTCTTTCGAATCTTTGGAATCGTAGCCAAGCGAAATCGGACCGGCCGAAGAGAGTAATCCAACCGAACCACCAGAATCCCCGCCGCCAAAGCGGTACTTAATGTAACCGGTTACCGGCACATCCAACCGATCGCCCGCATCATTGTAGTGACGGTTATCCACATGACTAGGAGTGCAGCTCTCGGTCTGGTTGCAGTTGAAGTAGTACTTGTACCTGGTGATATCGTTGCTTCCATCCAGCTGTGAGTGATAACGTACACCCGCCTCCAGTCCCAGCGACCAGTGACAGGAGAGTGGCATCTCAGCACCAATCAGCAATGCGCCGGTTCCAATGATGCTCTCATCGTACAGCTGCCCTTTAATAAACGGCCTGTAAGAATAACGCGTGTTAAAGTCGGAGTACACCACGTCGCCGATATGATCGACATGCGCGGCCCCGCCCGAAATCGAGATATACGGCCGGATGGTCCGGAAGGGCCGGACGTCAGTGTCCTTGCTGAAGAAAAAGTAGCGCAAGCCAAGCTCGCCACCCCACGATCTGTAGAGGCCCGGGTAAGCCGCCAACGGATGCCTCTCCACATACCCATATCCATAGAGATTATAGTTTAAGGCGTCGGAATCACCGTAGGTTTTACGGCCGTAACCGCCCTCGTACCTGCCGGTCGCGAACAGTTCGATGTGATCGGTCAAAACATAGCCGGCCTGCAGTTCACCATGATAAATGCTGTTATCGTAAATTTCTCCCCAGCTGTGCCCCTTATAGTCCTGAAATATAAACCCGCCGGAGTTGTCATCGCCAAAGGGATCAAACTTCGTCCCCTGGACGAAATCAGTAGCCTGGGTATCGATATCGATCCCGAGCCCAGCACTGACGTACCAGCGCGGCTCACACAGCGGCGCTACCGGCTGGATCATTTTCTCTTTCGAGTTGTCGGAAAGCGAGACCGGTCCAAAGCGAGACCGGTCCTGCGAAAACTGAAGTGATGAATCCTGCGCTCAAAGCAATTGCCGAGAAAGCGCAGGCCACAATTTTGGTTAAGGCTGACTTTGGCATAAGCAAATCGAGGCTAATGATCGCCCCGCGACCCGTCAATACGGAAATGTGAACGAGTTTTCGGACATCACCACGGGGAAAATATCTTTCATGCGCGTCAGGAGCTCACGAAGATGCGTCTCGTCGTGACCGGTGAACGGTCCACCGAACAACCGGGAATAATACGAGCCCATTTGAAAAATTTGCGTTACGTGGGTTCTCGAAGCCGTTTTGCGAGCCCCTCACCATCCTTTACGGGTTTTGCGAACCTAAGTTTTGGAAAAGCTCCGCAAATTTGCGCG
>WNFT01005443.1_pt1 | contig 11153 bp, 12 predicted proteins | sample 5400191 | NCBI WGS metagenome assembly WNFT01 (sample SAMN13153359, study PRJNA577476) | soil metagenome | isolation source: 80 cm saprolite under Madrone tree | place: USA:California | collected 2016-06-14
ACACGATCGTGCGTGCTACGCAGTTCTTCGAGTTCGTGGGCGGCATCGCCCAATCGGCGACTGAAGGGCAGACGGTTCGGCTTCCACCGGTTCTGATGCAGCCCATTGCGGCGGATGACGTCGCCGCCGTCATGGCCGATGTGGCCCTCGCTAAGCCGTTGAACGGCATGTTCGATTTGGCCGGTCCCGAACCGATTCGGCAAAACGACCTCGTGCGGCAATACCTGAACGCAACTGGGGACGCACGGACGGTAGTCACTGATCCCAAGGCGCTTTACTACGGACTCACGGTGAACGATCAAAGCCTCATGCCAGGCGATCACCCGCGCCTCGGCCCGACACGTTTCGGGGACTGGCTCAGACGCTCCATACCTCACGGGGGAGCCACAGGACAAGGCGGCAGCGACGCCTAACCAAGCGACGCAGCGAACTGCTTGCCGTGGCAAATGACAGTCATTGAAATCAGACCACACGCTTGGGGCTGGAAAGTTTTTGAAGCTCCGGGCGTTGAGCCTGTGTTCCCCACGAAAAACGTTCACCGCCTCGCAACTGCTCCCATGACGCGCTCCCATTCGTCAAGACTCCCGCGAAAGCCAAGTTCGCAGGCAGTATTGAAACTCAGCCCCGCGGTCATCTCGCGACGCTTTCCGCTTTTAGTATCATTGACGTTGCGATAATGACGGCGCGAAATAAAGATATGGGATGCAAGTGGGTCGTGCTCGGCTTTCATTGCCGCAACCTCGCACTCGACATCACGAATCGCCGCAGTGAGTCGCTCCAGTGCCTTTTGAAGGCTCGCCACACGCATTATGTGCAATCGAACATATCGAGCGTCCAGCGTCAAGCGAGGCGAGCTGTTGCTTCGAAAACCAGGCGGATCGAATGCTATGAGTGTGTAAGAGCTCAGAGTTCCTCTGAGCCGCCGTATTAAATGTCTGGCCTGTGTACATGATCCTCGTGAAATAGAACGTCATCCAGTTGCCGCATATCGACCATTTCGCCACACCAGCTACATTGGTAAAAATGGTGTTTCTGTGCTTCGGTCAGTTCATCAAACTCAGCCGGATTCACAACGAAAGGCTATAAGCTCCTAACATCTCGAATCGTCGATTAATGCGGGGACCGCCGTTGCTTTTTAGCTGGTCGGAAGAATTATGATCCCCTTATCTTTTAGCCACGTCTTGAGATGCCCTTTGATCGTGGCCTCCGGTTCGATTGGGTCGAAGGCTTTATACAATTTACCAACAAGATCAGCCGGTAGTGTTTTTAGGTTTTTGTCCTTGAGCAAACAAACTTTTTTGCGTAAGCCGAACATCAAGCCAACTTCGAGGGATACATTCGGGTTAAACTCATCTTGTTCGATTCTCTCGAAAACAGCGATGTCGAACGAGCACCCATAAACGTAAGTCAAGATATTGAAATATAGGTCCTCGTGATACTCCTTGTCGTCGGCTCGCATTACGTTAATCTCGTACGGATTCACCGCCTCACGAATCGCTGCAGTTATTCGTAGGTGCAAAGCGGTCAGTCCAAATCGCATCATTAGGAAACAGCTCCTCAACGGATTGGGATGGGCTCGCGAAAACTACTTAGGCTCTCCGCAATTTCTACCGGAGCGCCCGCATGTGCATCCTGCACCGGGCTAGAAAAACCTGAATCAATCGAGCTATATCCCTCGGGCGTGATAAAGCAGTGCCTTTGCACCTCTCTTCCATCGTGAATGGTCGGGCGACTGAATAGAAGGCCTGTATCTTGGAGAGCGTCGATGTGGAGCGGTTGGATGTTCGGTTGTTTTATCGTGAGAAATCGCTTTTCTGGAGTTAGTACTGCCGCTCCCCCAATAGCCCAAATAATGTCAAACTCCTCAGGTATTGAACCTTTACGAATCAACTGGACTAGCGCCTAGAGCCTTCCGAGTGTTTGGCGACAATTGTTGGGGGCTCATTTCGCTTATTAGTCCCTAAACGAGCTTGGCGCTGTCCGTCTGTGAGACGGTGAGTGTCTGAAGAACGGTATCGCCAACGATGTGCGAGCGCTCTTGCACGTCTGCGCAGCTCGCGAGCGCGACAGGGATCAACAAGGCAGGTAGTCGTGGAATCGTATTCACGGCGGCGCATTCCAACAGGGAGTGTCGCGGGAAGCGAGCAAAAAGCACATCAGCGGAAATCGGTGGTTTTCCTTGGACGGGTTATGACTTTAGGGCACTACCGTTATGACTGAGCCTCAGATTTCGCGGCGTTTTACCTATGAAAACGAGCGGGCAACGGGAATCGAACCCGCATGGCCAGCTTGGAAGGCTGGAACTTTACCATTAAGCTATGCCCGCGCTTTTCTTAGAGCTGAAAAGTGACTTGGGACTCGTGAATAGTCAAAAGCGATTGCCGCACATTGCGCGCGGTCGGCGGTCGCGCCCTACGGTTCGAATGCGGCCGCGACCAGGGTGGCATTGTGGCCACCGAAACCGAATGAGTTGTTTAGAGCAACGCGCACCTTCTTTTCGCGTGCGACGTTGGGTGTGTAATCGAGGTCGCATTCTTCTCCCGGATTTTCCAGGTTGATTGTTGGCGGGATGACCGAATCGCGGATAGCGAGCGCGCAGGCGGCCATTTCGATACCGCCGGCGCCGCCTAACAAGTGACCGGTCATCGACTTGGTAGAACTGATCGCGACCTTGTGGGCATGCTCTCCAAACACCTGTTTTATCGCGCGTGTCTCGCAGATATCACCGATATCAGTCGAGGTAGCATGCGCGTTGATGTAATCGACCTGATCAGGCGATAGACGTGCATGCTCTAACGCCAATTGCATGGCACGCGCAGCACCTTGGCCGTCTGGGGGCGGAGCCGTCATGTGATACGCGTCCGCAGAAAGACCGTATCCTGTGAGTTCGCAGTAAATCTTCGCTCCACGTGCCTTGGCGTGTTCCAATTCCTCCACCACAACGATTCCTGCGCCTTCGCTGACAACGAAACCATCTCGGTCACGATCAAATGGGCGCGAGGCGCGTTCAGGTTCATCATTGCGCGTGCTCAACGCCCTCATGGCAGAAAATCCGGCAAGACCAATCTCGACGATGGACGCCTCCGAACCGCCGGCGAGGAAAATGTCGGCATCGCCAAACTTGATGATTCGCCACGACTCGCCGATGGCGTTGTTTGCTGTCGCGCAGGCAGTAACGATACACATGTTGGGGCCGTGCAGGCCGAACTCCATCGAGATGAGGCCACTTGCCATGTTGCTGAGCAACATTGGAATCGTGAATGGCGAATTCCGGGAAGGTCCTTTGGTCAGGAGGATTGTCAGCTGATCCTGGAGGGTTTTCAGTCCGCCGATTCCACTACTGACGAGGACACCGAAACGGTCGCGCTGTTTGAGATTTTCTACATCAATTCCGCTGTCTTCAAGGGCCATTTTTGATGCTGCCACCGCGAGTTGCGAAAATCGATCGGTACGGCGGACATCCTTCGGATTTCTGAAAAATGGCTTTGGATCGAAACCGCGGACTTGCCCGCCGATTTTGCAATCGTACGCCGCCGTATCGAATGCATCGATTGTATGGATGCCGCTGACCCCATGCTTGAGATTGGACCAAAACGTCTCCACGTCGTTGCCCACTGGCGTGAGCACGCCAATGCCAGTGATAACAACTCTGCGATCGGTCATGGCGATGAATCGTTAAAGCGTGAAGCGACGAAAGGTCAAAAGGTCAGCTCGTTCCCATGCCCACACTTTGAACTGTTTGAAAGAGTTTTCCTTCGGTCTTGATAGAAGGCGCGATGATAATCTCCGTTTGCTGAAATTCCGCAATATTTCGAGCGCCAACGTTGCCCATGCAGGTAGTAATCGCACCAACCAAATTTTGGCTGCCATCGTCAACTTCTGCCGGACCAAACAGGATCTGTTTCAGCGAACCCGTGGCGCCCACCCTGATGCGGGTCCCCCGCGGAAGATTGGCGTGCGGCGTGGCCATTCCCCAATGGTATCCACAGCCAGGCGCTTCGTGCGCCTTGGCGAAGGCACTTCCCACCATTACAGCGTCCGCACCGCAGGCGAGTGCCTTGCAAACATCGCCACCTCTGCTCATTCCGCCATCAGTGATGATTGGCACATAGCGCGATGTTTTTTTGAAGTAAGCGTCGCGCGCTGCCGCGCAATCAACTGTCGCAGTAACCTGCGGAACACCGAGTCCAAGCACACCGCGCGAGGTGCAAGCCGCACCTGGGCCGACACCGACCAACACCGCTGCCGGCCCACACTCCATAATTTCGAAAGTCACGTCATACCCTACAGTGTTTCCGACAATCACGGGAATGCGCATCTCACGGCAAAACTTTTCCAGATCAAGCGACTTGTACTCCGACGAAATGTGTCGCACCGTCGACACCGTGCTTTGTACGACGAAAACGTCCGCGCCAGCCTCCTGCGCGATCTTGCCGAATTCGGCCGCTCGCTGAGGAATGGAACTAACCGCCGCCAACACGCCGCCGTCTTTAATCTGGCGCACACGCGCCGCGATTAGATCTTCTTGAATGGGTTCTTGATAAATTCGTTGCAGCAGCGCTGTGATCTCGGATTTATCGGCTTCGACGATTTTTTGCAGCACCTCCTGGGGATTCTTGTAGCGGGTTTGCACTCCCTCGAGATTCAAAACGGCCAAACCGCCCAATTTGTTCATGGCGATAGCGAAGCGGACATCGACAACTCCGTCCATGGCGCTGGCAAGGATGGGAATTTTCAATTCGAGCGGCTCCGCTTCTCTGCGCGATAAACGGAAAGTGAGATCGACTTCGTTCGGGTTGATTGTCACGCGCCCGGGTACCAGCGCGATTTCATCAAATCCGTAGGTCACGCGTGCTTTGCGATTCCGGCCTATCCACATTCCCATGTTAAATTTGCTCCATTCTAAATCGTTCGTTTAAGCTTCCACAGCGTGGGCAGCGGGGAAGCAGGGCGTCCGTTCGATCTTCAAATTCGAACGCGCACATCACGCAGCGCAGCCGATACTGCAGAGCCCGTCGCTCCCGCCTCCGGCGATTCCATTCTCCCACTATCCAAAGGAGAAAAACCGCCGCAAGAAAAAGCAGCAAATAAATCGTGACCAGGGCGGCGAGGCTAACTCGAATCACGGCGTAGCGCTGCCTGGCCGCCTTGCGTGCGGACGTGTAATGTCGCTGCCCCACTCAATTGTTGCGATCCCCCAGGTCAAAAGCGTATCAGGCTTGCTGTCGCCTGGAGTGTTTTTGGGAAAACGGCAACGCGCGAGATAAAGGCGCGCTTGTTTGTCCAATGCCGGATCCCCTGAGGAATTCATAGGAAAACAAAACCGAATTTCTCCAAGTTTGCTTACGGCAACGCGAAAACAAATTGCTTCAGGCGTTTCTCCAGTGGAAGCGTCGAACTTGAGCGGTGGCAATGCCTCAACTCCCAAGGCGTCGAGCTCGCTTGAAAACGAAACGGACGTTGGGATCGGGCCGGCAGCGGAAGCGCTCTGTTGGCGAATAAGCGGTACAGGGCCCGGCGGCTGAGAGTCGGGCGCGCGCGAATCGACTTCGAAGGGTGGAAGTTCCTTCAGAGTTGGTTCCATCGCGTGATACGACGGGACATGCTCAACCTTTGGCAGAGCGTGGAGCCTCGTTTCCAGCGGACGATGAGTAGTAAAAGCAACCCCAGGATCTTCTGCCTCGATCCAGCGAAGCAGCGTGCGACCCTCTTCAGATGCAGGAGTGATCAAAGCGATACGAGCCGGCGGTGGCAGAAGCGTGACTGTGGGCGGGTAAACCACTTGGAAAATATAAAAGCAGGTGGCGTGTGCCAATAAGGAAAGCGCCAGAAAGGCCAGGAGCGCTCCTTTTCTTGTCCGAAGTGAATCCCAACTAAAAAGCAGCGGTTCGGGCTCGGGAGTGAGATTGTTCATCGCGGCGGAGCGGCGGCAAGTGACACGGATGTGATGCCGTGTTCGAGAGCAGCATTTGTTACTTCGGCAACCGTTTCGTAAGAGGTGAAACGGTCCGCCTTGATGATGATTGATTTGCCTTCGCGCTTGGCTGCGTCCAACAACGGCCCGAGTTGTTCCATGGTGACGCGCTGGTCACGGAAATAGATGGCTGGAACTGCGCCACCCGTGATGCTGATGATTTGCTGGTTAGTTTGTGGGCCAAGCGTAAAACGAGAGAACGGCATTGAAACGGAAATCCCCTGTTGCAAAATAAAATTCGAACTCAGCAACAGAAAAAAAACCAAAAGGAAAGCGACGTTCACCAGCGCCACGAGCACAAGCCAGCCGAAGTTATAATTAATTGTGCGCTCGAGTTTCATCAACGAGGACGCTTTAAGTCTTGAGTGTGGCCGCGCCTCCTTAAACCTAAAAACTGACAACTCTTTTTGATTTACAAATCCCGGCGCGCTTCAACCTCACGTGCCGTCTCATCGGCTGGTTGAAAGCTAATGATCCCGCTAATCGGGCGGCTCTCGGTCAACATGTGGACAATCTCGATCCCTGCTCGCTCCATGTCATGGAGCATGTTATTCACGCGCGAAGAAAGGTAACTGTAAGCAACAAAAGTCGGAGTAGCTACAACCAGACCAGCTGCAGCCGTTAGCAAACTCTTGTACACTCCGCTGGAAAGCTCAGTCACCGTGGCGTAGCCGCCGCTTGAGGCAATTGTCGCAAATGCGTCGATCATGCCGGCGACCGTCCCCAGCAACCCGAGTAATGGCGTCAGGAAAGCGATCGTAGCGAGCACTGGAAGAAATCGTTCCAGCTTCGGCACTTCGAGTTGGGCGGATTCTTGCACGATGTCGCGCAATTCTGCTCGAGGTGCGTCGTGTCGGATAATCGCCGCATGAATCACGCGTGCTACCGGACCTGGAGTGCCGGCTGATTCATGGAGCGCCTCTGCAAAATTGCGTCGCCGAATCAGATTCGACAATCCCTTGAGGAATTCGCCCACATGAATTGTTGCACGATGAAAGTAAAAGAGGCGCTCGGCGAAGACCGCGATCGCGATGATGCTACACACCACAATAGGCCACATTAAAAGGCCGCCCTTTTGGATGTAATCAATCACGCTTTTTTGTAGTCTTCTTTGCAGGCTGTGGCAAGCCAACAGCCAGATGTCGATGCGACTGGTCGCTCAATGCATGGTTAGCGTTTGGTGATTTCCCAAATGAGTTCGCTCATCGGGCGCCTTTCTCTCGTGCTTTAGGAGAAGAAGACGGGCGGATCTTGCCAGCGCTGGTTCCACCTACCAGTTTGCCGGACGCGTCAAACACGGAATAACCGGTTTGCTTGCCAGACGCGTCGTAACTGTACACAATCTTGTGCAAAAGCGTGCCGTTTTCGGAGCTTTGGGTCTCTTCCAAAAGGCGTCCCCCATCGTCATACTTGTAACGGCTCTTGAAACGCAACCGGCCATCAGGTCCGGAGATTTCCCCGCTGGAAAAACGTCCTGCCTCATCCAGCTCGTAACGAATCGTTTCGCGGAGTTTGCCATCTGGGTCGGTGGTTGTCGCCACGGCTTTGTGCTGCGCGTTGTCGAACTTGTAGACGGTGCGCGAACCATCTGGGTGCATTGAAACGGTCACGCGCACAGCGTCACCTTGCGTCTGCTCTGTAGACTGGCTCAATCCGACATCGGTGCCGCAGACGACAAGGGTACAAGCCATTGTCACCCCCATTTTGAAAAATTTCATGATCCGAGGAGCTTACGGTTGAGGTGAGTAGGCGCAAACAGGCCTGAAATTTTTTATTGACCTCGCGGTGGGAAGGTGGTTAAAAGTGGGGTCAAGTGGAGCAAAATGGATGAATTCTCCACTCGATCCATGGACAACGATTCTCCACCCGAACGCTTCTACGCCGGAGAGTTCCGGCATTCCATCGACGAGAAAAACCGAATCACGATTCCTTCTCGCTGGCGTCGGGACAAGGCAGAGGAATTCATTCTCCTGCCGGAAGCGACTCATCAATTTCTGCTCGTCATGTCGCCATACGAGTTTGCGCGAATGAGTTCGGCGGCAGAAACAAACCAGGGCGTTTCTGCGCGGGATCGCCGAATTTTTTTGCGCCATCTGCATTCACGCGCGCAGCACGCGATCGCGGACCGGCAGGGGCGTCTTGTTCTGCCCGAAGAGCTTTGCCGGAAGATCGGGCTGAAGGATGAAGTTGCCTTGGTCGGTAACCGGGGGCGCTTTGAGATTTGGAATCTGCAACGTTGGAAGCGAGCGCACGAGGAGGAGACGGCTACTTACCAGCACGTGGCAAACGTCATTGGGTTATAATCAGATGCTTGTTCAAAACGTCATCAATACATTTTGGTTTGAGCGGCCTTTGTGGATGGACGTTGATCCGTTTACTGCCGAAGAGGAGGCACCCGAAGTGGAGGAATTCATATATCACCGTCCAGTGCTCGAGCGTGAAGTGCTGGAATTACTCGAACTGAAGCCTGGCTCACTTATCGTAGACGCCACATGTGGTGGCGGTGGCCAAACGGAAGCGTTTTTGGGGAGCGGGGCCAACGTTCTGGCGCTGGACCGGGATCCCGACGCGGTCCGATACGTCAGTGAGCAACTGGCACGCTTCGGCGATCGCCTCGCCGTGCGACAGGCGAATTTCAGGTGCGCCCTCAGTCTCTTCGATGAGCTAGGAATTCGCACGATAGGGGGCGCGCTTCTTGATCTTGGTGTCTCTTCGCGGCAACTCGAAAATGCCGAGCGCGGATTCAGCTTCATGCGAAACGGTCCCCTCGATATGCGCATGGATCCGCGAGGTCAACTAACCGCTGCCACGATCGTAAACGAATACAGTGAGGAACAGTTGACGCGGTTGTTTCGCGAACTAGGAGAGGAGCCAGCAGCGCGTCGCATTGCAAGCCTGATCGTAAAAATGCGAAAAACTGTACCGTTTCGCGAAACTCTGCCGCTGGCGCGCGCGATCGAAAAACTGGTCGGCCGTCACGGCCGTCATCATCCGGCTACCCAGGTGTTTCAAGCGCTGCGGATGGAGGTAAATGACGAGCTCGGCGCGCTCGAAGAGGGCCTGCGAGTGTTTACTGCGCGGCTTGAGCGCGGCGGGCGTATTGCGGTGATCGCTTTTCATTCACTGGAGGATCGGATCGTAAAGAATTTCTTCCGCGATCATAGCCGGGAATGGCTCGACAAGCCGGAGTGGCCCGCGCCGCAGCGCAACCCGGATTACGATCTTAAACTAATCACACCAAAACCGGTTGAGCCGACCGAAGAGGAACGGCGCACGAACCCCAAGTCACGCAGTGCAAAATTGCGCGTGGCTGAAAAAATCTAAATGAACCGTTCACGTCGAAGAAATTGCAATACAGTCAACGCGGCGTCGCTGGCGCGTTGGATTGTGGTGACGGCGTTTCTGGCGTTGGCTGGTCTGAGCTATGTCTATTTAACGCTTCAACTCTATCATCTGGGCGAGCGCAGGAAGGCGATCGAAAACGAACTCGCTGCTCTGCGCACGCAAAACGACATGGCCGGCGCACAAATCGCGGCTTTGACCTCGCGGTCGGCATTGCAACGCCGTTTGAAAGAAGGCTATTTGAAAATGGTGCCGATTTCGGAAGCCAGCATTGTGCGGCTCACCATGCCTGCCCGCTCAGCGGATGACGATGCGATCCAACCTGTAGCCAACGCCTCCGGCACAAAATGAAATCACACAGTCGAACCCGTTGCGTGCTGGTGTGCGCTGCTTTTATCGGGCTGTTCAGCGTTTTTTCATTTCGTTTAATCTATCTACAGGCAATCAAGCACGACGAGTACGCCGGTCTTGCCGCTGAAAAGCACGTCTATAAGCAAATCATCCACGGAGAACGCGGCACGATCCTCGACGCGAATAGTGAAGTCCTCGCGCACAACATTCCTGTTCAAACCGTAGTGGCCGACGCCACACATCTTAACAACCGGCAGGCAATCGTTGATCTCGTGAGCGCGGAACTCAAGCTCCCACCCGCGCAGGTCGCCGAAAAGTTAGGCAGTGATCGCCGCTACATCGTAGTTAAGCGTGAAGTACCCGAGGCGCAGGCAGGCGCGCTGCGTGAAAAACTTCGTGCCGCTAATCTGCGCGGAATCTATTTCGAGCATGACGCCACTCGTATTTACCCAAACGGCTCGATGCTTTGCCACGTCATTGGATTCACCGACTTCGACCACCGTGGTATCCAGGGAGTGGAAGCTTCGATGGAGGAATATCTTCATGGGCAGGATGGTTTTCGCTTCATCGAACACAACCGCGCTGGCCAGGAAATCGTGCCTTATCGTGGGCAGGAGCGACCGCCGCGCGACGGCTATCAGGTTCATCTGACTGTTGATCTTAGTTTGCAGAATATTGTTGAGAACGAGATCGACGCTGCGATGCAAGAATATTCTCCTAAAAAGGCGACGATTATTCTGATGCGGCCGCAAACGGGCGAAATTCTGGCACTGGCTAATCGGCCGGATTTCGATTTAAACCTCCGCGCCGAGGCGAAGCCCGAAGAAATGAAAAACCGGGCCGTCATCGACATGATGGAGCCCGGCTCCACCTTTAAGATCGTTGCCGCAGCCGCTGCTCTCAACGAACGCAAACTGCGGCCCGATTCGACGATCTTTTGCGAGAACGGTCTTTGGAATTTCGGCGGCTCAGCCTTGCACGATCATCGCGCATTTTCGTATCTGAGTGTCCGCGACATTCTCGTCAAATCGAGCAATATCGGCGCAGCCAAACTTGCCTTGAGCGTGGGCGAGCAACGATTCTACGAATACATACGCCGATTCGGTTTTGGCGAGCGGACCGGAATCGAGCTGCCGGGTGAAATCGGTGGACTCATCCGACCGCCGCAAGCGTGGAGTAAAATCTCGATCACCCGTATTCCGATGGGACACGAAGTCGGGGTGACCCCGTTACAAATGACCGTGGCGATGTCGGTGATTGCCAATGGCGGCAAATTAGTCACGCCACGCATCATAAAATCGATTACCACGCCGGAAGGGAAAACCATCAGCTCACTTTCCCCTGTAGAGCTGCGGCAGGTGATTTCTCCGGAAACCGCAAGAGAAATCGGTGACGCCCTGCGCGGGGTGGTAAGCGATCGCGGCACCGCTGCCGCCGCTGCTGTTTCCGGTTTTACGATTGCGGGCAAAACCGGAACCGCGCAAAA
>WNFT01005444.1_pt1 | contig 11152 bp, 6 predicted proteins | sample 5400191 | NCBI WGS metagenome assembly WNFT01 (sample SAMN13153359, study PRJNA577476) | soil metagenome | isolation source: 80 cm saprolite under Madrone tree | place: USA:California | collected 2016-06-14
AGGCGTTTCTCCCTCCTTCAACGTTTATTTCAAAGGCACGATTGACGAACCGGCGATTTATGACAAAGAGCTCAGCGCGGCCCAGGTGCACACACACTACTGTGGGCAGTTTGGGGCAGGCCAGAATCCGCTAGTCCTGTTACAGCCCACCTCGACGACGAACTGGATCGGGTGGCCGATATCGTTGTCCAGCGTTGTCGCAGGGAGTTGCGATCTCATCTACCAGTGGTTCAGAGGCACGACTCCTTTGAGCGACGGCGGCACCATTAACGGGGCCAATAGCAACATTCTGACCATCTCCTCACTGGCTCTTAGCGATGCGGGTAACTACTATGCGAGCAATTACAATTCCGTGGGCAGCAGCAATACTACTGTAGCCACTGTGAGCGTGCTGGCTACTCCGACCGTCCCAATTCCCATCCCGAACCTGGTTATGCATCTTACCTTTGACGGGAATCTTAACGACGTTACTGGTCGTGGCAATGATGGCACTGGCAAGCATACGTTTGGTCTAAGCTCAACGACAACCACCGTGAGTCCGGGACCAGCTAATGGCGGCCTTTTTGAATACACCGATGGCGTACTGGGCCAGGGACTCCATTACTCGACGGACGCGGGACCGCCTCACAACGGCGATACCGCCTCGCCGCCGCTGCCCTTAGGGACCAACGATTATTACGTGGCTCTGGGGGTGCGGCCGGACCTTAAATTCAGCTCGAATGTGAATTTCTCGGTGGCTTATTGGATACGGCTCCCGGTGAACTACGACTTGGGCGACCTTCCCTTCTTCGGCGACGCTGTTAACTCCAGGACTGCAAATGGCCTCGCCATTGCCCCATCGTACGGCTCGAATGCGGTATTCAGCGGCAGCACCGAACCCTCAGGCGCTTGGTCGTGGTCGCTTCACTCCGTTCTTGCCGACGGGCCAGCCTATAGCATCAACCCCGGTGATCCATTCATCAATGCCACATATCGGCATTTGGCGCACACCTTCGACCGCGCCGGTAACGGTGTCACTTACCTCGACGGCGTGCGAGTCGGTTCCTCCGTTATTACAGCCGCAGGCAATATCAGTAACCCCAATCAGGCCTGCATCGGGCAGGACCCGACCGGCGCCTACGCCGAGACGGGCTCTGCGGATATCGACGACCTCGGTGTCTGGCGCAGGGCATTGACGGAACTGGAAGCTCGCGGAATCTACGTGGCTGCGACCAATGGACTAAGTTTCGTGGATATCACGCCCACGATACAACTAACTGCAGGCGGCCAAGTATCAATAAACTGGCAGACGGGCACGCTGCAGCGATCAACGAATGGCACTGTCGCTGGAGGATACGCGGACATCGTGCCACAACCGCCCAAGCCGTACAACTTTACCCCCGTGGGAATGAACTTCTACCGGGTAAGGCAATGACCATTTAGGCTGCGCCTTTTTGGGCACGAAATCGGGGCGGCCGGGAAGCAACACCCGGCCGCCTGTCCGTTTGGAAACGACCTTCTGCCCCAACAACTTGGGCTGGCCTCCTTGATGCTGTTGATCTTGTAGAGCGGCGAGGGCTCGGCGCAACAAAATTGAATTGAAAATGAAGAATTAAATGCACGCTTGCCGAATTGGGCCTGAGGGTGCATGATGCGACAACTCGTATAATGAATCATAAATCCCTGCGAACTGAATGGTTGCTGAGCACATGCCCGAGCGCCACGCGGCGTTTGGATAGCTCGAAAGCTGGCTCCGCCCTTGGCTTTACTCTCATCGAACTGCTGGTGGTTATCGCCATCATCGCGATTCTGGCCGCGATGCTCCTCCCCTCTCTCTCGAAGGCCAAACTCAAAGCCCAGGGCATTCAGTGCCTGAACAATCACAAGCAACTTGCGCTGGCTTGGAAAATGTACAACGACGACAATCGTGACAACCTCTTGTACGCCAGCGAGGGGTCATCCTACGATGAAAACGTGGATCCCTACGTTTGGGTGAAGGGCAATATGACCTTCACTAGCGACCGTTCCAATTGGGACGTCGAGCAAGACATCAAGAAAAGTCCGCTTTGGCCTTATTGCGGCAAAAACGCGGCCATTTGGAAGTGCCCTGCCGACCGCTCCTTTGTGACCGTGGGTGGCGTGCAAAAGCCGCGTGTTCGCAGTATGTCAATGAATTTTTGGTTTGGCGGATTTGGCGGCAGCGATGGCGGCCTCTCTGGCGGCGGCTGGATCTTGTACCGAAAGTTTTCCGACCTCTTAATTGGCCCGACAAAAACTTGGCTCTTGTTGGACATGCGCGAAGACAGCATTGACATCGGCAATTTTGCAACCGACATGAGGGGCTGGCCGAACCAGCCTTCGGCGACCGGCTTCTATGACTTGCCGGGCATGTATCATAATCGGGCCTGCGGTTTCTCGTTTGCCGATGGTCATTCCGAGATCAAGAAATGGCGGGACCCCCGTACAACGCCACCCCTCGTTCCAGGAGTCGGAATCAACGATGGCTTCTCCTCACCCAGAAATCAGGATATCCTTTGGCTCCAGGAGAGAGCCACGAGAAAGAAATGAACGCGAAGGGCAGGGCTGTTTAACCATTGACTTGCCAAGTTAGCGGGATTATTATTATTTGAATCAATTCTCGGAATATGGAAAACGTATGGCAAGCGGTCTTAGCTTGGAACGATTTCTACAAGCCGGTACCAGCCATAGTTCATCACCGCCTCTAATTATTATGGCACCATTGAAGACTCCTAAATCGAAAGCTGCCACGCGCGCGAGTGGCGGGTTCACCTTAATCGAGTTGCTCGTGGTTATCGCGATCATCGCGATTCTGGCGGCGATGATATTGCCCGCCCTCAGCAAAGCCAAGTCCAAGGGCCAGGGTATTCAATGTCTGAACAACAACCGGCAATTGTCTTTGGGTTGGATGATGTACGCACACGATAACAATGATCGGATCGTCTATGCTAGCGACGACGGCACGGGCACGGCTAATCCGCTGAATCAATACGCCTGGACTTCGCAGCATCTGAACTACACATCCGCCCGCCCGAATTGGGATATTGCCGCTGATATCGCGCTCGGACCGCTCTGGCCTTATTACAGAAACGCCGGGATCTACAAGTGCCCGGCAGACCACTCCTTTGTAATCGTCGGCGGCGAGCAGAAACCCAGGGTCCGCACGATTTCCATGAACCTTTTTTTGGGCGGCTTTGCGGGCACCGATGGCGGTTATAGCCCCACCTATAAGATTTTTTTCAAGCTTTCCGATATTGCGAAATTAGGCACCCCCACTCCGACCAGGACTTTCCTGTTCCTGGATGAGCGCGAGGACGTTATCAATTGGGGGAATTTTGCGACCGACATGGCCGGTTTCGATCCGTACAGTCCCAGCGCCTACGCGTTTGACCAGGATTTGCCCGGTTTTTATCACAATGGGGCCTGCGGCTTCTCCTTTTGCGATGGCCATGCTGAGATCCACAAGTGGCGGGATCCACGCACTACCCCGCCTCTCGTGGTAGGTGTGGCGGTCTCCAAGACCTGGCCGGCGCCGCGCGACCAAGATGTGCGCTGGCTGCAGGAGCACACGACTCGCCCGAAAGTTTGGAGCGGTGATTAGAAGATTTTCCCAATGCCCAAGAGGCAGAAGTATGCGTCAAATGTTGATGACCATAAAACCTGCAAACATGAAACCAATCAAGATTCTCGACCGAAAAGCTACCCCGCCCAGCCGTGGCGGGTTCACCTTAATCGAGTTGCTCGTTGTGATCGCGATCATCGCGATTCTGGCGGCGATGATATTGCCCGCCCTCAGCAAAGCCAAACTGAAGGCTCAGGGAATCCAGTGCATGAGCAATCACAAGCAATTGTGCCTGGCGTGGCGGATGTATGCCGAGGACAGTAGGGAAAACCTCGTCTATGCGAGCGACGACGGAAACCCGGCCAATCCTGATAACCAGTACGCCTGGACTTTGGCCCATATGGATAATACTCCAAATGCCTACAACTGGGATATCAACGCTGACCTTGCTAAGCGCCCTTTGTGGCCGTACTCCGGCAAGAGCCCTGGTATTTACAAGTGTCCTGCCGACCGCTCGTTTGTGACTGTCAACGGTGAAAGGAAGCCACGCGTGCGAACCATGTCCATGAATCTTTATGTCGGTGGATTCGACGGCACGGACGGCAATTGGGACTTTGCGCATCCTTTTTGCATATATACTAAAATGACTGATATCGCGGGCGGCAAACCCAGCCCCGGTCCCTCGAAGCTTTGGGTTTTCCTGGATGAACGCGAAGATATCATCAATTGGGGCAATTTTATGACCTACATGGGGGGGTATGATCCTCCGAGTCCGTCAGGGTGGGGGTTTACGGAGGATTTCCCCGGTATGTATCATAATTTGTCGTGCGGTTTTTCTTTTGCCGATGGCCATTCGGAGATTCATCGCTGGCGTGATCCACGGACTACCCCGCCTCTGGGCAGCATGTCCCAGGGCGGCAACATTATCTCTTCGCCGAGAAACCTCGATGTGGCTTGGCTGCAAGATCACTCGACGCGCCCCAAAAAGGGCGGCGGGTATTAGGCTTTGATGGTTTTCAACCATAAGATCCTGGACGGTGCCAACCCGAAAGCTTCGTGGCTGGCGCGTTTCATTTGGAATCGCCAGAACTGAAGAGATCCGGGGCGATCGCTGTTCTCGCGCAGGAATGCAAAGCGTCAGAACCGCCGTACTCCAAAACGCAGCGGTGCGTACCACGGACGGCCCGCCGCCAATCTAACGTCTTGGCCTAATTGATCCATTGATCCTGTTGGCGCACAAGTTTTGCACGGCGAGCACAGATTTTGGCGTCTCAAGAGAATTATGACTCAGGTCAAACCAATAAAAGCATTTCCCAGGCCCATTCGGGCCGTCAATCTGGCCCTTGTTCTCACATTCTCAGCCTCAAGCGCCTTTGCCGCCCATGGCTTTCACCGTGGCGATACTGCCGGGACGCCCTGGGTGGGCGCGCCCGGTATCGTAGAGACGGTGGACCAAATCATGGCCCGTGAATCGCGAAAGCTCCATGACGAGCGCGAATCTCCCAATACTCACCGTCACCTGCCAACTGAACCGACCGTTCAAGACAATCCCTTGGCGCCTTCGGTGCCGCAATGGCCACTGCCTGGGACTTCCGGATCAAGTAGTGGGCCGGTCCCGTTAAGCCCGCAGAGTGTCGGCGCAACCTTTCTGGGGATGCGCCTTAGCGAATCAGGCGCCGTACCCCCTGACAGCATGGGGGCGGCAGGGCCGACTCAAATCCTGGCAATTTCCAACGGCAGAATTAAGGTCTTTACGAAAGCTGGTGGTACTGGCTCACTCAATACCACGACGGACATTTTCTTTTCCTCGGTGACAGGCGGTTTTGGCACCAGCGACCCTCATGTTCGCTACGACCGGCTCTCGGGGCGCTGGTTTGTCGTGATGATCAACGTCGCCGCTCATAACAACCGCATTCTCATCGCCGTGAGCAGTGGTTCCATTATTACCAGCACTTCTACTTTTACTTTCTTCCAATTCGCGCAGAACTTCGATGGCGGAGACCCGGGTTTATTTGCCGATTACCCGACGCTGGGCGTCGATAAATTTGCTCTTTACATTGGAGTCAATAATTTCCTGAGTTCCTCCGGTGGCTCCGCTACGCGCACGGGGTTCGTCGTTAATAAGGCCAGCTTGCTGACCGGCGGACCGATTGTCGTGACCGCCTTCCGGAATCTGAACGACGATGGTCTGGGAAACGGAATCAAAACGCCCCAAGGCGTGGACAATGACGACCCGGCCGCCACCGAGGGGTACTTCATTGGCGTCGATACCTTCAGCACCGGCAAGCTGGATATCAGGCGCATCTCCGATCCGGGCGGGACCCCGGGTATTTCACCCAGCCTCACGTTGACCGTCCCCGCCACCTCGGCCCCAATCCTCCAGGTGCACAAAGGCGATACCCAGGGGAAGAAACTCGACGCGGTCAGCGATCGACTGTTTGCCGCGGCGATCCACAAGAACAAGCTGACCGGTTCAAACACCCTGTGCACGGCGCATAATATTGAGGTTGATGCCACCGGCGTTGCCGCTGTGGGCGGCGGGCGAAATGGGTCGCGCTGGTATGAGATCGGCGAGTTAACCAACAATCCGGTGCTGATTCAAGCCGGCACACTGTTCGATCCCTCTACACTCAATGTCAGGGGTTACTGGATGCCGAGTATCGCCTTCTCCGGGCAAGGGCACATGGCGCTTGGCTGTAGTTATGCTTCCAGTAATGCCTTTGCCGGGATCGCAACTGCCGGACGCTTGCGCGATGACCCTTTGGGTTCTACGCAGTCGCCCACTCTGGCGGTTGTCAGTGCGGCCGCCTATAACGTGAGCGAAAGCACCACCAACATGCATCGCTGGGGGGACTTTTCGCAGACAGTCGTCGATCCCGCCGACGACATGACGATGTGGACTTTCCAGGAGTACTGCAATACGGCCAACTCCTGGGGCGTCGGCGTTATACAGCTTAAGGCCGCACCCCCGGCCACACCGATCAGTGCTTCCCCATCCACCCTTACCGCAGGTCAGGCTCCTCTGGACGTGGTAATCACTGGGAGTTCAACTGCGGGATCAGAGTTCTTCGATCCTGGCCCGGATACCGGAGGGCCTGGATACTCCAACCATATTGCTGCGGCAATCAATGGAGGCGGGGTAACGGTCAACAGCGTCACTTTTTCCAACATTACCAACATAATTATGAATGTCACTGTGTCGGCATGCGCTGCGCCTGGCGATCGCACCATTACGGTCACCAATCCGGATGGTCGAGCCACCACTAGCGCCTCCACGCTTCTGACGATCATGGCCTCGCCCTGCATCAGCGTACAGCCTCAGAACCAGTCCGTGGCCCAAGGCTCCATCGCCACGTTTTCGGTGGCAGCCTCGGGCAATGCTCCGCTGAGTTACCAATGGCGGCTGAATCAAAACGAGATCTCTTTGGCCACCGACAGTTCTTACACGCACACTAATGCGCAGTGCGGCGACCCCAGCGATTACGACGTCGTAATAACTAATTCTCTCGGCAGTATTACCAGCAGCGTCGCCAAACTGACGGTAATTTCCGGGCCTAACATTACGGTTCAACCGCCGCCGAATCAGACTATCAATGCGGGACAGATGGCCACCCTGGCTGTCGTAGCCACCAATGATTGCGGCGATTCCCTGGCTTACCAGTGGCGCCACCAGGCCACGGACGTTTCAGGGGCCACCGGAAGCAGCTACTCCATGAGCGACGCCCAATTCGCTGATGGAGGCGACTACACCGTAGTGATAACGAACATTGCTGGTTCAATTACCAGCGCCGTTTCTACCCTCACCGTTTTGAGTCCGCCCATCATTAACCAACCGCCGCTGGATCTGAGCATCAGCCGAGGAAGCAACGCTCTGTTGAGCGTCACTGCCACAGGTACCCTGCCGCTCAGTTATCAGTGGCGCTTCAATCAAAGCGAAATCCAGGCAGCCACAGCCGACGTTTATACCCGCAGCAATGCGCAATGTGTGAACGCCGGCAGCTATGATGTCGTCGTGACCAACGCGTACGGCGGCAGGACCAGCAGTGTCGCAGTGTTAACGGTGATTGCGCCTCCGGCGATGGCGATTCAGCCTACTAATCAAACTGTGGTTGCGGGCCAATCGCCCACTTTTATCGCCATTGCCACCAATGAGTGCGGGGGAGGCCTGGTTTATCAATGGCAGCTTAACGGAATCAATCTCGATGGGGCCATAACCAATTCCTTCACTCTCACGAATGCGCAAGCGGCCAATTCTGGCAGCTACACCGCTCTGATCACCAATCTGTCAGGGTCAGTCACCAGCGCCGTCGCAAACCTGATTGTCCTCTTGCCACCGGTTGCGACGCCTCCGACGCTGGACTTTGGCGTGGTGGCCCCCGGCACCACGGCACAGGCATCTCTGGCAGTGAGCAATGCCAGTGCGGGTGTACTGGATGGGTCGGCAGCAATTACCACTGGCCCATTTTCGGTTGGCTCCGGCACGCCGTTCCATCTGAATCCATCGGATCAAACGAACTTAAACGTCAGCTTCTCGCCCACAGGCTCAGGTCAGTTCAGCAATGCCGTTGTCTTCGCCAGCAATGGCGGCGGCGCCACGAACATATTGATGGGACGAGCTATTGGCCCTCCGTCGATCCTCCAGCCAGCCTTCGGAGGAGGAAGTTTTGTTTTCAGTTTCGCTACCGCCGCGGGCTTTACTTACGTGGTGCAATACAAGATTTCTTTGCAGGATCAGATCTGGCAAACGTTCCAATCCGTCATGGGCGACGGAACCGTCAAGACGATCACCAATTCATTCCCCAGCGACGCACAGCGTTTCTATCGCCTGAGCGTGCAATAGGCGGATTTGGAGATCATTGACCCGGCGCTAGCACAAAGCGCTGTCCCGGAGGGACACGCGACAATAGCCCAACGTTTCAACGTTGGGTTGATCAGTGCCGAGATCATCGAGTCCCGAAGGGACGGCTGAAACGGCGCGCGATCCCTCGGCCGTCCCTTCGGGACTGGCCAGCATTTCCCTGGTTCTCCCCAATGTTGAAACATTGGGCTATTGTCGCGCATCCCTCCGGGATGAGGAACAAATCCTAGTGGCCGGATCTCTGCGCTCTGCCACGACCAATGCATTACCTCAACAACGGTTTGACCTGGATTTAACTGGCTAAATCTGCCAAGGTTCGGCTCATGTCCTTGCGCGCTCATTGGTTGTTCGCTTTGCTCCTATTACTGGTTGAACCCGCCATTGCCGCGGACGCTTCCAAGCGGAAACCGTTGACGATGGCCGAAGTCCTGGCGGCGTCCCAAGCGGCCGACTGGCAGGCGCTCGATCCGGAAAATACACTGTATCTCGAGCTGGCCAGCGGGCGCGTGGTAATTGAAATGGCTCCCAACTTCGCGCCGCTCCATGTTGCCAACGTGAAGGCATTGGGGCGCGAGCACTACTACGACGGGCTGTCGATTGTCCGCGCGCAGGATAACTACGTCGTCCAGTTGGCCGACCCAAACGCCGAGAACCCAGATCTGGCGCGCAAAATTCAGCACGCCAAACGGACGTTGCCGCCCGAGTTTGATCGCGCATCGGATGCAAAACTGCCGTTCTCTCGCCTGCCAGACGGCGATGTCTATGCGCCCCAGGTCGGTTTTTCTGGCTACTTTCCCGTGGCGCGCGATCCGAAGAGCGGCAGGACGTGGCTGATTCATTGCTACGGCATGGTTGGCGCGGGGCGCGATGCTCCGGCCGAGAGCGGCGGAGGAACTGAGCTGTACGTAGTCATCGGTCACGCCCCGCGCCACCTTGATCGCAACGTCACTCTGCTGGGCCGGGTGGTGCAAGGCATCGAACTCCTCTCGGCATTGCCGCGCGGCGCGGGTGCGCTCGGTTTCTATGAAAAGCCTGAGCAACGAGTTCCAATCAAGGCCATCCGCGTCGCCGCAGATGTCCCGCTGGCCGAACGCACTGATCTGCAGGTCCTGCGCACCGACACGCCGCTTTTTAAAGACCTGATTGAGTCGCGTCGTAACCGCCGCGACAACTGGTTCAAGTTCCAGGTCGGGCACATCGAAATTTGCAACGTGCCGATTCCTGTTCGCGCGCGCCAGTAGTTCGAGCAAGGCTTTTGAGAAGTGTAATACAAGAAGGTGGCGGAGTGCGCCCCGTCCTCGGGCACAGCAGCTTGTGACAAGGGAAAGCGCCTGATTGATCGTGAGCGTTCGCACATTTCAACGCTGCTGCGCCCGAGGACGGGCGCTCTCCGGGCTTCTCTGACCCATTGCGAATTTCTCGTTTCTGCCACGTAGGACCTGCACTAAAGTATTCTGTGGTTACGATAGTGTCATGGTTTGTCCTCGGCCTGGTACTTGCCAAATGCGCAGCGCAACTTTGGCTGGATCATCTGAACCGCCAAAATGTCCTCGCGCATGCCGGTTCTGTGCCCGCCGCCTTCAAGCACATCATCGACGAGCCGACTTATGCCAAATCGGTCAAGTACACCCTGGCAAAGGATCGTCTCGCCCAAATCGAAACGAGCTATAACGCGGTGCTGTTGCTGGTCGTGCTCTTCAGTGGAGTGCTGCCGTGGAGCTATCAGTCATTTACGAGTTGGCTTGGTCCGTCGGTCTGGGCGGTCGCAGCGTTCCTTTTTACTACCGGTGTCGTGCTGGCCGTTCCCGGTTTGCCGCTCGAATGGTATCACCAGTTCCGGCTGGAGCAACGCTTCGGGTTCAACACCACGACACAAAAGCTCTGGTGGCTGGATCGGCTCAAGGGGCTGTTGCTTGGGCTGGCGCTAGGTTATCCGCTGCTTGTGCTGGTGCTGAAACTGGTGGAGCGGACGGATGGCTGGTGGTGGCTATCGGCCTGGGGAGCCTTGCTGGCCTTTCAACTGCTAATGTTGGTGGTGGCTCCAGTTTTAATCCTGCCCTTGTTCAATAAATTTACGCCGCTGCCGGACGGAAGCCTGCGCGAGCGTCTGTTCAAGCTGGCTGCTCGCACCCGGTTTCATGCCCGGAGCATTCAGATCATGGACGGCAGCAAACGCTCCCGCCATTCAAACGCGTTCTTCACCGGCTTTGGCGGGTTCCGGAAAATTGTCCTGTTCGATACGTTGATCCAGCAATTGGCCGAACCTGAATTGGAGGCGGTGCTGGCGCACGAGATTGGCCATTCCAAGAAGAAGCATATCCCGAAAACTCTGCTACTGTCTGCACTCGGTTCTCTCGCGGGTTTTTACTTCATTTCCCTCCTGGCAAAACAGGAATGGTTTTACCGTGCTTTTGGTTTCACGCCCGGACCGATCGCGCCGGCTTTGCTGTTGTTCGGCCTGTTGTCCGGCGTGGTGACTTTCTGGTTTTCGCCGCTGGCGCATTGGTGGTCACGCCGACACGAATTCCAGGCCGACGCGTTTGCGGCAGAAATGATGACTGAACCCGGCCCGCTGATCGGCGCATTGCGCAAGTTGAACGAAAAAAATCTGAGCAATCTGACGCCGCACCCGGCCTACAGTCGATTCTATTACTCGCATCCGACTTTGCTGGAAAGGGAAAGGGCTCTGCAGGGTGAAAATGGTAGCCGCCGAGGTGAGGAGGCGGAGGCGGACC
>WNFT01005926.1_pt1 | contig 11151 bp, 9 predicted proteins | sample 5400191 | NCBI WGS metagenome assembly WNFT01 (sample SAMN13153359, study PRJNA577476) | soil metagenome | isolation source: 80 cm saprolite under Madrone tree | place: USA:California | collected 2016-06-14
CGGCTGATTCGCACGCTCGGCGATCTCGGCGACGAGGAGATCGTATCCGAGGCGCGGCGGCGTTTTGCCGCTTTCCTTGCAGATCCGCCTTCACTGCCGCTCGACCTGCGGGAAGCCGTCATCCATCTCGCCGGGCGCGCGGCCGATCGCGGCGTCTATGAAACCCTGCGGGCACTCGGCCGCGAGACAGCGAACGCCGACGAACGGGTGCGCTACTATTCGGCGCTCGCGGCTGCCCTCGATCCAAGGCTTGCCCGGCGAACCCTCGCCATCGCGTTGACCCGCGAGCTGCCGGACAACCTCGTGGGCGACCTGTTCTACTGGGTCGGGCGCGACGGCGAGCACGCCGATCTCGTCTTGGCGTTCCTCAAGACGAACTTCTCGGCACTGGCGGCGAAACTGGGGTATGACTTTCGCCATTACTTCGTGTCCAACTTCATGATGATCTTCGCCGATCCCGCCCGCGCGGCCGAGCTCTCGCGCTTCCGCCCGGTCCACGCCACCGCTGGTGGACGACTCGTGGCGGCGCGCGCCCGTGAATCGATCATAACGGATGCGGATTTCATCGCGCGCCGGCTGCCCGAGATCGATGCGTGGGTGCAGCGGCACGCGGCGCGCTAGATGTCGCGGAAAATTACCAGCGGCGCTATTTTCGATTTTGCGCTGACAGGGCGCGGCAGGGGACCCTTAGGCACGGTAGGAGACGCAGATCATCAGCGTGCCAACCCGTTTGCCGCAGCCCGCGGCCAGCCATCGCGGCGATGAAGCTACATCCCGCACTGTTTCTTGATCTTCCGGGAGGCAACCATGACAGAACCGGCGGATTTCGACGTGGTCGTCATCGGCGGCGGCCAGGCAGGTCCCCCGCTCGCGCGCGAGCTTGCTCGAGCGGGAAGGCGCGTTGCACTGGCGGAGCGCAAGAACCTGGGCGGTTCGTGCGTGAACTTTGGGTGCACTCCGACCAAGGCTGCGATCGCATCGGCGCGTGTGGCACATTTGGCGCGGCGGGGCGCGGAATTCGGCGTACGCATTCCGGCGGTCGACGTCGACTTTGCGGCCGTCATTGAGCGCGCCCGAAAGATCGCGTTGACCTCCCGCTCGGCGCTCGATCGCCGGATGGGGGGATCGGAAAACCCGAAGCTGTTCCGGGGTCACGCCAGGCTGGACGGTAAGATGGGCGAGGCCTTTCGGGTTCGCCTGGGCAACGAGACGATCACCGCACGCCAGGTCGTCCTCGACACGGGGACGCGGAGCGCCATTCCTCCCATTCCCGGGCTCAAAAGCATCAACTACATTCACGCCGGAAACTGGCTCGACGTGACGACGCTCCCGAAACATCTCGTCATGATTGGCGGCGGCGCGATCGGGCTCGAAATGGCGCAATTGTATCGCCGGATGGGGAGCCGTGTCACCGTGATCGAATTCGGCGATCGCATCGCCGAGCACGAGGACGTCGACATCGCTCAGGCTTTGCAAATGGTGCTCGAAGCGGAGGGTATCGAATTCCGCTTGAAAACTGCCGTTGCAAACATCGAGGCCGATCAGGACGGGGCGATTTTGTGGCTCGACGAGGGCGGTTCGTCGAAGCTGCAGGCGTCGCGCGTATTCGTTGCCACTGGCCGGCGGCCGAACACCGATGATCTCGGGCTCGAGACCGTGGGCGTGGCGACGACGAAGCAGGGCATCATCGAAGTGGACGAGCGGCTCGCCACCAACGTGAAAGGAATTTGGGCGGCGGGCGATGTTCGCGGCGGGCCGCAATTCACCCATACGGCCTGGGACGACTATCGGGTACTTATGTCGCAAATTGTCGGTGATGGATCTCGCACCACGAGACGCGTGGTGCCTTATGCGATCTTCACGGACCCGGAGCTCGGCCGCGTAGGCATGACCGAAGCCGAGGCGCGACGCGCCGGCCATCCGATCAAGATCGGTCGCTTCGACATGAGCGACAGCGGCAAGGCTTTCGAGATCGGCGAGGATCGAGGTCTGATCAAGGTCGTGATCGATGCGAGCTCAAACCTGATCCTCGGTGCCGCCGTCTTGGCCGTCGAGGGGGCGGAACTGGTTCACGACTACATCGATCTGATGAATGCAAAAGCACCCTATATGGTCATTCGAGATGCCGTCTATATCCATCCGACGCTCGCGGAAGCGGTTCAGAGCGCGGTGTCTGAAGTCTAGGGATTGTCGTTTGGTATCAAACGAGTGGTCCAAGTCAGTCACACGACTATTCTTGAAAGGACAATTCATGCTGTGCACGAGGATCGTGCAGAGATATCACTTCCGGCAATGCTGCTTCGGTGAGACCTTCTGTTCGGACCGGCTCGGTTTCTTCGTCAGTGAGCAGGCAGCCGTGCGGTCCGATGTTATGCCCAATCGAGGAGATATGACATGGGAAAGCGTGAGGAACTCATCAGCCGCAGCATTCCGCTGCTCGACGAGGTCAAGGACATGACGCCGGGCACCGAGGTCGAGCAATGGCTCAACAAGACCTATGGGCCTGGAACCGCCGTGTATGACGACCTCGCCCGCCTGATCAAGGCAGGGATCGAGGAGGGTTGGGCGGCCAACGTCGAAATTGACGGGCGGCGCTACCGCCGCAGCAGGATATGCGAGCCGAGCGCAGAGACGTTTCAATTCAGCATCACGGCGGTCTACATGGACAGCATGGAGGCCTATCGCGGAACGGAGGAGCATGACGGCGACCGGAACTATCGCGGCGACTATCACGCACATCCCTATGGCGAGCTGAACATGGTGGTTCCCCTGACCGAGGGCGCGGTTCTTGCCGGCCCCAACGGATAGTGTCATGCGGGCTGGACTGCGCCGGCCCCCGGAAGCCACCATTATCCGGAAGTCAAGGGCGGCGCACTGATCGCTCTCTTCTTTCTTCCTGCCGGTCGCATTTCCTACAACATCAAGCCTCCGACGGAGAATGCCGTCACGAAGTGAGAGCCGTGGGTGGGGTTCGGGCCGCTCGGAGGTCCAGGAAGTGACCGTTTTCGGCCGCCCTTGGCTCCACTGGCTCCGCCGCCGGTAGCCCGGCATTGTTCGTTGCGCCTGATCGTGTGCCGCAATCCTGATCTCGCCGTTGCGCGACGCCGCAAGCGCGAGGATCTGCTCGTCGCGACCGAACGCGACCTCGCCGCCATCCAATAATTGTGGGACAGCTTCCGTTTTCAGGAACGTGGCAAGTTCTCGCCGCGGTGTGATCCCTGCCGCTGCAAGGACAAGCCAGCGAGACACCGTCGGAAATGCCATTGCGTCGGGCGGCGACTCGGCGTGCATCATGTCGCCGAGCTCCATTCATTCGCGCGGTCGAGACCGCATTGACATTTGTAAAATATCACGATATTCTAGTTCCTTGTCATTGCCAAAAACGCAAATACCAAAGAAAAACCCAAGGGAGGTTACGAATGAGCAGACGCGTTCTCGATCTGATGTGCGTTGCGGTCGCTTTGGCGGCGGCGCCGATGGCATCAGGCGCGCTCAGCCAAGCATTCGCTCAGTCGAAAGAGGTCATCACTTTCGTAGGGGTAACCTTCTCCGAGGCTGGCCGCGGCGATCGGCTCAAGGCCTGGGTGGAGAAGTTCAACAAAAGCCAGGACAAGATTGAGGTCCAACCGATCGCACTCCCGTTCGCTACGGAGGCTAATACCGTCTTCACTCAAATGGGCGGCGGTGGTGGCCCGGATCTCGTCCGCTTCGATCAGATCGACTACTATCCCGCTGTCGCGGCCAATCGCATCCTTCCCCTCGATGACCTCATCAAGGACAGCGATTACAAATTCACCGCACCCGACAAGTATCTCAAGGTCGGCGGAAAGCGATACGGGATCTCGTTCGAGATCAGCAATTACGTGCTATTGTACAACAAGACGCTCCTCAAAGACGGCAAAGCTCCCGCGACATTCGATGAGTTTCTCGCGGCCGCCAAGACGGCGACCGGAAACGGCGTTTATGGTTTCGCCTATCGGGCGACCATGGCCGAGCGCCCGGGCTTCTGGCAGGACCTGTGCAACTTCGTCTATGGCTTCGGCGGCCGCTGGAGCGACGACGCAGGCAAACTGACGCTCGACAGCCCCACGGTGGTCGAAGGCGTCGCCGCCTACAAGAAAGTGTACGATCTCGGTGTGACCCCGAAAGGCACCGACGCGTCGACCTATCGACGCATGTTCTGGGAAAGCAAATTGGCGATGGAAATCGACAACGGCGGTGTCGCGGGCATCTTCTATCAACAGGCGCCGACCTTGCCCCTTGCGGCGGCACCATCGCCGTTCCCGACGCGGGCCCAAGGACTCATTCTTGCGCCGCTCACTGTCAACGCCAACACCAAGCACAAGGACGCCGCCTTCACCTTCGTCAAGTGGGTGCTGCAACCGGACAACCAGAAGGACCTGCAGGACCTTCTCGGGGCAAGCAGCGTGGCTACCGTGGTGGGGAGGTCGCCGGAGGATCTGGCGAAGCAGCCTTGGCTCAAGGTCTACGACGAGCAGACGCCCAACAGCATTCCGCAGCTTGTGGTGGGGTTCGAGACCAAAACCCCGGAAATCCAGCAGGTCATCCTCGAGCAGGTCTTGAAAGTGCTGCAGGCCGGCGCCGATCCGAAGAAAGCAATGGGCGATGCGCAGAAGATGGCCGAGCTCAGGGTACGTCGGAAGTAATCCGAAGTCGGCTGGGCTCCGCTAGAGACCGGCCGTCATAAGGCTCGATCCCCATGAGGAAGGCCGCATCTCTAAGGGTCCGGCTCGAGGGCAGCCGATGGACCCCGTATGTCTTCGTCGCGCCCATTGCAATCTATCTCCTGATGTTTCAGGGCTATCCGCTGGTTCAGGAGCTGCTGCTGAGCTTCACGTCGACGTCGCTGCTTTCGCCGCGGGAACATACCTTCGTCGGCCTCGACAACTACAAGGAGCTCATCGAGACCAGCGACTTCCACAACGTGCTCCTCGTCACCACAATCTATACGGTGGCGTGCGTCGTTCTAGCGATCGGGCTCGGACTGGCTGCGGCGCTGCTACTCGATCAGCCGTTCCGCGGGCGCGGCTTGGCGCGCGCCGCCGTCACCATCCCCTGGGCGGCTCCGCCAGTCGCGGTGGCGCTGATCTTCACGTGGATGTTCAATGCCCAGTACGGCATCTTCAACCATGCGCTACGCTTCATCGGTCTCTCGGCGAGCGCCGGGAGCTGGCTCGACGATCCCGGGCGCGCGCTTCCGGCAGTCCTCTTCACTACCGTTTGGCAGATCTTCCCATTCGCGTCCGTCGTCATCCTGGCGGCCCTGCAGGGCGTGTCGAGCGAGCTGCGCGAGGCGGCAATTATCGATGGTGCCGATCGGCTGAGCGTGTTCAAAGCCGTGGTATGGCCGACAATCCAGCCAACGGTGGCGCTGCTCGCGCTTTTTATCACCATCTGGTCTCTGCGTCGTTTCGATCTGATCTGGCTGATGACACAGGGCGGCCCGATCGGCGCGACCAACACGCTCGTGATCGAGCTCTATCGGCAGGGGTTCGTCTATCGCGAGCTCGGCTTGGCCGCAGCGGTCGGCATGATTGGACTGAGCATCGCAATCATCGTGACGCTGGTGTATTTCCGGTTCACGGAGCGTGCCGAGCGGGCGCGGGGGCAGCGGTGATGCGCAACACCGGTTGGCAACACGGATTGCGGATGCTCGCGGTCGCGGCGCTCTTGGGAGCGGCGGTCTTCCCCCTCTATTGGATGCTGGTGACCTCGCTCACGCCTTCGGCGGACCTGTTCGCTTCGCCGCCGCACATGCTGCCGAGTCTGGCGGAGCTCGAGGTCTATTGGGAGGCATTCCTCAAGATTTCGGTGGCGACCTGGCTCGCGAACAGCGCCATCGTTGCGGCCGGCACGACAGGGCTCAGCATCGGCTTGGCGATCCTGCCGGCCTATGCGTTGTCGCGGTTCCGCTTCAGGGGCAAGGGATTGCTGGGATTTGGTCTGTTCGCGACCCAGATGCTGCCCGAGGCCATGCTGGTCGTGCCGCTTTACGCAATCTTCGGACAGCTGTCGCTTCTCAATTCCCTGACCGGGCTGATCCTCGCCAACGCCGCCTTCACGGTGCCGGTGATCACGTGGATTCTGAAAGGCGCCATCGACGGCGTTCCGATCGACATCGAAGAAGCGGCGCGGATCGACGGCTGCTCTCAATTCGACATTGTTCTGTCGGTGGTGATCCCGCTCGTCGCGCCGACGCTCGCGGCCGCGGGCGTCATCGCCTTCTTCCACGGCTGGAACGAATACGTGTTCGCCCAGACGCTCATCAGCAGCCAGGAGCTGCGCACGGCCTCGGTTGGTCTCGCCGGCTTCGTCGGAGAGCTCAGCACGCCGGTGCATTCGGTGATGGCGGTCGGCATCATTTATACGCTTCCGGCCGTCATCTTCTACCTCTTCGTCCAACGCTACGTCGTCTCCGGCATGACCGCGGGCAGCGTCAAAGGCTGACAGCAGTACGGACAGCACCCATGGCGTCGATCACCTTCAAACACGTCACCAAGGCCTGGGGTCCCAAACCCGCGGTCGATGACATCAACCTCGATGTCGCCGAAGGCGAGTTCCTCGTCTTGCTAGGTCCATCAGGCTGCGGCAAGTCCACGCTGTTGCGCATGCTGGCGGGACTCGAGACCGTCTCGAGCGGGGAGATCCATCTCGATGGACGCCGCGTCGACCAGCTGCCGCCCAGCGCACGCGACATGGCCTTCGTGTTCCAGTCCTATGCGCTTTATCCGCACATGACGGTGAGGCGGAACATTACCTTTCCGCTCATCATGCGGCAGTTCCACTGGTGGTTCCACATTCCGCTGATCGGCGGCGTTGCGAAGCGACGCATCGAGCAATCGGCGGAGGTGAAGAACCTCGTCGAGCGCACGGCGAAGACCCTTGCGCTGACCGAGATGCTCGACCGTTATCCCCGTACACTCTCGGGCGGACAGCGGCAGCGCGTGGCGCTGGGTCGCGCGATGGTGCGCCAACCCGAAGTGTTCCTCATGGACGAGCCTTTGTCGAATCTCGACGCCAAGCTCAGGACATCGATGCGGGCGGAGATCACCAAACTTCATCGCGAGGTCGGCGGCACGTTCGTCTACGTTACGCACGACCAAGTGGAAGCGATGACGATGGGCACCATGATCGCGCTCATGCGCAGCGGCGTCGTGCAGCAGTTCGGCAGGCCGCGTGAGATCTATACCAACCCCGTCAATACCTATGTAGCCCGGTTCATCGGTACGCCGCCGATGAACCTGATCAAAGCTCGCATCGACGGCGGACGGCTGCTAGTGGGGGAGGCAACTTTACCGGTGCCGGCGCATGTCGCGGCGGCTGCGTCGGGGGGACAGCGGGAGATCCTCCTCGGTCTTCGACCGAACGCTCTGACCATCGCCCCGGCGGGCGGCCCGCAGACCCTTGCGGGTGAGGTCGGTCTCGTCGAGCATATCGGCGCGGAGTCTCTCGTCGCGGTGAAGCTGAAACATGCCGCGACAGCGCATCACGAGGAGGAACAGGAGCAGAGCGGCGTGATGGCAACGACTCCCGGTTACAGCGACCTCCAGGTCGGCGATGCGGTTGCGGTCGGCGCAAATCTGTCAGAAGCGGTGCTGTTCTCGCCCCAAACCGGCGCGCAGCTCGCGCTTGATACTGCCCGCCCAGGCGCGACCGACCCGGATCCGGATCATTCGTCGTGAGGGCTTTGCTAAAATGCGAGTTGCACCTTCATCGCGCGGGCGCGGTCTGAGGCGAGGTCGAAGGCGTCGACGGCGCGCTCGAAGGGAAGCGTTTCGCTCAGCAGCGGTTTCACGTCGATGAGACCCTTGCCCATGAGGTCGACGGCGAGCCGGAACTCCTCGTCGAACCGGAATGTGCCGCGCAGTTGAATCTCCTTGGCCACGATGACGTTGATCGGCAGCTTCATGTCGCCGCCGAGCCCGAGTTGGACGACGATCCCGCCAGGACGAACGGCGTCCAATGCCCCGCGCAATGCGGCCTCGTTGCCGGAGGCCTCGAACAGCACGTCGAACGTGCCCTTGTCGCCCCCATAGCCGGCCAAGTTCTCGGGCTCCGTGGCGACGTTTATGGTGCGCGAGGCACCCAGCCGCTCGACGACCTGGAGCGGATATGAGCTTACATCCGTCGCGACGATCTCCGCTGCGCCGCCGTAGCGCGCGCTCAGGACGCAAAGGGCGCCGATCGGCCCGCAACCCGTGACAAGAACTTTCTTTCCCAGGAGCGATCCGGCCTGACGGGCGGCGTGAAGGCAGACGGCGAGCGGCTCCGCCATCGCGGCTTCGGCCGTCGTCAGCGTCGGCGCAATCGGGATGGCCTGGCGCTCATCCAACCTCAGGGTTTGGCGGAATGCGCCCTGCACATGGGGAAAGCGCATTGCACTGCCGAAGAAGCGCATGTCGAGACATTGGTTATGCAGCCCCTCGCGGCAATAGCGGCATTCATCGCATGGGCGGCTCGGATTGACCGCGATGCGCATGCCGGGCTCGAGGCCGGCCACATCAACGCCGACCTCGTCGATCGTACCGGCGATTTCGTGGCCGAGCACCATCGGCTCCTTGATCCGCACGGTTCCGAAGCCGCCGTGGTGGTAATAGTGCAGATCCGATCCGCAGATGCCGCCTGCTTCAATGCGAACGCGCACCTCGCGCGGGCCGACCGGAACGGCAGCGATTTCCTCGACTCGAAGGTCCTTGGGGGCATGAATGACGACTCCACGCATGGCTGACACCTCCCTTCAGTCGACGGTCTGCATCCCAACGCGCTGTTCTCGGCCTCTTGCCGCATTGTGCTTTTCAGAGCACCGCCAGCATACCGCCGTCGACATAGATGATCTGGCCGTTCACGTAGTCCGACGCAGACGACGCCAGGAACACGGCGGTGCCGATCAGCTCCTCGGGCTTTCCCCAACGCCTGGCCGGCGTTCGTCCCTTGACCCAGGCGTCGAAGGTGGGGTCTTCGATGAGCGCCTGGTTCATTTCGGTCAGCATGTATCCGGGCCCGATGGCATTGGCCTGGATGCCATCAGCCGCCCACTCGGCCGCCATGGCGCGCGTCAGCATCTTGATGCCACCTTTGGCTACCGTGTAGGGCGCGACGGTTGCGCGGGCGAGTTCGCTCGTCAGGGAGCCGATGTTGATAACCTTGCCGCGCCCGCGCGGGATCATGCGCTTGGCGGCTTCGCGGCCGATGACGAAGGCGCTCGTCAGATTGGTCTCGATGACCTTGCGCCACGCGTCGGTGGAAAGCTCGACCATCGGCCTGCGCAGCTGAATGCCCGCATTATTGACCAGAATGTCGATCGCGACCCCATCGGCATCGAACCGCGCGAACGCAGCAGCGATGGCGGATTCATCCGTAACGTCGAAGCAGGCTTCGCGGATCGTGTAGCCGGCGGCCCGTATTTCCGCGCTAGCCGCGGAAAGGCGCCCCGCGTCCGAACCATGGAGGACGATGGCGGCACCGGCTGCAGCAAGGCCCTGCGCCATGGCCCGTCCGAGGCCGCGCGAGGATCCGGTGACCAGCGCCGTGCGTCCCGCAAGATCAAACAGCTCTCGGGACATTGGAGTAACCCTCACGCCGCCGAGCGGCGCACCGTGATATCCGGGCGATCGAAGACTGCGGGGAGCAGATCCAGGCCAAGTCCCGGCCCCTCCATCGGGACGACATGGCCGTCCTTGATGGTTGGCACCGTGGTAACGAGCTCCTTGTACCAGCCGGTGTAGAAGGCGCGGACGGATTCCTGAATGAGCGTGTTCGGCTGGCTGAAGGAGGCATGCACCGCTGCCGCGAAGCCGACGGGGCCGATGCAATCGTGCGGCGCGAACGGCCGGTGCCAAGTCTCGGCGAGGGCGGCGATCTTGCGCCCCTCGGTCAGGCCGCCCGTCCAGCACAGGTCGACCATGGCCACATGGATTGCGTCGCGCTCGAGCATCTCCTTGTAGGGCCAACGCGAGCCGAGCGTCTCGCTGGCGCAGACCCAGACATCGGTGGCACGCGCGTACTCGGCGAGCGCCTGGGGCGAGTTCATGCGGATCGGGTCTTCGAACCAAGTCGGCGCATATGGCTCGAGCGCTTTTGCAATCTTCTTGGCTGTCGGGAGGTTCCACAGCGAGTGGAACTCGACCATGATCTCGATCTTGTCGCCGACGGCCTTGCGGATCTTTTCGAATGGCGCGGTCGCCGCCTTCATTTGTGCGGCGGTGATGAAGAGTCCCTGGTTCTCCTGGGCTGCCGGGTCGAACGGCCAGATCTTCATGGCCGTGATGCCGCTTTCAAGCAGGCTCTCGGCGAGGATATCAGCCCTGTTCATGAATGCGTCGAGGTCTTCGTAAGGACCCTCGGCTTTGCCGAGATTCCAGTTGGATACCGGCTTGATGTTGGTCGAGCGCACGTATCGGTAGCCGGCGCAGGTGTTGTAGACGCGGAGCTTGTCTCGGCACAGCCCGCCGAGCATCTGGTGCACCGGCTGGCCGCAGACCTTGCCGAACAGGTCCCACAGGGCAATGTCGATGGCCGAGGCGGCACGATATTCGACGCCTGTCGACGACTGCGCCATCGGCAGGTTCACCATGTCTCGGTGGATGGCCTCGATGTGCAGCGGATTGCGGCCGAGTAGCCGCCCGGCGAGCGTGTCGTGAATGTGGGCTTCGACTGCTCCGGCGCCATAAAACGTCTCCCCGAGACCGGTCACACCCGAGTCGGTGTGGACGCGGACGCAGAGGATTTCGCCGTGGCCGAACCCGATCATGCGGTCCTGGGCGCCGACACGGAGCAACATAGAGCCGTTTGTAAAACATCACAATATATTTTAATATCAGCACAGACCCTGATGTCGAGCCATTGTCGTGTCGGCAAGGGGTCGGTCTCGATGATCGGAGCCCGGTGCGCCGGCTTGCGCGCGCTTGGGTAAGGCGTTGGGCCGAACCCACCGCCGAGGAGCGAGGGCAATGCCGCAGTACCGCGCCAGTTACTCGGTCCCCGGCAAGATGCCCGTTCTGCCCGCCCTTCGTCCGGCTCGAGGTCGTAACAAACAATCTCCGTGGCGCCAAAACCGTTAAGAGAGGCTATAACAATGCATGCTCGAATCATCTCTTTTGCCTAGGAAAGGTCCCAATGTCTCGTCGGCTG
>WNFT01011179.1_pt1 | contig 11151 bp, 14 predicted proteins | sample 5400191 | NCBI WGS metagenome assembly WNFT01 (sample SAMN13153359, study PRJNA577476) | soil metagenome | isolation source: 80 cm saprolite under Madrone tree | place: USA:California | collected 2016-06-14
CGACTTTGCGCACGTCCTCGCGTTCGGCGGCGGAAGAGGGAGGACAGGAAATGCCTTGCAGCAGGATCGCCAGCACCAAAAGCGTAGTTTTCTGGAGCATGGGGAATGCCTTTCCTGAAGAGCGCACTCTTTCGTAACGGCTCAGGGTTGACGCTTTGACTGCTGCCACGAACGGCCAGAGGCTGAAACAACACCCCGGGTTCCCCCAAAGTGCGTCATCAAGCGCGCAGGACCGCACGCGGAAGGATACGACAACGTAGGGGCCATCGGGCATTCCGTGGGCCGAAAAGTGGCCGGCAACACGAATAATGTGGGAGTGTTGCAATCCGGACACTTCTGGCGGCAAATGGCGGAAGCCATCGCATACTGCCCAGATCGAGCCTTTTGCCGGTTGCTCGGCACTATCTCATTTGCGGAGCTCGTCCGTGTCGCTTCCACTCCACCGGACAATCCCGTGCGAAAGCCCCGGCCGTGCTGGGGCTTTCGTCTCGTCATCTTTCCGCGGCAGCTTGAAATTTATCTCAACACTGCGGACGGAGAATTCGGCGCCGAAGCGGTGCCCGCCGGTCATGCTGCAAGCCGGCTGCCGGCCTGTCGGCCCGAAGCGGCCCGCTGGCCGCAACGCTTCCCAATCCGATCTGCTGCAATGCCCGACAGCCGAGCCCAACCCTTCGCCGGCTCGGCCAGCGGGGCCGCAGTCTCGATTTGCTGTGGATGGCTTCGGGCCGAGTTTGTTGGATAGTGGCCGACTCAGGTAAATTGCTGTTGCTCCTGTGACGGAGCTTCCTCCCCGCTCTACCTTGGCCCTGCATCTTGCGCGGGGCCAGTTTTCTGAGTGCGGGGTTATTTGGCAGTTAGCTAGCAAGCGTCGGCGCCAGCGCGACCTAATTGCAACACTCCCACAATATTCGTATTGCCGGCCCGTCTTTTGCCCTCTCGGAATGGCCACGGTCCATCGTAAAGAATGGCCCCGATCTCCAGTGCTGGGGGTCAGGTGAAGAGATCGAGGCCGTGCTCAATTTTTTTCGTACCTGAGGTGCGGACCAATACATGTCCGGTCTTTCTGGTGTGCGAAACGCAACCCTCTGAAGCGGCGAAGGTATTGTACAAGGAAACAAAGTAACCGCTACTTGTTTTAGTGACCATAAATGCTGGTTACACGACGGAGCTATTTCGATAGGCTGGATCAATTCTAAAGGTGAACTAAAAGAAGTACACCATGGCGAGCTAGCCAATGGCAAAATCAAGACGCCAGTTTAATTGGCAGGCTGTCTTACGTATTGGAGATTACGGAGAAGCAAGAGCTTGAGAAGTAGGAGCAACGTTTGACAGACATAGGATGCAATAATGTCGAAGACGTTGCGAGTACTATTCTTATTGCTCGGCTCTATAGCAATCCCTATCGTGTCGGTATTAATGATTAAGACGTCTTTCGAGTTGGTCAGGAGCTTCTATCCTTCTTTCTACGATAGTTATTTGTCAACCAAGTACGTTGGACCACTAAGTCTGATATTGGCATTAGTTGTATGGCGAGCGTTTTGGCTGGGGATAAGGAAGAAGTGGCGAAGAGCAACTTGAGCTGGCGTACAGGAGCTTGGCTATATTCCAAGTGACTATTGACTGCGATGTACCACCCGACCTTCCTCTTCTGGAAGAAGCCCTAGTGGAGCATTTGATCTCTACCCTGATAACCAAAGCATTGACGGATGAGGGCGTCGAATGTAGGGGCGTCGTATGTGAAAGACTAGACGTTAACCCCCTAGAATGACCTATAGGCTAGCCATAAGAGTACGGCACAAACAACTAACGCCAATATCCACCATGGGGCAGTTGCATGTATATCCGACACTCTATTATCTATGGGTCTATCCGCCAGCCCGCACCAACCGTGCGGATTTCTTTCGTGCCAACGCCATACAGCACAACCAGAACCAAGGCACCTTCCATGCCTGTCAAGAGTCATCCAAAAGTAATACGGAAATAACCAAGCAATGAGACGGTGTTTCCATTGTATTTTGATAGGAAAAATTGACAAATTAAAACCGGCAACGCCAGCTGCAACACTCCTATTCCTTCTGGCTGGACACCACCAGTTGGCCCGTGCGTATCTCTCGGTAGCCATCGCAGCATTGTGTGGCCCTCTCCAAGACCTCAACCATTGTGGCCTGCTAGCATCAAGAAACCTCAATAAGAGGAGGGAAAAGGAAACCCCTACGACGGAGAGGATCAAAGTCATTTTCTCACTCTGTCCGCGATGCGTGTGAACCAAGACCATTCAAGAGTGTTCGAGGGTGCACTCTGTCGGCTACCAGACACAGAGACCTCCGCTTAATCTCCAGAATGCTCATTGGCAATACTTGCAACGCGTTGAGGTTAACGCGGGTACTTAGGTGCGGCGCGCGCTTAACTATTTCGTTCCCTTAAGAAAAAAATCTGCCCGATATTTGTTTGATGTAAGCGCTGCTTGGTTCATTCTAGGGAGCTGTCTAGCGAGAACGGCGCATCTGACTTTCCAAGATTGAGACGCTACGTCCGCGAAATGTGGTTCCGAAAAGGTTCGGTGCTGACATAGGGATTGCGGAGCGACATGGCTTCATTCACGGTCGGCCAACGTCGCGGAAAGTGCCTCCGATTGGTCCTAGGCCGTTGCTCCCCCAAGCAAGCGCGGTCCGCCAGCAGACTTTGTGAAGTACTATCTGGGGTATAGCGGAAGTAAAGATGCGAGATCGTCAGGTACGGTATGGTATAGGTGAAGTCATTGTGGACTAATACTTTCTGACGCCAAAGAACAAGGACAATAAACGGACCGACTGCATTTGGACCTTGTGTGGATATCGTGTTACTAACCTGCTATCCCTCCCTTCCCCTACGCTGGGAGGAAGGCTTATCCCGCTGACTCAGGCTCGTCTATATGTAGTAGGGGCGCCGATCCCGCCCGGCTCGCGCTTTTGCGTGGATTGTCTCGCTTGATGATGTCCCAATAGCTCGCGGGCTCTTTGTCGGCGGCGAGCCCCAGCAGCGTTTCGTGCAGTTGCAACGCCGACATACCGTTGGAATGCGTCGTCATCAGATGCGCGGCCCAGAACCATGTCGTCAGCGGCAATCTGGAGCGATGCATCACCGTGCCAGCGGTTGCCGTCCGCAATCAAGGCATTCGTGCAAACGCGGCCGGCTTTTTAGCGCGGCCACTCGGCGTTTGCCGCAGGCGGGGCAGACAAAGCCGTCCGGCCACCGGCGTTTGAACATGAAGGCCGCACAGCTTGCTTCGTCAGAAAACGCTTTCTGAAATTGCGAAAGCGAACGCGCGCTGGCCATCGGATAAGCCTTCTGGGAGGGCAACTACTGATACCCAAACTTGGCCCGCTGCATCCCCAGTCAACCATTGCGACCATTCAGCGCCACAACACTGGAACCTTCGGAACCGCGACTGCGCGGCTAGCCTACCCCAGCGTCACACCAAGTCTCATTGCCTTCTGATACGTGGCCCCTATGCTTCGCTTCAGCGTACGCGCGATCACAGTTGTTTTCCTTTTCTCGCGTGCGAGGGTCTTGAGCGTACGAACGTCCTCTTTCGTCCAAGACTGAAGCTTCACCTTTTTCGCCATTCTCATTCTCCGAGTCACATTGGTATCCAAACGGTACTGCCCCATCTCAAATACATCAGCAACATTTTTTGCAAAACGCCGCGCTGTGGATAACCGGTCCATGTTGACTTGGTAACCGCCTCAGGACTTCTGGGCAACCGGGGACCTCATTTGCACTCCTCTAGGAGACTATCGAGCTCAGTAATATTTGCACCGATCCGCCTGATGATTTCCGAGGATGCATCGACCTGACCTGACCCCTCGTCTTTGAAAATCCGAAATTTGCCCGACTGAAGCATTTCCCGCTGCATTTGCAGGCTCTCTCGTTCGCGCTTGCACCAATCAAGTAGCCCAACCAAACTGTCCATGATCAACTCCGAATGAGAAGATTTTCGGCGGCTGCACCGCACGATGCTGGTGCTGCTGCCAAGTCCAACAAAACGCGTTCCGATTGATCCGGTACACCAATCCGGTGGCGCGAATATGGCCGGCAACGTGAGTCCAATCAAATGATCCGCACCACGATCTGTCAGTGTTCGTCTTCTCCGGCGATCTGCTTAACCAACTCAACAATGCATCGCCTGAGCTTAGCGTTTTGGATGCGCATGTAGGCCTTCGTGAGCGCGAGCCCGTCCGACGTGGCATAGAAGTCGGAGACATAGGCAGATGACGGCCCGTCCTCCAATACAGATGACGACGATCCGGGTGCACCTTCGAAGAAGAAAGAGATTGGGACTTGCTGAATTGAAGCAATTTGTTGCAGGCGACCGGCCCCGATGCGGTTGGTACCTTTTTCGTATTTCTGCACCTGCTGAAACGTAAGGCCCAGAGCGTCTCCGAGCTTCTCCTGGGTCATTCCCTGCATCTTACGTCGCATTCGTACACGATTGCCCACGTGTCGGTCGATTGCATGCGGTGACCTTTTGGCTGTCGATACATTCACGTGCAACCTCCTATCAACGGCACCCTCGGCTTCAAGGTCCGTCGTGTTATGCGTGCAGCTGTCTTTCTTGCAACTTCGCGTCAATCTAACAAATCAACATGCGTAGCGGTAACAATTCCGCGTGTACGAAGACTTCGGACGCTTTCTGTAGCACGCACGCTCGATCAGACGGATACTGCTGCCCCGAAGGTATTTCAGCGACACTTATCGGTCGGCGCATGGGCGAGTATGGTATTAAACTCTGCCGAACGCGGGGGCTCCCATTGTTTGTTGGACACCAGTCCTGTCGAGCTGGTACTACAGGGCTGTGGAATTTGTTGACATTGAGTAGTATTTTAGTATGCCCCTTTGCACCGCAAGATGCGTGCGCAAGGTTACGCGCCTTATGCGGCTCGCATCTGTTTGACTGCATCGGAATCATCGGAGGAAATCAGATGAACTTGAAATCAATGTCTATAGATCGGCTTACGGGCCTACGCGCCCGCGTAGAAGCGGTTCTCAATAGCAAAGTTATAGATCAGCGACGGGCTCTTGAATCCGAACTCGCAAAGCTCAATCGGCTTCCAGATGGTAAAGGTCGGCTAAAATTCGGCTCGGGGAACGGAGCAAGGGGGCCGGTTGCGCCGAAATATCGCAACCCGCAGAATCCCGCAGAGACTTGGGCGGGACGTGGATTGACACCAAAGTGGTTGACCTCCGCAATCAAAGCCGGAAAGTCGGCCGACGATTTTCTTATCGCAGGTGCGGTGCCGCCCAAGAAAGCGACTAAGCCTAGGAAAGTTCGCAAAGCCCGCAAGTGACGATTGTTTCGCTGCTCGCGGGGCGATTGACGAGTTCTTGATTGAGCTATTACGCTAATCGTCGCCCTCGGGACGAGCCCTGTCTGCTGCCTGAATATCATCGACCTCGTCACCGCAGCGCCCGCCGTCAACTGGTCGACGCCGGCCGGATGGTTCGGTCGGCTACGGCGACAGGTTAAGGCGCGCATCAATCGGTTTCTTGGTTTCCTTTGACCGACACGACAGCCGGCCGCCTATGGATACGTCACCCGCTACGCCCGTGGTTACGCCTGTGGTTGCTGTATCCATATCCAGTATCCATAGCTTTCGAGCGAAAATGATAATTTTTACAATGCCTTGCGTCGCCGCTTCGGCGGAATTTCCGGCGCGACTGGATACTGTGTCTGACCTTGTTTGTCTGTCTTCCGGCGTAATCTTTTGGCGCCGGGCTCGTGGGCACGATCTCCGATGGCTCATGGTTCTTGCCTCGGGAGCAGCCGGCCTTAGGGCCGTCAGGCTCCCTCGATCGCGTATGTACGACGACCTTTTCCTTATCGGTGCTCGCCTGGTGCCTCGACCGCATAACGAACACCCACGTCCGGGCTATCGTACAGGCCTTCGGCCCGTCCGATAGTCCTCCGCGGGCGTCGCGTTATCGAGGTCTCGTTTAGAGCTTGGTGGTATGCGGCGCGGCTTCCGTACTTCCCCCCGCTCCGTCGCTCTCTTCATTGTAGCGGCCACAGCGCGCCGTCAAGGGCCGCATAGTTTGCGTGGCTCGACCTGACCTTCGTCGGGGCTTTCTCCCTTGACCGCGCGCTGTGGCCGCTCTGCTTGAGAGCGATCCGGAGCGGCGCTTCGGACTTGGTCGACATTACTAGTTCTCACCACTTCCGACTTATGAGCATCGACTTTATCCGACGTATCGTCATTGCGGAACTTAACGACTCATTGAGGCGATTGTTCACCGGCGGGCAGTTCTTCCTGACGGCCGGCATCAGGGCATTGGCGATGGACATGCAGCACGAGATTCTCGCGCACGTACGGTCCTTCGAGGAGTTCAATGCGGACAACGATCCGTACGGCGAGCACGATTTCGGCAGCTTCGATCATGGCGGCCAGAAGATCTACTGGAAGATTGACTACTACGATCGTGACGTCAACTTCGGTTCGCCCGATCCTACTGATCCGAAGGCGACGACGCGCGTCCTGACGATCCTCCTCGCCGAGGAGTATTGATCTTTGCATCTGAGCCCGGCTCGCAGGGGTCGGGCTCAAGGTCTTGCACCCCCGAACTGACCGCGCGACGGAACTTTATGACTTTTTGTCAACTAACTCTTTTAGCCAGTTTTGCAGCCTTTCCCCGTTCATCAGCTCGATTCTATGCGGGACTGCTTGAGCTAACCGGGGGTCGTTCAAGAGCTTCGGAGCGAAGTCCGAAGTGGTAGTAAAAATTCCCTTTGACGCGTTGGGTCGAGAGCCACAACACCCATGAGCGCGTGAACCTCTTCCTTCGTCACGAGATGGCCCGGCCCATACGCTTTGACAGAATCCAAAATCCGAATGCTGCCCACCCCTTTTCGGACTGCTATCACGTCCCGACCGTGATCATTCGATCGTGGTGTCAAGATCACCTCGTCAAATCCCGCTTTTAGAAAAGCGCCAGCAATGATTTCTTCCCATACTCGCGGCGGGATTTCAAATGCCTTCGTCCAATCTTTTTGTAGCTGTTCGATTATCCCAGCCCAAACAAGAGAGGTGGCCTTAACCAGCACACCTTCAGTGACCCTCCGCTCGGGAATGATTACACTCGCCACACTGAGACCGCTGCGCCGCCGCGCGATGCTGCCGGTGATGAAGGCCGTCGGGCGCCGCGGGTGCTTGAGGACTTCAAACGCAGATAGGGCCTGCCCCCACAAACAGAAAGAGCGGCCACATGGGCCGCCCTGTTGCTTCGGGTATGTGAGAAGGTGCAATGCGGAGCGTTGCCCCTGGCGCGATCAAATCACCGTCGGCAGAACAGCGAGCATCGCCATGATGAGCAGCGCGGAGATTTGGTCCTTATGAACCGTCACCGTCAGCTTGTCCTCGTCGAATAGCTCGTCCAACGACGCCAGCATGACAATGGCGGCCTTGAGGGCTCGCTCTGGCGTTGGGGCAACGGCGCTATCGCGTTCCAGACCACAGCGCCAAAACGTGACCTTCAGGCCAGCGAGAGGCTGAATGCGTCCAGGCATTGTCTCGCCCTCCCTTCACCGCGGCGCAAAGCCGGCTTCTGCCAACTGGCCCTGCACCATGCGGACGGCGGTCCACATCGTGTCCGCCTCGGCACGGCCGTTGTAGAACACGAACTTGCTCGCGAACCGAACGCACGTCTCGTAATCGACCCGCTTGACGAACTGTGACAACGCCGCAGCTTCATCGCGCGGCAACTCGAAAGGAATGGTGATAGCTTCCAACGCAGCCATAGTGGCCCTCCGATACAGGGTTGCTGTGGTCAGGGCCGTCTTGGTGCGCCAACACTTCGACGGCCCGCCTCGACCATAGCCCGCCGCGACGCGCCCGCTTCGTTTTCCATCTGAGGCAAAGTGACTCACATCTCTCAGGTGCGCAGCTCCGCTGCTCTGTCGGAGCGGCCCGCAAGCTCTCGAAATTTTTGGGTCCCTTTTTCGGCTTCGACCGGGCACCCTTCCTTTGGAACCGATTTCAAAAAGCCGCTAAAGCCCCAAGCCGAAGCCTGGGTCTGTCGAGCGGTATCGTCTCTTAAAAAATCTCCAACCCCAAACCAACCAAAAGGACCATCAACCATCCATGAACGCAGTGACTAATATTGTTACAGAAGCACCAACTAGAGACCGGACGGTTGCGGCCTAACTCGCGGAAATGTCGGTGGTTCTCACACATCCGGAAACAACGGCGCAGAGACCGGACTGGCTGGCTGAGGCGCCAGGATTCGAACCTGGGAATGGCGGAATCAAAATCCGACCTTACCACTTACCTACGCGCCGAAGCGCAACGTAGAACCGCTGCCCGGCTGGGCAACATCAGCATGGTGGCCGTCACACGGCGACAAGGCACATGGACCATGTTGACGCCAGTCATACCTGTGATCTCATGCACGATCATCGTCCACGGATGCCAACGCGCTTACGCGGCCTATTCATTGCTCTGGGTGCCGCTGTAGAAATGAAGCCCGTTCTTCATGACGGCTTCGCGAAAGCCAGATCCTGGTACTCGTGCCGGAACTAACAACCGAAACGCGCAACATGATCGGTGCGAATGAGTTAGCTACGCTCCCTAAGGACGCCATTGTGATCAACACCGGGCGCGGGCAGGTGGTAGATTTCCTCGCGTTGAGTGACGCACTCCAGAACGGGCATCTTTTTGCGGCTGGTATCGATGCCTTCTATCCTGAGCCGCTTCCGAGCGGACATCCCCTGCTGACTAATCCAAGCGTCACCTTTTCCCCGCACATAGCAGGCACGACGATCGAGGCGTCCTTGCAGTTCGCCCGCTCGGCCGCAGATCAAATCTTGACCGCGTTACATGGGGAGCTGCCTGCTTTCCCGGTCAACGAGGCGGCCTGGGAGGGATCGCGAGCCCGTCGCCCGATGGGGTGAATTTCTAGAGGTCGATGCCCGCTTTCAATCGCGTCATTCTGGCACCCCGGCCGTCAATTTCCGGTCCGCCCCCCAGCCGTCTGCCGTTGCTTTTCGCAATGACCGGTTAACGTCGACTCCGGCCGTCCGCTGCGCAAAGACGCTGCGATGGTGCAGATTCGAACTAACACACTATCTGGTCCTGGCTAGCTGGAAACCCGCGGCCTCGCACAGTCGGCCCTCAATCCGGTTTTCGAAACCTGAGAGTCATTCGGTCGGACGCCGTGACGCCGATTACCGAAACGGGTACGAATTGGCGCTGCTTCGGAGCGCCGCGATGTACTTGCCGAATTTCCTCGACGGTTTCGACCGGCTCGTCGCCTTCGACGCGGAGACGACTGGCAAGCGTACCCCCGACGCCGAGTTTGTTCGCAAGCAGCCTTTCGCCTGGAAAGCCCCTGGCATCATCATCGAAGTCGGTTTCGTCGAAATGCTGCGCGAAGGCGAGGGCTGGCGCAAGGGCGAGACGTGGAGCTCCAGGGTCAACCCGGATGGGCCAATCAACCCCGAGGCCATCAAGATCCACAGGATTCGGCCCGCCGATCTCAAGAACGCTCCACGGTTCCCGACGATCCTGCCGAAAGTGAAAGACTTCGTTGGAGAATCGCCGATCGTGGCCCACGCTTACAAAAACGAGCGAGATTTCCTCGACTATGAGTTCGCCCGGGCCAAGGTGATTGAGTGGGGCGAGAGCGCCTACCCGGAAGAGCGCTACATTTGCACGCAGGTCTTGTTCGCGCAGCTTTTCCCAGGCGCCAGTAAGTCGCTTACCTCGATGTGCGATCGGCTGGTGCTCGACAGCAGCGAACGGGACGACCGGCACGGCGCGTTGCTTGACGCCCACATGACTGCCGATGCGCTCATACTGCTGGAGCACCAACTCAAGCACGGTGAGACCGGTGCGCCGAGATCATGGACCGCGACCTGACAGGCGTGACGGCAGCGTCAATAAGCGCCATCCAGCCAATGCGGCCCAGATTGAGCGGTAGACCGCCTGCGCGACATTCGCGGAGTGGCGCGCGAAGAGAGAACAGGCGATCCTGGCGCCCTCATGAAGCCAACGTCGGAATCATCGACTCAAGAAGTTCTCGCTGGCCTCGTCGAGCGGGTCACCTTCCACAACGCCGAGAACGGCTTCTGCGTGCTCCGGGCGAAGGCGCGCGGCCATCATTGTCGAGAGGGCCGCAAGCGACTCCAATCAAATTGGAGGCGATCGGACGGCCGCGCACATCGACGCTCGTTCCAAATTGGAGGTGCGGCCAGGTCCGGCGAGCGCGATGTTGCGCGGCGTTGATCTGCGTTTCGCAAAAGTAGTGACGTTGCCGCACAGTTCATGAGGGGGCGGTCGCATTCGATCCGCCCGGAATGCGGGAAAGGTCATAAGGGTTCTTCACGTAACCGAAGGTTGGATTGGCGCTCGTGCTCCCCAAGGCGAGTTCGTGCATGTTGGATTTGGCGAACAGGATGGCGCCTTGTTTGAACAGCATGTCGGCAAGCGGCGCATTCGCCTTTGGGCGATAGTTCTTGAGGAATGGCGTTCCCGCCGTGGTGGGAAAGCCGGCCGTATTGATGTTGTCCTTGATGATGATCGGCAGCCCAGCAAGCGCGAGTTGCGCGCCTTGCGCGCGCGAGCGGTCGATTGCGCGGGCGTCTTCGGCAAGCTTCGCCTCGTCGATATAGGTCACCGCGTTCAGGTTGGTGTGGGCCTTGTATTGATCCAACAGCGCCTTAGCCGCAAACGCCCCTTGTTAGGTCCCAAATCGCGACCGCTTGCGTCTCAGGGACGCGCTGATAAAGCCTAACCCTCGGAAATCGCGTGCGTTCTCACACACGGGGAAATCGCGCGGCAGAGACCGCACAGGGGTGGCTGGGGCGGAAGGATTCGAATCTCGGCATCGCTGGCGTTGCCCACATGCTCACAGCGACAACAACAACAGCAGATAGCCAGGCGCATTACGAGCAAAGCTTCGCCGCAGAACAAGATATATCCTTATCTGCTGCGCGGGCTGACGATCGAGCAGCCCAACCATGTGTGGGCTGCGGATATCAATTACATTCCGATGGCGAAGGGCTTTCTCTATCTCGTGGCGATCATCGACTGGGCGAGCCGGGCGGTACTAGCATGGCGGCTGTCGAATACGATGGACACGGCCTTCTGTCTGGAGGCGCTCCACGAGGCGCTGGTGCGC
>WNFT01005445.1_pt1 | contig 11149 bp, 7 predicted proteins | sample 5400191 | NCBI WGS metagenome assembly WNFT01 (sample SAMN13153359, study PRJNA577476) | soil metagenome | isolation source: 80 cm saprolite under Madrone tree | place: USA:California | collected 2016-06-14
CGAGTTCCTCGAGGGCGAGGTGAAGCTCGTCGCCGACCTCCTCGCCGGGCAAAAGACGGGCGCGTTTCTCGATCAGGCCGAAAATCGCCTGGAAGCCGGGCGCTACGCGCGCGGCCGCGCGCTGGACTGCTTCACCTACCGCGGCGCCTTCGCGCTGCAGCTCGCCCGCCGCGCCGCGCAGATCATCGCCGTGGATGTCAGCGAGCAGGCCGCGGCGCAGGGGCGTGAGGCGGCGGCGCGCAACGGCGCACACAACGTCGAGTTCAAGGTCGCGAACGCCTTCGATCTCCTGCGCGCCGAGAGCGAGGCCGGCGAGCGGTACGACACCATCGTCCTCGATCCTCCCGCGTTCGCGAAGACGAAAGCGTCGATCGACGCGGCCCTGCGCGGCTACAAGGAGATCAACCTGCGCGCCTTTCACCTGCTCTCGCCCGGCGGCGTGCTGGTGACGAACAGCTGCTCCTTCCATGTCGACGAGGGAATGTTCGAGCGCACCGTCCTGCAGGCCGCGTCGGACGCCGGACGGAGCGTGCAGGTGATCGAGCGGCGGGGGGCGGCGAAGGACCATCCGACGCTGCTCGGGGTGCCGGAGACGCGCTACCTCAAGTGCCTCATCCTGCGGGCGCTGTGATCGATGGGAGCAGCGCTCGCGCTCGCTGCAGGGCGCTCTCGACCGCGTTGCGCTGGGCCGCGACGAGCTGATCGCGGCTTTCGAGGGCATAGTCTGCGGGCGAAATGGGAGCGCCGATTACCACCGCTACGGAGCCAGGGCGAAAGAGCGCGAAGCCCTTCGGCTTGAGCACGGCGCGCGCGCCGGCGACCGCGATGGGCACGCAGTCGAGCCCTGTCTCCAGGGCCGCCACCGCCGCTCCTTTCTTGAACGGCAACAGCTCGTCGCCGACCGCGCGGGTGCCTTCGGCGAAGAAGAGCAGCGATGCGCCGCGCAAGCCACGCGCGAATCGCTCGCGGATCGCCTTGGTCGCGCCCCGCCGGTCCTTGCGATCGATGAAGACGTGGCCCATGCGCCGCGCCGCCCAGCCAAAGAGCGGGATGTACGTCAGCTCCTGCTTGGCGATGAAGCGCAGCGGGTGGTCGGCGACGGAGATGATGGCGGGGACGTCCAGATACGAGGTGTGGTTCGAGACGAAAACGTACGACCGATTGGGGTCCAGCTCGGCATCGCGCCGCACGATCACCTGCGCTCCAGCGACGCGCAGGAAGCGGCGGGCCCAGCGTTGGAGCAGGCGCTCGGCCATCTCGCTCTCGCCGCAGAGTCCGATCCGCAGCGCGGTGGTCATCGTGTCCGCGAAGATCCAAGCCCAGCCGAGGACCGTGCGCAAGAAGCGCAGGACGATCACCGGGTCCTCCGCGTCACGGGGTACTCCTCGACCGCGGGAAAGAGAAGCACGTCCGCGATCGTCTCCGCGCCCGTGAGCAGCATCAGCAGCCGGTCGAACCCGACCGCAACCCCTCCGGCTTCTCCGATACGATCGAGGGCGGAGAGGAACTTCTCGTCCAGGGGAAACACGTCCCGCCCGAGTCGCCGGCGAAGCTCCTGCTCCTCGCGCAGCCGCTCGCGCTGCTCGCGCGAGTCGCAAAGCTCCGAAAAGCCGTTGGCCAGCTCGAGGCCTCCGGCGTACAGCTCGAATCGCTCGGCGACACGCGGGTCGGAAGGCTTGAGCCGGGCCAGCGCCGCCTGCGAGGCGGGGTACTCGGTGAGGTAGGTGGGCCGGTCGATGCCGAGCGCCGGCTCGATCCTCTCCAACAGCACCTGTGTGAAGAGGTCATCCCACGACGCACCGGTCGCGGGGCGCACCCCGCATGCGCGAGCGGCTTGTGCGAACGCCTGGGCGTCGAGGGTGAGCGGATCGAAGCCCGCGTAGCGCGAGAATGCCTCGCGGCAGGTGAGACGCTCGAACGGAGGCCGCAGCGAGATGGCGCCAGTCCCGCGCCCGTGGCCCTTGCGCGCTGGCGCCCCGCTGGCGCAGGCGAACAGCAGCTGCTCGAGATCCGCCATGATCGTGTCCGCGCTGCCGGGCGTGGCGTACAGCTCGAGCAGCGTGAACTCGGGATTGTGCGTGCGCGAAAGCTCGCCGTCGCGGAACACGCGGGCGAGCTGGTAGCAGCGGGAAAAGCCCGGTCGTGCCAGCAGCCGTTTCATCGCGTACTCCGGACTCGTATGCAGGTGCAGCCGGCGCGCGCCCTCCACGCTCTCGCGCGCGATCGGCGGATCGGGCGTGAAGGTGGTCTCGAAAGGGCGCAGGTGCGGCTCCTGGCCGGCGAACGGCACCGCGATGGGCGTCTCGACCTCCAGATAGCCGCGTTGCTCGAGGCCCTCGCGCAGCTTGCGCGCGAGCGCCGAGCGGGCGCGGGCGATGTCGGAGGTTGCGGGCACGGCTGCTACATAACGCAATTCGCTTGCCGGAGGGCCGGTTCGATGCGAGTGAACACGGGTGCCGGTCCTCATCGTTTTGATGCTCGCCCTCGCCTGCAGTCATGCGAGCAGAGCTCCCGCCGGGCGAAGGCCTTCATCGAACGGTCCCTCCCCGCGGACATCGAGCTCGGACGTGTCCGCTACCGCGGCGCAGCTCTCCGAAGAGACGCATGCGCTGCTTCGCGCCGAGGGCGAGCTCCTCTGGACGCGGTGGACCACCGGGTCCGGCCCGCTGCCGGCGAGCGCGCTGGCGGAGCACCCGCGGCTGCTGCAACGGGAATCGATCGACATCGTCAACGCCGCGGCCGCGCGCTCTTCCGGTTCCGATGCCGTCGCGCTCGGCCTGCTCGCGCAGCAGCTGGCGACGCTTGCGGTGTCCCGTGCGGCCGGAGCGGAGATCGATGCGCTGGAGCGCGCGCGCGCGCAACTCGCGTTCGCCGCGCCGGGAGAGACCCGGCCCACCCTGGGCGAACGCGATCTCGACCGGCTGCTCAGGGACGAATCCAATGCGCAGAAGCGCGCCGCGCTGGCCCAGGCGGAAGCCAAGGCGGCGCAGGCGCTCGCGCCCCTCGCGATCGCCCGCGACGCGGCAGTGGACAAGGCGATCGCCGCGCTCAGCTTGCAGAGCTGGGCAGCCGTCGAAGAGCGCGCGCACGGAATCCCGCTCGCCGATCTGGCGCAGCTCGCCGAGTCGACTCTGGACGCCACCGAGCAGGTGGGGGCGCGCGCCGTCTCCACGGCATCCGTCCGCAACCTCGGCGTCACGGCCGACCGGCTGCGCCGCGCCGACCTGCCGCGGCTGGCGCGAACCGCGTTGGCCGACCCGCAGTTCACGCCGGGCAAGGCCTGGCCGACGGTGCGCGACGTCCTCGCGCTGGTAGGAGCCCCGGCGCCGCCCGGCCTGCGGGTCGACACGGAGCCGTCCCCCTCCAAAGGCGCGCGGCCCCTGGCGCTGCTCGTCGATCCGCCCGGCGACGTCCGCCTTTCCCTGCGGCCCGCGGGCGGCTTCGAGGAGCAGCGCGCGACCCTGCATGAAGGCGCGCGCGCCGTCGGCGGCACGATGATCGACGTGCCGCAGTGGGAGCTGGCGCAGCTCGGCGACGGCTGCGCCGCGGAAGCGGTGGCGCTCTTGTTCGAATCGCTCGCCGGTCACCCCGAGTGGTTGCGCGCCACGACGCAGCTGCGGGGCGAACCGCTCGACGACATGGTGCACACGGAGGCGACGCGCCGGCTTCTCGCCGCGCGGCGCGCAGCCGCGCTGGTCCTCTTCGAGATACGGCGCCGCGAGGGCCCGAGCACGCCGGAAGCGCAAGCGGCCCTCTATCGCGGCCTGCTCCAGCGCGCGCTCTTCGTCGTCCTCTCCGACGAGGACGCGGGCCGCTGGGCGCTGGAGGCGGAGAGCTTCACGCGCAGCGTGACGCCGCTCGTTGCCGCAGTCCTGGCCGCTCAGCTCGAGCAGGGCTTCGGCGCTTCCTGGTGGACCACGCCCCGTCCGGCGTTGAAGGAGATCTGGGCGGGTGGGCGTTCGCTGCGCGCGGTCGAAGCGGCGCGAGCGGCCGGGCTGGCGCGGCTGGACCCGGCGGCGCTCGCGGCGGTAGCGGACGAGCGGCTGCGCTACTCGGCGCCCGACGCGCCGCCGGCTCCGCCGAAGCCGGACTACAAGTACATGCAGGGGGACAAGAAGAAGAGGCGGAAGAGGCGGTAGGCGCTACGCTCTCGGCAGCGAGAGCGAGAACACCGACCCGCGCGGGCCCGTCTCCCGCAGCTCCGCGCGGCCGCCGTGCAGCTCCGCCACGGCGCGAACGATGGCCAAGCCAAGCCCGGTGCCGCCGTCGCCGTGGCGGGTGGTGGCGAACCGCTCGAACAGGCGATCGCGGATCGCTGGGTCGACGCCCGGACCGTGATCGCGCACCTGCGCGACGCACTGAACCCCGCCGCTGATCTCCAGCTCGACGCGCTCCCCTTCGGGCGAGTGCTGCACGGCGTTTCCCACCAGGTTCTCCAGCGCCCGGCGCAGCCAGACCGGATCGCCCCGCACCCGCGAAGACCCGCTCGCCTTCAACTCCACGCGCACGTGGCGGGCGGCAGCGGTGGGCGACTGCGCGTCCACCACTTCCCGCGCGATCTCGCACAGGTCGACCGGCTCGTCCTTCGGCTCGATGCCGCGCGCCTCCAGCCGCGCCAGCGAGAGCAGGTCCTGCGTGAGCTGCTGCAGCTTGTCGGCGCCCTCGCGGATCCGCAGCGCGAAGCGCCGCGCGGTCTCCGGCTCGTCGGCGGCGCCTTCGGTGAGCACCTCCGCGGATGCGCGAATGGCTGCCACCGGATTCTTCAGCTCGTGCGACACGTCGGCGACGAAGTTCTCCAGGGCGTGGCGCTCCTCCAGCTCCCGCCGCATAGACTCGAGCGCGTGGGTGAGCGCGCGCACTTCGCGCCCTCGCGGCTCGGGCAACGGCGCCTGCCGTTCCCCGGCGGCGACGCGCTCCGCCGCCCGGGTGAGCCGCTCGATGGGGCCGGCCACCGCGCCTCCGATCAGCATCGCCAGCGCAGCCGAGGCGACGGCGAACATCAGAGCCAGCAGCGCCACCTTGGGCGCCACGTCGCTCATCAGCTGAACCATCCCGAAGGTCGCCTTGCGGACGCGCACCCTCCCGCCGCTCGCCACCGGCGCCTCCGCGGAGACTCGGGCCACGTCGAGGTGGGCCTCGCCGGACTCGAGGACGACGCGCCCTTCGCCGTCGAGCAGCGCAACGTCCGTGTCGATGGCGCTGCGGGTGAACGCCTGCAGGATGGGCCGCAGCGAATCCCCCGGAGTGCGCGCGGCCAGCTCGGCGATGGCGCGTGCCTCGTCCTCGGCGGCGCGGGTGGCGAAGAGCGAAGCGCGCGCGGTGAACCGGTCGATGACGATCCCGGCGAACATGGCGGAGAGCAGCAGCGTGGTCGCGGCGAGAGGGATGAACACTTGAAGCCGCAGCGACAGACCCGTGCGCCGCGCCTCGAGCAGGCGCACGATGGTGGCGCCCAGGCCGAGGAGGAAGAGCAGCGCGAGCGCGAGGAGGAGCTGCTGCCTACCCATCCTTGAGACGGTATCCTACCCCGCGCACCGTCTCCAGCACGCGGGAATCGCCGCCCGCCTCCTCCAGCTTGCGGCGCAGCGCCTTGACGTGCACGTCGACGGTTCGATCGCCCACCACCACGTCGGTGCCCCAGACCGCGTCGAGGATCTGGCTGCGCTCGAAGACCCTGCCCGGGCTGCGCAGGAAGAGCGCCAGCAGGTTGAACTCCGTCCGCGAGAGCCCGAGCTCGTGCTCTCCGACGGCCGCCTTGCGCGTTCGCGCATCCAGCGAGAGCTCGCCGGCGCGGAGCGGCTTCTCTTCCGGCTGCCCGCCCTTCGCCGCCCGCCGCAACACCGCCCGGACCCGGGCCGCGACCTCCCGCGGAGAGAAAGGCTTGAGCACATAGTCGTCGGCGCCGATCTCGAGGCCGACCACCCGGTCCGTCTCCTCGTCGCGGCTGGTGAGAACGATCACCGGGACGTCGCTGCGCGCCCGCAGCGAGCGGAGGAACTCGAGCCCGTTCCCGTCGGGCAGCACCAGATCGAGGATGAGCAGATCGACGGCGCCGGCGAGCGCCCGCGCTTCCCGGAGCGTGGCCGCCTGCGAAACCTCGAACCCGTCGCGCCGGAGGGCGAAGGCGAGGCTCTCGCGGATGGCGGGCTCGTCGTCGACGAGGAGGATGGCGGGCATCGCAGTCTACGGAGGCGCGCCGAACGGGCCCGGCTTCTCCGGCTCCTTCAGCGGCCCGGGCAGGGGCTGCTTCTCTTCCGGCTTCTCCAACAACGTAAGCACGAACTTGTTGTTGCGCGATTCGACGACGCGCAGTCGCGCATTGGCGCCGATGGCCCCGCGCAGCGCCGCCAGGCGGGCCTGCTCGACCAGCATCCACTTGCGGGCCCCAGGTCCGTTGAGGAAGTCCTGCAGCGTCGCCGCGGGGGCGGCCCGACCCACCTGCCGGACGGTGTTCCTGGAGTAGAACGTCTCTCCGCGCCAGTTCATCAGATATGCGCCGATGGGCTCGTCGGGCGTGCTCTGATGGTAGTACTCCCAGAACAGATCTCGCTGCGTCCAGTGCGGCGAAAGCCGGCGCCAGTGGAACCAACCGCAGAAGATGGCGAAGGCGAGCGCCACCGAGATCAGCGACCAGATCGCGACGTTGCGGTCCTGGGGCGCTTCGTCGGCCGTCAGCGGAGCGCCCCGCAAGCGTTCCCGGAAGACCGCACGCAGCGCCGCGCGGCGCTCGCGGGATCGCAGCGAGCGCAAGAGGAGCCATAGCTGGGCGATGCGATCGAACAGCCAGGGCGAGAGGGCTATGGCAGCGCCGGCGTAGAACATCACGGTGAAGATCTGGCGTGGATCGGTCTCCTTGTCCGGATAGGGCCTATCGTAGTTGTAGACGAACATGTCGGTGAGGTGTTTGGGCGTCATCGCCAGGTCGTGCGCGACCAGCGCGTAGAGGAGCCCGCCGGCGAACATCGCGCCCGCGTTGGCGCGCAGCCCCTCGGAAAGGAGTTGCTCCAGCCAAAGGGCGGAGAAGAAGAGCAGCGGTGCGAGCACTGGGAGGGCGTAATGATGGAACTTGGTGGCGGAGAAGGCGAAGACGGCGAATCCGATCAAGAGCCAGAGGAGCAGGAACAGCATCGCGCGCTCGCGCGGGGTCTGGGGTCGGATGCGCACGCGCGCAAGCACGGTCGCGGCGCCGGGAAAAGCGAACACCCAGGGGAAGCAATCGAAGCCGATCTGCTCGACGAAATAGGTGAACGTGCCGCCCGGCGTGGTGGTGTGGACGCCGAAGGCCAGCCGCCTGAAATGATCGTGGACGATGAAGCGTTCGAAGAACGTCTTGCCCTCGTCGTCGCGGCCGTCGAACGCGAACATCGTGCCGTACCAGGGAGCGCAGATGACGAACACGATCAGAGCCCCCGCTGCGAGATGCAGGCGGCGGAGCCGATGCCACTCTCCGGTGATGACGCAGTAGAGCAGCGCCACTGCGCCCGGGAGCGCGAAGCCGAGCAGGCCCTTGGAGAGAGTGGCGAAGCCCACGAAACAGTAGAAGGCCGCCGCCCAGCCTTCGCGCTGCAGCGCCACTGCTCCGCCGGGCAAAGCCTGCTCCTCGCCGTCTTCGAGCATCACGATCATCAAGCAGGCCATGGCGGCTTCGAGCAGCCCGACGAAGATCGGGTCCGGCACCGCCTGGCGCGCGAGGAACACGAAGAGAGGGCTGGTGAGGATGGCGACGGTCCCGATCACGGCGCTGCGGCGGCTCAGCAGCCGATTCGCCATGATGAAGAGCAGCACCGCCCCCATCGCGGTGATGGCGGCATACGGCAGCCGGACGCTCCACTCGGTGAATATGCCGGTCCAACGATCGGGGCCATTCGTGTTGACGGCCAGCATCCCGGCTGCCATCAGCCAGAGATCGAGCGCGGGCTTGGAGAAGAACCAGGTGGACTCCCACCAAGGGTGGAGGTAATCGCCGCGGGCGATCATCTCGCGCGCGACCTCGCCGTAATGCGACTCCCATGGGTCCCAGAATCCGGTCGCCCCTAGCCAGGGAAGGTAGAGGAGCGCCGCGAGCGCGCAGAAACCGATGGTCAATCGCCGCTCCGCGCTCAGGGGGCCGAGCCAGCGAAGCCAGGAGACTTCGCGCACGAAGGCGGGAACCGTGTCTCCCCAGTCGGTGGCGGACTGCGATTCGACGACGTTCTTCTGGATGCGCGCCATCGCGTCACGCGGCCGTAACATGCACGCGCCGGCCTGTACAGCCTGGAAGCATAGCGCTAACCCCGCACCTTCGATGCGAGTTTAGCGCTTTCCCGGCCAGGAGACCGTCGCCGCCATCCGCTCGATCAGCGTCGCGCTGCCGCCGGGCGGCTGGAGCACGACGAGGGTGACGGGCGCGGGATCGCGCGAGATGCAGGCCGCGCTCACCTTCGCCTGCCCATCCTCCCCTTCGATCAACCCGTCGACGCGCGCGGCTCGGGCGGCGCCGCGCACCGGCGACGCCTCGCCCAGGTGAACCTTCTTGAACCGGCCGATGTCCGCGAGCCGCCACAGGTCGCCCTCCACCGCGCTGCGCACGAGCCGCTCGCAAGTGCAGAGATGTCCGCGACAGGGCCCCTCCTGGATCAGGGTGGCCGAGCTGCGGAAGGCGCCGGTCAGGCCGTTGGAGTACGAGACGGAGCTGGGAGAGCTGGCAGCCCGCCGCCATCCGAGCGGCATCTTCACCTCCACCGCAGCGGGGCCTTGGCGGAACTGGCCCAGCGCCGGAAGCGCCGGCGCCGCCACCACGCCGAGCGAGAGGGTACCGATGAGGGCCCCTGCCGCCGCCGCCAATCTGCGGCCCGCGGCTTCACCCGGCCAGCGCCGCGGGGTCAGGAAGCAGCCGAAGAGAGCGCCGGTGAACAGACCTCCGCCATGGCCCCAGTTGTCCACGCCGGCGGAGCCCAGGCCCGCGGCGAACAGCGCCAGCAGCCAGGGCACGATCCGCAGGCCGAAGTAGGACCGTAGTGTTCCGCGAACGCCGCGCCGCCAGCCGAACGTGACGGAGGCGCCGAGCACGCCGAAGGCCATTCCGGAGGCGCCAAGCGAGATCGAGTCGGCGCCGATGGCGGAGACCAACGTCGTTCCCAGAGCGGTGAAGATGAGCAGCGCCAGGTAATCGGCCGGACGCACCGCGCGCTCGAGAGCGCCGCCGACGTTCCAGAGCGCGAAAGCGTTGAAGGCGAGGTGCAGCGGATCCTTGTGCAGCAGATTCGCGGCGAACAGACGCCAGGTCTCTCCGCGGTCGAGGATCAGCGGGGTCGCCTTGGCGCCGTACAGCAGCAGGGAGTGAAGCGCGACGCTCGATCGCAGCCCTGCCGCGGCGAAGAGGACGCAGGCGCTGGCGAGGAGGAGGCCGATTGTCACCCACGGAACACCGGTGATGGCGAACGCCTCGGGCGCCGCCGGGCGCAAAGCGGCCGGATCGGCCGCCGGTTGTGGAAAAGTGGCTTCTTCCGTCCACGCCGCCATTTGCTCTAGGATGCTCACGAGGGGCCGAGGCGGCAGGCCCCCGCCCGGTTCCGAGGAGCGAGATGAAGCTCATCATCGAGGACGACGAGGGTCGAAAGACCGTCGTCCAGCTGGTTCGCGACGAGATCACGATCGGGCGACAGGACGGAAACACGATTCGCCTGACGGAACGGAATGTTTCGCGCCGCCACGCCCGCCTGGTCAAGGAGAACGGGAACGTCCTGATCGAGGATCTGGGGTCGTACAACGGCGTCCGGGTGAACGGCGAGAAGATCACCGGCCGCACGCGGATCAAGGAAGGCGATCTGGTCGAGATCGGCGACTACGACCTGGGGATCCAGGGAAAGATCGACGCAGCCGCGATGACGCCTGCGGCCGGATCCACGCGGCCCCCGACGATACCTCCGGGCGCGGTGAAGGCGTCGCGTCCGGCCACCTTCCCGCCCCAGCACGTGACCAGCCCCGCTCTGGCCATCCAGGAGCCGATGGAGAGGACGGTGCCGCGCGCCGACAAGCCTGCGCCGCCCATCATGACTCCCAATCCGTCCGCGGGAGGTGCCACGGCGATCATCCGGGTGTCCGATATCAACAAGGCCGCGCCGCAGGTGGAAGTCCGCGATCTCGAACGGTCGCAAATGCCGCGGCTGGTCGGGCTCGCCGGACCGTTCCGCGGCAAAGAGCTCTACCTCATGCGCACCGAGGTGAAGTTCGGGCGCACCGACGAGAACGACATCGTCGCGGATCACCAGTCCGTCTCGCGCGCCCACGCCCGATTCGTGCTCGACGAAGGGCAGTGGAAGGTCATCGACAACGAGAGCGCGAATGGCGTGCGCGTGAACGGGGACGCATACGCGATCTCCAGTCTGAAGCCCGGGGACGTCGTCGAGCTGGGGCACCTCAAGTTCCGCTTCTGCGGGCCGGGCGAGAAATTCTCGCCGCCGCCGGAGAAAGGCGAGGACGGCGCGCAGAAGAGCGGCCTGAAGCCGACCACCGCGGAGTTGATCGCGGCAGCTCAGGGGCGGCAGGGGTCCGCTCCGGCGGCAAAGAAACCGGGCGCCGCGAAAATCGCCGCGATCGCCGTCGCGGTGGTGGCGGTGAGCGGAGCCGCAACGTTCTTCGCCACCCGTTCGCGCAGGCCAGCAAGGCCGGAAGAGGCCACCGGCGAGGATGCGGTGAAGGCTGGCGACGCGCTGTTCAAGCAGCACAAGTATCTCGCCGCCATGGAGATGTACGAGAAGGCGGGCAATAGCCCGGCGCCGAATCGGAAGAAAGCGGCCGAGGAGGCGCAGGGCGAGGAGGCGTACAACTCGCTGCGCGGGGCCGTCGCGGCGGACGACGGAGACAAGGCGCGCAGTCTGTTCGATCGGTGCGCCGCCGATTCGACCTACTGGTGCCGGCAGGCACAGGAGCAAGGCGACCAGGTGAGATCCGCCTACGCGAAGAAGCACCTCGCCGCGGCGAGCGCCTTCAAGTCGGCGGGGAAGCTCGACGGCTGCCTGACGGAGGCGAGCAACGTCCTCGCCTTCGACGCAGCCAATGTGCAAGCGCAGGCGCTGCAGTCGGAATGCCGCCCGAAGGAGACGGCGAAGGCGGAAGCGGCACGCGAAGAGGGAGCGGCTCCGAAGGAGCGCGAGACCAAAGCGGCCCG
>WNFT01005448.1_pt1 | contig 11145 bp, 7 predicted proteins | sample 5400191 | NCBI WGS metagenome assembly WNFT01 (sample SAMN13153359, study PRJNA577476) | soil metagenome | isolation source: 80 cm saprolite under Madrone tree | place: USA:California | collected 2016-06-14
TTTACGAGGTCATCATGCCAATCGAGCGTACCCTTTCCATCGTCAAGCCGGACGGCGTGGGCCGTAACCTGATCGGCGAAGTCTATCGTCGTTTCGAGCAGGCGGGATTGCGGGTGGTGGCGGCGCGCATGGTGCAGCTCTCGCAGGCGGAAGCGGAGGGCTTTTATGCAGTTCACCGCGAACGCCCCTTCTTCAAGGATCTGGTGCGCTTCATGACTTCGGGTCCGGTGATGGTGCAGGTGCTCGAGGGTGAGGGTGCGGTCGCAAAGAATCGCGAGGTCATGGGCGCCACCGATCCGAAGAAGGCGGCCAAGGGCACGATTCGCGCCGATCTTGCCAGCAGCATCGACGAGAACATCGTCCATGGGTCCGACGCGGCGGATACCGCGGCGCGGGAAATTGCCTACTTCTTTCGAGAAATTGAGATCTGCCCGCGTACGCGCTAGCGTAAGGGTGGGGTCTCGAGGAGACATCTTTGGCCGGCGAACGCGTGAATTTACTTGGGCTTCCGCGGGCGGAACTCGAGGCGTTCGTTGCGGCGCGCCTGGGCGCCAAGCCGTTTCGCGCGCGCCAGCTGATGAAGTGGATCTATCGGCGGGGCGCGGCGGATTTCTCGGCGATGACCGATCTTTCGCAGGACTTTCGCTCGCAGTTGAGCGCGGTCGCCAGGATCGCAGTTCCGGAAATCGTGGCCGAGCAGGTATCGAGCGACGGCACGCGCAAATGGATGCTGCGCATGGACGAGGTCCAGGGCATCGAGACGGTCTACATCCCCGAGCCCGATCGGGGCACGTTGTGCATTTCGAGCCAGGTGGGTTGCGCCATGGATTGTTCATTCTGCTCGACCGCGCAGCAGGGGTTCAACCGCAACCTCAGCGTCGCTGAGATCGTCGGACAGGTGTGGCTGGCCCACCGCGAATTGACCGCGCACGCCGAGGGAAGTGACGACGCTCGCGGTGCCCCTCCCGGACGCGGCGGCGCCCGCGGCAACATCACTAACATCGTCTTCATGGGCATGGGTGAACCGCTCGCCAACTACCGCAATGTGGTGCCGGCGATGCGCACATTCCTCGACGATCTGGGATACGACTTATCGCGCCGCCGGGTGACGTTGAGCACTTCGGGGCTGGTTCCGCAGATTTATAAGTTGGCGGAAGAATGCAATGTCGCGCTGGCCGTGTCGCTGCATGCGCCGAACGATGAATTGCGCAACGAACTCGTGCCCATCAATCGGAAACATCCGATCGGCGAATTGCTGGCGGCTTGCTGGCACTACATCGACAAGCAAAACGGCCGCAGCGTCACCTTCGAGTACGTCATGCTCGACGGGGTGAATGACAAACCCGAGCACGCGCGCCAGCTTGCGCGGCTGCTCAAGGGGCGGCCGGCCAAGCTCAATCTGATTCCCTTCAACGCATTTCCCGGCACGCGCTATCGCCGCTCGTCCGCAGCGGCCATCTTGAAGTTTCGCGACATTCTCAATGATCACGGGGTCATCGCCACGATTCGCAGGACGCGGGGTGACGACATCGATGCGGCGTGCGGGCAATTGGCCGGCCGGGTCACGGATCGCACGTTGGTGCGGCTCGGCACCAGACTGACTTCCACCTCACGCGCCCCGGCGGAAATTCGATGAGCTCCAGCGTGGTGAAGATACTCGCGGTGGCTCTCGGCGTCTGCGCGGCGGCCTGCTCGCACAATTCGCAGTTCAAGAAAGCTTCGCCCGCGGTGATGGCGGCCACCAATATGCAGCTCGCGATCGAATACCTGAAGCTCGGCAAACTCGCGTCGTCGCAGGAATTCATGGAGCGCGCGCTCAGTGAAGACCCGGGCAACCCGGACGTGCAAATGACCGCGGGCCTGGTCTACGAACGGGTCAATGATATTCCGAAGGCCGAGCGCGCCTATTCCACCGGCTACCGGCTCGGAAAGAAAGATCCGAACATTCAAAACAGCTACGCCGGATTCCTGTGCCGTACCGGCAAGGCCGTCGCGGGCGAAAAGCTTTTCGCCGCGGTCGCGAGCAATCCGCTCTATCAAACTCCGGAAGTGGCGCTGATCAACGCCGGGGTTTGCGTGCGGGGCACCGGCGATCTGGTCGACGCCGAACGCTATTTCACTCGGGCGCTGGCGATCCATCCGAATTTGCCCGAGGCCTTGCTGCAGCTCGGGAACATCGCATTCGATCGCGGCGACGCCGCACAGGCGCGCGAGATCGTGAAACGATATCTGGCGGTGAATCCGCCGACGTCCGAAGTCCTCTGGTTGGGGGTTCGCGCCGAACGCAAGCTGGGCGATGCGACCACGGCGGCGAGCTACGCGCGGCGCGTGCAGACTGAATTTCCCGATTCGGAGCAGGCGCAAATGATGCGGTCCGGCGTCGAGCGATGACCGATCCCGGCACAATCGGGGCGAGGCTGAAGGCCGAGCGCGAACGCCGAGGATTGAGCCCGCAAAAGGCCGCCGACGAGCTGCATCTCGATGGCTGGGTCATCGATGCGCTCGAGGCCGACGATTACGGACGCATTGGTCCGTCGGTCTACGCCAAGGGTCATCTGAAGAGATACGCGGCATTGCTGGGGTTGCCCTCGGCGGAAATCATGGCCGGTTACGAATCCCAGCACCAAGCGCCCGGGCCGGCGGCGTCGCAGCCGGCCAATGTGAGACTGCGCACCGGCCCTCCCGTCGTGAACGATTTGCCTTGGCCGTTGATTGCGGGTTCGGCTGCCGTGGTATTGCTGGCTGCCGGTGTGCTCTGGTGGAAACCGTGGCAGCCGCGCGGGGTGGTCCCGGCGGCGAGCGAGACCCTGGCGGCGAATCCAAGCGCCCCATCGACCGACGGCGCCACCGATTCTGCCGCGGCCGTGGCCGGCTCCGCGCCGCCGCCTCTGGGTTCGCCCGCGCCGGCACCTTCATTGGCGTCATCGCTCCCTTTGGCGGCGGCGGCGCCGAGCGGTGCCGCTGCGACGCCGGACTCGCGGGCGACATCATCGCCGGCGAAGCCCGACGCCATGGCCGGGATGGGGCGCGCCCGCCTTCGCTTGAGCTTTTCCGCGGACTCGTGGGTGGACGTGCATGACGCGGCGGGGCGGCGGGTGTTCGCGGGCAATGGCCGCGCCAATAGCGTGAAGACCATCGCGGGTGTCGCGCCCATGCGCGTGTACTTGGGCTCCGCGAGCGGCGTGCAGCTCGAGATCAACAACCGGGCGGTGGCGATCGGACCGCAATTCTGGGCCGGCGATGTGGCGCGCTTCGAGGCCGGCGCCGATGGTGTCTTGCGCCGCGATTCCCGCGTGGCGGCCCCCGGCGCAGCCACGCCGGCCGCGGCGACGCCCGGCGCGGCAATTGCCGGCGCGCATCCGTCCGGCTGATCGGAGAGGGCTCTTGACCAAGATTATCGAGCCCCTGCGCGGCGTACACGATGTGTTGCCCGCGCAAATCGCGGCCTGGCAGCACTTGGAACGCATCACGCGAGAAGTCTTCGCGGGTTACGGTTACGAAGAGTTCCGCGTTCCCGTGATCGAGCAGACGCAATTGTTCAAGCGTTCGATCGGCGACTTTACCGACATCGTCGAGAAGGAGATGTTCAGCTTCGTCGATCAGGGCGAGGACCACATCACCCTGCGGCCCGAAGCGACGGCCGGCATCGTCCGTGCCGTCATTTCGAACGGAATGCTGCGCGAGGGGCGCCTCCGCGTCTGGTGCATGGGTCCGATGTTCCGGCGCGAACGGCCGCAGGCGGGGCGCTACCGCCAATTCCATCAAATCGACGCGGAGGCATTCGGATTCGAAGGACCGGATATCGACGCCGAAATCATTCTCCTTTCCGCGCGCTTGCTGAGGCGTCTCGGGTTGACCCGCACCAAGCTCCTGATCAATTCGCTGGGAACGCCCGCTTCGCGCGCGGCGTATCGCGAGCAGCTCACCGCTTATTTCAGCGGGCACGAGTCCGCGCTCGACGAGGACAGCAAACGGCGGCTGAAGGGCAATCCGCTGCGAATACTCGACAGCAAGAATCCGGACATGCAGCGCATCGTTGCCGGGGCGCCGCTGCTGCTCGATTCCCTGGATGCGGAGTCGCGGACTCATTTCGAGGCTTTGTGCGCCCACCTGCGCAGCGCCGGCATCGAGTATGATATCGAGCCGCACCTAGTCCGCGGACTCGACTACTACACCCGGACCGTTTTCGAGTGGACGACGGATGCCCTCGGTTCGCAGAGTACCGTGTGCGCCGGCGGACGCTACGACGGCTTGGTGGCCCAATTGGGCGGCGCCGGCACGCCGGGGATCGGCTGGGCCATGGGGCAGGAGCGGATCGTCATGCTCCTCGAAAAGCAGGGATGGGGGCTCGAGCGCGCCCGGCCCCAGGTTTATTTGGTGCTGGCCGGGGAACGCACGGAGATCGCAGGTTTCAAACTGGCGGAGCAACTGCGCGACGCCTGGCCGGACCTCGCGCTGCAAATCAACCTCGGCGGCGGGAGTTTCAAGACGCAGTTCAAGCGTGCGGATAAGAGCGGCGCGCAGTTTGCGATCATTCTGGGGGATGACGAAATGGCCCGGGGCGTGGTCGCCGTCAAGGCATTGCGCCGGGAGCCGGCGCAGGAGGAATGCCCCATCTCCCAAATCAATGAACGCTTGGGGGTCTTGTTGGGTCTTAAAGGCGGGTAGCGGAGAAGCCATGGCAGAAGAATATTTGACCGATGACGAACAATTAGAGGCTGTCAAGCACTTGATAGTGGAGTACGCGCCGTGGTTGATCGGCGGTGTGCTGGTGGGTGCCGCTGCGTTTTTCGGCTATCGGTATTTTCAGAACTACACCAACGAGCGTGCGTACAAGGCGGCGGCCGAGTTCAGCACCCTGACGGCCGCGCTTCGGCAGAATGACCACGCCAAGTCTCGGCAAATCGCCGATGAAGTCATCAAGGACTACGCGAGCTCACCCTATGCCGACCAGGCGCAGCTGACGCTGGCGCGGCTCGACGTCGAGGAAGGCCGGCTCGATAAAGCCATCGCGCCTCTGACGCAAGTCATGAACGATTCGAAGGACTCTGAACTGCGGCGCGTCGCCCGCTTGCGCCTGGCGCGAGTTTTGACCGATCAGGGCAAGGCGGACGAAGCGATCAAGACTCTGGCCGAACCGATGCCGGCCGCATTCTCGGCGCCCTATCACGAGGTGCGAGGCGACGCGTTTCTCGCGAAGAAGGATACCCCCCATGCGATTACCGAGTATCAGGCAGCGCTCGGAGCCGCCGATGTCAGCGGAATCAACGCCGCATTGCTGGAATTGAAAATCCAGGATCTCGGCGCCGTGCCTGCGCCGCTCGCGAATACTATTTCCATAAGCACTCCGAACAAGGCTAAACCCTGATGCGCTCATTGCTTCCTTTGGGCCTGGCGGCGCTGCTGATCGCGGCCGGCTGCAGCAAAGACAAAGACGTCGAGCCGCCGGCGGCCTTGGTCAAGTTTCCGGCGACGCTGCCGGTGAAAAAGCTCTGGGGCGAGGGCGTCGGCGGCGGCAAGAAGCAATCGGTGCTGCGCCTGGGGTTGGGCCCCGCGGTCGACAACGGCGTGGTGTTCGCAGCTTCGCACAAGGGCGAGGTGCTTGCCGCGTCGCTGGATACGGGGCGCCATCTTTGGGTCAAGAAGCTGAAGATACCGATATCGGCAGGGCCGGGTGCCGGCGCAGGGCTGGTCGTGGTGGGCAGCAGCAAAGGCGCCATCGTGACATTGGACGGAGCCACCGGGCGCGAGCTGTGGCGGACGCGCTTGAATTCCGAGCTGCTGTCCGCTCCTGCCGTCGGCGAAAAAGTCATCGCCATTCGTTCGGTCGACGGCCGGCTGCACGGCCTCGACGCGCACACCGGCAAGGAACTCTGGTCGGTCGAGCAGCAGGTGCCGCGCTTGAGTCTGCGCGGCACGGCGATACCGCTCATCGCCAAAGAAGTGGCGATCAGCGGCTTTGACAACGGTAAGGTCATGGCGGTGTCGCTCAATACCGGCGACACGGTTTGGGACTCGGCCCTGGCCACGCCCCACGGCCGCACGGAGCTCGACCGCCTGGTCGATATCGACTCGGCGGTTCGCGTGGCGGGCGACAATGTGTTCGCCGCGGGTTTCCAAGGACGCACGGCGATGCTTGCGCTCGATTCGGGCCAGATCTGGTGGGCTCACGATATGTCGAGCTATCGAGGCTTGGCGGTCGACGAGGACAATTTGTACGTGACGCAATCCGACGGCATCGTGGTTGCGCTTCGCCAACGAGACGGTTCCGAGCTTTGGCGCAACCAGAAATTGAAGCTTCGCCGCTTGAGCACGCCGGTGTTGACGAGCACGGCGGTTGCAGTCGCCGACTTCCAGGGCTATTTGCATTGGCTCGACAAGACCACCGGGCAGCTCGTTGCCAGGGAGCGTGTCGCCAAGGAACGGATCAGCAATTCTCCGGTGTCGGTCGGCGATACCGTCGTCGTGCTGACCGACCGCGGCAAGCTGACCGCATTCCGCGCGACGCCCGTGGCCGCCGCCGCGGCGCGCCCGCCCGCAGCCACGCCCGCGTCCGCGCCCGACGCCGCGCCTCCCACAGCCCCAGTGCCTCCGGCCGCGGATCCCGCGACTCCTTCCCCGACGCCGTAGACGACGTGCTGCCGGTAGTCGCATTGATCGGTCGGCCGAACGTGGGCAAATCGACCTTGTTCAATGCCATGACCGGCACCCGCGATGCCTTGGTCGCGGACCTGCCCGGTCTGACCCGCGATCGGCAATACGGGTTCGCGCGGCGCACCGAAGTCCCCTGCATCGTCGTGGACACGGGCGGCCTGGTCGAGAACGCCGACGTCATCGAAAGCTTGATGATCGCGCAAACGGAGCGTGCGATCAGCGAGGCGGATCGGCTCATCGTGCTGGTGGACGGCCGGGCCGGCGTCACGCCGCAAGATCAATTCGTGGCGCAGCTGGCGCGGCGCAGCGGCAAGCCGCTGTTCTTGGCGGTCAACAAGACCGAAGGCTTCGATCACGACATCGCCGTTGCCGATTTTCACCAGCTGGGATTGGGTGAGCCGCATCCGATCGCGGCCGCGCACGATCAGGGCGTCATTTCCCTGCTCGAGGCAGCTCTCTCCGGCTTGACGCCGGACCCGCAGGACGGCCCTGAAACCACCGGCATCAAAGTGGCCGTCATCGGCCGCCCGAATGTCGGCAAGAGCACCTTGATCAACCGGCTGCTCGGCGAGAATCGCATGGTGGCGTTCGACCAGCCCGGCACGACCCGCGACGCCGTGCTGGTGCCGTTCGAACGCGACGGCGAGCGCTACACGCTGATCGACACCGCGGGTCTGCGGCGCCGCTCGCGCGTCGAAGAGGCAGTCGAGAAATTCAGCGTCATCAAGACTTTGCAGGCGATCGAGACCGCTCACGTGGTCGTCTTGGTGATGGATGCACATGACAATGTCGCCGAACAGGACGCGAGCCTGTTGGGTACGGTCGTCGAGCAGGGCCGAGCCGTGGTGCTCGCCGTGAATAAATGGGACAACATTCCGACGGAACAGCGCGATCTGATCCGGCAGCAAATCGAACAGCGCCTGCAATTCGCCGACTTTGCGCCGCTGCATTTCATCTCGGCGCGCCACGGCAGCGGTGTCGGCGAACTATTCGCCGCCGTGCGCAAGGTGTATGCCGCCGCCACCCGCGACATGAGCACTCCGGAATTGACGCGGGTGCTCGAAGCGGCGATCGAAAGCCATCAGCCGCCGCTGGTCAGCGGCCGCCGCATCAAGCTGCGTTACGCCCACCAGGGCGGCCGCAATCCGCCGGTGGTCGTCATCCACGGCAATCAGACCGATCATGTGCCGGACGCCTACCGGCGCTACCTGGTCAATGTCTACCGCAAGGCATTCGATCTATCGGGTACCCCGGTACGCGTCGCATTCCGCGGCGACGAGAACCCTTTCGCCGGCAAACGAAACCCCCTGACCCCCCGTCAAGTGCGCAAACGCAAGCGGCTGATCCAGCGCAACAAGCGCTAGGAGCCTCCTCTGTCCAATGATCGTCCTCGCGACGGCGATCATTGGTCGGACAGGCTCCGAGTCGATTTTTGCTAGACTAGGCCCCGAGTCGGCGGGCTGCGTAATGGCGGGATGTCCATGCTGCAAATCACCAAAACCAAGGCCTTCCGCATTTCCGCGGTCGTGGTGGTGCTGGTCGCCCTGTACGCACTGGGCGGATTCGTGGTGGCCCCCAGGATGCTGCGCTCTGCGCTGATGGAAGACATTCCCAAGACCCTGGGTGTGACTCCGACGGTAGGTCAAATACACGTCAATCCCTTTCTCTTTCAGCTCGAGATCAAGGATTTCTCGCTGGCCGCCCCGAGCGGAGAGAGACTGCTCGGCTTCGGGCGATTGTTCGTCGATTTCGAATTATCCTCGATCTGGCACCGCGCGTATTCATTCGCCGACATCGACCTCGACGCACCTTCCGTGAATGCCATCGTGACGCCCGATGGTACCCTCAATCTCTCGCAGCTGAAGCCGAAGACTCCTCCGGCAAAAACGCCTCCGGAAAAACCGCAGGAGAAGACGGGGCCGCTGCCGGCGATCCGCATCGGTTCATTCAACGTCAGCAAGGGACTGGTGACGTACGAGGATCACAGCCGGCCGTCCGAGTTCACGGCGCGGCTGGCACCGATCAACTTTGCGTTGGTCAATTTCACGACCGGTGCCGAAGGCGGCCGATTCACCTTCACGGCGTCCTCGAAGCTCGGCGAGCGGGTGGAGTGGCACGGGCACTTGTCGGTGCAGCCGATCGAATCGGACGGCGAGTTTCAAATCGACGGATTGCACGCGCATACCATCTGGGAATACCTCGAGGATCGCCTGAATTTCGCGGTCAATTCGGGAACCGTCGATCTCAATGCGACGTACAAGTTTTCGCTGCGAGATGCCGTCGACTTGCAAGCGACGGTATCGAGGATCGCAGTCAACGATCTTGCCGTGCGACCCAAGGAGGCGGACATCGATTGGATTACGGTGCCTTCGCTGCTCCTGAGCGGAACCACCGTGGACCTCTTGAAACGGCAGGCTCACACCGATTCGCTGTCGCTCACGGGCGTGAAGCTGGTTACGTGGCTGGAGCCCGACGGGTCGCTCAATCTACTCAAGCTTGCACAGTCTCCGCCCGCGCGGGCGTCAACAGCAGCCGCTGCACAGCCATCTACAGCAGGCGCTGCGCGGCCGCCCACATCAACCGCTGCGCAGCCATCCACAGCAGCCGCTGCGCCGCCGCCCTCTGCAGCCCCGCCGTGGAAATTCGACTTACGCGAGTTGACGCTGCGGGAGGCCGAGATTTCGGCCGAGGATCGCGGCACCTCGCCGGCGGCGAAGGTTCTATTGGCGCCGTTATCCGTAAAAGTGGACGGCGTGAGCTTGGATCTCGCCAAGCCGGTGTCCGTCGCCCTCGATACGCGCATCAATCACACCGGCTCGTTGAACGTGAGCGGCGATGTCACGCCGCAGCCGCTGTCCGCCAATGTGTCGTTGAAGCTGGATGGCGTCGGTCTCGAGGCGGTTCAGCCGTACATCGCGCAGCGTACTTCGATGACTCTGATCAGCGGACGCTTGAGCGGCGACGCCAAGGTGCGCTACGGCCCAAAGAAACCCGCACTCGAGTTCGCCGGCAATATCAGCGTCGCGGGTCTGCACACGGTCGACAATGCGTTGCACGACGACTTCATCAATTGGGATCGCCTGGATGTGTCGGGGATCACCTTCCAACACGATCCCGATCGGCTCGACATCCAACAAGTGATGGCGCGCAAGTTGTACGCGCGCGTCATTATCGAGCCGGACACCAGTTTGAATGTGAAGCGAGTGTTGGCGGGGCCCGGTGCGACGGTGGTCGCGCCGCTTGGCTCCGGCGGCGCACCCGTGGCAACGACGGCGCCGCTTCCCGCAGCACCGCGCGGCAAGGCTGCGTCAGGCAAGGAGGCCTCGACGAAGGTCGCGGCAAGCCCGGCGGCGGCGGCCGCACCCCCGCCGATGCCGATGGCGATCAAGAAGATTGTGTTGCACGCCGGGCAAGCCAACTTTGCGGACCTGTCCGTACAGCCGAATTTCGCCACCGGCATTCAGAGCATCGAGGGCACGGTGCTCGGCCTGTCTTCGAACCCGAATTCGCGCGCGAAAGTGGACATACACGGCGCCGTGGATGCATTTTCGCCCGTGGATATTACGGGCGACGTCAATGTGCTGAGCGCGGCTCTCTACACGGATTTGGCCTTGAATTTCCGCAACATGGAACTCAGCATTTTCAATCCCTATTCGGGAAAATTCGCCGGCTACAACATCACCAAGGGCAAGCTCACGACCGAGCTGCACTACAAGGTGGTAGGGCGCAAGCTCGATGCCCAGCACCACATCAGCGTGGATCAGCTTGAATTCGGCGACAAGACCGCGAGCAAGGACGCAGTATCTCTGCCGATCAAGCTGGCGGTCGCGCTGCTCAAAGACCGGCATGGCGTCATCAATCTGGATGTTCCCGTGAGCGGCACGCTCGACGATCCGACATTCCGGCTGGGGCCCATCATTTGGAAGGTCTTCGTCAATATTCTCGAGAAGGCGGTTACTGCGCCCTTTGCCTTGCTCGGAGCCTTGTTCGGCGGGGGCCCGGATTTGCAGTTCGTCGATTTTCGGCCGGGAGCGGCGGACTTGGATCCTGCCGCCGCCGACAGGACTCGAGCAATGGTCAAAGCGTTGAACGAACGGCCCCAGCTCAAGATCGAGGTGCCGATTGCCTGGGTGAGTGACCTCGATCGCCCGGCACTGGTCGAGGCGCAGTTTCTGGCACAGGTTCGGGAAGCGCAGTCGGCTAAAGCCGGGCGCAAGAAATCGGCGGCTGACACCCCCGACTTCGAACAGCTGGACACTTCCGCCAAGGTCGAATTGTTGACGCAACTCTATGCCAAGAACGAGGGCGGCGAGCCGAATTTCCCGCAAGAGGTCACGAACGTCAAGACGAAACCGGAACTCATGGCGGCCAAGGCGGATTTTCTCAAGCAAGCGTTGCGCGAGCACATCTCGGTCACTGACGGCGACCTTACCGCACTGGGGCAACAACGAGCCATGGCCGTGCAACAGGCCTTGTTGACAGACACCCAGT
>WNFT01020971.1_pt1 | contig 11145 bp, 12 predicted proteins | sample 5400191 | NCBI WGS metagenome assembly WNFT01 (sample SAMN13153359, study PRJNA577476) | soil metagenome | isolation source: 80 cm saprolite under Madrone tree | place: USA:California | collected 2016-06-14
GGTAGCGTTTGCGCTCGGTTGGGCGAACCTCGCCGCCGCGCAAGACCTGGCGGCGGTCGCCAAGCCGGAGGCGCTCGGGTTCATCCCGGCGCGTCTCGACAAGATCACGCAGACCTATCAGGGCTATGTGGATCGCAGTGAATTGCCGGGCGCGGTCATGCTGATCGCGCGCGACAACCAGATCGTCTACCTGAAGGCGATCGGCTACCAGGATCGAGGCAAGAATATCCCGATGAAGACGGATGCGATCTTGCGTCTTGCCTCGATGACCAAGCCGATCGTCTCGGTCGCGGTTATGATGCTGGTCGAGGAAGGCAGGCTCGACCTGCTGGCCCCGGTATCGAAATATCTGCCGGAGTTTGCCGACCTCAAGGTCGGGGTCGAGCAGACCGACCCGGCGACCGGCAAGCCGGCGCTGACCCTGGTGCCGCAGAAGCGGCCGATGACCGTTCAGGATCTGCTGCGCCACACTTCCGGGTTGGTCTACGGCCAGTTCGGCGACAAGCTGGTCCACCTGGCCTATCGCGACGCCAAAATCGGCGACCGCGACGATACCCTGGCCGAGATGGTCACCAAATTGTCGAAACTGCCGCTCGCGCACCAGCCGGGCGAGGTGTGGGAATACAGCGTATCGGTCGATGTGCTCGGGCGGATCGTCGAGATCGTGTCCAGCATGGAGCTGGACCGGTTCGTTTGCGAGCGGATCACCGGGCCGCTGAAGATGAATGCGACCGATTTCTACGTGCATGAGGCGAATCTCGAGCGCCTGGCCGAGGCGCAGAAACCGCCGGCGGACAGCACCTCGCGCATGCCGCCCGATGTGACGAAAAAGCCGAAGCTGCTTTCCGGCGGCGGCGGCATGGTCGCCAGCATTGGCAATTATTTCCGCTTCTGCGAGATGCTGCTCAATCTGGGCGATCTCGGCGGCGTGCGGATACTGGCGCCGCACACGGTCGCGCTGATGACGTCCGACGCATTGCCGCCGGGGGTCGGCTATACCGAGCGCGCATTGACGAGGCCTGGCGGCGGCTCGCCGATTCCGGCGATGGGCCAAGGGTTCGGACTCGGCTTTGGCGTGCGCACCGAGCCGGGCCGCAATCCGCTGCCCGGGTCGGTCGGCAACTATTACTGGGGCGGAGCGTGGGGCACGACGTTCTGGATCGACCCGCGGGAAAAGCTGATCGCGATCCAGATGATCCAGACGCCGACCGAGATCGGGGCTCCCTACAGCCGCGTCTTCCGCAACATGGTCTATGCGGCGATGACCAACCCGGAGTGATTGCGGGGTTGCGTCGCCGCGCCCGCGATGACATTGGATTAGGTCTGACGCAGTTCAGTCGGCGGACCGAACCAACATGGCGGTGGCTGACTTACTCTGAACATCGCGGTCGTTGCGCTCAGGCGGTCGACGGTGAAGAGGGCGGTCGGGCAACGCGAAGGATCTACCGACGATCCAGCTTGATGCCGTGATCCGCGGCTACCCTGCGCGAGACCCGAACAATTCTGGTTAAGACCTCACGACAGTGTGAGGCGCAACATTTCGACCCTCGGATGCCCTCGCTAACCTCCGACCCGAACCGAGGAGTCCCTACCTGGGCTTGCGTCGGCTCTCCCGCCCCCGATAGTCTTGCAGAGGAACCCGGGGTAGGGAGTGTGGCATGAAGATCCGCGACGGCTTTATCGGCACGGTCGGCAACACGCCGCTGATCAAATTGCGGCGCGCCTCCGAGGAGACCGGGTGCACGATCCTCGGGAAGGCCGAGTTCCTCAATCCCGGTGGCTCGGTCAAGGACCGCGCCGCGCTCTACATCATCAAGGACGCCGAGGAACGCGGCCTCTTGCGCCCGGGCGGCGTCGTCGTCGAAGGCACCGCCGGCAACACCGGTATCGGCCTGGCATTGGTCGGCAATGCGCGCGGCTACCGCACCGTCATCGTCATGCCCGAGACGCAGAGCCAGGAAAAGAAGGACATGCTGGCCCTGTGCGGGGTCGATCTGCGCCTCGTCCCCGCGGTCCCCTACGCCAACCCGATGAATTATGTACCCTATTCCGGGCGGCTCGCCGAGGAGATCGCCGCGCAGGAGCCGAATGGTGCCATCTGGGCCAACCAGTTCGACAACCTCGCCAACCGGCGCGGCCATTACGAAACGACCGGCCCCGAGATCTGGGAGGAGACCGACGGCAAGGTCGACGGCTTCACCTGCTCGGTCGGCACCGGCGGCACGCTCTCCGGCGTCGGGATCGCGCTCAAGGAACGCAACCCCAAGGTCCAGATCTATCTCTCCGACTGCATGGGCTCGGGTATCTACAACTGGTATGCGCACCACGAGTGGAAGCCCGAGGGCAATTCGATCACCGAAGGCATCGGCAACAACCACGAAACCGGCAACCTTGCGGGCTTCGCCCCGGACGGGCAATACCAGATCACCGACGCCGAGATGCTGCCGGTGCTGTTCGATCTCGTCACCGAGGAGGGGCTGGTCCTCGGCGGCTCGACCGGGATCAACGTCTGCGGCGCGATCCGGCTGGCGCGCGAGCTCGGGCCCGGGCACACGATCGTGACGATCCTCGCCGATTCCGGCACCCGCTACCAATCGAAGCTGTTCAACCCCGAATTCCTCGAGGAGCGCGAGCTCCCGACCCCGCCATGGCTGGACGCGAGCAAATGACCGAGCTGTTGTTTCGCGATGATGGGTACCTGCGCTCGTGCAGAGCGCGGGTGATGCACGGCGATGGGCGCGGCATCAGGCTGGACCGCACGGTGTTCTATCCGATGAGCGGCGGCCAGCCCGGCGACACCGGGGTGCTGCGTCTTTCCTCGGGCCAAGCAATCGCGATCGTCGACACCGTCAAGGGCGTCGCGGCGGACGAGGTGGTCCATGTCCCGGCACCCGGTTCGGTATTGCCCGAGCCCGGGGCCGAGCTCGTCGCCGAGATCGATTGGGACCGGCGCTACCGGCTGATGCGCATGCACACCTGCATGCACTTGCTGTGCAGCGTCGTGCCGGGCGCGGTGACCGGCGGCCAGGTCGCCGACGGGCGGGGGCGGCTCGATTTCGACGTCCCCGGATCGAGCCTCGACAAGGAGGCGATCGCGAGCCGCCTCAACGCGCTGATCGCCGAGGCTCACCCGGTCGGGCCGCGCTGGATCACCAACGAGGAGCTAGCGGCCCAGCCCGATCTCGTCCGCACGATGTCGGTCAAGCCACCGAGCGGCACCGGACGGGTGCGTCTGATGGAAATATCCGGGGTCGATCTCCAGCCCTGCGGCGGCACCCATATACGCAACACCGCCGAGATCGGCCCGGTCATCGTGGCGAAGATCGAGAACAAGGGCCGGCAGAACCGCCGCGTGATCCTCGCCTTTGCGGAGTGACCCCGATGCCCTATGCCCATCCCGAGGCGCTCGTCGGCAGCGACTGGCTCGCCGCGCACCTCGCCGACCCGCATGTCCGGGTCGCCGATGCGTCTTTCAAATTGCCGGGAATTACCCCGACCGCGCGCGAGGATTATGATCGCGGCCACATCCCTGGTGCGCTGTTCTTCGACATCGACGACATCTGCGAGCCCGGCACCAGCCTGCCGCACATGATCCCCTCGCCCGAGCTCTTCGCCCGCAAGATCGGCGCACTCGGCATCGGCGATGATGACCGCGTCGTCGTCTATGACGGCGCCGGCCTGTCCTCGGCCGGGCGCGCCTGGTGGATGCTGCGCCTCTTCGGGCACCATAATGTCGCGCTCCTCGATGGCGGGCTGCCGAAATGGAAGGCCGAGGGTCGGCCGCTCGACACCGCGATCCCAGCGCCGCAACCGCGCGCCTTCACCGCGCACTTCGACCCCGCGCTGGTGCGGGACAAGGCCGCCCTCCTCGGCAATCTCGCGAGCCGGCATGAGCAGGTGGTCGACGCCCGCGCCGCCGGCCGCTTCGACGGCACGGCACCCGAAGCCCGGCCCGGCCTACGCAGCGGCCATATCCCGGGCAGCCGCAGCCTTCCCTATGAGCGGGTGACCGACCCCATTACACGCCAGCTGAAGAGCGCCGAAGAGCTGACCCGGCTGTTTCGCGATGCCGGGGTGGCGCTCGACCGGCCGATCGTGACGAGTTGCGGCTCGGGTGTTACCGCCTGCGCGCTCGCCTTCGCCTTGCACCTGATCGGCCATCCCGGTGCCGCCGTCTATGACGGGTCGTGGTCCGAATGGGGCTTGCCGGGGGACACCCCGATCGAAACCGGCCCTGCCCCGTGACCGTCCTCGAAGACACCATCACCTATCTCGAAATGCTGGCGCGACCCACGGGGCGCCGGGTCCCGGCACCCTTGGAGAAGCTCGCGCTGATGCAGGCCGAGGCCTGCACGGTCTCGTTCTACCGCTATATCTACGACACCGTCGGCGAGCCGTGGCTGTGGTTCGAGCGCCGGATGATCGGCGACACCGCACTCGAAGCACAAATCCACAGGCCGACGATCGAGATCTTTGTCCTCTATGTGCGCGGCGTGCCCGCCGGCTTCTTCGAGCTCGACACTGCGGCAGCGCGCGAGACCAAGCTCTGCTATTTCGGGCTGATCCCCGATTTCATCGGGCGCCGGCTCGGCCCCTATCTCTTGCAGGCGGCGATCGACCGCGCCTGGTCGCGGTCGATCGACCGCTTCTGGCTGCACACCTCGACCTTCGATCACCCCAAGGCATTGCGCACCTATCAGCAGGCCGGCTTTGTCGTCTATGCCCGCCGCGCGGTCACCTTCGACGACCCCCGCGAGCACGGCCTCCTGCCGCGCACCCTGGGCCGCCGGCGTTCAGGATGAGCGAGGATCGTCAATACGGATAAGGCTGGTAGTAGGGTGTGGGATAATAGTTGGTGCTCGCCGCCGAATAGGCCGCCGAGGTGGCTGCAGCCCCGACGACTGCACCGGCGGCAGCGGCGGCGCCGTAGCCGGCATAGCCCGGGGTCACGACGGCGGTCCCGCCATAATGGTACCCGCCACCATAATAGCCGCCGTGATAGCCGCCGCCGTAGTAGGCGCCGTGATAGCCTCCGGCGGCACCGCCGCCATAGGCGCCGCCGCGGTACCCGCTATAGCTGCCGGAGGCCGTGCCGCCGCGCGGACCGGTCGCACTCCATGATCCGTGATAGGCGGAGCCGCCATAGCCGCCGTGATAGGCGCCCCAGGCGAACGCTTCAGGCGTCATCGACATCGCCAACACCGCGCTCAGCACGGCGATGGCCGACCGGTTCATCATTTGCTTGCCTTCTTCTTGCCTGCCGGCGGAGGTGCTGCGGCCGGCTTCAACGCCACCTGCTCTGCGCCTGCCGGTGGCTGGAATACAAAGTCGGCGTCGATCGGCAGCACGTCGAAATTCCAATCCGAGAACAGCGCGATAAAGTAAGCTTATCTATCGTCACGGTGTTGACCAGCCGGCCCGAGGTGACGCCGGTCAGAAACGCCTTGTTCGGCGCCTCGCTCAAGAAATCGGCGAGCGGCAGATCGACGCCGAGACGGCCGATGGCTTCCTTCAGCATCCCCTCGATCGTGCCCTCCGGTACGGGGATGCTCGCATATTTGTTCTGCGCGGCGGAATAGATCACGGCGGTCTTGCCGTCGAAGAGCAGCCTGCTCGACCCATCGTCCCCGGTCACCTCGGCGAGGAGCTTGTTCGGCCGGCGGATGGTAATTTTCAGTGTGTGGAAGATATGCAGCGGCTCGCCGTTGGGGCCCGCGTAGACGCGGATGGTCCGCGCCTGAAACGAGAACTTTTCGGCGCGCAAGCTCTCGCCCATGCGCAAGAGTGCGGCACTCGCCTCCTCGCTGATCGCCGGCTTAGCTTGCTTGGCCGGCGGAGCCGCGGTCAGGCTGACCGGGGTTAGGCCGAAGATGCTGCCGGCAAGCCATCCGCCGAAAATCGCAATGTGTCGGAGCTTCACTCTTTCCCCCTCTTCGAGGTATGCCGTTGTCGCTCCGCAGGATAGCACCCGCCGCGGCAGCGCCGGCTATGCACTTTTGGACATGTTGCCGCAAGGCGATGCGTTGCAGATCGGATTGACCGGATTCTCCCTGATATCAGGGAGGAATTGCATCGGGACAGGCTTCGTGGTCGAGAATTATTCGATGTATCAGACATTTGACGCGCAGCTGCGGACCTAAAGGGCGTTCCAGCAGGGAGGTTTTGACAATTTCTTGACACCTGAACCCGGCAAGCGCCGATCGGCCAAGAGATTTCGAGGAAACGGGGGCGGATCGTCATCTTGCTCCTGCGATGCTGTCGCGACCGCGACGGTGCGGCCGTTGTCGCAGGCAAGATGGTTTACGATTTTGGCGACATGATGACGATGTAGCAACGCTCCCGGGACGTCGTAAATCCAGGCATGGGAGTGTCACACAACGGTCATCCATTTGGGATTACGTTACCCATAATATCGCGCTGCGAAGCCGCTCGGAACGATCCGAGCCTGGCGACCTTCCGGGGCCTATCCTTTTAAGATTAAAGGACAAAACGCGGATCTTAAGATGGCGGACAGCGCCGTTCTGACTTTTACCGACCCCGATGCATACCATGCGAACATTCGGCGCACGCAGGTGGTGGAAGGGGTCGTCACCGCTCGCGGTGAATACCGCTCCGAGTTGACGCGCACCGATCTCCACCGGTTGTGGATGCAACGCGGCGACGAAAACCTGGCTCGGGTCCTGAACTTCGCGCCGGCCGGGGAGCGGGTGCCAATTCTCTTTGCCACCGATCAACGTCAGGCAGCAATGTACTTCAGCGGCCTGGAACTGTCGCCAGACGAGATCATCATCATCGGGTTCGGTGCGGCAAGCCACCATCGGTCGTCGGCGGCCTGTCGATGGGGTGCCATATCCCTGACCCTGGAGGATCTTGTTGCAGCAGGGCAAGCGATCATCGGTCGCGAGTTGACCGCTCCACCTTTTACCTATCGAATCAGACCGCCTCCGGCCCTCTTTGCACGGCTGTTGAACCTGCACGAAGCGGCCGGCCACCTCGCCAAGACCGCTCCTGACATCGTGGCACAACCCGATGTAGCTCGGGCGCTGGAACAGCAGCTCGTGCACGCGATGGTTTTGTGCATCAGTGGCGGAGAGGCCACCGAGACCGGCAGCGCCCATCACCGCCACGCAGTGATAATGCGGCGATTGGAAGAGGTACTGGAGGCGAACCCCGATCGGACCCTCTATTTGGCGGAACTCTGCGCGGCCACGGGAGCGTCGGACCGTACCCTCCGGGCCTGCTGCCAGAAGCATCTGGGCATGAGCCCGACGCGCTATTTGTGGCTGCGGCGGATGCATCTCGCCCGGCGAGCGCTGCGGAGGGCGGATCCAGCGATGACGACCGTGACCGAGATCGCCACCAATTGTGGCTTTTGGGAATTAGGGCGCTTCTCGGTGGCGTATCGGGCGCTGTTCGGAGAGTCGCCCTCGGCAGCGCTGCGCCGGCCATCCGACGACCCCCGACCGAAAAAAAGCAACGGTTCGCCTTGGGAACTTCCGGAATCTGCATAGTCAATCGCGACCCGGCGGACCTACCCTCGGGTCGGCACATCTCCGGTCGGCATCGTGGCTTTCGGACCGCGGGTTTGATCCGGACGGCATGCAGGGAAACGGATGCCGGGAAGCGGCACAGGCACCTTCATCGATCCTGATGACTACCAAGCCAGCCTGCGTCATTTGCGGATCGATCTCCTCGTTACCTCTCGGGGTCCGTTCAACGTCCGCCTGACCTGGGCAACACTTCATCACTTGCAGCTGCTGCGCGGCGAAGAGGATCAGCCGCGCGTCGCCTATGTTTCGCTGGAGCCTACGTTAGTGTTTGCAGGGTTTACGACGCCCCCGGACCCCCCGATGCTGTGGGGCGGGGTGGAACTGCACACCGGGGACCTGATCTTCCACAGTCGGGGCGAACGGTTCCATCAATCGACGACTGGCCCCGGTAACTGGAACCTTGTCGGACTGCGGCCGGAGCAGCTCGAAAGATATGGGGGAGTGCTTTCCGGAAAGCCGCTCTCTGCGCCGGCAGTGGCGCGGATCCTGCGTCCCGCCGTGCGTGACGCGGCGCGGCTGCGGCGTCTGCATGCGCAGGCCTGCCGCCTCGCCGAGACCCGGCCCAAGGTTTTAGCCCATCCCGAGGTCGCGCGATCCATAGAACAGGGCCTCATTCACGCGCTGGTCACCTGTCTCGCGGCGAAGGCGCGGAATGACAGGGCCGCCAGACGGCATCACGCCGGGATCATGGTCCGGTTCGAGGAGGTGCTGGCCGAGCGCCTGGACCGGCAATTGCATGTGCCTGAGCTATGCGCACTGATTGGCGTATCGGAGAGGACACTGCGGTCGTGCTGTGCCGAGTTTTTGGGTATCAGCCCCAGCCGTTATGTGCTGCTGCGGCGACTGCAGGCGGTGCGGATCGCACTGCGGGACGCCGACGCGGAGACCGCGAGCGTCGCTGAAATTGCCGGTGGCTGCGGCTTCACCGAGCTGCGACGCTTTGCCGCAGCCTACCGGACCGCGTTCGGCGAGGCGCCTTCGACCACCCTCCGACGGTCGTCAGGATCGGGAATTCTCGACCCAACGTTTGCCGATTCTGCATAGTCAGCCGAAAAACCAGCGGTCTAGGCTTGGACTGGGCACGCTTCGCCCAGTCGACATCGATCACTATGGGGAGATCAAGCCATGATCAGGTTGCCACCCGCCACAGCATCCGTCGTCCCACTCACGATGCTGATGTTGTCGGCCTGCGTATGGCAGAGCGACTATGACAAGCTGCAGGCGCAGAACCAGCAGCTGCAGGCGCAGAACCAGCAGCTGCAAGCGCAGGTCGCGGGGCTGCAGCGCGAAGCCCGCTTTGTCGAGGCCGGAGACCTCTTGTTCCCGGAGGGCGGCTATCAGCTCAGCCCCGCCGGCAAGGCCGAGCTCAGCAGCAACATCGTCCCCAAGCTCACCGGGCTGCAGAACGCCAAAATCGTCGTCTACGGCTACACCGACAATTTGCCGGTCGGAGCGCCACTGAAACGGGCCGGGATCAACGACAATCTGACCTTGTCGTCGCGGCGAGCCGGCGACATCGTCACCTTTCTGATCTCGCAGGGGGTCAACCCGAACATCATCTCGGCCAAGGGGTTTGGCGATACCCATCCGGTTGCCCCGAACGACACGCCGGCCAACCGGGCGAAAAACCGGCGCATCGAGATCACCGTGCAAGGGCCCGGAGCCCCCGGATCCGGGCCGGTGTAAACGGTCAATCCGATCACCGGCGCGGTCGTGTGCGGACGACCCGGCATGCGGCCTGAGGATGGAGAAATGACATGAGCATACTGAGCAGAGCAGCTTCCGGCGCGTTTGGGGCATTCGTCGGGGGTTTGCTGATCGCAAGCGCTTCGGCGGCATCGGCGCAAAGCCTCACACCCAGCGAAGCCCAGACGATCGCGCAGGACGCGTACGTCTACGGATACCCGCTGATCACGACCGAGGTCACGCGCGTGCAGATGAGCAACGTCGACAAGGTCGAGGGGGGTTTGCATGCCCCGATGGGGCAGTTCTCCAATGTCCCGCGCTACCCGCCCGCCGACTACCGCGGGGTATCGGCGCCCAATGCCGACACGCTGTACTCGGTAGCCTGGCTCGACCTTGTCGAACCCCAGGTGTTCAGTCATCCGGACATGGGCAAGCGCTTCTACCTGTTCGAGATGACCGATTTGTGGATGACGGATTTCGAGACGCCGGGCACCCGCAGCGCAGGCGATAAGGCCGCGACCTACCTGATCACCGGCCCAGGCTGGAACGGCACGGTGCGGACGGGATGAAGCAGATCAAATCGGCGACCCGGTACATGGTGATCCTCGGCCGCACCTTTGCCGACGGCACCGAAGAGGACTACAAGACCGTCAATGCGCTGCAGGCGCAGTACAAGATCGTTCCCCTCAGCGCCTACGGGAAGTCCTATGCTTATAAGGCGCCGCCCGTGAACCCCAATCCGGGCTTCAGCATGACCGACGCGCCACAGGCGGTGATCCTCGGTATGGATACCTCCACCTACTTCAACATGATGGCGAAGCTGATGGGCGGGGCCGCCCCTCCGGCGCCGGAAGATGCGCCGATGGTGGCGCGCATGGCGAAGATCGGGTTGGTTCCGGGACAGCAATTCGATGTCGCCAAGCTCGATCCGGCCGTGCAAGCGGCGCTGAAGGATCTCGGCAAGACTTCTCTGCAGCGCATCGAAGCCAATAAGAACTCGTTGGGGAAAATGGTGAACGGTTGGGTCATCACCAAAGACCTCGGAATCTATGGGACTGATTATATGAAGCGGGCCGTGGTTGCCGCCTATGGCTGGCCCGCAAACCGTCAGGAGGATGCCGTCTATCCTTACACCGAAGTCGACGGCACCGGGCAGAAGCTATCGGGCGCACACAAATACACGCTGACTTTCGCCAAAGGCGAGACGCCGCCAGTCGACGGCTTCTGGTCGATCACGATGTACGAGATCGACAAGGGCTGGTGGTTCGTTCCGAACGCGTTGAACAAGTTCACCGTCAGCCCGCGCAATGACCTGAAGTCGAATGCCGATGGTTCTGTGACGCTCTATTTCCAGAACGAATCCCCGGGCAAGGACAAAGAGGCCAGCTGGCTGCCGCACCAAAGGGCGACTTTATCCCGATGCTGCGGATGTACTGGCCGAAGGAGCAGGACCCCTCGATCATTAACGGGTCGTGGAAGCCCCCAGCAGTCACTCTCAGCAATTGAGGGTCATCGCCCTCCTAAGGGCTGGCGAGCCAATTCAGTGCAACCCCGGCACGAAAGCCTTCAATGATGACAACCCGACGTGCAGTGCTCGCCGTTTGTCTGCTGGTCGATATCGGACAGGACACCCGCACGCCGCTGGCGCTGCTGGAGTATCGTTACGATGTGCCGTTCAAATTCACCGGCAAAATCAACAAGCTGACCTTCAAACTCGAACCGTGAAGCACCAGTGGTCGGAACCAAACCGATGACTTCCGCCATCGAGCCTCACATCGAGATTGCTTCGTCGCTCCGCTCCTCGCAATGACGGCCATTTGGGGTGTCATTGCGAGCGAAGCGAAGCAATCTCGGTGATCTCAGGCCCGGTACCAACTGTCAGGTTTGTACCACTCTCATGTCCGCCTTT
>WNFT01007121.1_pt1 | contig 11144 bp, 8 predicted proteins | sample 5400191 | NCBI WGS metagenome assembly WNFT01 (sample SAMN13153359, study PRJNA577476) | soil metagenome | isolation source: 80 cm saprolite under Madrone tree | place: USA:California | collected 2016-06-14
CAAGTCAGCTCCCAAGAATCCGACTTCTCCAAACCTACAGGAGCGCGGGCCGTCTCGTCGATGCAACCCCTCCCATCGGAATGCTTAAACGGACAGCCCGCGCATGTTCCGGCACGTAGCGTATGCGACGGGCGAATATCGGCAATCAGGTGAATACCCTCATTTGGGTTCGGGATAATTCCCGGAGCATATGGCGTCGATTCGACCATCGTTGGCTATTATCGCAGAAAGGATTTCGTCTAAGTCGCCCGAGTCCGCAACGGATTTGTGCCAACAATCCGCAGGTTCAGATGATGTTAGATGTTATAAGTACCAGAACCGAAGAAGTAAAAACTACGAAGCCCTGGAAGAATTTGCGGGCTCCAGCGTAGGTCTCGAATTGTCCAGCAAGCCTTAAACCTCGGTGCCTGTGAAACATGCAGGCATGGTACAAGGAATGCAAATCTTTACGCCAGAATCTTGAATGAGATATTTCACCCATATACGAAACTCCTGTCTCTTTAAGCTCAAACCTGGGCGTGGATTACGATGCAGACATTCGGCTATGACATACTAAAGAAAGACTCTGTGGACGCTCCGATTTGGCTTGAGGCCGTGCGTGACCTCGATACGGCAAAGAAACGTGTGACAGAACTAGCCGAGAACTCTCCGGGTGAATATGTTGTTTTCTGCGAGCAAACGGCCCAAATTGTGGAAAGATTCGTTTTAGCTTGATTCGGTCGGGCCTGTGTTATTTACCGTCGTTTACCCAAGGGAAAGTTTGCTAGGAATAGAAGCTCTGCTTCAAATGGGCAATCGCGTCTACAGCGCCGAGAAGCGTCTTGGCGGCATCGTTCTTTGAAATGAATCCCTGAAAGCCCCGTCTCACTGATGGCTGCGGCAACTTTCCGAACAACTCCCCCATCCGACGCGACATTTGTAAGTTCGTTCTGTACAAGGAAATGACGCGCGATGTATTGTGTCGGGTGAAAAAATAATCTTCAGCTATGGGACTTCCTACATGATTGCGTCGCGTGTTTATGGTGTGCGCGTAAAACAGACACACGGGCTCCCTTTGGCCATGGTCGTCTTGACCGCGGCTCTGTGTTGGGCAGATAGCAGTAAAGGGCAAGAGTCGCCTGCCGCCAATCCGCCTACCGCCAAGCCTGTTGCTTCATCCCCGGCCACGACCGAGCAGATACAGGCTGGCAAGGCTTTGTTCGCTTCGCAATGCGGCTTCTGCCACGGACGCGACGCCGCTGGTGGCGAAAGCGGTCCGGACCTGACGGCGTCGGCGCTCGTTGAGCAAGACGCGCATGGAGACAAAATCGGACTGGCGGTTCGGAACGGGAGGCTTGCCAAAGGGATGCCGGCGTTTAGCAATATAGACGATCAACAACTCGCGGCGTTGGTTGCATTCATCCATGACCGTAAGGCAAACGCAAAGGAAGGCCGCCGACGTACCGTTGATGTTGCCGACCTGCAGACCGGAAACGCCGAGGCTGGGATGCGTTATTTCAATGGCGCCGGCGGATGCGCAAAATGTCATTCGTCGACCGGCGATCTGGCCGGCATCGGCGGCGGACTGATTGATCCATCCGGATGGTATCGATCCTGGCCTGTCACCCGGGTGAAATTCACAGTTACAGATCCGCTCGAAGCGCACATCGCGCAATTAGGTAAGTATACGGACGAAGATATTCACAATGTCTTGGCGTATCTCCAAACATTGCGCTAGAGCGACTTGGTTATAGAAACTTGCGAGGCGTTGTTGCCGGACGCTTCTCGGATGAGGTGGCGCAAGAATGAAGTTCGTGAAGCTTTTTCCTCTCGCAGCGGTGCTGGTTCAAGCGTCGGCGTTCTGCAGTCTGGCTTCTGCTCAAGGGCTTGAGCCTGCCGCACTCGTGAAACCGACACCGGACAGTTGGCCCCTATATCACGGCGATTATTCGGGCCAGCGTCACAGCCATTTGAGTCAGATTACTCCGGCGAATGTAGGTGAGCTAACCCTTGCCTGGGCCTTTCAAACCGGCCAGGCGACCCAAATCAAGTCTTCTCCGCTCGTCGCGAACGGAATTTTGTACTTCTCGATACCCGATCACGTCTGGGCCGTTGATGCGCGGACGGGCGCGCAGGTTTGGCACTATACGTATCCTCCCAACGAGGGCTTGCATATCGGTCATCGCGGCGTTGCCTTGTACAAAGATTCCGTGTATCTCACGACCCCGGACGATCACCTCGTCTGCCTCGATGCGAGAGATGGCACGGTCAAATGGAACGTCATTCTAGCGGACGTGAAGGAGGGCTATTGGACATCGGTGGCACCCCTTATCGTGCGGGATCACGTGCTCGTGGGCCTTTCCGGAGATTTCGACAACATCCCTGGAATGCTGAAGTCACTTGATGCGAAAACGGGTGAGACGCAATGGACGTTTTACAGCACGGCTCAGCCGGGCACTCCGGGAAATCCAAGTGGAGGTGCGACCGGCGGCAACATGTGGATCACGGGAACGTATGACCCAGAGATGAATCTGGTGTTCGTGGGAACCGGAAATCCTACGCCGGTACTGGCAGCACAAACCCGGCCCGGCGACAATCCCTGGACATGCAGCATCGTCGCACTGAACCCGGACACCGGCAAATTCGTTTGGGGATTTCAAGCGACACCACACGACACGCATGACTGGGATGCCGTGGAGGTTCCCGTTCTCGTGGACGGAACCTTTAATGGCTCTCCTAAGAAGATGCTGCTGCAAGCTTCGCGCAACGGTTATTTCTTCGTGCTCGATCGCTCGAACGGAACGGATCTTTTGACGAGTACTTTCGCCGCAGTTAACTGGTCGAAGGGCGTCGATAAGGACGGCCGTCCCATGCACAACCCGGAAAAGGACCCAGCGCGGGATGGCCGCTTGGTTGCGCCGGATGAGGGCGGAGCGACGAATTATCGTTCGCCTAGCTTCGATGCAAAGACAGGTTTGCTGGTGGTTAGCTCGCGGGACGCCTATGGAATTTATTTTTCCAAACCGGAGCACGGTACGGTCGGCTGGGCCGGCGCAGATTACGGTGTGTACGGAAGAGCGGTGCTGCGAGCGATCGACTATCGCACCGGGAAAATTCGGTGGAACCATGATCTAGGTGGTGGTTGGGCTTCGGCGGGAGTTCTTACAACGGATTCGGGTTTGAGCTTCACCGGCGATTCCGTCCGAAATGTTATAGCCCTGCGCACCAGTGATGGTGCGACGCTCTGGCATTCTGCCATCGGACACGTGGGAAACTCTCCGATTACGTATCAGCTGGACGGCCGGCAGTACGTGATTGTCGCAAGCGGGGGAGAGCTGTTCGCGTGGGCGCTGCCCGAGAAATCTGTGGAGCAAAGCAGGTCCGGCGCGCATAGGTAATGAATGCCCTGCCTTTCTTGCAGCTACGTACAGCCTGTACAGATTAGCTCCCAGTCCGTTTCATATAGCGGGTACTAATAGGCTGAATTCAGACGATCGGGCTTGACGGCTGATTACTTCGGGTCTAGCTTATTGGAAGCAGTGAATCTTCCCCTTCATATCATTCTTCCCAAAGGTGTAGCTGCGTCGATTTTCCCTGAGCGGGAGCGCTATGCCTACAAGCACCCTTGCAGTGAGCGATGCGGTTTACCGGACGCTCATTGAGTCCGCGCCGGACGGAATCGTAATTGTCGGACCGGAAGGCCGCATTGTGGCGGTGAACTCCCAGACCGAGAAGCTCTTCGGCTATGACCGGTCCGAGCTAATCAGTAAGCCTATCGAGACCCTGATACCAGAACGGTTCCGCGGAAAACATCGCGGCCACCGCGCAGGATTCATGAGCAGCCCGCAACTGAGGCCCATGGGGGCTGGGCTGGAGCTCCACGGATTACGCAAGGACGGCACCGAGTTCCCCGTCGAAATCAGCCTTAGCTCAGTGGAGAGCCCAAACGGGGTTCTGGTCAGCGCCGTGATCCGTGACATTACGGATCGGAAGCGAGCCGAAGAGCTTTTTCGCGGCTTGCTGGATTCCGCACCCGATGCGATGGTGGTGGTAGATAACACGGGCCGCATCGTTCTGGTCAATTCGCAAACGGAGAAGCTCTTTGGCTACCATCGCGACGAGTTGCTCAGGCAGCCCGTCGAGGCGTTGATTCCTGAGCGCTTTTGGTCGCAGCATCGTCATCACCGAACCTCGTACACAGAGCATGCGCAATTTCGGCCCATGGGCGTAGGCCTCGAGCTCTACGGCATGCGTAAGGACGGCACGGAATTTCCGCTAGAGATCAGCCTAAGTCCCCAGAAGACAAAGGATGGTGTGCTTATCTCCAGCACGATTCGCGACATCACCGATCGCAAGAAGGTGGAAGACGCCCTGCGGCAGTCGGAAGCCAGCTTCCGCGCTTTGGTGGAGGGAAATTATGGGGTGTGCCGTGTGGGACTGGACGGCACATTGTTGATGGTGAACCAGGCGCTGGTAGAGTTGCTCGGCTATGCATCGCAGGCTGAGTTGCTAACTCTGAATCTTGCAACCCAAGTTTTTCCGCCTGGAGAATTCTCCATTTCACTTTTCAATCCGCCAGGACGAAACAAGCAGTTCACGCGGATTGAATCGAAATGGAAGAGCAAAGATGGCAAGGACATCCATGTGGAGCTGAGCGGGCGGGTGATTTCGGATGACGCTGAAAATCCGGTGTGCGTGGAAATTATGGTGGAAGACGTCTCTCGGCAGCGTTCGATGGAGCAGCGGCTACGACACGTGCAGAAGATGGAGGCAATCGGGCGGCTGGCAGGCGGAATTGCGCACGATTTCAATAACGTTCTAGGCGTGGTCTACGGGTATTGCAACATGCTGATGGATAAGCTGGGCTGCGATCACGAGCTGTATCCGATGGCAGCGCACATTGGCAAGTCTGTGCAGCGAGGATCTACGCTCACAAGACAACTCCTGGCGTTCAGCCGTCAACAGGTTTTGCAACCGCAGGTAATCGACATCAATGCGCACTTCAAAGGCTTCGAGGGACTGTTGCGGCGCGTTATCGGAGAGGATATCCAGCTGGCAGTTATGGCGCGCCATGCGGACCTCTTTCTGCGCGCTGATCCTGATCAGCTCGAGCAAGTGATCATGAATCTGGTTGTGAACGCGCGCGATGCAATGCCGACCGGAGGCAGATTGACGATCGAGACCGCCGAGATTTCGATCGACGAGGAGTATTGCGGCCGCAATCCTGAAGCTAAGCCCGGTGATTACGTGATGATCGCGATCACCGATACGGGTTGCGGAATGAACCGCGAGACCCTCGCGCGCGTTTTTGAACCCTTTTTCACCACCAAAGAGACGGGCAAGGGCACCGGACTCGGATTAGCTACGGTCTACGGGATCGTGAAGCAAAGCGGCGGCCACGTGACGGTTTATAGCGAAGTCGCCCATGGTACGACTTTCAAGATACTCATGCCGCGGTCGCGGGAAAGAGCTGCGCAGCCAGAATCGATGCAGCGCGAGACTACCGCCGCGGGCGGCACAGAGTTGATTCTGCTGGTGGAGGATGAGGAGGCTCTTCGCGCAGTGATGAGGAGCTACCTGCAAAACAAAGGTTATGCGGTGTTGGAGGCCGCCGATCCGAGCGAAGCGATGGAAGTAACCGAGGGTGCCCCGCGGGCGCCCGATCTTCTCATCACGGATGTGGTGCTTCCGCAAACCAGTGGCGTGAAGCTGGCGCAACGCCTTGCAAGAACCTTCCCAAAACTGAAGGTGTTGTACGTGTCCGGCTACACAGCGGATGCGATCGTGCACCATGGGGGGCATGGCTCCGATTTTGTATTTCTCTCGAAACCCTTTTCGCTAAACACTCTCGGCCACAAGGTGCGCTCGGCGCTGGACACGGAACCTGTTTCCGCGGAATCGCCGGAGTCGGCGCGCGCAAGAACATAGATCACATCTTTGACGACACGGCGACGGCTTAGACTACCGACGTCAGGAGATCGGGCAGGGTAGTTGGGCTTGTTGAGGCCGTGCCGCGTGGCGTGGCTGGCCCGATGACCAGAGCTCGCGTGTGGCCTTCAAACCAGACGAGGAACGAGGACTGATTGGCTCCAGGGAGGCGCTGCTGATTCAGCCAGTTATAGTAGGCGCCCATGTCGGCGTCTACGAGCGAACCGATGGGATCGAGTTCCGCCGGCTCTAGCGTTGCGGCAAGCAATTCGTTCATGGGCTTTTGACGCTGGCGCGGCGCGAAACGCACTAACAGAGTGAGCGGTTGCGCGCGCCGCAACGCTTCGCGGGCCGTCCACTGCGCGAATGTGGTGCTAAAGATTTGTGTGCCGGAGCCTTCGGTGAGCATTTTGACGCGGAAGCGGTCGAGCACTTCATCGCCGGTGCTGAAGGCGAGATCTGCGGGACGCAACTGCGCCAGTCTGGTGCGCAACGCCTCGGGGCCCATTCCGGGGCGATTGATTTCCGCGCGCATTTTGCCGAGCAATGCTGCGCGCGCGGGCTCCAGGGCGGCGTAAGAGACGGTGGTCAACGCGGTGTCGCACTCGGTTTGCTTTCCGCCATCGATGTACCAGTGAGCGTAAGGCGCGGGATGCGCTTTCGCTCTGGCAGCGACAGCATCGAGGAGCATATGCAAACCATTTACGGGATTGACCTGACTGTAATACGCACCATGGGCGCGCAGTTTGCGAAAGAGCGGCTCCTGATAGGAGGCAACGCCCTGGCCGACTACAGTAATGCCCAGGCGAGGCGCGGAGGGTGTCTCCGGAGGGACTGCCGCGTGCAAGCGGCCGGCATACGCCAAGGCCGCAGCGCGAAACGCGTCGAGCTGATGCGTGGTCCAGAGATAGGAAGATAGCTGCTCGACGAATTGGGCGGGCGCGTTGATCCAGTCGAACTTTTCGAGCGCGGACGAAAGATGGATCTGAGCGAAACCTTGCAACCACTCTTGCAACTGCTCGGCTGACAAGGAATTCAGGTTGGCCAGTTCCCTTTCCAGGGCTCCGCGTTCGGCGGGAAACTTGTAGTCGTACTCGATGCTCTCGCGCAGCAGGCTGGGCAGGAAACTCAGCGGCAATCGCTGGAGCACGGCGATGTAATTCGTGACCAGCCTTCTTGCTTCCGGCGGGTAACCGCTGAATTGCTCGGGTTTGAGGTCACGCGGCAACATGGCGTTTACAGAAGCTCCGCGATGGGCTTGCCCTGAGCGAGCGAGGGAGAAAAACCAAGGACGGAGCCGAGCGTCGGGACCAAATCAGTGGATTGCATTGGGCGGTCGTAAACCACGCCCTCGCGAATGCCGGGACCCAGCGCCATCATCCACGTGGTGCGAGAGAGGGCATCACCGGTGCGGTGGTGCTGGAAGCCGTTTCCGCCGGAGTCGTCGTCCGAGTCGCGGCCAAAGTCCGGCAGGATGAAGAGCGTGGTGTTGCCCGCATATTCGGGCTCGCTTTGGATGGCTTTCCACATTTCGGCGCAAAGGCGGTCGGTGCGACGAATGCCCTCGATGTAGAGGGAATATGCTCCGGCGTGCGCGATATCGATGTCGTGCATGGTAATCCACAGCAGGCTGGGCGCGAGCTGGCGCATCAGGCGGCGCGCGATATAGACGGAGAGCTCGTCGGGGCTGGATAACGTCAGCGCGTGCGCTTTGAAGTCGTCGACCGAAAGCTTGAGCATCATCTGCAGCTGCTGCAATTGAAATTCGTTGCCGCCGAGGGACGGCGCGTACAGCGGAGTTTCGTAATTGTCACGCAGCAGGTGCTCGTAATCCGTGGCGCGGCCGGACATTGCCGCGGTCAGCAGATGCTTGGGGAGAATAACGCTGGCGCCGAGCCCAGGACCGTAGGCGCGATTATTGCTTTCGCCGATGCGGTTGAAGCCGTTGCTCGGCGCGACGACCCAGGCGTCCGTGGAAGGGCGCTTCAGGTCTTTGCGGAAATACTCGAAGACGGTGGGGTGCTCCGGCGGGAGCGAAGCGAAATTGTTGATGGTCTCGTAGACGCCTGTGGCGAGGCTTGCCGTCGCGACGTAATGGCCAAGGATTCCGCGGTTCACTACCTGAGTGAAAAAAGTGGATTGGGGAATCAGCTCTCGCATCAGGTGCGGAATGTTTTCCTGTCCCTCGGGAGCAAACGTCTCCTGATCGCGCGCGCCACCACCGAACGTGATGACGACAACTTTTCTCTTTTTGGCGGGAATGCCGGCCAGGGCGACTGGGTTGCGCAGCAGCGTGCTTCCCAAAGCCATGGCTGCGCCGGTGCGCAAGAACTCGCGCCGGCTCCAAGCGAGCTGGCGAGCAAGCTCCTGGTGAGTCGCTGAAAACTGGGGACTCATTTAGAAATCCGCGTGAGCGTAAACGTACGATGCATAGTTGGCGAAGTCAAGGTTTGCTGCCACATACGGGTCACGGCCGTCCTGGCTGGACGTCTTTTGCGGCGTAAACAAATTGGCGGATTTCGGCACGCTGTTTGTCCAGGTCGGCCAGGTGCTGCTCGCGCAATTTTTGGTAGACCTGAAGCTGTTCCTGAGCTTTGTCCTTTTCGCCGGTATGCACGTAGGCCTGGCCGAGGCGATAGTGTGCGTCGGCCAAATCGGAGTTCAATTCGAGCGCGCGCTGGTATTCGGGAATGGCTTCCAAGTATTTCTGTTGGTCGGAGTGGAGATTGCCCAATTGCAGGTGTGCTTCGGCGAGGGATGGATCGAGGGCGATGGCTTTTTTCAGGAGTGCGCTGATTTGCGCGAGGCCGATACTCGAATCCTGCGCGCGCTTCCCTTTCCAGAGACTCATAGCGTAGTAATACTGCGCGCGCCCATTGTTGGGCTGCTGCTCAGCGAAGCGGCGAAAGCGCGCGATGACCTCTTCGGCATGGCTGGGTGAGCTGTCGTAGGCGCGAGAAAGAAAAGGATAGACGCGCGGGTCGGCGGGGGTAAGGTCGGCGGCGTGCAGCAAGGATTTGACCGCATTGTCATAATTGCCGCGCGAATAGTATGCGATGCCCAAGCCGATGGCCATGCGCGCCGAAGTTGGATAGCGCTCGGCGGCTTTCTCGAAAATAGTGATCGCGGGATCCAGCGTGCGGTGCAGTAGCAGCTCGCTGCCCCAATCGAAAAGATTGCCTTCGCTGGGATCGAGGTGCGCGGCGAGCTCGTATTCGTTGGCGGCGGCGACAAATTTGCCGTCCTTTTCTTCCACTTCGCCTAGCAGGTTGTGCAGCTCGGCGGAGTCCTTTTGTTTCAGGAGGGTTTGGAGAAGCTTGCGCGCGTCGAGCAAGCGATTGGTGACGATGTAGGCGAGGGCGAGGTCGTAGCCGTTGTCGTACGCGCTGGGATTGATGCGCTGGGCTTGCTCGAGATACGGCATCGCAGCAGCAACTTTTCCCGCGCGAACGTATAGTTCGCCCAGATTGTGATTGGCGTCGTAGTTCTGCGGCTCGAGCTCGAGAGCCTTCTTGAACTCCGCTTCCGCGGGTTGCAATTTTCCAAGTTGCACGAGGTTAATCGCGAGATTCATTCGCGCGCTCGCGGAACCTGGCTTGAGGCGAACGGCCTTTTCCAAATGTGTCGAGGCTTTGGCGTCTTGAGACTGCGCCGCATAGACCATGCCGAGCAATTCGTGCACCTCGAAACTTTCGGGGACCTCGCGGAGAAGCGCCTCCAGAGCCGTGGCAGCCTCTGGCAAGCGCCCGGACTCGTATTGAGCCACCGCGGCTTGGAACTGGCGGTCAAGGCGTTCTGTAGCGCTTGGGGCGGCCTCTTGCGCGCGCGCGCAGCACGCTAGACGCAGAAGCACGAAACAAAACAACTTGATTCTATGCATCACGGTTCTTGAATTTTAGCACCGCTACTTGGCAGTCGCGGCACCTCGACTGCGAAAGAAAAAGGCGTTCCGGCGCGTGCCGGAACGCCTTTGCGGGACGGTTCCCGAATTTAGTAATACAGCTTCAAAGCAAACTGGATCTGCCGCGGGTCGTAAGGAGCGTCGCGGGTAGAACCGATTTCGCCGAAGTGAGAACTGGTGAAGTCAATGGACCCTGATCTGGCGACAACACCGTTGCCACCGAAACCTGGCGCGTTGAAGTTGGGATGGTTAAAGATGTTGAAAATCTCCGTGCGGAACTGCAAGCGGAAACGCTCGCTGAGCGGTATGTCTTTAAAGAGTGACAAGTCCAGCCTGTGGAACCCTGGCCCCGCCACCTGCGTCGGTCCACCGCCCAAAGCTGCAAATCCGGTTAGAGGAACACAACCGGTCGGCGAATTGGTTGGAACGCCGCCAGGGCCAAGGGTGCAAGGCTGAGTGAACGCAGCGGCATTCAGCATGGCTAAGAATCCGGATGAATCGGTGTATAGCCCTCGTTGTGGATTCTGGCCCTTAAGAACCAGAGCATTGCAAGCCGTTCCTGCCGCCGTAGGCCCGGTGCAAGGAATTGTCACGGGTTGTCCACCTTGGAGAGTACTGCTCCAGATTACACTCCAGCCGCTGATCGCTTTGTCCTTAAAGCCCGAGGCATCGCCCAAGAAGCGCTTCCCCTTCCCGAACGGCAATTCGTATGCCCCACTGAAATGGAAGACATGCCGAATATCGAACGGCGCTAGCCCATAGTCTCCCTGGATTCCGAAACCCGGAATCCCCGGAGCACGGTAGCCATTTACGTTATTCGAACCTGGGCTGCCCGCGCTACCTCCGTTGAGGAGGTCGTGAGCATCCGAGCGTGCCTGAGACCAAGTATAGGTGGCCAGAAAATTCAAGCCACCCTTGAACTGCTTCTCCAGCTTGGTTTGGAGACCATGGTAAACGCTGTTTCCTTCCGTGTGGGCTTGACTCCCGTTTCGCCCGAAATCCGGGAACGGGACCAAGGTCTTCGGGTCTACGTTAACATCCGCGAGTGAAGTGACCGTATTGTTGTTAGGAAAGACCTCCAAATGGCGCGCAAGGGACGTCACGTAACCCGCCTGAACCGACATGGAGGAAGTCAGTTGGTATTGGAGCGTAAAGTTTCCGCTCATCGCATAGGGGGTGACGTAGTCGAATTGTATCCCTCGCAACTGCAAGCCACTGGCATTGACCAGAAGCGGATCGAGTGGCGTGCAAGAAAATCCCGTCTCAAAGGTCGCGCTCCCCCCCGGGCCAGCCGTAGCACAGCCTGGGAACGTAATCGGGTGATTAGCATCAGGGT